>ENA-UOVV01000314-UOVV01000314.1-compost-metagenome-genome-assembly--contig:-NODE-314-length-64013-cov-11.391710_pt1 | contig 64013 bp, 50 predicted proteins | sample MGYA00238155_ERZ761577 | MGnify/ENA primary metagenome ERZ761577 (study PRJEB28898, sample SAMN06268775) | compost metagenome | isolation source: Emeryville, CA | place: USA:Emeryville, CA | collected... | reverse complement strand
AAATGTCGGCTCTATCGTGAAGGAAACGATAACAATTGTTAAGAAAGAGGGGGGGCGAGAGCCAGTTGGGCTCAGAATCGTACTTCCACTAGAACAAGGATTAAGACCCGGTGGCGATTGATTGATAGAAGACAATAGCAGTTTCTCAGAATCGTACTTCCACTAGAACAAGGATTAAGACAATTGAGACTCTACCTTCTGGAGTCTCAACTTTAGCTCAGAATCGTACTTCCACTAGAACAAGGATTAAGACGATCCTTTCGTACGAACCGACGGAGGAGAATTACCGTCTCAGAATCGTACTGGAACGCCAGCCCGGTTCCACTAGAACAAGGATTAAGACTGGAACCCCAATCACCGGAGGTTATCTTCCACCTTAACTCAGAATCGTACTGGTACGCCAGCCCGGTTCCACTAGAACAAGGATTAAGACCCTTGATTTGCCGGTCTTTAGATTATGGTAGGTTTGGCGCTCAGAATCGTACTGGAACGCCAGCCCGGTTCCACTAGAACAAGGATTAAGACGGCAAGGTGTTTAGCTATTATGTTCATTCGGTATGATACCTCTGATTTGTACTCGTACACCCGTGCGGTATCATTAGAAAAAGGATCAAGACTGAACATATTGAGGAGGGAACGTGTATCGTAGATGGCACAGATGGGTAGTGGATTGTTAACTCGATTGCCTTAAAAACGAGATTAGAATGGTAAGGGGGCTGGTTGATAAGCGTCTCCGAAATAAATCTCAGCTATGATATAAACTGCAAAAGATGCCCGTTTCCTCTAAAATATGATACCACTAATACCCCAAGTGCAGCTTAAGAGAGGCAAACTAACAAAGACGATGAATAGGTAGATCAAAAGGGTATTTTCCTAAAAATTTCTCCCCAAATGCCCTTTACCCCCTAACCCTAATAGCACCTATAGCTCCCTATTTCACCCAACCCCGGCGGTCCTTAAATTAGCCCTTAAACCACCCTTTTCCTTCTTTCTGCGCGCGGAGTAATGGAATATCCTGTAGATTTGCGTCATAACGTTGTAAATAACACCCAAATTATAATCATGCTTCAATCCATTCCTTTTGATCAAACGGCTGCGTATAAGAGATTAAAAACGCACTATAAAACCATCTCCAAATCGCACCTTCGAGACCTGTTCGAACAAGACCCCAACCGGTTTAAAAAATTTTCCATCCGGTTCGGTGATATCCTGCTCGACTACTCCAAAAACCGTATCAATGGACGTACTAAAAGCTATTTAATCCAATTAGCCGAAGAGGTAGGACTGGCCGATGCCATTGAAAAAATGTTTAACGGCGATAAAATAAACGCCACTGAAAACCGCTCCGTACTCCATATTGCCCTGAGAAATCGAGCCAATACCCCCATCTTTTCCGATGGAAAAGACGTCATGCCGGAGGTCAATGCAGTGCTCGAAAAAATGAAGGAATTCTCCAACAAAATTAGAAGTGGAGAATGGAAAGGTTATACCGGCAAAGCTATTACTGATGTCGTTAATATCGGGATAGGCGGTAGCGACCTCGGCCCCGTCATGGTGACCGAAGCTCTTAAACGTTACGCCAAAAAAGGACTGAACGTCCATTTTGTTTCCAATGTCGATGGAACGCATATCGTCGAAACCCTGAAGGATCTCAACCCGGAAACAACCCTATTTCTTATTGCCTCCAAGACCTTTACTACGCAGGAAACCATGGCCAATGCCCACACGGCTCGCCAGTGGTTCCTAGCGTCTGCACAGGATGAGGAAGCCATCAAAAAACATTTCGTAGCCCTTTCCACGAATCAGGCAGAGGTCGTAAAATTCGGTATCGATCCCAACAACATGTTTGTTTTCTGGGACTGGGTAGGAGGGCGCTACTCGCTATGGTCGGCCATTGGTTTGTCGATCGCTATCTACATTGGGTTTTCTAATTTCGAACAGCTATTGGCCGGTGCGCACGAAGCCGATAACCATTTCCGTACCACGAAATTTGATAAGAACATCCCCGTAATCCTAGGCTTACTCGGCGTTTGGTACAACAATTTCTTCGGGGCTGAAACCCATGCCATCTTACCCTACGATCAATACTTACACCGCTTTGCTGCCTATTTCCAACAAGGGGACATGGAAAGCAACGGAAAATACGTAGGTCGAGACGGGAAGCCGGTCGATTACCAAACCGGTCCCATCATCTGGGGAGAACCTGGTACCAACGGACAACATGCATTTTACCAGCTTATTCACCAAGGTACCAAATTGATCCCCGCCGACTTTATTGCACCGGCTATCAGTCATAATCCCGTAGGGGAACACCATACCCTGCTGCTGTCCAACTTTTTCGCGCAAACTGAAGCCCTGATGAACGGAAAAACAGCCGACGAGGTTAGAGCCGAATTGAGCAACTCAGGAAAGTCGGCCGAAGAAATCGAAGCACTCGTGCCTTTCAAAGTGTTTGAGGGCAATCGTCCTACCAACTCGATTTTGATCAAGAAAATTACCCCTAAAACCTTGGGTACACTCATAGCCCTATACGAACACAAAATTTTCGTTCAGGGCATCATCTGGAACATCTTCAGTTTCGATCAATGGGGCGTTGAACTCGGTAAGCAATTAGCCAATAAGATCTATCCGGAACTGAAAAGCGATGCTCCTATCAACTCGCACGATGCTTCCACCAACGGTTTGATCAACCAGTACAAACGCTGGCGTTAAGCCCCTTTGTAGGGTAGAAATACAGGGCTATCCCTCTTTTAGAAGTCTAAAGGGATAGCCCTTTTGGTTTTTACCCTGCATGAATTTCGACCCATTCTCAGTTTTGCTAGAAAGAAACACCTTTAAACCAAAAAATATTCGGTCATGATACGCTTTTTATTTTTATGCTTACTCACTTCCTGTGTTTGGGGACAAGAACTCATCAGCAACCAAGAAAAGGCCATCGCCATAGTTTCGGTAAACGTAATTCCCATGGATAAGGAAGAAGTCCTACGCGACTATACGGTTATTGTCCGCAATGGGAGGATTACCGATCTCGGTCCGTCCAGCCAACTCAAAACACCTTCCGGTGCCCATGTCGTCGACGGTAAAGGGAAATACCTCGTGCCCGGATGGGCAGAGATGCATGCCCATGTACCTCAGGTCGATGATCTGGAGCCTATGAAAGAAGTGTTGATGCTGTATTTGGTCAATGGGATTACCAATATTCGAGGTATGCTCGGCGTGCCTAAGCACCTGGAATTAAGGGATAAAATTCGTTCAGGTGAAATTCTTGGTCCACATTTTATTACTTCCGGGCCCTCCCTCAGTGGGCAGAGCGTGCGTTCCCCGGAACGTGGTGTGGAAATGGTGCATGAACAGTATAAAGCCGGTTACGACTTTTTAAAGATGCATCCCGGTCTGACCAAAGCTACCTTCCCTGGTATTGCAGCGGCTTCCAAAGAAACGGGAATTCCGATGGCTGGGCACGTTTCTTTTAATGTCGGGGTGTGGGCGGTCATAGAAGCAGGTTATAAAACCATCGACCATATGGATGGTTTCGTCGAAGCGATAACGCCGGGTATCGATACCATGGCCAGTCAGGAAGCCGGATTGTTCGGCGATAAGATTGCCTATCGGGCCGATCGTTCCAAGATCCCTCCTTTGGTAGAAGCCTTGCGTAAAAACAATATTTACGTAGTTCCAACCCAGGCTTTGGGCGAAAGATGGCTATCGCCCCACGGGCCTGAAGCTTACGAAAACGATCCCGAGTTTAAATACATTACCCCCAAGGTAAAAGAGCAATGGCTTTCGGTTAAGCGCAATTATGTGAATAACCCCAACTTCAACCGCGAACGTTCGGAAGCATTTATCGAACTCCGACGTCATCTGCTAAAAGCTTGTAACGACGGGGGAGTTAAACTCCTGCTGGGATCAGATGCCCCTCAAAATTTGAACGTGCCTGGGTTTTCCATTCATCGTGAATTAAAGATGATGGTCGATGCGGGGTTGTCGCCCTACGATGCGCTCAAGTCGGGTACCATTAATGTGGCTGAATTTTTGGGTAATAAGTACTCGGGCGCTATTCGCAAAGGATTTGATTCGGATTTCGTTCTGTTAGCAGGCAATCCATTGGAAGATATTACCAACACACAAAAAATTGAGGGGGTAATGATCGGTACGAATTTTCTGTCTAAATCTTATATTGCCGCCCAATTAAAAAAACTGGAAAAGAATTAAACGTACTAGCTTAGTAGCTGTTTTCGGTAGACCCTCATTAAAGATGAAAAAGATAGTAATTCGTGTGGGGATTGGTTTATTGGCCTTGATCGGTATTGGCGTAATATATGGTTATAGTCAACTGAAGGATAGGCACCCCGGTTATGAAGTCGATCTAAAGATCACTTCCGGAGAGGAAAATGACCTTCGTGTCGGCTTTGCAAAACGAGATATAACGCCCACGGGATTCGATACTTGGAACGATGCGAATAACGATTCGCGCTATCGTAAAAAAGACGGGGACAGCTTCAACGACCTCAACGGCAATGGAAAATTTGATGCCGTTTGGATGGCCGGTTTTCATCAAGGACGACCTGCGAACGGCGTCAATGATCCGTTGTGGGCACGAGCGATGGTGGTCGACGATGGACAGCATAAAGTAGCACTTTGTGTCATCGATATGATGGGCTTTGGGCACGATGATGTGGTCACTGCCCGCAAGCGTATCGACACTTCCTTGGGGTTGGATTACGTCATCATTGCCAGTACCCACGTGCATTCTTCCCCCGATCTGATGGGTTTGTGGGGGCCTAACCCATTTAAAAGTGGTATTGATCCCGACTATTTGGAAAGTGTAATCGACCAAATCGTTGACGCCATAGAAGAAGCAGCTCGTAAGGCGGAGCCCGCCGAATTGAAATTTGCAGAGGACTTAAGTTCGGCCATTCCGTTGGTAGGCGATTCACGTCCGCCTAAGGTGCTAGATGCCGGTATTCGCCTGATGCAAGCGATCAGCAAGGAAACCGGAAAAACCATAGGCACGCTACTCAATTGGGGGAATCATCCGGAAACACTTTGGTCGGGAAATGTGCTGTTAACTTCAGATTTCCCACACTACTATCGGAAATTTGTCGAAGAGGGAATTACGTACAACGATAGCCTGGTGGCCGAAGGACTGGGAGGTGTCGCTTTGTTTGCTAATGGAGCTGTGGGCGGTCTGATGACTACCCGTCCACCCGATACCATTGCCCACCCGATTACAGAAGCTATACTGACGGGGGCTACGTTTGAAAAAGCGGAAGCGCAGGGAATGGCTTTAGCCCTCATTTCTTTGAAGGCTTTGGAAAAAGGTGAGATGATTTCGAAGGCTTCCCTAGCCGTAAGAGCCAAGACCATAGCGCTAAAGGTTGAAAACAAACTATTTCGGCTTGCAGGATTCCTCGGTATCTTCAAAAGAGGTTATGTGAAAAGGAAACATTTACGTTCGGAAGTAGCGGCCTGGTCGCTCGGACCGGCGTCGTTCGTACATGTACCCGGAGAATTATACCCTGAAATTTTGAATGGTGGGGTCGAAGCGCCTGAAGGGGGAGATTTTGGATTAGCCCCCCAAGAGGTGCCCGCCATCAGGGACCTGATGAAGCACCGTTACAAATTTTTTGTCGGACTGTCTAATGATGAAGTAGGCTATATTATTCCCAAAAGCCAGTGGGACACGAAATCGCCCTATACCTATGGACGTGACAAGGCCCCCTATGGCGAGGTTAATTCCCTCGGACCCGAAACATCGACAGTCATTTATAATTCGGTCAAAGAATTACTGGAGGATCTGAATTGATGCCGCTCTATCCTTTAGAAACGGAGATGTTTGACCGACTCGCCCGAGATGGCCAGTTCTGTTAATGCATCAATACCGATTTCAAGGTGTTTTATGACAAATTTCTCGGTAACGAGCTGATCGCTGGCTTCGGTTTTCACGCCTTCCGGAACCAGCGGATTGTCGGAAACGAGCAATAAGGCTCCATGGGGAATGGAATTTGCAAAACCAGCAATAAAAATCGTCGCCGTTTCCATGTCAATTGCGATCGCCCGAATATCGCGAAGATAGTTTTTGAAATTTTCGTCGTGTTCCCATATACGCCGGTTGGTGGTATAACAAGTTCCAGTCCAATAATCCAGTTCGTGTTTGACAATGGTCGACGAGACAGCTCGTTGCAAACGGAAAGAAGGCAATGCCGGGATCTCCGGGGGCATGTAGTCATCGCCGGTACCCTCACCTCGAATGGCGGCAATGGGGAGGATTAAATCGCCTATTTGCGTTTTCTTTAACCCACCGCATTTTCCCAGAAACAAAACCGCTTTGGGGTTAATGGATGAAAGCAGGTCCATAACGGTAGCAGCCATCGGACTCCCCATTCCAAAATTGATAATTGTGATGGGATCAGCCGTAGCGGTTTGCATGGCACGGCCAATGCCCCGTATTTCAACCCCAAACTTTTCAGCGAATAAACTCACATAGTTGGCAAAGTTGACCAATAGGATGTATTCACCAAACTCTTCAAGCGGAGTGCCCGTATATCGGGGCAACCAGTTTTTGACGATATCTTCTTTAGTTTTCATTACCTCGTCTGATCGTAAATGATGACAATCTATGAACCTGCCTTACTTTGAAAAATGAGGGAGATGGTTCAATTTTACGCCCATGTTCAAAAAACTCAATCTACCACCTTTTGACTATAAAGTTAAAGAAGTAGACCGAAAGCCGTTTATTTTCGACGTCATTCGGCGGAAATATGTCTTCCTTTCTCCCGAAGAATGGGTTAGACAACATCTTATTCATTTCCTGATCAATCAGTATCAATATCCGCGATCCCTATTTGCCATCGAAACCGGCCTGTATTACCATACCCTGAAAAAACGGTCGGATATCATGGTTTTAGGCTCCGACGGAAATCCCTTCCTACTGGTCGAATGTAAAGCTCCCGAAGTAAATTTAAAACAACAAGTCTTCGAACAAATAGCACGTTATCATTTCAGTTTGAAACCTAGTTATCTAGCCGTTTCCAACGGAATGCAACACTATTGTTTTAGGGTGGACCCAGCAGGAGGGATCGAATTTCTGACGGATTTTCCTCCTTATAACACAAAGCCCATTCCGTAAAATTGGAGTGGGCTTGTGTATACCTGGGCTATTAAAAATTATTGCGGAAACTGAATCATTCCAAAGTGCTGTTGGAGCATTTCTTGATACTTAGCAGCTTCTTCGGTTTTTCCACTTTCCTGATACGCTGTCATGATCGACTGTAGGATATAGAGATTCAGGTTACTATTCCAGTTGCTTTTGGTTTTGGCTTCCTTGGCAAAACGAAGATTTTCGTCAGCCCTATGTGCCATCGTTTCCGCGATATGTTGGGCAATTTCATCTTCTCCCAGCTCCAGGGCAGGGGCTATGAAATTAACCGAAATTTGATCGTAGGGAATACTTTCATCGGGCATGGTTTCTAACGAACGTTTCAGCGCTTCCCGAGCTTGTTCGGTCTTACCCTCGGTGAGTAGCTGGTTGATCAATCGAAGGAAAGCAATACGTGCCGAAAGTACCGGTGATCCTAAGAAGGTATTATCGTAGTAAGTGTTCGGATTATTCAGCTCTCTCCACGACATCGCGTTCATCATCTTATCGAACATGATATCCGAATTAATATACCCGTCGCTAGCACCTTCTACTTTTACCGGGAGAAGGCGGAAGGCATATCCCTCCAATTGCATGTACTCTTTCAAGTTAAGATAGCTATTGCTTCCTAAGGTTGAAGAGAAATAAATTGGCCGCTCCCAATTGTTGGTAGCAATGATATCCAACATAATCAGATCCGATTTGTAGAGATCCCGGTTGCCTATCGACCAGCTAATGGAGTCGCGCAGGTTGGGTAACAAGTCTTCTTTGATGATATTTTTAGCTTTTACCGCTTCAACATCTACCGGCAAGAATAACACCGAAGAGGGTAGGATAAAGGTCATATCGCCCGATGTCAAGGGAACTTGAATATAGCGACTTTCTTCCCGGATCAGGTCGATGTATTCTTTCAAGTTAATGCCGGAAGAGACATTTTGCAACTCATAGAAAGGAATTACGTCGTTCCGTCCGTAGAGGTAATTCTTTTTCTCCAAGGATATGGGTAAGGGATCCGATTCGTAGGTCTTACGTTTCATTTGATCGATGTACCAGTCGGTTCCCAATAGACTTAAGTTACATACTCTTACATCCGTCCGGAAGCCTTCGACCTCTTGCACATACCACAGCGGGAACGTGTCGTTGTCCCCCCCAGTGAATAAAATGGCGTTGGGGGCACAGGAATTCAGTAGGTTTTTGGCAAAGTCCACGGAGTGGTAACGGTGGTTGCGGTCGTGGTTATCCCAACCTTTGGCTACCATAATGATCGGTACTACCAGTCCAATAGCGGTGGCTGCAATGGCACGTGTAGGGCCGTTACTTAGCAATTTTTTAAGTAGATCGGCTATAAACATCACCCCTATACCGATCCAGATAGTGAATATGTAGAACGATCCTACGTAAATATAGTCCCTTTCACGCGGTTCTTCAGGAGGTGAATTCAGGTAGATAACCAGGGCTACTCCCGTAAGGAAGAACAGCAGGCCGAGGATCAGCAAATCTTTCTTGTTTCGGAAATAATAGTAGACAATACCTAGCAATCCGAGGATAAATGGCAGCATGTAGAAATTATCATGCGCTTTATTATTGGTGACAGTGGAAGGATATTCCTTAGCTGCATCCCAGGGGAGAAGGGTTCCTGCCCCTTCCTGATCGCTCTCTCTACCCACAAAATTCCAGAGGAAATAACGCCAGTACATGTGTCCGATTTGATAGGACACCATAAAATTTAGGTTATGGAACAAGTTAGGGCGAGTTCCTTCCGGTAAGTTTTGCATTTGCCGGTACAACTGCACATGGCGTTGTTGGGTACTGTACATACGTGGGAGCAACACACTCGATCCCGATGGATATTCGTACTCGGGGCGGTAATCGTATATTTTGTACTTCCCGTTTTCTTTGATGTACAAGGGCGCACCTCTTTTTTGGGCGACGGGTCGATCGACAAAGGTGGGGCCGAATAATAAAGGTCGACTGCCGTATTGCTCACGTTTCAGGTAGGAAACAAAGCTCAGTACATCGTTAGGGTTATTTTCATTAATCGGGGGATTAAATTCAGCTCTGACGAGTACTAAAATATAAGACATGTACCCGACGAGTATAAACGCCAGGGATAGTAGACTCACATTGAGCAATACCTTACCACGTTTCTCACTATAGTAAATTCCGTAGACGAGCAGGCTCAGGAAAAGAACGACAAAAATGATGATGCCGGAGGTATAAGGAAGACCTATTGTGTTGACAAAAAATATCTCAAACTTTCCGGCTTGGGTGGGTAGGCCTGGAATTATTCCTGAGTTAATGATTCCTAAGATGACCAATCCGACTGTAAACGTCGTCACGATACCCCAAAACGAATGCTTTTGGTATCGCTTAAAGTAGTAAATCAAAGCCAAAGCCGGGATGGTCACCAGGTTGAGAAGGTGAACACCGATCGACAGTCCTACCAAATAGGCGATAAATATGAGCCATCGATTAGCGGCAGCTGTGTCTTCAATCCGTTCCCATTTAAAGGCCGCCCAGATAACAATAGCGGTAAAGAAGGAAGATAGACCGTAGACTTCTGCTTCTACGGCCGAAAACCAGAAGGAATCGGACCAGGTATAGGCAAGTGCACCTACGACACCGGCTCCGAGAATCAAATAGGTGTCACCGGTTGATAATTCATTTTCGGGACTTTTTACCAATTTACGAGCCAACATGGTAATGGTCCAGAAAAGGAAGAGGATGGTAAAGGCACTGCTCGTGACCGACAAGATGTTAACCCAATAGGCGACCTGTTCCGTATCGCCAAAGGCCATCATTGAAAATAATCGGCCAAGTAGAAGAAAAAATGGGGCGCCGGGAGGATGGGGTACCTGAAGTTTGTAAGCGCAGGCAATGAATTCGCCACAATCCCAAAAACTGGCTGTTCTTTCAACCGTAGATAAGTAGGTCACTAACGCTATTGCGAAGACTATCCAGCCTGTGAGATTGTTTAAACGGTTAAATCGATTCATGTAAATTTTTTTTCTTTTTATCCCTTTTTTTAGTCGAACTCTTACCGAAATAGGGCCAAAAATACTAAATAAAGGCTAAAGGCAAGGTTAACCCCTCTTAATTAATGTTAACTAAGTGCAATTCCATGTGTGCATACACTCCCATGGCTTTTTTGACCGTCACCGAAAATCTCTAATTCATCGGTTAAAACTTACCCGGTTATCGTGGGATAAACAGGGCAAAGCTTACGAAGAAATATTGTATTAATTTGTGATTGTTCCTCCGAATGTTATTTCCTGTTCGGGAGGGAAACTGAAGGAAAATTCCCTTCTCAACTTTATATGACTAAACTTATTATATTTTGTAATGTCAAAAGAATTCAATCGAAAGTTTGTTTAATCCGTGAATTCCCGCTTATTTCGAAGGCAAGTTTCAGTTTTTGCAAGCTGAAATAATGGTCAGTGTTTCAATTATAATATATCGTTAATACCGTTGGAGGACGCTATTCAAGAATTCATGAACTGGGTTGAACGAGATAACCCAGGTGAGGTGGAATTCCACCAGGCAGTAAGAGAAGTTGCCGAAACCTTAATCCCCTTTATCGAAGACATTCCAAGGTACAAAAAAGCGAACCTGATGAAGCGGCTGGTAGAGCCTGAGCGGGTCGTGATTTTCCGCGTTCCGTGGGTTGATGACAACGGTGAAATTCAGGTAAATCGGGGGTATCGTGTGCAAATGAACAGTGCCATTGGTCCCTACAAAGGAGGGCTGCGTTTCCACCCCTCGGTGAATCTCAGTACCTTAAAATTTCTAGCCTTTGAACAAGTATTTAAAAACAGCTTGACCCAGTTGCCTATGGGCGGGGGTAAAGGTGGAGCTAATTTTGACCCGAAGGGTAAATCCGATGGGGAGGTAATGCGTTTCTGTCAGAGCTTTATGACGGAGCTTTTCCGGCATATCAGCCACGATGCCGACGTTCCGGCCGGTGATATCGGTGTGGGTACCCGCGAAATCGGTTATTTGTTCGGTCAATATAAGCGATTGAAAAACGAATATACGGGGGTATTGACGGGAAAAGGTCACGAATGGGGAGGCAGTTTAATACGTCCGGAAGCTACCGGCTACGGTGTGGTTTATTTTGTCGACCGCATGTTAGCCGAGCGAAATGATTCTCTCAAAGGGAAACGCGTCGTAATTTCTGGAGCGGGTAATGTAGCCCAATATACAGTCGAAAAATGTATAGAAATGGGCGCGAAGGTACTTACCGTTTCCGATTCATCGGGGTATATCTATGACGAAAATGGGATTGATGCCGAACGTTTGGCCTATATTCTGGAGCTGAAAAATGTCAAGCGTGAGCGCATCAAGGTCTACGCCGACCGCTTTGGATGCCAGTACGTGGAAGGTAAAAAGCCTTGGGAAGTTCCTTGCGATGTAGCCTTTGCCGATGCTACCCAGAACGAGCTCGACGAAAACGATGCCGCTATGCTAATCAATAATGGTTGTTTCTGCGTCGCTGAAGGGGCTAACATGCCCTCGACCCCGGGTGCTATAGAACTGTTCCGGAAGAACGATATTCTTTTCGCTCCCGGGAAAGCTTCTAACGCAGGTGGGGTAGCGGTATCGGGTCTTGAAATGTCCCAAAATTCCCTGCGTCTGTCTTGGACCCGTGAGGAGGTTGACCAACGACTTTACCGGATCATGGAGAATATCCACATGATTTGTAAGCGTTACGGACGACTGCCAGACGGCCGAATCGACTATATCAAAGGCGCCAATATTGGAGGTTTTGTGCGCGTTGCCGAAGCAATGATCGCGCAAGGTGTAGTGTGATATTATTGGGCGTTGCGCAGGTAACGCCTTACATTTTCCATATAAAGATTTTCGGTAAACCCCCCGCTATCGTCGGGGGCTACCGTCAATTTCAGGATGATAAATCCGTAGGTGATCACCCACCATTCTCGGTAAGTTTTATTCACCGCTTCCGCAAATCGAGGTTTAAAAGCAGCGATCATTTCCCAAACCGGATTGTCCTCATAATCCAATTGGTCCTGAAAGGTTTGCTTTGAAGAAGTATAGGCTCCATCGAGGTTAAACATGGCCTGGAATACTTCCGGTGCTTGCGCTGAAAAGTTCCAGATGGCTAAGGCAACCTCGGTCAGCTGTTTTTCGGGACTCCGATAGAGTTCTTTGATCTTTCTAAAACGGGCATCCAGGGTTTTAAACCCTTCTTCCCGGATCGCTTCGAGCAGGCTTTCTTTGTTTTCAAAATATTCATAGAGAATGGGTGCTGTGTAATCAATGGCATCGGCAATCTTTCGCACCGAAACCGAAGCCCAACCTTCTTTTGCCGCTATAGCCCTGGCGGTATTCATGATGCTTTCCCGAACTTGGCGCCGGTGCCTTTCCCTGCGTTCTATCGATCCCATTTTGATGAGTTGACATGAAAAAATAGAATACTATTTCACTTGGAGGGCAGGACGGGACTCCTGGTGTTCGATCAACCTGAAATTGGCTTCCTGTGCACGTAAACGCGTTGAACCCGGCGTAGGAACAACGGGGATATTGTTCTGGTAAACATCCAATCTTACCGACTTCTGATTATCGTTGACATAATGTTGAAGCACTTGTTTCATCGTTTTCTTAAATCGAGGATCGCTAATACTAAAAGCTACATCGATTCGACGGTTGAAATTCCGATGGGTCCAATCTCCCGACGACAATAAAATATCTTCTTGACCATCATTGTAAAAATAGAAGATCCGAGAGTTCTCTTGGTAACGATCTACTAATCTCAGCGCAACAATCTGTTCACTAATGGTAGGAAGGTCTGGAATTAAGCACAAGCAATTCGTAACGATCAACGTGACTGAAACACCCACCCTCGAGGCGTGATACAGCTTGTCGATAATCTGCTTGTCCTGAAGCTGATTAATCTTGATGACAATCGCTGCCTTCTTCCCCATCTTACTATGCTTAATTTCCCGGTCGATCATTTCGATGATCCCGCGGTGCATGTTAAACTGGCTTACCATTAGCCGGTTGAAGGGGAGGTACTTGAATTTTTTAGGCTCCTGGCCTGTGGCCAAGTAGGCAAACAGCAGTTCTAGTTCGTTGCAAATTTCGGGTTGGGTGGTCAATAATACATGATCAATCGACTCGTTGGCGGTAAGCCGGTAAAAACCTCCCGTCCCCAAGTAACCATATTTTTCCCAGCCTTTTTTGACTTTGCGTTTGATCAACGCAATCTTAGCATGAACTTTCAGCCCTGGGGTACTAAACATCACTTTAATCCCGGCATCTTTCATTTTTTTCGCCCAAAGGGGACTCTCCACATCACTGAGTTTGGGATTGAGCTCCACGAAAGCGGTGATCTTTTTCCCATTTCGAGCTGCGCTGATCAAGGAGTTGACCAGGAAAGACTGACCACTAATCTTATAGAGAGAGACATGGATTTCCTTGACATAGGGATCCACCGCCGCATCATTAAAGAATTTTATAATAGGCCAGGGGGAGTGATAGGGCAGGTGAAGTAAATGATCACCCAGTTGTAAGTTCTCAAAAATATTTTCGGTTTGAGCTACCGTACTAAATTGGCGTTGAACCGGATATTCCAGTCGGCTACTCGTGTGAGGAAAGCGACTTAAGGAACTATAATTCAAGTAGTGACCAGCTTCAATCCATTCTTCCGGGGAAATGTCGAATCTATCGGATAAAAATTGCCGCATCGACTCGGGCATGTCCGCCTCATAAAAAACGTACTGGGGTAATACAAATTCTTGCTTTTCCAGTTGTTTCGAAACCCGTGACGCATAAAGCGGAATGAGCTCGTCGTCAAGCTCCGGGTATACCGGTCTTTCGGAACGAATACAGAAGCTATCGTGGATTTTATAGCCGGGGAATATGATATCCAGGTTGAACCGAATAATATCTTCCAGAAAGGCGATTTGTTTCATGCCGTTGAATTCGGGCAATTCCACAAAACGCGAGGTATTAGGGACGGGGATATTTACACATGCGTACTGGAAATCTTCCGAATCGCTCGGATGGTGAGCGGGATGATCCTTGTATAGCCTGACGATGAGATGGAAGACCGTCGGCTCGACGAAGGTATTTTTGAAGGATTTTCGACCGCTTAACAACAGCGGTTGTATGTATCGGAAGACCTCCTCCATAAAGTATTTCCGCAGAAAATCATAGTGCGCAAATTCAAAAGGTTCTCGAAAAACCAAGTGAATTCCTCCATCGTAAAGCGCAGGAAGTACGCTACGAGTCAGGATGGTCGTAAACTCTTTTAATTGATTGGCCAGTGTCTCCCGAATATGCACCAACAGGGTGTCAGGGAAGAGATTTAGCTTTTCGAGCGTGTCTTTACTCGCCAAGGCCATCGCCCTAAGCAAAGGGATCTTTTCTCTGACAAACTCATCCTTTTCTCGGGCAAACCTTCCTAGAAAGCGCAGTCTTTCCACCGGAGGGACGGTCTCGTCGTCCGCTTCCATTAAAAGTCTTTGCGTGTAGGAAAGCCAGCTTAGACAATTGTCAAAGTATGGATGAGTGACATCTAACATAGTGTTATTTCCCCCAAGTTTCCGGCGACAAGCGCCATTGATTCAATAATTCGACCTGATTTTCAGTGATGTATTGCTTTCGTAAAGCAGCCTCTATTAGTATAGGATATGTACTCAACACTTCCAAACGAACCCCAGCTGTTTCGAAGTTTTGCTTGGCAACTTCAAAGTCATAGCTGAATATCGCCACGGTGCCCAGGACATTCGCGCCCTTGTCTTTCAGGGCATTGACTGCTTTTAAAGAACTTCCGCCTGTCGAAATGAGGTCTTCGATCACGACGACATTTTTTCCGGTGGGTATAGGGCCTTCGATCTGATTTCCCATACCGTGTTTTTTAGGTTCCGGCCGGACGTAGCCAAAAGGGAGTTGTAAGAGATCAGCTACGAGAGCTCCTTGGGCTATTCCGGCGGTTGCTACCCCGGAAATAACCTCAGCCTCAGGAAATAAGGACGAGATCCGTGCTGCCAACGACTCCTTGATGAAGGTCCGTATCTCCGGAAAGGAAAGTGCGACTCTGTTATCACAATAAATGGGGGAAAACCAACCGGAACTCCATTGGAAAGGTTGATCCGGTCTAAGCTTAATTGCTTGAATCTCAAGAAGTTTGTCCGCTACTTTCTGTGCGACAAGATTAGTGTCCAACGTACTTTCGGATTTGTATTGGTGTAATATCGTAACAATATTTTTGGTAAATACATCTGTTTGTAGCAGGGGTGCCCAATGTAATACCGTAGATCAAAAATAGTGTTTTTCCCCTTCAGATGTAAGGAGAATTTACATAAAAATTCCGGAAATATTTACGCGGTTCTGTAGGTACTTTATTACCAGAGGGTTGGGCTTCGGAATTAGGATGACGGCGTATCCATAATTGCTTTGTTCACCAGGATTTTGTCGATGCGGTTGCGGTCCATATCCACCACTTCGAGCACAAAGTTCTTCCAGCTAATTCTTTGCCCGGTCTGGGGGATGTCTTCCAATACATGTAAAATAAAACCACCCAACGTGTTAAATCCTAAGAGCTCGTTCTTCTCGTCTTCGGTAAGGTTCAGTTGGAAATAGGTCAAAAACTCGTCAAAGGGCAACTGCCCATCGACCAGGTAACTACCGTCTTCCCTTTTTACAATCTCCTTTTCGTCTTCATAGTCCGACACGTCACCGAGCAATGCCGACATAATGTCATAGATCGTTGCGACGCCAATCACACTGCCATACTCATCGATTATGATGGCGAAATGGGCTTTTTCTTCTCTGAATTTCTCCAGCGCCTGGTAAGCCCGATTGCTTTCCGGGACGTAAAGTGGCTCACGAGCAAGGGGAATAAGACTGGTACTGTCGGTTTGATCAATTTGGGCATCGATCAAATCTTTAGTGTAGATCAAGCCAATAAGGTTATCGAGGCCATCTTTACAAAGGGGATATACCGAATATTTGGTTTCGACGATGGTTTTTCGAATTACTTCAAAAGGGTCGTTGACGTCCAGCCAAACGATATCCTGACGGGGTGTCATCAGGGAAGCAATTTTTCGATCACCTAAAAAGAAGACGTTATGAACTATTTTTTTTTCAATTTCCTCAAAAACACCACCCACCGTTCCTTCCGCGATGAGGCTCTTTACTTCGTCTTCGGTAATCGTGTTGCTCGAAGGCTTCAATCGCAAAAGGTTGAATATAATATCGCTGGACCAACTAAGTAGTACAATAAACGGTTTCGTCAGATTCGATAAAAACGACATGGGACCGGCTACCGCTTTCGAAATCGCTTCTGAGTTCGCCATTCCGATTCGTTTTGGAACCAATTCACCCAAAACTAAGGAGAGATAGGTGATAATAATTAATACCAGTGCAGCAGATAGGGGGTCTGCGTAACGCTCGAGGAAGCTGATTTGTTTAAGAACCCCGCTTAGTTGGGTGGTAATTTTGTCTCCCGAATACATACCGGTTAGTAATCCGATCAGCGTGATTCCAATTTGAACGGTCGACAAAAACTTTGTAGGAGAGTCGGCAAGGTCCAATGCCTGTCTTGCTTTTTTGCTTCCCGTTTTGGCTTCCGCCTCCAATTTGGATTTTCGAGAGGAAATAAGTGCTATTTCAGACATGGAAAAAATTCCATTCAAAAGCACCAAAAAAAGGATTATTAGGAATTCCAAATAGGTAAAAAACTTATTTCTTTGACAAATTTAGAAATTAATATATGCCAGTAAAAACTCTTTACTTATTTTTGTCGGTCTGACCGCCAAACTTTGATTATGGTTATATTTTTTGCGGACCGCCCATTAACTATATGTTCTCAACGGGAGATCGGAGCGGAAAGCACGATGTTTTTCGATCATGTCTACGACGTGAGGCTGTTCAACAACAAAAAATGGGAGCTCGCCGGTCATGTACTGTTTTTAAATACGACCCCGCGAATGGTCGTGCAGGTGGTAAGAATTCTGCGTGACAATCCTCCAGATGACATGCTTTCGGTGAAATTGGTGGTAAACGATAAAAAAGCAGTCATCAATAGTATCAAAAAAGAATTTAAAGTAATTAAGGCCGCCGGAGGCATTGTGATGCGCAAGGATAGTTGCCTGCTCATCTTTAGAAGAAAGAAGTGGGACTTACCCAAAGGTAAACTTGATAAAGATGAAAGCTCGCGTAAAGCAGCCGTGCGGGAGATTCAAGAAGAAACCGGCGTCGCAGGGAAACTGCGCTATAAAATCTGCACCACCTGGCATACCTACACTATAAACAATGAACTGGTCTTAAAGCGGACCAAATGGTACCTCCTCAACTGTACATCGGACAAGAACATGAAGCCTCAAGCCGAAGAAGAGATCGAAAAGTTGGAATGGGTACCCCTGAACCAAGTGAAATCCTACCTGGCTAACTCATATAGTTCAATTCGATACGTTTTTCAGCGATTTGAAAAAAAGACGATTGGACAACCCCAGTCTAATTAATAAACCTCATTCAGATTAGGAGGCAAGTGATAGGGTAGAAACTCATCCACATTTTGTCCGTAGCGATATAAATCCCGTACAATACTTGAGCTTATGGGTGCCAAATGAGGTGAAGTAATCAGGAAAACGGTTTCAATTTCCTCGTAAACGTAGCGGTTAACCTGGGAAATCGCATTTTCGTACTCAAAGTCAGTGGTATTTCTAAGCCCACGAAGGATATATCTTGCTCCCATTTCCCGGGCGATTTTTGCCGTCAGCTCGTCGTAGGAAATCACTTTTACGCGTTCGTTTTCGGAAAAACTTTGTTTGATAAGTTCTTCCATCAATTTAGCTGGGAAAAAGCGTTTTTTGTTGATATTGGTACCGATTCCTATGATGATTTCATCGAACAGGGACATACCTCTGGTAACGATGTCGTGATGTCCTTTTGTAAAGGGATCAAAGGAGCCGGGAAAAAGGGCGATTTTTTTCATCTATTCGTAATGGTAGGTTTCGATGAATTAAGAACCGGTTGTCGAATTCATGCTATTATTGTTCGTACAACCGAATAATCCCGGCGAAGATACTTATTTGTTTGCATTTAACAGTGCGAAATAACGATGATCCGCTAAATCCTCAAAGGCTGAAGGATAATTCAAATGCTCCGGTTTTTTAACAAAGCTGATTTCTGGAGCAAACTTGGATAACTCGGTGTAGAATTTGGAGAACGGTGTGATTTCCCCCGAAAAGACCAATTTCACGCCTTGTGTCAGGTAACCCAATTCGTTGAGGCACGACAGGTAAAAAAAGGTAGCTTCTTCGGGGTTTTGATATTTAAAGCGATTGCAGAGGATAAGTTGGTTCCCTTCAAATATCGTAGCGATAAAATGCTGTTCCTGGACACAGACGTGGACCATCGGTTGATAGTCGAGAGAAACCGGTGGGGTGGACACCAAGACGGATGAAATGTGCAAAAAAGAAAGATCTCGCAGGGTAAACTGATCCCGAAAGAAATCCCACCAAATTTGGGGCATTTCAAAAACATTATAGCAATTCCAACGGGGGATGTGCTGGGCAATCGTTTTGGCGGAAGGCAATACCGGATGGCCTTGGGTAAGCTCTAAATAACGAGCGGCATATTCCTTACGAAAGACTTCCTCTGGAATGAGGGTAAAAGCACCAAAACTAACCATGACGTGAATGGCTTGCCAGTTGGTTAGGGAAAGGACCGGATGGTTGAAAAATAACAGTTTGAGATTTTCCAGGACCTCGGCATCGGTCAAATAGACATCCGAGGCATAGTCTTCCAACCAGATGCACTTGCCTGCATTCTCGCAAAAAAATCGGAATCTGAATTCGGTAATTTCAATGATAAGCGTACTATGATAGGCGGACTGCTCGGTCATGATGCCTTCCGACACCTGGGTTGTCCGTTTCCATTTCGTGGGCGTGGCTGTTCCGGTAGTGCTCAAATTAGTTCTTTTTGAATGGTTGACCAATAATTTGCATCCTGCAGGTATTCCAGGGAAGGAAGGTGGTGAAAAATGGAATCGACGGCTTCCCTGGGAAGTTTCTTTATTTCATCTAACGAAAAAAAATCCACTTCTGAGATGAGTTGATGGCCATCGGTCATTTCTGGATCGCTTCCAATTTTTAATTTCGAAACATCAGTAATCTTCGCTTCAAAATAAAGCTCAAGGGCATGTAAGGGGGGGCTGAGGAATTCCTTTAAAAACATAAAACGACCGGTTTTCGCTTGAACACCGGTTTCTTCACGGATTTCACGGGCTACCGCTTCCCGCGCACTTTCACCATAGCTAATGCCTCCGCCAGGAGGACACCAATATAAACCACCGCTGACCAGTCCGGTCAGACCAACTAACAACACTTTTTGATCCAGAATCGAAATGCCTGATGCACGAACCCTCAGCCTATGCCCAAAAGTTTTTTGTATTTCTTCATTCATGCCTATGAGCCCAATCTGATTGTCAAATATAAGGACAATGCCCCGATCTGCTCATATGAAACGATAGGAATCCCCTGACTTCACGCTAATATCCACCCGTAATATAACTTTCTAAAGATTCGATCCGGTTTTTCTGGTCATTGATGATCGCCGTCACAATGTCATTGATGGAAATAATACCGAATAACTTATCATTTTCAGTTACGGGCAGGTGGCGAATATGGCGTTCTGACATAATCGTCATACAAACCTCTACTTTTTCTTCTACATCAACCGTGATCACCGGGGAAGTCATCACATCCCGAATTAAGGTATCCTTCGACGCTCTACCCATTAAAATTCCTTTTCGGGCATAATCGCGCTCCGAAAAAATTCCGATAAGTTTGTCGTTTTCCAATACAAGGACGGCCCCAATGTTTTTTTCAGCCATCATTCCCAGTGCTTGAAGCACCGTGCTGTCCGGCTCTACATGCCAGAGATGATTCTGGGCTTTACTGTTGAGAACTTGTCTGACTTTCATAAGCGTTATAATAAAGGTAAAACCATACTCTAAAGAACCGCAAAAGGGTAAATACTATGATACAGAAATTTTGTCACCGGTCCAAAAGGCAGAAGCATGTTATTGGGTTTAGGTATTTTGCCAAAAGACCTGCTGTCAATTCAGGTGTTTGCCTTTTGTATGCATGAAAATACAAGTTAAAAAATATTTGTGATAACCGCAATGCTAAGTCACTGCCTGGATGTAGATTAGCCCAATGAGTACAATTAGACGTCCTTCTGAAATTATAAAAGCTCGTTTCCCGTTCGAGCCGACCCCGGGTCAACAACTTTTTCTGGAAAAGATGAATCGCTTCTTTAACGACTCACCAGGAGAAGCTTACGACTGTTTTGTATTAAAGGGATACGCAGGAACGGGAAAAACAACCCTCGTGAGTGCCTTGGTGAAAGCGTCCCGGGAACTGGGGTACCGAGCGCTTCTCCTAGCTCCAACCGGGCGTGCAGCCAAAGTGATGGCCGGTTATTCCGGACGAAAAGCATTTACCATCCATCGTATTATCTACCGCCAGCCCGATACGGATTCCGGTCATTTCCATTTCATTCGACAAGCTAATTACTATAACAAAACGCTTTTTGTGATCGATGAAGCGTCGATGATTAGTGACGAGTCGACCTTTGGTACCAACGGTTTGCTCACCGATTTGATGGAATATATACGGGAAGGAAAAGACAACAAAGTCATATTCGTTGGCGATACTGCTCAGCTTCCCCCGGTGGGCACCCTGCTGAGCCCAGCCCTCGATACCGTTTTTTTGCAAAAACATTTTGCTGTACATACACTGGAAGAAGAATTAGTCGACGTGATGCGACAGGCGGAGTCCTCTGGCATCCTATGGAATGCGACCCAACTCCGTTGTCAGTTGACAGAAAATCAAATGAAGGTTCAGATTAGTTCCCAGTCATTCAAGGATGTTTTTCGGATGACGAATGCCCGACTCGAGGAAGGACTGCGGTATGCCTATGACAAATTTGGAGAAGAGAATACCATACTTCTCACCCGGTCAAATAAGGCTGCCGTACAATACAATCAATACATACGTCGAATGATCCGTTTTTCAGAAGACGAACTGGATGCAGGAGAAAGACTGATGATAGTAAGGAACAATTACCGCGTATTGGACGAAGATTCCCGTGCGGGCTTTTTGGCCAATGGAGATTTTGTCGAATTGCTAAAAGTGAAACGCTTCGAAGAGCTACATGGATACCGTTTTGCCGATGTAACCTTGAAGTTGACAGATTATCCTGAAGAACCTCCTTTCGATACGAAGATTCTTTTAGACACACTTTACAGCGCTTCTCCAGCACTTCCTCCGGAAGATAATCGGAAATTATACGAAAGCGTTTTGCAAGATTATGCTGACATAACAACCAAGAAAGCACGAATGGAAGCCTTGCGTGCCGATCCCTATTTAAATGCGGTACAGGTAAAATTCGCTTACGCCCTCACCTGCCATAAAGCACAAGGGGGGCAATGGAATGCCGTCTTCGTAGATCAGGGATTCCTACCCAATGCGGAAGTGACACCGGAATTTCTCCGATGGATCTATACGGCAGTTACGCGGGCTACCGAAGAATTGTACCTCATGAATTTTCATGATGCATTCTTCGATGCGAATACCGAGGCAATCAGTGAATAATTCGTTTAGTCGGCAAGGTTAAAAATGCGAACGGCGTCCTCATAGCTTTGGGGGATTTCAGCTAAACGCCCCGCTTGGGCACCTGGAACGATCACATAACGGTATTGTCCATCGGGTGGGGTTAGATTTCGGCCTTGATCCAAATCCGTACTCCAAATGCTAATTTTCTTTTCCGACAAGGAGTAATCCAGTCGAACTTGAATTAAACTGCTTTCTACCAGATGGGGAAGAGGTCTGATTTGGTTATTGTCCTGGCTAAGTTTAACATAGACCAACACTAAACCCCGATCCAAAATAGCCTGATCCACCGGTGGGGCGGTGATGTCATGCCTGAATCGGGTAACTCCACTTGCGGAGGTACGCTCCCACATATTCGTGGTTACCGATTTCCATTCTGAATAAATTACATTGGCGGTTCCTGGTTCACCAGGATCGCCCTTAGGGCCTTGAGTACCAACCCCGTCTTTCCCCGGAGGGCCTTCCGGTCCTTCACAACTTGGGAAGGATAAACTGGCAAGGAGAAGCACAGCGCCCAGAATAATTTTGTTAATTTTTGTCATTTACCTTAATGGAATAATTGTTAGATTCTTCCCTTAAAAAACATTTAGTGGAGGAGAATTTCAAAGGGGCGTAAATTTCCGAATTCCTGAACACATTAACAAAAAATGTTTCATATTTGAGTTTCCGATACTTATTGAACGAACGCAAAGCGCAGGTTACTGTCCGTAAATCATAAACTTCATGGCCGAAAAAAAACTTTTTCTTCTAGATGCAATGGCGCTGATTTATCGAGCTCATTTTGCATTTATTAGAGCACCTCGAGTCACTTCCAAAGGCGTCAATACGAGTGCCATTTTTGGGTTTACCAATACCTTACTAGAGGTACTTCAAAAGGAGAACCCAACCCATATAGCCGTCGTGTTTGATACGCCCGCACCGACCTTTCGTCATATTCAATACGAAGCTTATAAAGCACAAAGGGATGCCCAACCCGAGGACATTACCTTCGCTATTCCCCAGGTCGTAAAGTTGATGAAAGCCATGAATATTGCATGCTTGGAACTCGACGGTTATGAAGCGGACGATGTGATCGGAACAATAGCAAAAAAAGCAAAGCAGGAAGGGTTTGAGGTTTACATGATGACACCTGACAAAGACTATGGTCAGTTGGTCGAACCTTCGATTTACATTTACAAGCCCGCATTCCTGGGTAAATCGGCAGAAGTGTTGGGCGTGAATGAGATTTTGGAAAGATGGCAGGTGGAACGAATTGACCAGGTTGTCGATATATTAGGGTTGATGGGCGATGCGGTCGACAATATTCCAGGAATACCGGGTGTGGGGGAGAAGACCGCACAAAAGCTTATCGCACAATATGGAAGTGTGGAGTCCCTGTTGGAAAACGCACAGGAACTGAAGGGGAAACTGGGAGAACGAGTTCGTGAAAATGGCCATTTAGCGGTTCTTTCTAAACAATTGGCTCTAATAGATACCCAAGTTCCCATCGATTTTGTACCTGAAAATCTTGCACGTGCCGAAATAAATAGGGAACAGGTTAGCCAACTCTTTGATGAATTGGAATTCAGAACCCTTAGGAAAAGAGTTTTGGGCGACGATCCGCTGGCAGAGGAATACCGGGCTATTCCTGTAGCCCCTAAAGCCAAGCCCGGACAGCTCGACTTGTTTAATGCGCCGGCATCAGATGCTTCTTCCCAAGAAGCTCAGCCTAAAACTTCTGATTTTGAGTTGTCAGAACCTTTTGAAGATACAGGGTCGTTGCGTACCATAGCCAATACGCGTCATCATTATCATGTTGTCGACACCGAAGAGCTTCGTAGCAGTCTAATTACCTACCTTCTCCGTCAGGAAGTGATCTGTTTCGATACGGAAACGACCGGTACAAATGCGCTCGATTCCGATCTCGTGGGTCTGTCCTTTGCTTATATTCCGGGAGAAGCTTTTTATGTTCCCGTGCCGGCAGATCGTGCCGAAGCTGAAAAGTTAGTGCATGCTTTTAAATCCGTATTTGAAAATCCTTCCATTGGAAAAATCGCCCAAAACATCAAGTACGATATGCAGGTGTTGGCTCGTTACGGGGTGCAGGTGGAAGGAAAGCTCTGGGATACCATGCTAGAGCACTACCTAGTGGAACCCGAAAAACGCCATAACATGGACATCCTCGCGGAAGACTACCTCCGTTATATTCCCATTTCCATCGAGACTTTGATCGGCAAGAAAGGAGTTTCCCAAGGGAATATGAAAGACGTAGACTTACAAGCCATCGCCGAATATGCAGCCGAAGATGCCGATATTACCCTTCAATTGCACTATAAACTAATGCCAGAAGTGGAGAGCAGGGGGGCAAAAAAGCTTTTGGAAGAGGTGGAAATGCCCTTGGTTAGGGTGTTGATGGATATGGAAATGGAAGGGGTGAACGTCGACTTGCAAGCATTGAAGGAGATGTCGAAAACCCTGGAGAATGACATCAAGGTGCTGGAGCGTGAGATCTACGAAATCGCCGGTATGCCTTTCAACCTCAACTCTCCTAAACAACTGGGGGAAGTGTTGTTTGAAAAGATGGAACTCATTAAAAACCCCAAGAAGACCAAGACGGGGCAGTATGCCACCGGAGAAGAGATTCTTTCCCGGCTGGAAAATGAACATGAAATAGCGCGTAAAATTCTTGATTACAGGGAATTGCAAAAGTTGAAATCGACCTATGTCGATGCCCTGCCGACGATGATCAATTCGCAGACCGGTCATATCCATACTTCCTACAACCAAGCAGTGGCGGCTACCGGGCGATTGAGCAGCAACAATCCGAACTTGCAGAATATCCCCATTCGTACCCCACGGGGGCGAGAGATTCGGAAGGCATTTGTACCGCGCGGAGAGGAATATCGTATTCTGTCTGCCGATTATTCACAGATTGAACTTCGGATTATGGCTGCATTTAGTGGTGACAAAACCATGTTAGAAGCTTTTAATCAAGGACAAGACATCCACGCAAGCACGGCTGCAAAGGTATTTAAAGTTCCCTTGGAAGAGGTGAATTCGGAGATGCGTCGAAAAGCGAAGATGGTAAATTTTGGAATTATCTACGGTATCTCTGCTTTCGGTCTAGGCCAGCGCTTAGGAATTTCTCGTACAGAGGCTGGGGAGATCATCAACGCTTATTTTGAACAGTTCCCGGCTGTGAAAGCCTATATGGACAAAGTGGTAAACGATGCCCGCGAAAACCAATACGTAGAAACGATTTTGGGACGCAGGAGATATCTGCCCGATATCAATTCCCGAAATCAAACCAATCGGGGTTTTGCTGAACGCAACGCGATTAACGCGCCCATCCAGGGTTCAGCAGCCGACATGATCAAAGTAGCTATGATTCAAATACATGACTTTATCAAAAGGGAAAACCTCCGTTCACGGATGATTTTGCAGGTTCATGACGAATTGGTCTTTGATGCCCACCAGGATGAAATTGAATATTTGTCTGAAAATGTCGATAGGCTCATGCGAGAAGCCATTCCTTTGCCCGTTAAAATGGCGACCGGTATCGGAATTGGAGCTAATTGGCTGGAAGCACACTAATAAATTAGGTTTGGAATTTGCGTAATCAAATGGATCAAAGGGTTGTAATTACCGGTATTGGAATTTATTCTTGTTTGGGACAAAACCTTGAGACGGTAAAACAGTCGCTCTACCAAGGTAAAAGTGGAATCATTTTGGATGAAGCCCGAAAGGAATTTGGCTTTCGTTCGGGGTTGACTGGCTTTGTTCCCGAGCCCGATTTGAAGTCACTTTTGTCGCGTCGCCAACGAATTGGCATGCATCAGCCGGCCATGTATGCCTATATGTCAACACTGGAAGCCTTACATCTTGCTGGTTTAGACCCGGAATATCTCGACGCTCATGAAACCGGTATTATTTTCGGGAACGACAGTACGGCAGCGTCCGTAGTCGAAGCCATCGATAAAACCCGGGACAAAAAAGACACCACCTTAATCGGTAGCGGTGCCATTTTCCAAAACATGAATAGCACCGTGAACATGAATTTGGCGACCATTTTCCGACTCAAAGGAATTAATTTTACCCTGAGTGCAGCTTGCGCATCCGGATCACATGCCATAGGAATGGGCTTTTTGATGATCAAACAAGGGTTGCAAGATCGGATCATCTGTGGGGGAGCACAAGAAATCAATCCCTTTGCGATGGCTAGCTTCGATGGACTGGGCACCTTTTCTCTCCGGGAGTCGGAACCTCAAAAGGCTTCCCGACCCTTCGACAAAAGTCGAGACGGTTTGGTGCCAGGTGGAGGTGCTGCCACGGTTATTCTAGAATCTTACGAATCGGCCAAAAATAGAGGGGCTACCATTTTAGGCGAGTTGGTAGGATACGGTTTTTCTTCGAACGGAGATCATATTTCCAATCCCGATATCAACGGACAACTCCGGTCGTTGACCATGGCTTTGCAACAAGCCGGTCTCAGGGCCGACGACATCGATTATATCAATGCGCACGCCACGTCCACACAGATTGGGGACGCTTCCGAAGCGCGGGCGATCGCCCATATTTTTGGCAACAAAGTGCCTGTGAGTTCTACCAAATCCATGACTGGACACGAATGTTGGATGGCTGGAGCGAGTGAAATTGTGTATTCCATGTTGATGATGGAGGGAGGGTTTATAGCTCCGAATATTAACTTTGAGGATCCAGATGAAGATTCCGCTCAAATCAATATTGTACCTCAAACCATCGAACGTGACATCAATATCTTTTTATCAAACTCCTTTGGGTTTGGAGGAACCAACTCAACGCTCATCGTAAAAAAATGGGAAAAATGACCAATTTTTTACGAAACCTGCCCAAAGTCATCTTTTACATTGAATCCTTAGCTTATTTTTGGGGGTTCCTGAATCTGAATCTAGGGTGTATAATGACGAACGGTACTACGCTAAGGTAGGGATCGATATTCGGATGTCGATACCCTAACAAAAATATAGAATTAACTTTACTATGCCACTCATTTTTGCCAAACAGGCTTTCACAGACGGGAATACGCTTAAAAATTGCCTTATCGAGGTTGAAGGAGGCAGGATCCGTACCCTATCTCCTTCGGTTGATATTCAGACGATACCTGACGCAACTATTCGTGTCGACTGTTTGGCACCCGGTTTCATCGACATCCAAGTCAATGGTGGAAAGCAGTTTCATTTTACCCATACCCCGAGGCGGGAAGCATTGATCGATATTGCTAAGGCCAGTCGCGATTCGGGTACCCCGTTTATGTTACCTACCTGTGTGACCTCTTCACCTGAAAATATAGGTAACGCCATTGAGGCGACGCGGGCTTTTATGAAGGAATTCCCCCATTCAGGAGTGCTGGGAATGCATTTGGAAGGACCTTTCATCAGTCCCCAAAAACGGGGTGCGCATTTAGAGAAGTACATCATTCGACCTGAGGGTAAGCTGATGGATTTACTCGAAGAGGACGGGGGACAGGTAGTGAAATTACTCACCCTCGCACCCGAACGTTTAACCGCTGATCAATTGGCAAGACTACAAGGTTTCGGCATCGTATTGTCGGCAGGTCATTCCAATGCAACCTATAAGGAAGCCATGGAAGCGTTTAACCAGGGGGTGAATGTTTGTACACATTTATACAACGCCATGTCACCGTTGGGACATAGGAACCCGGGTTTAGTGGGCGCTGTCTTCGATGCGGAACAGGTCTATGCGCCTATAATTTTGGACGGCTTGCATTGTGATTTTGCGGCAGCGCGAATCGCATATCGTCAAAAGGGGAGGAAACTCCTGTTGATTTCCGATGCCTTGTTTTTAGGTAGGAAAAAGAATTCCTTCCTATGGGAAGAATTCGACGCAAAGCTAGTAGGTAATACCTATGTAAACAGTGAGGGCAACTTGGCGGGAGGAGCCCTTTCGTTAGCTGAAACCTTGGTCAACGCCGTTGAAAAAGTGGGCATCCCCTTAGGAGAAGCAATCGATATGGTGACTCGACGTCCGGCCGAGGTTTTAAGAATGGAAAATCGATTGGGAAGACTGGCGCCGAACTACCCGGCCGTCTTCACAACATTTGATGAAAAGTTGAAAAATTTTAAGACTGTTTCCCTGGAAAACTGATTTTCTTCAGGGTTGGTAGGAAATGAAAAGGTAGGTCTTAAATTTGCAGGAAGTGTTTGGTACTGAAAACTATTTTATTCAGAATTTGAAACTTTGCTTTTTTTACGGATGTTTGATCAAAAATAGTAACATTCCAAGACGTTATAAATTTTTAAAATTGCTCAGGCTAATAGGCAGCCAATGTTTATTATAGGATTAATCCAGTAGTAATTATGAAATTAATACCGATTGAAAAAAGGAGCGGGCTTACCCGGGAGGAATTTATCTCCGAATATTTAAAGCCCAAACGTCCGGTTGTATTCACGGATTTGGCCAAAGATTGGCCTGCGGTGAATAAATGGACCTTCGATTGGCTAAGAGAAAATCACGGCGATATCCAAGTGCCTTTGTTTGACAAGCACATTCACGATCCGGACAAGTATTTTCAACCTGCCAAAATAATGTCATTTGGCGACTACCTTTCCTTAATAGAGAAAGGGCCTATCGACTTAAGAATATTCCTTTTTGATATTTTTAAGGAAGCCCCGGAACTGAAAAATGATATTCGTTTCCCTACGATCATGGATGGCTTCCTGAAAGGTTATAAATTCGTATTCTTCGGCGGGCAGGGTTCTATCACCGGTTTGCATTACGATATGGACTGCTCAAATGTATTTTTAACGCAGTTTCAAACCCGTAAGGAACTGATTTTGTTCGCTCCAGAGGAAAGATACCGTCTCTATCACCTACCTTTCACGGTGATGAGTAAGGTCGATCCGATTAATCCTGATTATGAGAAATACCCGGCGATGCGAGGGCTACAAGGCTATCACACGATCTTAAATCACGGGGAAACCATATTTATTCCCTCGTTATGGTGGCACTATATCCGCTATATCGACGGCGGCTTTAGCTTAGCCTTGCGTGCCAACGATTCGCCGTTGACCTTTATGCGCGGTGCCTTCAACCTGGTCCGCCATAAATTTGTCGATATGGGAATGACCTGGGCATTGGGTAAGAAGTGGCACAATTGGAAACACCAAAAAGCCGCCGAAAATGCACTTCAAGCCATTGAAGAAGACCGTCGTACCGGTAGAAATGTCGACGACCAGGTAGCGGTATAAGAACTAACGGGGCGTACCTCAGGGTATGCCCCAACCTTACCAGGTCGTTATCCATTTTTTATGAGCCCAACCCTCTTTTTCAACAGCCAAATCAATGGATGAATCGACGAGCGGACGACTTCCTCTACCGTTCAAACTGACATAAGCTTCCGCGCGAATCTCCGTTTCCCCAAGACCCACCTTCTGGTAATAATCCCTTAAATAGTGAGCAAACTGGAGAATCATGTCCGGTTGAAAACTCATTTGCTGTACTTGTTTTTGGGTAAGAAACTGCGAAGGATGCACACCAAATGTTTCTCCTGTTTCTTTTACTTTCACTTCATATTCCACATATCCATTCTTTTCCATTAGCATTATTCGCCAGGAAAATCTAAATCCCTGTTCGTGCCAAAGTGGGTTGCCTGGATAAAGCCAAGCTCTGAAGGGCATGAGCATTTGAAATAAAAAAAATACGAACAATATCGCTCCCGGTACCGGTTGAATAAGGCGAGAAAGGAATGGTAACGGGGTAGGAGGGTTTTTCTTCCGAAAAAGAATTTCCATCACCCGTCGATGAAATTTTGCATCAAAGAATAGGAGGCTGAACGCGCACATAAACCATGGAAACATGCCAATGGGAAAAAGCAACGCCGTCAGGGTGTGAAACAAGATAACGACGGGGTAAATCCAAGGGCGAGTTACCTTATTAAAAAGAAGAAAAGGGGCTGTTAGATCAAAAAGCAACGCTGCCCAACTGACGATGAGAGGCACATAAGGTAGGTTTAACACCGCGCCTATGACCGGCACATGTTCATTCGCAGAAAACCATATTTTAAGTGGCTGCCCTAATACAAGCCAATCGTAGCCTATCTTTGCGATTCCGCCGAAAAAATAAACCGTTCCTAGTTGGATTTTGAGTAGGGTAACTCCGTTGATTCTAGGAATGAAGGGTTGCTTCTTTCGATAAATACTATCCCATGAGGCAACTGCGTTCATGGGCAAGAATGCCATTAAAAAGGATAGCAAACTAATTAAATAGTAGTGATTTAAGTAAAAGGTCTTATCCCAAAATTCGGAATAAGTGAACATTAAAAAGAATAATAGGATAGCTGGTCGGAAGAAAAAACCGAGCGCGATCATAATGGTTAGGCCCAACATGAAGCCATAAAACAAGTAAATATTGGGCGGGGCTGGAGGGGTTATCCATTCCAACCCAACGTAAGTGAAATGGTAGGTGGGTTGAACATAGAATTCGTAAATCCAGCCTTTGAGTATAAATCGAACCAAGGCTAGACACATCATGGTGCCGAACACCACCCTGAAAAAAGCGAGTGAATAGAGGTAGTTGACTTGATTTTCAGGCGTTACCGAAATTAACGGCTTTGACTCCTTGAATGGAGAACCGAATAATTTCGCCTGGCGAATAGGCCACATCACCATGGATTATAAGAGGACAAGGGGGATGACCCTGTCGGGGTTTGAGAACAATTCTGAAATAGTCACCGAGAAAAACCGTCGAGTCTACCACCCCTTCCAACACGTCGGGTACCAATTGATTTTCCGCATAGATTTTCACCTGCTCAGGCCTAAAGAAAAGCCAATTTTCCTGGGTGGAAACAGGTTGAAATGACGTTCGAATCAACCCAAAAGGGGTTTGGTAGCCCTCCTGAATAGCTTTATAAGGAATACAACTGAATTTTCCGAAGAGATTGGCTACATAGCCACTGGAAGGGCTGCAGTAGATAGCTTTAGGGGAGTCGGCTTGTAATAATTTTCCTTGGTGTATAACAGCCACTTGGTCAGCCATACTCAAGGCATCACGGGTATGATGGGTCACCAATATGGTGGTGATGCCCGTTGCCTTTAGAATTTTATATAAATCCTCTCGAATTCGATCGTGTAAAACCGTATCCAGATTGCTGAAGGGTTCATCAAGGAGAAGAATATTCGGTTTGGGAGCGAGGGCACGTGCTAGAGCTACCCTTTGTTGTTGGCCTCCGGATAGCTGATGAGGATACCTCGACAAATAGTCTTCATCCAGTCCTGTCAAGGCAAGGGTATCTAAGATGATTGATTTCTTTTCAGATGCACTCTTATTTTTCAACCCGAAACCTACGTTTTCTGCAATGGTCATATGCGGAAAAAGAGCGTAGTCTTGAAATACCATTCCAATATTTCTGCGGTGGGGCGGGACTGCCTTTTTGCCTTCGGTGATTACTTCACCCGATAAAATGAGTGATCCTTCGTCGGGGTGTTCCAAGCCCGCAATGATCCGTAGTAACGTGGTTTTTCCCGATCCACTTTCCCCAACCAGGGATAAGATTTCGCCTTTATGGACTACCAACGAAATAGCATCCACCGCTTTCCGGTCTGCACCGGGGTAGGTTTTTGCGATATTTCGAAGTTCTAATATTGGGGGCATGTTAATGATTTTTTCTAATAATTCGATTCAATAATATGATCGGCAATATACCGGTCAAAATTACGATCAAAGAAGCATTGGCCGACTCAGCAATCTGTTCATTCGTGGCCATATCAAATGCTTTGGTCGCTAAGGTGTGAAAATTGAAAGGTCTAAGAATTAACGTCAGTGGCAATTCTTTGATCACGTCCACAAAAACCAAGAGCAAACCCGCAGAAATGCTTTTTTTGATCAAGGGTAAATCAACCTTCCATAGCGTCTGCCAGGAATTTTGTCCTAACAGGCGAGCTGCATCGTTAATATCCTTCCCAGCTTTTTGAAATCCGGTGTCGATGGCATTGTATCCTACCGCCATAAAACGAACGAGGTAGGCAAAAATAAGCATGAACAAGCCGGAAGATAACAGTAGTTTACCTTCCAGGGGAGTCACTTTCAAAAGCCATTTGTCAAACCCTATGACAGGTGCCATGATTCCTACGGCAATGACAGCACCGGGTATGGCATAGCCCAAGGATGCGATCCGGGTTACGTAGCGCATACCATGCATTCCCGAAACTCGCACTGTATACAAGAGAACAATGGCTAGGGAAACGATCAATACTGACGAAAAAGAAGCCAGGCCGAAACTCTTCAAAACGATCATTCCAAACGATGTATCCAGCACTTTATGGGCTGTCTTCACAACCCAATAGACCAATTGTCCGAAGGGAAGTCCGAAGGCTAATAATACGATCAACAGACAAAGGACGGAAAAAAGCCAGCGAACAGGCCGTGCTGGAAGGTATCGATGATGAGGGACGGTGCGGCCACTTTTGGAGCTCCAGCGCTTGTTCCCACGTTGATAGTATTCCAACCATAGGAGTATTAATACTAACAGCGTGAGGATAGCGGCTAGTTTTATAGAACTATCCAGATCGCCTAAGGTTAGCCAAGCCCGGAAAATGCCTGTAGTGAACGTATTTAGTCCAAAATACTTAACAGTGCCGTAGTCGTTTAAAACTTCCATGGAAGCCAATGCGATCCCTCCTGCTATCGCCGGACGTGCCATCGGCAAGGCTACAGTGAAAAACGTTCGTAGCGGTGAAGCCCCCAGCAAAGCGGCTGCATCCTGGATTTCTCTCGAACTGGTGACGAACGAAGTTCGGGCGAAAAGGTAAACGTAGGGGTAGAGGGTAATGGAAAAAATAAAAATTCCCCCTGGTAAATTCATCAAATCGACCAAGGGGCCGGTGATTTCCCAACCTAAATTATTTCTTAAAAAACTATGAATAGGGCCGGTATATTCGAGCAGACCAATGTAACTGTAGGCCATCATGTACGACGGAAAGGCCATGGGTAATATCAGTAACCACTCCAGATATTTTCGACCTGGGAATTCGTAGGATGAAACGATCCACGCCGAGCCCGTTCCCAATAAAAAGGTAAAAAAAGCCACCCCGACCAGCAAAATCATCGTATCCTTAAAATAGGATTCAACGATTTTAGGCCCGATCAGATCCCATTGCTCACCCGGGGAGGTGACGAGGTTTGTAAGCAATGTGAAAATGGGTGTGCAGACCATTACGAGCAGAAGCACTGCCGCAATTACCCACCCATTCCACCAAATATATCTTTTTTTCAATCCGAAAAATTATTTCACCTAGGAAGGTCAAAGCAAAATTGGAAGGGTTATTTCCAACCCGCCTCTTCCATAATCAACACCGCCTTGCTATTTAATCTTCCAATTTCAGCTATACTGGCCTTATCCTTCTTAAACGTTCCCCAAGATACAAGGGTTTCCGACAGGGGTATTTGGGGATTAACTGGATATTCGTAATTCGTTCCCGCAAAAAGCTCTTGAGCAGTAGCTCCGGAGAGAAACTCAATGAATTTTATGGCATTTTCTCGGTTGGGAGCATGTTTAGTCACACCAGCCGCACTGATATTTACGTGCGTCCCCCGATTATCTTGATTAGGGAAAACCAAAGTTATTCCTTCAGCGGCTTTTCGCTCTTCGGTATTTTCACTGTGAAGCATCAAGCCGATGTAATAACTATTGACAATGGCAATATCGCCTTCTCCGGCAGCTATCGCCTTGACTTGATCCCGGTCGTTGCCCTTCGGCGTCCTGGCAAAATTAGCTACCAAGCCTTTAGCCCATTCCTTGGTCTTTTCCTCTCCTTGCGCTAACAATATAGAAGCCGTTAACGATTGGTTATAGACATGCTCTGAAGTACGTACCAGCACTTTTCCCTTCCATTTAGGGGCGGCTAAATCTTCGTAATTTTGGATAGCTCCCGCCTCAATGCGATCGGAGGCATGAACGATAATCCGAGCCCGATAGGTTAATCCAAACCAATGACCTTCCGGCTCACGGAATTCTGCCGGTATGTTTTCATCTAATACCGCCGAGTTAATAGGCTGTAATAAATCTTTGTCCATGGCTCGATTCAGCCGTCCACCGTCGACTGTAATAAGGACATCCGCTGGAGAATTGACCCCTTCGCTTTCCAAACGTTGGATCAATTCGTCGGCATTGGCATTGATCACATTTACTTTGATCCCCGTCTCCTCCGTAAATTTCTTGTAGAGTGCATTATCGGCTTCATAATGGCGGTGTGTATAAACATTTACGACGTTATCCCCTCCTGATCCACCTCCGCATGCCATCAAAAGGGTGGATACAGCGGCTATTTTTAATAGTGATCCTACTTTTAACATGATAGTTTTTTTTATTTGGACAAATTTGCAAAAAAGATCAATCCCCATCATTGTCACTGAAGGTTAGAATGATCCCCAGATGGTTAACGACATCAACTTCTAAAAGAATTTGAAGTCTTTTCATTTGGTCGTATAGTTTTTCAATTTCATTTCGGTTAGTTACAATCGTATTTTCAAGCCCAGAGGGAAGCGTTTCGATAGACTGATAAATGGTTTCGAACTGATCATTTATCTTGGTTGAAAGCGCTTGTCCGTCGTAGGTTGCGTTCATGTCGTCTAAAAGCGCATTCAATAGGGGAGCCCCCCCTTTTTGAAAACAGTTATGAACACTTTGTAGCTCATTTCTCACTAAGTAAAGGGAGGTATTGCTTAAGGTTCCTTCGACTAAATCCGGTCGGGGACTTTGGTCTTGTTTTGCCCCCATGGGCATTCCTAGGCGTTCATCACGAATAAAATTAATCTGCTGAATGCATTTATTGACGACAATGCTGAGTGAGCTATTTAGTTCCCGACCAGTCGCAGTGATAAACGTTTGTACGTAAGGAGCCGACCCTGCAGTCCAGAGCTCCAGGACTTTTTCGGTTTGCCGATTAAGGTTTTGTACCAGGGCTAGAAGGTAACGACCTCGACGGGGCTCCTGTTTGTAATCTGCCAGTAGTTGTTCCGGACTTTCCGATTTAAATAGTAAGTATTCGACAGCTCTTAACCCCTTCAAGCTACTTCCGACGGCGTTAATAGACGATTCGTCAAAATCTTCGCTGCTTCGAATGGTTTTTTCAATATTGGATTCATGCACACTCGCATAGTAAATCCCGCCCGAAAGAAATTGATCCTCGATAGGTCCAAAAGTATAATTACTAGCTCTTTTCCAGGCGCCCGCTGTCCGTCTCCATTGCGCACGTGCTTCATCGAGATGCTCGGAAGTGGGTTGGTCTACAAACTTTTCTACTGTTTGCTTTAAAAGTACAGCCTCCTGGTTCAGGTCCTGAAATGCAGGGATGATAACTTTATAGGCGAGGGAGTCCAATACGTCCTTACGAAGCGTGTCGTTTATTTTCCCAGAACATCCTGTAAGATAGAGGGTGGCTATCCCGAACGCCAGAATTGCTACGAATCGATGGCTAGCCGCTGTTATGTAGGTCGTTGGTCTCATTTGATTGCTATAACGACTCGATGAATAGAATTACCCTTTCCCGATCTTGCTGGGAAAGGGCTTTGAAATTATCCTTTGCTTTTTCAGCTTCTCCGCCGTGCCAAAGGATGGCTTCCTCCAGATTTCTCGCCCTTCCGTCGTGGAGAAAAAAGCTGTGCTTGTTGGTTACTTTTTGTAAACCGATACCCCAGAGTGGCGCGGTTCGCCATTCTCTTTCGTTTGCTAGGCCATCAGGACGACCGTCGGCCAGGCCTTCCCCCATATCGTGCAGCAGTAAATCGGTATAGGGGCGGATAACTTGATTGGCGAGATAGGAGGGTTGCGCATCAGGACCTGTGGTAAGCTTGGGAACGTGACAGGACGTACAACCAATTTGCCCAAACAACTGTTTTCCTTGTAAAACTTCCTTCGTATCCCAGTCGCGCCGAGCAGGAATAGCTAAAGTACGGACGTAGAAGACAACATCTTCCAGCGCGCTCTCTTCTAATTCGGGATTGCCCCCATTGGGAAGATTCGGATGCCGTTTGAGTTGGGTTTCTGAAAGCGTCTCCTGTGGGAAGATGCTCGAAGTGATACCTATATCATTGACGAATGCAGAGGCTACCTGTTGTTCAGCGGTAGGTTCATTAGCCTTCCATCCGAATTTTCCAATCCTTTTTTCACCCTTTCTAACATCGTATACATAGTTCGGCCTACCTGATATTCCGTCTCCGTCAGCGTCATCGGGATCGGCATTTTGCAGTAGGGTGGCTTCTTCCACGGCATCGAGCAAACCGATGCCGGCCATGTGGGGAGCAATACGAGGTGAGATCATCACATCCGGGTCCAAGGGGCCATAGCCTGGATCCTCAATACGATAGGTAGGTTTACGCAAACGATAGGTCGTGCCGTCGGGATATTGGCCTGTTATTTCTTCATATTCAATCTTAACCCGACCTTCGGGCTGGACTCCCGCAATGGCCTGATGTTGCAATTGACCTCCGTAGGTCGGTTCGGGGACTATTTCGTCGGCTGCATTGCGAACCGACAAACGGAACAGTAAGGCTTGGGTGGGTTGACCGGCACTGTTGAATGGTAAACCCCGGCCGTCTCTGGCATGGCAACTAGCACAAGCAGAAGCATTGAAGAGGGGGCCTAAACCATCCCTAGCCGTGGTTGAGGACGGAGCAGCTACCCAGTTACTCCGATTGAGGGAATTCCCGATTTGAAATTTCCTGATTTCCTCATGGGTAAGATTTGCAAACGGTTGGCCAAATGCGTCGGCTGAACGGATGAATACAGTGCCTTCTTTTCCACCTGAAAGCTCTTCGTCTATTTCTGGGGCTAGTTTACCCATGCATCCCAGAAAGACAGTAGAAATAACAAGTATTTTAAGAAATGTCTGCATTTCAGCAATTAATCATAATAGGGTAGTGTCGATTTGGAAATTTCAGCTGGGACCAAAGCCGGCGTGAGAGCGTTCTAGGCAAGTGTACGGAGGAGGCTGCCAGGATCCCTCACCCATTAGGTCAGTCGTTGGTTTCTGGAATGACCAATTGCAATCCGATCGCAACCCCGATATTTTGTATTTCGTCCGACTGCTTCCGAAGTTCTCGAATGGTAGCCTGTACTTTATCAGCATGGTGAATGATAGCCTGATCGAAGGGTGGGGGGATTGCCCGGGCAGCTTCCAGGGTTCTGGCAAATTGCTGATCGATGGAGTTAGCCAAATTTTGATCCTTTAATGCCACCAAATCATGTAGTCCTGGCCCTTTTATTTCAGTGCCATCGACTCGTTTGTAAATTCCTTTGTAGACGTTGTAAATCCCGATTTGATTATAAATGATATCCTCATGGGTATTGTCCGAAAAACAAGAATGCTCATCTTCCTGATCCTTATTTTCCAAGGCGACAGTCATGCGTTCACCGGCCAGCTCACCCTTTGATAGTTTACCTAACCCCGAAAGGATGTTGGTTAGCGATGTAGAGGTATTTTCAGGTGCAACAAACTGTGAACGGTAGGGACTTCCAGGGGCCCAAGCATCGCGAACCTGCATCAGATGTTCGACCAACAAATCGGTTACTACGCGCAAATATTGCTTCCGTCTTTCCCCATTAGGAGCAGTTGCCTGCGGACCCGTCAGGTAGTCGGTATAGGGGCGTCGTCCTGGACCGTCCGTATAGAGGTCTTGTCCCCACAACAAAAATTCGATAGCGTGGTAGCCCACTTTGACATCGGCCTCTCCATGGACTTCGTTCTCTTGAAGTAAGAGTTCTGCCGTTATTTCTGGGAAATCTTCCGGCTTATTGACTACCCCGCCATAGATGGGTTTGCCACTGTTTTCATCGATGACGTAATCGATAAAGTTTTCGTCCAGAGGCCAGGCATTAATCAATCCTTCCCATCCATTTTCGTCATCGATAGGCCCATTGTAAAAACGATAAGCTTCGGTTTGCGAGTAAGAGGGGCGAGCGTCAATCCAAGCTTGTTTTGCTTTTTCGAATAAAGCTTCTGAAGGGTTTTCCAAGAAATCATGAATGGCTGACTGCAATTTTTTGGCGTCATCTACGACGTCCTCATAATTCGCATATACGATTTCAGCGTAATTCTCAACGACCTCTTTTTTTAATTTTTCCTGTTCATTTATACAACTGGATAGAAGAAAAACGAAAACAATACCATATAAATAGCGTTGCATCTCCGGTGCGTTAAAATATTTGAAAAATACATTATTCATGCTCTGGCAAAAATACGCTATTATATTGGAAACGGCGCCATTTTAACGGGGTTAAATTGAAATAATTCTAAATAGAGTAGTTCTTCGTCTTCTAATAATGCTGTAAAATATTAAATTGGGTAAGACGATGTCCAGGTTTGTGCTGGAATGCCGCTTTATCCAATCACAAATCGGAACATGAAGCTCGCCAACTGTGTTAAGTAAAGTATTGGTACGATCTAAAAATAGTTTGGGAATTAAGGTAAATAGCGTGGTGTAATTATCGATTTTCGTTACCTTGCAAATGGTCCTCTTCTGGAATCTGTCCTATTTTTTGAAACGCCCCAAAATGAACTTTAACTTAAGTAATCGTGAACATCGTAGAGTTTATTTCACAACCCTGGCCGTGGTATGTTGCCGGTCCATTGATCGGGTTAACGGTACCGATTTTATTGATTCTTGGGAACAAGTCTTTCGGTATTAGTTCTTCGTTGCGCCATGTATGCGCTGTCTGTTTTCCTGCTAATGTTTCCTACTTCCGTTACGACTGGAAAAGAGAGATCTGGAATTTGTTTTTCGTAGGGGGGATTTTGTTGGGAGGCATACTTACGGCCGCTTTTTTGAGGGATCCGGAAGCGGTGGTCGTAGCCCCAGCCTTAGCCGAGGAGTTAACCCAATACGGGATAACCGATTATAGTCAGTTGGTTCCGATCCAGCTCATGAACTGGGAAAGTCTCGGGACCTTGAAAGGGTTAGTTATGATGGTCGGGGGAGGCTTCCTCGTTGGGTTTGGTACCCGCTATGCCGGTGGGTGTACAAGTGGCCATTCCATCATGGGGTTATCAACCTTACAGTGGCCTTCATTGGTCGCCACCATTTGTTTTATGATTGGGGGTTTCCTTATGGCTAACTTCATTCTTCCCTTTATTCTCATGTGGTAGGTTAAGTCGTATTTTAAATAGTGCATAAAATGGATTCAAAAAATAATCAGGAGGCAGGGCTTATCGATGATGTAAGTTCAATTAATGACGCCATGTGCGTAAACGAAAGTCGCCTCGAACATAAATGGTATCACAATCTTAAATACCTGGGAGCCGGGATTATTTTCGGGATAATTTTAATCAAAGCTGAAGTTGTGAGTTGGTTTCGGATACAAGAAATGTTCCGATTTCAATCCTTCCATATGTATGGGGTAATTGGCAGTGCTGTTGTGGTAGGAATAATTTCCGTGTGGTTAATTAAAAAGTTTAACATAAAAACGATCTACGGAGAGCCTATTTACTTTACGCCGAAGGAGTTCGACAAAGGGAAAATCTATGGAGGATTAATTTTCGGTTTTGGATGGGCGATCACGGGGGCTTGTCCGGGGCCATTATATGCTCAAATCGGCGTAGGAGTTACCGTAGTTATTGTCACCTTGTTGAGTGCCGTAGCGGGGACTTGGGTTTATGGATACCTTCGAGACAAATTACCCCATTGAATTTAACCTACGAGTGGAAACTGATCTTGTTAGAACCAAATCACATAATGTAAATTATGGGGAGATGAATTGTTCAACTACCAGATTTCCCCAACATCTTCTTGATCAGAATCGTCAGCCCTACCGCGACGAGACCCACAACAAAGCCGAGTACGAACTCCTTTAGCATGGAAGGTATTGCCGGAAACAAATGGTGGAAAAAGTCGATGTTGTGTACCAATATCCCTCCCGATACGAGTAATAGGGCGATGGTGCCAATGATTCCCAATAAATTGATGACGATAGGAAGTGCACCGACCAGGAAATGTCCCAACCTGGCACGTATACCGGTGTCGTTCGATTTGGTAATCAAACGATAGCCCACATCATCCATTCTTACAATGAGTGCGACAATTCCATAGACCCCAATGGTGGCGAAAATAGCCACCACCGATACGGTCAACACTTGGATGAGTAGGGTTTGTGTCAGGACCGTTCCTAAGGCGATAATGACTATTTCAATGGAAAGTATGAAATCGGTCGTAATGGCAGAACGAATTTTAAGCTTTTCGGCTTGGGTATCGTCTTCCTGCTGTTCGATCACATCAATTCCAGTCTTGGGGCGATGAAATAAACTTTCGATAATTTTCTCAACGCCTTCGTAAGCTAAATAGATTCCCCCGCCGATCAGGATGAACTTAATGAGGGATGGTAAAAAGATGTTTAACGCCAGTGCTACCGGTATTATAATCAGCTTATTAAGGAAAGAACCTTTGGTAATCGCCCAGAGAACAGGTATTTCCCGAGAGGCCAGGAAACCGGTTGCTTTTTCGGCATTTACGGCCAGATCATCTCCCAAAATTCCAGCAGTTTTACGCGTTGCCACCTTACTGGCCAGGGCAACGTCGTCCATCAAGGCGGCGATGTCATCCAGTACCGCGATTATTCCAGAAGCCATAAATTATCGCAATTCAATTATAAAATTAGTTGAATTCAGCACGGGTAGAAAGGTTGAAACCCTTGATCATTTACCCCCACGACCCAATCGGATATTGAAGAAAAGAAATATTGTTGGGATGTACTATCGAACTCAGTTATTTTTCGAAGCCTGAGTATTTTTTATAGATTGCCCTATACCCCAGGGCACGTCCTAAAGGTCCCAAAGTATTCATCAGAAATTTTTGGACCCCGATGGGAATATGGGCTAAGAAGGATTTGCTATCGATGTACTTAAGGGTCACCAGTTCTTGTAAAAGATTTCCTTTCCCATTCGGTCGTTTTCCGTCGGAAGAGAGACCCACCAGGTTCTCGACCAGGAATTCGAAATCCAGGGCTGGGCTCACCCTATGGATAAACACAACGGGTTCTGTACCGGCGTTATAGTGGTTGTGGGGGTGATTAACCGGAAGTTTAATGGAGTCTCCAGCATGGAGAACATGGATTTTATTTTCTAAAAGTATGGTAAGCTCCCCGTCGAGCACTTCAAAGGTTTCATCTTGCAGTGCATGGAGGTGATCCGGAACCAGTTTGCCCTTTGTGCGAACATGCATTTTAACACTGACGCGCTTTCCTTGGCTGTCCTGAGCGGTTTCTAAAAATTCATAGGTATCTCCTGTTAGGGGGTTAGTTAGCACTTGTCCGGACGTAGCCATGGTTTAAAAGGGTTTGGAAGGAAGTGAATTAATAAGTTGAACGAAGAATTTTCTTGGCACTATCGGACGCAATCACCAACCCAGCCGCCATCATGATGATGTCTTTAAGGACCAGTCTACCCGCGCCCGACAGATAGGGGAAACCGTACTGTGGCGTAGGAAAATCACCACCCAAATTGGGTACATAGACTTCCGGAGTAGTGATTAGAAAGGATAGGGTTACAATAGACATACCGAAGGTTAATAGTCCACCCCAAACGCCTATTTTCGGGTACCAAATTCCTAGTAATACGACAAGGCCGATCAAAACGATGACCGTTCCAAGACCATACGAAAATACGTAGGTACCATTCGATTTATGCCAATCGATATTTTTCTGGACGGTTTTCCCTTCAGGATTTTTATATAACGTGTATTCTGGAACCGACTCGTTCCGGTCGTTGAGGGCCATTTTGCCTGTATTGTTATAGAAAAATTTCATGAAAGGGCTATTAATTACGAAAGGTACAATTCCATCCGCTTCATATTGAAAAGCCTTCAAACCACCAATCCAGGCCATGACAATAAATATGGCTACGCGTATGAAATTTATAAAAGTGCTTTGAAGATCAACTAATAATCTGAGGACGTTTCTCATTACTTTTCGTAAGTTTTTTATCAATTTTTCTGACTAAACTCGTAAAGATAGCTTATACGAACTGCTAGAAGTAATGAAACAAAAAAATTGTAAATCAAAAAGAAAGAAGTGTAAAGCAGTCTATTTCAAAATTTGAATGTTAAAATATATGGTTAGTCGATAATCCAGACCTTTGCAAAACAGGGGTAGGTTATATTCGAAATGAGAAGGTTGCTAGTGACAAGGAATGAAAGAGAACTATTTTGTGGCAATTTAAAGCGAGTGATGACCTACACGGTCCAAGTTTCGGTCTTTATTCGGTAATTTATAAAGGCTTTACAGGGATAGTTCGACGATTGAATGAGGAATTTAGCATAAGAGCATTTTCACAGCCCAAAATTCGACCTAACTTTGCGGCATGATTGCGATTACTAATTTAAGTTACTTTTTGGGCGACAGAGCATTGTACGAGGAAGCTTCGTTACACATTAAGCCCAAGATGAAAGTAGGTCTGATTGGCCTCAATGGAACGGGGAAATCAACGCTGTTGCGATTAATCAATGGAGAATACCAACCCGACAGTGGAACCATCTCCAAGTCAGGCGATTGTACCATCGGATTCTTGAACCAGGATTTATTATCTTATCAGACCGATGATTCAATTTTGTCGGTGGCCATGCAAGCCTTCGAACGACAAAATGAATTGCAGGCAAAGATCGACGAGGTACTCCACCAGATGGAGGTCGATTATAAGGATGAATTAGTAGATCGTCTGGCAGTTCTACAGGAAGAATTCGAGGCACTAGACGGATACTCCATTCAATCCAAGGCTGAATCCATTTTGGAGGGATTAGGCTTTTCGACGGAAGAACTACAAAAACCGTTGCGCCAGTTTTCGGGAGGTTGGCGAATGCGGGTGATGTTGGCTAAACTTTTATTGCAAAAGCCTTCACTTCTGATGCTGGATGAGCCTACCAACCACCTTGACTTACCGTCGATCCAGTGGGTTGAAAAATACATACAGAATTACGAAGGCGCGGTCATCGTAGTTTCGCACGACCGTGAATTCCTCGACAATGTGGTAGATAACATCGTAGAAGTGTCGGGTGCCAAACTTCACCACTATCCTGGTAATTACTCGTTTTACTTGGAAGAAAAAGCATTGCGAAACGAAATCCAAAGAGGGGCTTTCGAAAATCAGCAAGCCAAAATTCGCCAGACAGAACGATTCATCGAACGCTTTAAAGCCAAAGCCACCAAGGCCAGACAGGTTCAAAGCCGTGTAAAATCGCTTCAGAAAATGGAGTTGGTTGAAGAAGTCATTGATGAGAATACGAAAGTACATTTCCGCTTTCAGTTTACCACACAGCCAGGACGCCACATTCTTCAATTGGAAAATGTCTCTAAAGCCTATGGAGATAAACAAATCCTAAAAGACACCACGATTTCGATTGAAAGAGGGGATAAGATAGCCTTAATTGGTGCGAACGGAAAAGGTAAGTCGACTGCCCTAAGGATTGTTGCTGGAACGGAAGAAATTGAAGGCGTCCGTCGGCTCGGTCATAATGTGGCCTTCACATTTTATGCCCAACATCAGTTGGAGTCATTGAATTTGGAAAATAACCTCATCGAAGAATTGAAATACGCCAACCCTAGCAAAACAGAAGCCTCCTTGAGGACGGTGTTGGGTTGTTTTTTGTTTACCGGTGACGATGTATTCAAAAAAATAAAAGTTCTTTCCGGAGGGGAGAAATCAAGGGTAGCCTTAGCGAAGGTTCTTTTGTCTCAGGCCAATTTCCTACTCTTGGACGAACCCACCAACCACCTGGATATGCAGTCCGTAAATATTTTGATTCAAGCCTTGCAACAATACGAGGGAAGCTATATAGTCGTTTCCCATGACCGCTACTTTGTTGAGTCGATAGCCAATAAAATCTGGTATATTGAAGATCAACAGATCAAGGAATATCCGGGAACCTATGCTGAATATTGTGTCTGGTTGGAAGATCGCATAGCCCAGATCACAGAGCAGCCCGAACCCCGAAAAAAAGTTGAATCGAAAGAGAACAAACCTTCTCGCACCCCGGACGAGAGCAAGATAAAACGCAATCAATTGCAAAAAAAAGCCGAGGAATTGGAGGCGGAAATTACACGTTTGGAGAAAGAAAAACGAGATTGGGAGGCAAAATTGGCGACACCGGAAGTATATAGTGATTCCCAACGACTGGGCGAAGCGAATAAATCCTATGCCGAGGTGAGCCAGCGATTAGAGGAGGCCACCGAAGAATGGGCAGCCGTAATGCAGGAAGCGGAAACCCTATAGTGCGTTAAATTTCGTTAACTGAGTGCCAATTTCCGGTTGATAACATATTAATCCTTACTTTTGTGACAATAGGTTTTATTGGGTAAAATTTCAGGATGGCAAAAAAGAAAAAAATAGGTAGTTACCCCAATACGATGATCGTGGTAAGTTTAACCGCGGCTCTTTTTCTTATTGGATTCTGTGGCATGCTGGTTATCCAATCCCGAAAACTCGTTTCTGTGATAAAGCAGAACCTGGTTGTCACCGTTTTTTTAGAGAAAAACTTGACTCCTGCTGACCGGGAAAACGTATACAAAGAGATCAAAACCAAACCTTTCATCCTCACCGGAGTCGATTCTGCCGTCGTTTTTGTTTCCAAAGAGCAAGCAGCGCAAGAATTTATTGAGGGTACCAAGGAGGACTTTACGACCCTGTTGGGTGAAAATCCGCTTTTGGATAGTTATAGGGTCAAGGTGTCGGAAGAATATTTCAACGAAGAAAAACTCAAGGCCATTCAAGGGCAATTAGAACGATTAAAAGGGGTACATGAAGTGGTATATCACCAGGATTTGGCTGATCAGATTAACCGAAATATTGCCAAAGTGTACCTGATACTCGCCACTTTTGCGATCATTATGCTGGTGATCATCGTGATATTGATTAACAATACCATCAAATTGGCGATTTATTCACAACGGTTTCTCATTCGGAGTATGCAGTTGGTCGGGGCTACCGACGGATTTATCCAACGCCCCTTTTTGGTGCACGGAGCGATGCAGGGCGCTATAGGAGGCACCTTGGCCTGTGTTTTATTGGTAATTCTGCAACAGGCGGCGGTGCGAAATATAGAAGGACTTATTTTACTCCAAGAATATTCCAAGTTAGGCTTCCTAATGATAGGAATTATTCTACTGGGTGTCCTGGTAGGACTGGCATGTACCTATCAATCCCTGTCTAGATATCTCAGGATAAGCCTGGACGAACTTTATTAATTGAAAAATAATTTGATCTAATAACCATTCTACAATGGCTGAAAAAAAAGACTTCCCTTTTACTTCTCATAATTACAAACTGATGCTGATCGGCATCGCTATCATTTTGGCAGGTTTTTTTATCATGAGCCTTGATAAAGAAGAATTCGGATTCGGTTTTCTAGGACTGACCCTCGGTCCTTTGGTGGTCATCGGCGGGTTCATCTTTCAATTTTGGGCTATCTTCTTCAAAAAACCAGCTAAAAAATGACATTCTGGCAAGCGATGGTATTAGCCATCGTAGAGGGGATTACCGAATTTTTACCGGTTTCCTCTACGGGGCATATGATTATTGCCTCTTCTCTGATGGGAATCGGACAGGAGGATTTTGTAAAAATGTTTACCGTAAATATTCAGTTCGGAGCGATCCTTTCAGTCGTAGTACTTTATTGGCGTCGTTTCGTCAAGGATATTGACTTCAATTTTTATCTCAAACTACTGGTGGCATTCATTCCGGCAGCGGTGTTCGGGTTTCTTCTCAATGACCTGATAGATAGTTTGTTAGAGAATGTCTACGTGGTTGCCATCATGCTCCTGCTCGGTGGAATCGTGCTGGTTTATATCGACCGCTGGATTAAAGCTCCGACAGCTGAAAAATCGATGAATTTTACACATGCCTTTAAAATAGGGCTTTTCCAATGTATCGCCATGATTCCCGGAGTTTCGCGCTCTGCGGCCACCATCATTGGAGGGATGGTCCAAGGGTTTTCAAGAAAGCAAGCTGCCGAATTCTCCTTCTTCTTAGCCGTTCCTACCATGGCTGCAGCTGGCGGGTACAAGTTTCTGAAAACCTACGATTCGATACAAGCAGAGGATGTTCAAATATTACTTTGGGGAAATCTGGTCGCGTTTATCGTAGCCATGCTTGCGATCAAATTTTTTATTAATTTCCTGACCAAATATGGCTTCAAAGTATTTGGTTATTATCGGATCGCGCTGGGTTTACTGTTACTGATCTTGCTTGCATCCGGTTATAAACTTGATATTGTGTAGCGTGACGGAAGAGATTGCAAAAACAGTTCCGGTTGCCGATCCGGGAGAAGTGATCCTTATTGATAAGCCGCTCACCTGGACTTCGTTCGATGTGGTGAACAAGCTTAAAAAAGCATGTAGGTTCAAGAAAATCGGGCATGCCGGCACGCTCGACCCCCTTGCTACCGGCCTTTTGATCTTATGTACCGGCAAAAAAACTAAGCAAATTGACCATTATCAAGCCCAAGAAAAGGAATATACCGGAACCTTGGTCTTAGGGAAAACAACCCCTTCCATCGATTTAGAAACTGAATTTGATGGGGAATACCCCGTCGACCACATACCCAACAGTGGTTTAATTGAGGCCGCCCTTCAAAGCTTAACCGGAGAACTTGAACAATATCCACCCATTTACTCAGCGGTTCGATTGGATGGAGAGCGTCTGTATAAAAAAGCGAGAAGAGGAGAGAGCGTCGAGATCAAACCTCGCCGGATTCATGTCCATGAATTTGAAGTAGATACACGCCTTTTTCCGGAAATTCAATTTCGTATCGTCTGTTCTAAGGGGACTTACATCCGAAGTTTAGTAAGGGACTTTGGAAAATTGGTTCAAAGTGGAGCCTATTTAAAATCGCTTCGAAGAACCCGGATTGGGGATTTTCATGTTGATCAAGCATGGGAATTAGAAACTTACATCAAAAGGAAAAGATCGGAACTCGGGTTACCAATTGATTAAAACCCGGGTGGAGCACTAGAAAAGAATATGAAAGTATATCGTCGTTTAGAGGATTTTAAGAAATTGGATAACGCTGTGGTTACCAGTGGAATGTTTGACGGTGTACACTTGGGCCATAAAAAAGTAATTTCTCGATTGCTGGAAGTTAGTCAGAATTGTGGGGGAGAAAGTGTCGTTATCACCTTTTGGCCGCATCCACGTATGGTCCTCAATGCCGATGATTGCAGTGATCTGAAGCTACTTTCTACCATCGGTGAGAAAATGGATCTCTTTGGGGAATTAGGCGTTCATCATTTTTTGGTAATTCCCTTTACGCGCGCATTTTCCGAACTCACCTCCGACGCATTCATACGATCGGTGTTGGTAGAGGCTATCGGTACAAAAAAATTGGTCATCGGCTACGACCATCGATTTGGACGAAACCGGGAGGGGAGCTTCGAATTCCTTTGTCAAAATGCACATGTATATGGCTTTGATGTGGAGGAAATCGCCAGTGAAGATATTGACCATATGGCCATCAGTTCTTCAAGAATCAGAGAAGCCCTTCTTTCATGTGCCATAGAAGATGCTAACCACCTGCTCGGTTACGAATATGCATTGTCGGGTATCGTCGTCAAAGGTGATCAGATTGGAAGGACCCTGGGTTTCCCAACGGCGAATATTCAGGTAGAAGAATCCTATAAATTAATTCCGGGTGACGGCATCTATGCAATTGAAGCCATTTACGGGGACAAGTCCTATCGGGGCATGCTCAGTATTGGTATTCGTCCTACGGTTGATGGGAAGAATCGAACCATCGAAGCCAACCTTTTCGATTTTCACAAAGAAATTTACGGGGAACATTTGACGATCAAATTCTGTAAATACCTTCGTCCGGAGGAAAAGTTTACGGGTCTTGAGGAATTACGTCAAATGATTCAACTCGACAAGGAAAATACCCTTCGCTATTTCGCCGAACGAGACCGGGCAAAATAAGATCATTTCCAGAGGAATACCCACCGGCAAATTTCTATTTGATAGTCATTAGCCGGGCTACCTATTTATGTAAACCCAGGCAGATGAGTAAAAAAAATCCTATTTTTGTGCCTGGGTTGGTCCCAACTTAATTTAGTTAATACAATTTTTAGCATGAGCGAATATAACCACAGCCGGATCGAGAAAAAATGGCAGGAGTTTTGGGCAGTGAATAATACCTACAAGGTTTCCAATCAGTCAGATAAACCCAAATACTATGTTTTGGACATGTTTCCTTATCCATCGGGAGCAGGTCTACACGTAGGCCATCCGTTAGGCTACATTGCTTCGGATATCTATGCAAGGTACAAAAGGCTGAAAGGTTACAATGTGCTCCACCCTATGGGGTTTGATAGTTTCGGACTACCCGCTGAGCAATATGCGATTCAGACCGGGCAGCATCCTGCCGTAACGACCGAGGAAAATATAGCCCGATATATTGGTCAATTAAAAAACCTGGGCTTTAGTTACGACTGGAGCCGCGAAGTTCGTACTTCTGATCCCAGTTACTATAAATGGACTCAGTGGATTTTTTCCCAGTTGTTTGAAAGTTGGTACAACTTGGAAAAGGATCAGGCTGAACCCATTCAAACCCTGATTGAACGATTCGAAAAAGAAGGGAATCAACAGGTGAAAGCGGTGGCCGACGACGACACACCCCTGTTCACCGCCGAACAATGGAACGGCTATTCGGAGGAAGAAAAATACATTATTACACTAAAATATAGGCTGACTTACCTGGCGGAAGCCACGGTGAATTGGTGTCCCGGGCTGGGTTCCGTTTTGTCGAACGACGAGGTAAAAGACGGTGTCTCTGAAAGGGGAGGGTTTCCGGTAGAGCAGAAGTTGATGCGGCAATGGATGATGCGGATTACCGCTTATGCCGAGCGCTTATTGACCGGATTGGATACTATCGACTGGTCGGAATCGCTCAAAGAACAGCAGCGAAACTGGATCGGTAAATCGGTGGGAGCAATGGTCACTTTCGACCTGGACCAACACGATGAAAAAATTACGGTTTTTACGACCCGTCTGGATACCATTTACGGGGTGACGTTCATGGTTCTAGCTCCCGAACATGAGTTGGTTGAAAAAATCACAACTGATGCACAAAGGGAAGAAATTAATAAGTACATCGAAAATACAAAAAAACGGTCGGAACTGGACCGGCTGTCGGATGTGAAAACGGTATCCGGTGCCTTTACGGGAGCTTATGCCGTTAACCCATTCAATCTGGCGAAAATACCTGTATACATTGCCGATTACGTCTTGGCTGGCTACGGCACGGGAGCGGTAATGGCAGTTCCTTCAGGGGATCAACGCGACTGGAATTTTGCCAAACACTTCAACTTACCCATTATACCTATTCTGGACGCCCAAAAGGATATTGATAAGCAAGCCGATGCCACTAAGGAAGGTCGCTATATCAATTCAGGAATGATCGACGGTCTTACCTATGAGGAAGCTACTCAAAAATTGATCGACTGGCTTGAGGAGAATGGAAAGGGCAAAGCAAAAATCAATTATCGTCTGAGAGATGCTGTATTTGGGCGGCAGCGCTACTGGGGAGAGCCCGTGCCTATTTATTTCAAAAAAGGTAGTAAGGGACAGCCTATTCCTTACTTAATACCACTTAATGAACTTCCCTTGGAATTGCCGGTAATCGATCAGTACAAGCCGACTGAGACAGGCGAACCTCCGCTTGGGAGAGCAAAAAACTGGAAATACAAAGGGGAGTACGACTATGAATTAAGTACCATGCCGGGATGGGCAGGAAGTAGCTGGTATTGGTATCGCTACATGGATCCAAACAATACGGAGCGTTTTGCGTCGGAGGAAGCCGTTTCTTATTGGCGTGATGTTGATCTCTATATTGGTGGAACCGAACATGCTACCGGGCATTTACTCTATTCCCGTTTCTGGAATAAGTTCTTAAAAGACAGAGGCTATGTGCAGGAAGAGGAGCCGTTTAAGAAACTGATAAATCAGGGAATGATCCAGGGCAGAAGCAATTTTGTCTATCGTGTAAAGGGAGGGGATCCCGCAAAACCGGTCTTTGTAAGTGCTGGATTAAAAGACCAATACGATGTTACACCCCTGCATGTAGATGTTAAAATCGTCCATAATGATGTTTTGGACGTGGATAAATTTATCCAAACCCGAAAAGATCTAGTCGGTGAACAACCAGAGTTCATACTGGAAAATGGACAATATAAATGTGGGGTAGAAATCGAAAAAATGTCTAAATCCCGGTTTAATGTTGTCAATCCGGACGATATTGTGGAGCGTTACGGGGCAGATACTCTTCGACTTTACGAAATGTTCCTGGGCCCATTAGAACAAGCTAAACCCTGGAATACGAATGGCATCGACGGTACTTATCGCTTTGTTAGGAAGGTGTGGCGCTTATTCTATTCCGACAAAGGAGAATGGCAGGTTACTGATACAGCCCCCAAAGAAGCGGAATTAAAAGTCCTGCACCGGGCGATCAAGAAAATTGAAGACGATATCCGTCATTTTTCATTCAATACGGCTGTCAGCGCCTTTATGGTTTTGGTAAACGAGCTAAGTAGTTTGAAAACACGTAGCCGGGCTGTCTTGGAGGATTTACTGGTATTACTTTCGCCCTTTGCTCCCCATATCACCGAAGAACTTTGGGAAGCATTAGGCCATGAACCAGGTAGTATTTCCAAAGCCGAGTATCCAGAATGGGAGGAAAAATACCTGGTGGATGATCTCTTCGAATATCCGGTGCAGATTAATGGAAAAGTACGAGCTTCGTTGGGTTTTCCCGTCGATAAAGCCCCTAAGGAAATCGAACAGGAGCTTTTGGCGAATGAAGCTGTAACCAAATGGATAGGGGATAAGCCAGTGAAAAAGGTCATTATCGTCCCTAAAAGAATTATCAATATTGTTATTTAAGTTCAGTAGGTCTTTTGGTCCAGCACTGGGTTGGACTGAAAGACCTTTTCGAGACAGCTGAGTTCAGCTATCCTATTGGTTATTCTCTTTCAAAGTTGGGCTTACCAGTTTAGGTTGATACCGTTTTTATTAGGATCTATTTTCCACTTGTCTAATAGAAATCTGACCATTCTCAAGTCGTAGTCGGATCCCTTAAAAGTATCCGCCTTTTTACCTATTGCTAGCACCGAATTCTTGATCTCATTACTTTGGTCGTTTACGTAGTCGATCACATTCATTGCCTGCGTTCGTGCATAGGGGTTGTCCGATTGTAGTACCTCCAATAATGCCTTCCTAGCCAAGGTTGTTTCTCCCATACGATAAAGTGTTTCAGCAGCTATAATTTTCACGCTTTCAGCCGGGTCCTGAGCTGCCTTTTTGATTACATCCAGATAAGGGCGCGCTTTCTCCTGTGCTAACAGTAAGCCGTTAGCCCCCCAATAGCGTACCGAGGGTTCGGGGTCGTTGAGAAAATCCAATAGGATTTCGGCATTGAAATCTTTTGAACTGGCAGCTTCTGCCGCATTAAATAGTCGTTCCAAGTCAATTTTTCCGGATCGCATCATTTCATAGGCAGACTGCTCCTTCGTACGTTGCGCTAATTCTGCTTCGGGAATAAAACCTGCGTCTAAAATTTGGAAGGTCCATTCCCTATGTGCACGCCTCATTCTTTCTAAAACATCTTGGTATTGGGGGTTTTCCGCTAAATTATGTACTTCCCAAGGGTCGTTTTCCGTGTCGTACAATTCCTCATGGGGTTTTGTATTCCAAAATAGGTTCTGAATTTCGTTGCAGTTTCCGGCTTTACAGGCATTATCCCAAGATCGAATCGAAGGGGCTCTAAAAAGGTATTCAATAGGTTGGGCGTAGATACGGTGGGGCATATAGTTTCGTATGTAACGGTATTTTTTGTCTCGAACCGCGCGGCTCAAGTCATAGCGTTCATCCATTCGTGCCCGAAACATATACACATATGCTGGGTCTTCGGTTTTTTGTTTCCCTAAAAAAGCATTTCCCTGGATATAGGCTGGGATGGGTGTTTCGGTGATACTCAATAAGGTCGGCACCAAATCCACAAAACCTACCATTCGATCGATTTTACTCCCTGGCCTATCGGTAGGGTACAGATGTTTGTATTTTTCGGGGATGTATACGATGAGTGGTACCCGTGTACCCGACTCATATACATAGCGTTTACTCCGAGCCAATACCCCACCATGATCCCCATAGTAAAAAATAATGGTATTGTCCGCTTCACCACTCTCTCTTAATTCTTGTAAAATGCCTCCAACCCACTGATCCATTTCCTCGATTTTATCGTAAAACTGAGCCCAGTCGTGGCGTAGATCGGGGGTATCCGGATGATAAGGGGGGAGTCGGACTTCCTCAGGCCTGTGACGTAATAAGGAGTCCGGAGTAGTCTTGTGAAGAGAGCTTTCGTGGGTAAGGGTCGAATTGAAAATCGCAAAAAAGGGACGACCGGCCGGTCTGTTTTTATAATGAGCGTCCTTGCCCAGTTCATCCCACAAATCCTTGGTTTGCTCAGGTTTAATATTGAAATCTTCCTTTTGACTATTGGTACAATAATAACCCAGCTGTTTCAAATAGACCGGATAAGGTAGGATCTGATCTGCGCGGGGGTATTGACTCCTCATATTTTCCTGCCCTGCTGAATTCGCATAAACCCCGGTTAATATCGTATTCCGGGAAGGGGCGCAAACAGGGGCATTGGCGTAGGCATGGGTGTAAAGAAAGCCCCTTGCCGCCAGGCTGTCCAAATGTGGCGTGGTGGCATAGGTATCCCCGTAACACCCTAAAAACGGACTATTATCTTCGCTGGTAATCCATAGTATATTGGGTAAGGATAATTGAGGCTCAGGCCGGGTACACGAGATGAAAAGGACGAGGATGCCTAGGTAACGCATAATGATAAGGTTTAGGAATAACTGCAAAAGTATTCTTGAATTGGAAAACAATTTATTAAAATTTTCGAACGGACTGGTGGGAGATGCTCATATACCAGGACACTGATTCGTCACATTGCTAAAAATGCCAGACTTGAAAGAGGGTTAGGAAAGGGTTTTCGTACGCTAAAAATCTCGAAACACACTCGTTACTTCTTGACATATGACAATAATTTATCGAGTTTATTAAACTAGTTTTGATGCCAGAGATCTACTATTCTCGTCGAAAATAATTGATGGCTCAAAATTGAACCTATATGAAAAGCAATATTTACCCCTGTCTTTGGTTTGATCACGACGTAAAGGAAATAGCTGATTTTTACAGCGAGATATTCGAAAATGTAAAGTACCTGGATTCTGCCTCTATGGTTACCACGGTAGAAATTGAAGGCGTGAAATTTATGTTTTTAAACGGTGGACCCGCTTTTAAAGTAAATCCTTCAGTTTCGTATTATGTCTATTGTCAAGATCCGGATCAAGTCCAACAGCTTTTCGACCGTTTGAATAAAGGCGGTAAGGTCCTTATGTCGTTGGATGAATACGCCTGGAGTAAATGCTATGCCTGGGTAGAAGACCGATTTGGCGTTAACTGGCAGTTGGACAGCAGTAATGCAGGGTCCAAACAGAGAATCGTTCCAACGCTGCTGTTTGCCAATCAAAAAAAAGAGTTGATACGAGAGGCAATTAATCATTATTCGGCCATATTCCCTACTAGTAAAACGATATTCGAAGCCCCTTATGCTCCCGAGTCGGGTATAGCAGAGGGTACCTTACTTTTTGCTCAGTTTGAATTAAATGGCTACCCATTCAATGCAACCAGCAGTACCATCCCTCATGATTTTGATTTTTCAGAAGGCAATTCCTTTGTGGTTGAATGTAAATCTCAGGAGGAAATCGACTTCTATTGGTCACGACTCACAGAAGGTGGTGAAGAAAGCAGGTGTGGGTGGCTAAAAGATCGGTTTGGGGTATGGTGGCAAGTTATACCGGAAAACATGAGTTGGCTACTTAATAACCCTGTTACTGGAACAGCAGCTGTACAGGAAATGATGAAAATGAATAAGATAGATATTCGCACGCTAGAATTGGCAGGCACTTCAGATAAGTATTAGAACGTATTTAAACTATTCAAATGAAAGCGCTAAAAATAATCATCATCGCCCTTCTGGTTGTGATTGGTATTCCTCTGATCATTGCCCTTTTCCTACCAAAAGACTTTAATGCGGGCAGTGAAATTGTCATTAATCGTCCGAAAGAAGAGGTTTTTAACTATGTCAAGTACGTCGAAAACCAGGAAAATTACGGTGTTTGGCAACTGTCTGATCCGTCCATTAAAAAAACCACCAAAGGCGTTGATGGCACCGTTGGGTATGTGTATCAATGGGAAGGGGAAAAAACAGGAAAAGGCAAACAGACCATTACGGCCATAAAAGCGAATGAACGCATTGACAGCGAACTAGATTTTGGTTTTGGAGAACCAGCTCAAGCTTATATGGTTGTTTCGGATGAGGGCTCAAATCAAACTAGGGTCGTATGGAGAATTTCGGGTAAATCGCCCTATCCATTTAATTTTATGGGGCTGTTTTATGATATGAACAAGGACTTTGAAAAAGGGCTTCAGAACTTAAAAGAGGTACTAGAAAGGTAGCATGTAAACCTACATTTAACGATTAACCCGATGTCCTTCAAGAAAGAACATCGGGTTTTTTAATGTCATTCTATTCCCTCTAATCGGGCTTTGTCCCGAAGCTTAATTACCTGGGCAAGCGTCCCCAAGATCGTATCGTGTTTTTTGACAAAAGGATTGGTTTCATCCCAGACGTACCCGGCTAGCACCGAACAAATTTGGCGTTTGATAACCGGATCCATGCCGTCGGTGAAAATGATGGTTTGGAAGTCGCCGTTATACCAACCGGCCACATAACTTCTAAAAACGTCTATCCCTTTTTGGACTACATCTTCGTATTCCGTTTTCCAATCGACCTGTTCACCGGACAGTTGTTTGTGAACTTTTTGAGCAGAAAGCAAGCCCGACGCCGTTGCAAAGGTTACTCCCGAGGAAAAGATCGGGTCAAGGAATTCGGTACTATTCCCAGCCAAGACAAAGCCTGGTCCATACATCTGTTTAATACCTATGGAATATCCGAGGATTGCCCTGGGTTCGAAGAGGAATTCAGAATTAGCGAAGCGACCCTCTAGTCCAGGGAATTGCTGAATATAATCTTTGTATTTCTCACCTCCATTTTCAGCCATCCCCTTGATATATTCTTGTTCACCTACTATCCCTACCGAAGTGGTACCATCGGCAAAAGGAATAGCCCAGATCCATGATCGGTTGTTGTCAAAGGAATGTACAAAGATATTAGCACTGGTTAGCGCGTTCCGGTTGATGTCTTTCAAATGGGAAAAAACGGCGCCCCGAGCGGTGAACTTAGAGGGCTTGTTCAAATCGAATAAGCGGGGCAATACCCGGCCGTACCCGCTAGCGTCGATAATGTAGCGGGAGCCTACGGTATATTGGTTGCCATGTTCATCCTTGTAGTCGATTTCCTGAAATTCGGCGCTGTTTCGAACGGCCACTACCTCGCATCTAAATCGCACAGGAACTCCTTTACGTTCGGTTTCAGTGATTAAGGTAAGGTCAAAATCAGCCCTTTTAACCTGCCAGGTATAGGTCCATGCATTCTCTGTATATTGATCGTCGAAATAGAATTCGAATCTTTTTCCGTCTCTTACGAAGGCAGCACCCGATTTGATCTGAAAATTTTGGGCCTGAGCAGCGTGCAAAAGTTCGGAGGCCTCCAGATGGGTCATACAACAGGGGAGTAGACTTTCACCAATTTGAAATCTTGGGAAGGTATCTCGCTCCAGCACCAGTACCCGGTATCCGTTCAATTTTAACCACGATGCGGCAACAGATCCCGAAGGACCGGCTCCAATGACCACAACATCAAATTTCTCCATTTCAGAAAAGTATATGGTTTGACTAGTAAATGAAAGCTATAAGATAATCACAATATTCTGTTACAAGCTATTTTGCACTACTTTAATAATTATTCGGTGAAAACGAAGTTCAGGATTCGGCGATTGCGCGAATTAGCTTTTCCCTGTCTACAAATGCCGTGCAAGTCGCAATACTGCCCAGGGCTACTCCTAAAATTCCGTGCATAATGATATTTTGACCGGTCAAATAAAGGTTTGGAATATGAGATTTGATGTTAATTACAGTGCTTAACGGGTTTATAGTTGATTTGACAATGCCAAACATGGATCCTTCCGGACTTGCCGTATAATCCCTAAACGTAAGGGGGGTAGAACTATACACGGATCGTATTTTGCTTCGAATATCTGGAAAAACCTTTTCTAATTTCTGGATGACCTGTTCTTCTTTTTGCTTTTTGAAAGCCAGGTAGTCAGCGGGCCGTTCCCCGGGTTCTGTCACTGTATTAAAGGAGTCAGCCCACTTTTCCACTTCCGAATAACGCATCAAAGCCATTACCGATAGGGAATCGGCATATTTTTTTGAGCGAGAATGAGCAGGTGTGTAAATAAAATATTGTAAGGGCCAGTTGTCGGGATCGTAAGATAACCCTGCCCAGACATCCTCCTCATGGTATTGGTAAATATTGTAATTTAAGTAGGGAAAGGATTCCGGTTTGAATATGAGATGAACCGTAAACGACGAGATGCTATTCTCAAGGGAGCGTACCCTTCGTTTGTAAACATTTAAAAATCGTTCTTCTCCAAACAAGTCAATCGTCGAAGTGGGGTGGAGGTTGGAAATGAAATTTCTCCCATAGTAGATCGTTCCATCTTCTGTTTTGACTGCCTCAATTTCTTGATTTGAGTTATACAGAGCACCGATCACTTTTTTTCTCCGTAACACTTTTCCTCCTGCTTCTCTAATCTTTCGGCTCAGTAAGATCGCCAACTGAGAGCCCCCGTCGATAAGTCGAAAGGCACCACTTAGATAACTATGCGTGATTAAAGCATGTACATAAAAGGGTGTACTCTCTTTATTCCCCGCATAAAGAAAGGAATTGGTTCCAGCCAATACATTTCGAAGACGTTCATTTGATGTTAAAGAAGAAAGATAGTCATAGACGCTCAGGCTCATAAACGCTGGATCATCCAGGTATTTAGCAGGGGCACTGCTAAGTTGATACAGTGGAAACTGGGCACAAACTTCCTTGACCTTCTTGCAATAGGTAATAATGTTCTCTTTCTCATCGGGGAAATAACCGGTCATCTTTTCAATGAAACGGTCGTAACCTTCCGGAATTTCATAAGCCGAACCGTCGGGGAATCGAATCTCGTCGACACAGTCCGGACCGAGGCGTAGCATCTTCAATTGATCTAGAATTCCGGTATACTTAAAAATTTGATAGAGATTTTCCCCTGGATTGAGGCTCCCAATATAGTGAACACCCGTATCCAGAATCGCTTTTTCTCGACTGAATACCTGCAACATTCCGCCGATCTGATGGTTCTTTTCCAATACCACCACCTTGTATCCATGGGTGGCAAGAATACAACCGCATAGCAAACCACCCAGACCGCTGCCCACAATTACAAAATCATAATTTTCATTGGTTGGCGACATGTTCAATGGGGTTTACTAAGAATGAATAGGGTATTGGACGTCCGTTTGGAATGGGGGCATTCTTCCAGTTCTAGACCTTTTTGCGCAGCAATCTGCCGAATTTCATCTTTGGAGAAAAAATGAAAATTACCTCGTTTTTTATTGAATGCAAATAGTTGGGTCGATAACCATTCAGTTAATTTGGTGTACTGGTGAGCATTCCCATTATCGGTAATTCCATCGCGTATAAAAATTAGCCCGCCCGGATTTAATTTTTCGATGCAGCGAGAGAGCAATTTTTTTTGATCAGATTCCGACAGGTAGTGAAGCAAATCAGTCAGAAAAATGACATCTTGGTTTTTAAAATCATATTCGACTACATCTGCTTGTACAAATTGAAGATTATCCGTCTTCCCATAGGAGTTGGCTGCGATTCCGATTTTTTCTTCATCATAATCAACCCCGATAATGGTTCGTGACTCATCCCGGTAATGGAGATAAAAATCTAAAAATCCATAGCCGCAACCCAAATCAAGAATACTTTTCCTCTCCCCGATCAATTGATCATAATGCTCATAGTTTTTCTTTTCTAGCTCCCACTTTATTCTAAAGTACCATTCCAGAACAGGACCTTTGAAAATATAGTTATTAAAAATGCGCTGCTTCATGAACCTGGTATCGTCCATTTCTTTTTTGAACTTTTCGAATTCGGTTTTGAAGTATCGCGAAATGCTTTTTGTCCTTTCTCTATAACCTACGCCCCAGCTTAAATCGTCGGGTTCAATTCGGGGCTGAATGCCGACGTTGACCGGTCCGTGTTTGATCACCAATTCATTTTTAGGGGAAACATAGCCTGCTCCGTGAATGAATACAGGTTGTATGGCTAAATTAAGCTGCTCAGCCAGTAAGAAAGCTCCTTTGTGGAATCGGCGAATATGTCCGTCTTCGGAACGGGTTCCTTCCGGGAAAATGATAATTGAATAGCCGTCGGCCACCAATTGCCGGGCTTGTTCAATGTTTGCTTCCGGACCTTCCTCCATGAAAATATAGTTCAAATAGCGGATTACCCATCCATATAGGGGCGACTTATAAACCCATTCTTTCACCATGATCACCGCCTTGGGGTGGTGCATTAACATGATCATGATGTCGAGAAAAGAAGAATGATTCGCAATCAAAATGACAGGTTTACTATAGTCTAAATGTTCTCGACCGTAGGTTCTTTTTCGAATCTGCGTACCCGATATCATGACAGCAGTCGCCAATTTGGACATGACAGCCGCCAACCATTCTTTCTTTTTCCGCGTCGGTATGGGTAAAATAATAAGTACCAACATGATCAGAAATGCCAGGTAGCACATGCAAACAAAAAACCCGAAACAGAACCAAGTTTTGAGAAAGGTCCAGATACTTATAGGCGTACGACCCTGATCCACCCGGTTTTGCACAAACAAGCCAAACATAATGGGCTGGAAGACCAGGGATACCAATACGATACATAAGATACCGGGTACACTTACGACCGCTACCGATCTCAGCGCGGGATGGGTGGCAAACAGAAGAACTCCAGTTCCTATCAACACGGTTAATCCTGACAAGGATATGGCGGAGGAGTAAGAAGTTAGTTTGTTTCTACTTAAACGGTATCGCTGTAATAAGCCATCGGTCATGAAGATGCTGAAATCGTCCCCAAGGCCAAAAATGAAGGTGGCGAAAATGACGTTGACAAAGTTGAATTTGATATCCAACAAGACGGTGATTCCGAGGATCCAAATCCAGCTGATGGCCATTGGGAGGAACGACAATAAGGCTAATTCCAGACGCCCATAAAGCAGTAAAAGTGCTAAAAACACAATTCCTGCCGAGACGAAAAGTATGTAATTGAAGTCTTCTTGGACCATTTCCAGTAGGGACTCAATCATTTCAATACGATAAAATAGTTGGACATGATCAAGTCCGTCTAGGGACGCCTTGACCTGTTCAATATTTTCCTTAGGTACAACTAGGGTCGTGATGAAGGTGACTTTATCGTCGTTTTCTTGGACAAGGTTGTCGATTCCAAGTCCTTTTAAAAGTTCCGTTAAACCTTCGAGTTCATGGGTAGGTTCTGTGAGAAGATTTTCGAAGAATTGAAAGGCTTGGGGAGAAAATCCGTTTTCGTCAGCAGATCGATGAAGTGCGTGAATGACCTGGTTATTTTTTGAATTTTGACTCCAATAGTTTTCCCATTTGACTCGCCTGAGGTTGCTTAACTTTTCACTAACGAAAAAAGGAGCTGCTGAATTAAACGTCTTTACTAACTCTTTCTCATTCAACTCCAATAATTTACGATAGACCAGATAATTTGCATCCGCGGCAGCTGCCGGGTTCTGGTTCGAGGTAAATACATAGAGTTGTATATCCTTTTCGGGATCTATGGGCGTTAAGAGCCTCTCCGCATTTCGTAACGATTCTGTTTGAATGCTAATATTGCGCGGGTCTCCGTCGAATTGAACTTCGTCCGTTACGAGGTAAAAAAACAACGTTAAAGCACCGATGCTGGCCAATACAGGCAGACCATATTTACGTGGTACTTCGGGAATTGCAAATAAGGGTTTGTTCACGCCATTTTGATCGGTTTGGATACCCAATAAGCTAATGATAACCGGTAGTCCGATCAGCGTGAAAACTAGGGCACTGGATAAAGCTAAACCGGCGAAAATTCCAAAGTCGTTAAGCAGCTCTGAGTTGGCGAAAATGAGGGCTGAATAGGCTAAAATAGTGGTCAAACTCCCCGTTATCAGGGGTTTAGCAATATCCTGTATGGTTCGTGAAACTGAACCAGTATGCTTAAAATGGCTTACGAAATGGATGGAATAATCGAGTGCAATACCCAATAAGACCGCCCCGGTAGCTAAGGAGATGCCCGAGATATCGGGTTTTATATAACCCAGAATACCCACCGCGAAAAGTCCGCCAAAAGCTGCCGGGAGGAGGATTATGAGACTTGTTTTCAAGTTCCTATAATACAACCAAAGCAAACCCAATATCAATACCAAGGCCATTGCCAGGGTTCGGAAGGAGTCCATTTTGATGTGTTGTGCATTGCCGGCAGCCAGGGCAAATCCCCCGAAATAGTGCATTTGGTGTTCGGGATACAGGGCATTCCAATTGGCTTGAAAGACTTCCAAACTGTCGAATAAGGCAGTTTCCGCCCTAGAATCGCCCGGAAGAAAGTTGGTTTGAGCCGTGATGAGCACTTGTTTACCCTGATTAATCAATAGCATATCATTTTCGATATGGCTATTCAGCGTATTCATCCCTGTTGCCAATTCTTTGAAGACCGGGTAACTAAGGCCAATCGGATCTTTTAATACCAGATCCTTGATCCAGGTCGCCTCGGGCGTCTTCAGCCTCTGACGCACATCACTTACCGATTTCCGGATGCTGTCGAAATGGGTTCGTTGTTCAAAATAGGCATAGTGAAGGGTGTCCGTTAATAAGGGGAGATTCGTCAAAATAAAGTCGACAACCTCAGGTTGTACGTTTTCTCGAAAAGCCTGTATGTTGGTCAAATAACTTCCTGCGTTCGCTGACAAACGCTCTTCGAAGTTGGTCACACGCTCATAAAGCTCATCGACGTCACCGTTCTCGGGGACATCGATAGAAAAAACAACCTTACTATCGAGCTTGGCATCAGCAATTAATTTTTGAAAGGTGGTAAAAGAGCTGCCTTTGGGTAGAGTATCAAAAATACTTTCAGATACATCAATTTTGAGGATCCCGTTGATCAGAAAAATTACCGATCCGGTCAGTAAAATGATGAACAGCGCTTTGTTTTCGGAAAGGTAGCTTGTGACTTTGGTCAGAAATTTAGAAATCATTGATAAAACGCTGGTACAGGTTCGCCAAAATTAGCCACATAGTACTAGTTTGACAACTATCCCCAATTAATTGAAATTTGTCTATTCTTAAGAAATGATGATAGAACAGCACTTAAAGAATTGTTTTTGCCGATAACCGGGATAAAACAATTTTAGCTTTTACAAAATTGCTATTTTTGCCGCCGGATAAACCACGAACACTAATTTAATCAAGGGGTAGTCGATGAATTTTATTTCCCTGGAAGGGATTGAGCGTTATATTTTTTCCGGTCAGGAGTTTACGCTAACGTCGGAAACAGCGGAACGGATCGAAAAGTCTTTCGTGTTTCTAAAGGATTTCTCTGAAAGTACCATCATTTACGGTATCAACACAGGTTTTGGGCCTATGGCTCAATACCGCATTGAACCGAGTGATTTGCAGCATTTGCAGTACAATTTAATACGGAGCCACTCTTCCGGTGTCGGTAAACCACTGGAAGCTGATTACGCCCGTTGTGTTGTACTCGCCCGTTTATATTCCCTCCTTCAAGGAAATTCGGGAATTAGCCCCGACGTGATTCAAAAGCTTATACAGTTTCACAATAAGGGTATTGTCCCCGAAATATTTGAACATGGTGGGGTAGGAGCTAGTGGAGATCTGGTACAGCTTTCGCATCTGGCGTTAAATCTCATCGGTGAGGGCTACGTGTATAAGGATGGAAATAGACTTCCAGCCGGGGAAGCCTTGCAAATGTATGGCATTGAACCCCTAAAATTGAGCCTTCGTGACGGACTTGGTTTGATCAACGGAACCTCCTGTATGACAGGCATTGCGGCTATTAACCTGGTCTATGCGCGTCGCCTTTTTCAATGGGCAGTTGTCGCTTCATCGATTATTAACGAGGTAGTGAGCTCTTTTGACGATTCCTTCTCCGAGGAATTAAACGCTGTAAAAAGGCATAAAGGCCAACAAAAAGTAGCAGCGCTAATGCGTCAATTCCTGAACGGCAGCCGAATGCTGCGTAAAAGAGACGACCTCTATAGAGATGCGAACGAATTAAAACGCAAAGAGTTCAAAAAGAAAATCCAAGAATATTATTCCATTCGTTGCGTACCGCAGGTGTTAGGACCGGTTTTCGATACCATCGAAGCAGCAGTTCAGGTAGTCGAGAATGAATTTAATTCTACTAACGACAATCCGGTCGTCGATATGGAAACCGGAAATGTGTTTCATGGGGGTAATTTCCATGGGGATTATATTTCGCTGGAAATGGATAAGCTGAAATTGGTGATTACCAAACTTACCATGCTGATGGAACGTCAGTTGAATTTTCTATTGAATAACAAACTCAATGGGAAATTCCCACCGTTTCTGAATGGAGGTACTTTAGGGTTGAACTTTGGTTTCCAGGGCATGCAGTTTACAGCGACTTCAACGACCGCTGAAAATCAAACCCTGAGCAATTCCATGTATGTGCACAGTATCCCAAATAACAATGATAATCAGGATATTGTGAGCATGGGGACCAACAGTGCCCTCATTGCCCGTACGGTGCTCGATAACGGCTTTCAGGTCATGGCCATTCACATCATGGCTATTTGCCAAGCCATTGATCTCCTCGATGCGAAGGAAAGGGATTCTCTCTCTCCGGCCACAAGGAAGACATTTGAGAAAATTAGAGAATTGACAAAATATCGGATTGAAGATAGTGTTCCGTCAGAAGAAATTAATAGAGTAGCCAATTTCTTGAAGCGAGTGAATAACGCTGATTTATTCTGATCGTTCTATTCAAAAAAGTTGTGCAATCGATTCAAGAACCGATTACACAACTCAAAGTTTACCCAGAAGTTTATACTACAACTGCTTTTTTAACGGCTGGCGCCACTTTGGTGCCAAAAAGTTCTATTGCCTTCATAATGTCAGCATGGGGAGGCCCACCGGTGTCCATATGGGCTACAAAGCGTGTAAGTCCGAACATTTCCTGAGCCGTCAGAATTCGGTCGGTAATCTCAGAGGGGTCGCCGACATACAGGGCACCATGCGGACTCCGACTGATATCGAAATGCTCTTTGCTCAGGGGAGGCCACCCTCTTTCTCGACCAATTCGGTTCATTTGGGCAGCATAATAGGGATAGAAACGGTTGGCGATATCATCGGAATCCTCGCCGATCATGGTGTGGGAATGAATCCCAATACGCATCTTGGCCGGATCATGACCGGCTTTTAAATATTCCGATTTGTATAATTCAAACCTCGATTTAAAATGTGCCGGACTTCCTCCGATGATGGCCACCATCAAGGGTAAGCCAAGGCGCGCTGCCCTGACAATGGACTCGGGTGTGCCTCCGACCGCTATCCAGATATCGAGTTTTCCATCAGGACGGGGATAGATTCGTTGCTTTTTTAAGGGCGGTCTTACAGTTCCCGACCAGGAAACTTCCTCGTTTTCGTTGATCGTTAACAACAGATCCAATTTTTCTTCGAATAGCCGATCGTAATCCTGTAAATTATAACCGAAGAGCGGAAACGATTCTATAAAACTTCCCCGACCAGCCATTAACTCTGCCCGACCATTTGAAATCAAATCTAGGGTTGAAAAGTTTTGGTAAATTCGGACAGGGTCGGCAGAGCTAAGTACCGTAACAGCGCTCCCGAGTTTAATATTTTTGGTGATGCTAGCAGCCGCTGAAAGTACAATTTCGGGGTTGGATACGGCATAGTCGTTCCGATGGTGTTCCCCAACTCCGAACACATCCAGCCCAACTTCATCGGCCAGTTTAATTTCTTCTAATAATTCTTTGAGTCGTTGACCTGCCGATTTTTTGATACGGGTTTGTAGGTCGGTCGACAGGTCCGCAAACATGCTTATTCCGAGTTCCATAGGTTATGATTCAAAAGCGTTAGTGTCTAATTGAGTACTTA
>ENA-UOVV01000313-UOVV01000313.1-compost-metagenome-genome-assembly--contig:-NODE-313-length-64035-cov-7.148046_pt1 | contig 64035 bp, 62 predicted proteins | sample MGYA00238155_ERZ761577 | MGnify/ENA primary metagenome ERZ761577 (study PRJEB28898, sample SAMN06268775) | compost metagenome | isolation source: Emeryville, CA | place: USA:Emeryville, CA | collected... | reverse complement strand
GAGGCGCGGACGAAAATCGTCCGCGCCTTTTTTGTGCGCACGTCATCCCGACTCGCGCCGCACTGTGCTCCGACCCGGTGCGCACTGCGCCCCGACCGTGTCCGCACCTTGTCGCGACCCTGTCCGCACTGTGGCTCGACCGTGTCCGGACCTTGGCTCGACTCGGTCCGCATTCAGGCGCGACTCAAGCCGCTTGCCCGTGCGACCGCGTTCGCAAACAGTTTTCGCACCCCATGCCCCTTCCCCGCTTTTTCCTCGTCGTGCTGCTTGGTTTCACGGGTGCGTCCGTTCGCGCTGAATCCGCGACACCCATCCGCGTGCTGATCGTCGATGGCTACAGCAATCATGATTGGAAACTCACGACCGCGCTGATCCGCGGCATCCTCGAGCCAACGGGACTTTTCGATATCGCCGTCACCACCGCGCCGCCGAAAACCGACTCCGCCGGCTGGGACACGTGGCGTCCGCGTTTCGCCGACTACGATGTCGTCATTCAAACCTGCAACGACCTCAACGGCGGACCGCGCTGGCCGCGCGAAGTTGAAAACGAGTTCGAGCAATTCGTCGCCAACGGCGGCGGCGTTTACGTGTGGCACTCCGGCAACAACGCGTTCGCGGGCTGGCACGCCTACAACGACATGATCGGTCTCGGCTGGCGCCGAAAAGATTTCGGCCCCGCGATCGCAGTCGATGCACACGGCGAACTCGTGCGGATCGCGACGGGCGAAGGTCAGGACACCGGTCACGGCGATCGCCTCGATACTGTCGTGCATCGCCGCGGCGATCATCCGATTCATGCCGGCCTGCCACGCGCATGGAAAACGCCCGACATCGAAGTGTATTACTTCGCGCGCGGTCCGGCGAAAAACCTCGAGGTGCTCTCCTACGGTTACGATCCAGTCACCGCGATGAACTGGCCGCTCGAGTGGACCGTGCGCTACGCACGCGGGCGCGTTTACACGTCGACGTTTGGGCATGTGTGGGCCGGCGACACGCAGCCCGAGCGCATGCGTTGCGCGGGCGTGCAAACGATTCTCGTGCGCGCGCTGCAATGGCTCGCGCATCGCGACGTCACCTTTCCTGTGCCCGCCGATTTTCCGACGAGCGACAAGGTCTCCGTGCGCGGCGAGATCCCGCTCGATCTCACGAAACGCTAAAAGCGCTCAGCGCAGACTGACCGGCGGGCCCAGCACTTCGCGCAACACGATCGCGCGCCGCAACGCGGCAGGCGTGCGGAGCGTGGCGTGCAACGATGCCGACGCCAAAGCGGGATCGAGCGACGCGCCCGTTTCGCGAGCCTGACGCTCCGCGATTTCCCGGGCACGGCGCTGCGCGGCGAGTTGTTCAGCGCGTTGCTGCGCTTCGCGACGCTCGGCTTCGAGCGCCCGCATCTCGTCGGCGAGACGCCGCTGCCGCTCGAGCGCTTCGGCCTCCTCGATCGCGACGCGCTCACGTTCGCGCTCGGCAGCCATTTCCTCGAGCTTGCGCTGCACGCGCCCGACCGGACCGCCGAACGGATCGACCGGAGCAAAGGGGCGCTCGCGCGCCGGTTCATCGGCTTCGATCAACGGAGGCGGCAAATCCACCGGAACGCCGCCGCGACGCTCGGCGATTTTGCGACGAATCTCTTCCTGAATGCGGCGCGTGCGCTCGGCTTCCTCCGCTTCCTGAACCGTGCGTGGCTTCGGCGTCTCGTCTTCCTCGGTTTGCGCGCGTCGCTGCGTCAGCCAGTAGGCCAGCGACGCGGCGACCGCGATGACGATTTGAAGATGTTCGAGGATCCAATTCATGGATTTTCGGAGACGCCGAAGAGCGCGTTACGCGGAAGGCTTCTTGTCCTCGGGTTTGGCGATCGACTGCCGCATCGAGGTGTCGGCCTGCACGTTTTCCATCTTGTAGTAATCCATCACGCCGAGGCGGCCGGAGCGGAACGCTTCCGCCATCGCCTTCGGCACTTCGGCCTGCGCGCGCACGACTTCCGCCTGCATCTCCTGCACGCGGGCTTTCATTTCCTGTTCTTGGGCGACGGCGGCCGCGCGACGGATTTCAGCCTGCGCCTGGGCGATCGATTTGTTGGCCTGCGCCTGCGCTTCCTGGAGTTGCGCGCCGACGTTTTCGCCCACGTCCACGTCGGCGATGTCGATCGAGAGAATTTCAAACGCGGTGCCGACATCGAGACCACGGTGCAGCACGGTCTTCGAGATGGCGTCGGGGCTCTCGAGCACGGACTTGTAGTTCTCCGCCGAGCCGATCGTGGTCACGATGCCTTCGCCAACGCGGGCGACGATCGTCTCTTCTTTCGCGCCACCGACGAAACGGTCGAGATTGGTGCGCACGGTCACGCGCGCTTTCACCTTCACCTGAATGCCGTCCTTCGCGACACCGTCGATCGTGGTGCGGCCGCTCTCGGGATTCGGGCAATCGATGACTTTCGGATCGACGGAGGTGCGGACGGCTTCGACGACGGATTTGCCGGAGCCCTTGGTCGCGAGATCGATCGCGCAAGCGCGGTCCCAGGGGAGACTGATGCCGGCCTTCTGCGCGGCGATGAGCGCCTGCACGGTCTGCACGACGTTGCCGCCCGCTTGGAAGTGCGACGCGATCTGATCGGCAGTGATATTGATGCCCGCGCGGACGGCGGTGATGCGCGCGTCGACGACGAGGCTGTAGGGGATGCTCGCGAGTTTCAGCGCAACGAGCTTCGACATGGGAACGGCCGCGCCGTTGAAGAGCGCCTTCACCCATGCGCCGATGAGGCTGAAGATCACTGCTCCGATGACGAGCAGGACGATACCGGCGATGATAAGGAGAACGAAGGTTATGTTCATGAGGTTGCGTTGAGTTTGGTTACAACGAGACGAAAAGTATCCAGATCGACAATACGCAGAGGCGTGCCCATCTCTGCGTAGCCGGAGCGACAAAACGCTTCGTAGCGCTTGCCGTCGAGCTCCACATAACCGCTGGGCGCAAGCGTGGTTACGGCCGCGCACTCGCGTCCGAGCACGGCGTCGCGATCCGCCGGCGGCGGCTGGCTCGTGCCGGCGACCGTTTCGGCGAGAGAAAACTTTCGCGCGAGCCGGGTCTTCGGCAGCAGGACAAACTCGAGGTAAATCGTGAGTGCGCCGATGAGCAGCGCGACGCCCGTCGCGAGACTTCCGCCTGCGGCGCCAAATTGCACAAACGACGTGACGACGCCCGCGAGCAACGCGATGCCGCCCAAAATCCCCAGCACGCCGCCCGGCACGATCACTTCGATCGCGACGAGCAACACGCCCACGGCAAACAGCGTGATGATCGCGGTCATGAGAGCACCTCCACGATGAGACTGAAGTCCGTCTGCCGCGTGACTCGCACCCGCGACCCCGCTTTCGCGTAGCCGACTTCCAGCCGTGCTTCGTAACGACGCCCGTCGATTTCGATTTGGCCGCTGGGGAACAGGTCCGTCGCCGCCACGCCCTCGCGTCCGAGCAGCGAAGCGCGTTCGATATTAGCCATCGGTTCGCCCGTGCCGATCACCTCGCCACTTACCGCGAGTCGCGTCCAGAACCAGCCGCTCGGCAGAAAGCGCGCGAGCAACACCGCCAGCGCGACCGCCACGAGCAGTCCGAGCGTGAGCGTCTGCAACGGCTGCGCGAGCAGCTCCCACGAGAACGACACCGGATCGTTGGGCCACACGTCGGACATCGACCAGATCAGCGAGCCGAGAATCATCACGATGCCCGTGAGCGCGAGCACCACCGTGCCGGGCACAAAGAAGATTTCTATGACGATGAGGAGCACACCGAGCGCGAACAGCAGCAGCGGTTCATGGCCCGAGAGCCCCGCCACGAAGTTGCTCAAGAACACGATCACGAGCAGCGAAATGCCCGCGATGCCGAAAAAGCCGAAGCCGGGCGTCTTGAACTCCACAAAGAGCGCGAAGAGTCCCAATCCAAGCAGGAGGGGCGAGATGGCGTTGAGAAAACTCGCGAGCTTTTCCGACCACGTGATCTCGAGTTCCTTTTTCGTGTAGTTGCCCGCGCCAAACTTCTTCGCGAGCAACTCATCCACGTTCGCCGCGATGCCCCGGGCGAGCAACGGCGCGGGCGGTTCGCCGAGCACCTCGGTCGCTTCCTTGGCGGTGAGCGTGAGGAGCTTGCCTTTCTCTTTCAGCACGCGGTCGCCGATCTTCAGTTCGAAATCCGGATCCATCATCGCTTCGAGCACGCTCGCCCGACGCGGATCGGAATCGGAAAACGCGCGAAGCTTCGCCGAGAGGAAACTCGTCATCTTGCGCTTCAGCGCCTGCGGCACATCGGCACCCGTGCCGGTGATGATCTCGGCCGCACCCATCACGCCTTTCGGCGCGAAATAAATCTCGTCGGTCACCGCCGCGATGAGCGCACCGGCCGAGCCAGCCTCGTCGTTGACGAAGGTCACCGTGCGGCCCTCGAACTTGTCGAGCGCTTCCATGATCTCGAGCATCACGTCCGCGCGGCCGCCGGGCGTTTTCATGTCGAGCACCACGACATCGGTTTTCTGCTCGATCGCTTCCTTCAGGCCGCGACGAACAATATAGAGAGCGGGCCGCGCGATCTGATCGCGCACAGGAATCACCACGACGGAAACGCCGTCGGGCCACGCGAGGGCCGGATCCATTTCGGGCGCCGCCGCGTCTTCGGAATCTGCAGTCGGCGCAGCCGGTTGCACCTCAGTCGAGGGACGCGTTTCAGCTTGAGCGGAGGGGCCGTCGACGCGGATCGCCCACGCGACGCTCATCGCACACCAGCACGCCAGCAGCCAGGGGAATAGACTGCGTGTTTTCACGGAACGTGCATCGTGATGCCGTGTTGCGTGAGGGCAAGCACACGGGGTTGGAATGCGGCGATTTTCTTTCCAGCGAGTGGACCGCAAAATCGAGGAAAGGCTTGGCGACGCGAACATCTGTTCGCTAACTCCCGCGCGCGTGGAAAAAATCTCCTACCTCGGTGCAACGATCCTCCGCTGGCACGTCGGCCAGTCGACGTTTCTCGCGTATCCCGAGGCCGGAGCGCGGTTGATGAACTGGCATCTCACGCTCGGCGACGGTTCCGTGCGCGACGTCATCTACTGGCCTGAGCTGAAATCGCTCGATGAGTTTCATCGCGTGCGCGGCGGCAATCCGATCCTGTTTCCGTTCAGCGCACGGACCTTCGATCGCGGCGAGCAGAACTTCTGGCGCGCGCCCGACGGCGTGCGCCGTCCGATGCCGCAGCACGGCTTCGCCCGTCAGGGAGAGTTTCGCGTGACCAACGTCGACACACGCGGTTTTACCGCGGTGTTCGTGCCGTCCGAAGCAGCGAAGGAAGGTTATCCCTTCGATTACGAATTCTCGGTGACCTACCGCTTCGAGCCTCTGGGCCTCTCGTGCGAGTTTCAGTTGAAAAACCTCGGCGACCAACCGCTGCCGTGGTCCGCGGGCCATCACTTCTATTTCACGCTGCCGTGGAGCGAAGGCTCGACGCGGCACGACTATCTTATCCGACTGCCGGCGACCGAACATTGGCGTCAGGACTCGACCGGCCAACTCGTGCCCGGTCCCGCGCTCAAGTTGCACGAGAGCCTCGCTCAGCCCGAGCTGATCGACACGATCCACACGGGATTGAAGAACCGCGAAATCGTCTTCGGTGAAAACGGTCGGCCCGGCGACGTGATCCTGAAAATCGGCACCGCCAAAGTCCCGCCGCGCGACAACGCGATCGTCACGTGGACCGCCGACGAGAAAGCGCCATTTTACTGCGTTGAGCCGTGGATGGGACCGCCCAATGCGCCCGAACACCAGCGCGGCCTCGAATTCGTCGCGCCGGGTCAGACCGGGCGCTTCGTCGTTTCTCTCGCTGTGAAATAAATCCTCGGGTGGACAAGCTCTCTCCACCCACTAGCGTGCTCCTTCCTGCGTCTGCAATTTCACCATGACTGAGTTCCTGCCACTCTTCGCTCTTCTGCCGGATATCGGCGGCGGCGAGATGTTGCTGGTCATGTTCGTGGTCCTGCTGCTCTTCGGACCGGACAAACTGCCCCACCTCGCGAAAGGCATCGGCAAAACGATGCGCGAGTTCAAACGCGCGGCCAGCCAGGTGGAGCGCGAGATCAAGCAGGCGATCGACGAAGTGCCGGACACTCCGATCGACAATCCCTTCAAGCCGAAGCCGGCACCGCTTTCGCAGCCGACACTCACGCAGCCCACCGCCGCTGCGACCACGATCGCGCCCACCCCGCCGCCGACGGAAAATTCTCCCGGTCCCACACTCAACCCCGAACCTCCCAAACCGGAAACGCCCGCTGCGCCGCCCCCCGGTTCGACGCCGCCGACCCCGCCCCCGCCTGCTGCGTGACCGCTGCGAGCGAGAGCGATGATGCACCTGTGCCGCTGCCGATCACCGGCGAGCTGGACCTGCATACGTTTCGGCCTTCCGACCTCGGAGAACTGATCCCCGTGTGGCTGGACGAATGCCACGCGCGCGGTTTTCGCGAAGTGCGCATCATCCACGGCAAGGGCACCGGCACCCTGCGGACCACGGTGCACGCGTTGCTCAACCGTTCGCCGCGCGTCGCGGGTTTTCGTCTCGGTGACGAACACACCGGCTCGTGGGGCGCCACGCTCGTGACTTTACGGCCATGAAGATCGGATTGTTTCGTGCCACGGTGCGGCTCGTGTCGTGCCTCTGCTTGGTGGGAGTCGGGACCGTGTGCGGCTCGACCCGGGACGCGGTGCGCGCACCGGTGCTGCTCATTTCGATGGACGGCTTTCGGTGGGACTATGTGCAACGTCACCCCGAAGCCGCGCCTCACATGCGCGAGTTGATGCGCACCGGCGTGTCCGCCGAGGCGTTGATCCCCGTTTATCCGACGAACACGTTTCCCAACCACTACTCGATCGTCACCGGCCTCTACCCGTCGCACCACGGCATCGTGAACAACCGGATGTTCGATCCGGAGCTCGGCATGATTTTCGGTTACAACAAATCCGCCTCGGCGAGCGACGGTTGCTGGTGGCGCGGCGAACCGATCTGGATCACGGCCGTGAAGCAGGGTCACGTGAGCGCGTGCTCATTCTGGCCGGGCAGCGAAGCGGAGATCGACGGACACCGTCCGACATTCTGGAAGCGCTTCGACTACTCGATCCCGTTCGAGAAACGTCTCGACGAACTGCGCGGCTGGCTGGCGCTGCCCGAGGAAAAACGGCCCGCCGTCATCACGTTCTATCTCGAGGAAACCAACGGCTACGGTCACCGCTACGGGCCCAATGCGCCTGAGACCGTGGGCGCGATCCAACTTTTGGATACACATCTCGGCCGGATCATCGAAGCCGCGCGCAAAATGGGTCAGGAGCTGAACATCGTGATCGTTTCCGACCACGGCATGACCGCGACCGCGCAGGAGCGTGTGCTGTTGCTCGACGACTACGTGAGTCTCGACGCCGTGCAGGTGGATTTCGATGAGACTTCGGTCGGCCTGCGCCCCGCGCCCGGTCACACGGTCGATGAAATCATGACCGCGCTCGAAAAACTTCCGCGCGGCGCGAAAGCGTATCGCGCGAGCGAGCTGCCCGCGCATTTCCATGTCGATCCATCGGAGCCGCGCGTGCCGCCGATCTGGATCGTGCCGGAAGAAGGCTGGCATGTCGTGCGCGGCTCGTGGTGGCGGCAGTTTCGCGCGACGCTTTATCGCGGTCAGCATGGCTACGATCCGGCGCTACCATCGATGCGCGGGATTCTCGTCGCGCATGGCCCGGCGTTTCGCGACGACGGCGCGGTGATTCCCGCGGTGGAAAACGTCCACATCTATAATCTGCTCTGCGCCGTGGCTGGATTGTATCCAGCTTCCAATGACGGCGACGACCGGCTCGTGCGCGCGATGCTGCGCGACGGCGGCGACGCGCACTGAGGCCTTTTCCGCGCGCAGCGGATTTTTTTCGCAGCCGTGTAACTTTTCGCGGCATGGCCGTGTATTCGAGGCAACCAGCGACCACGTCACTCGAAACACATTCCCGCCACTGCCATGAAATCCGTCACGTTTGCCACCCGCGCCACCGCCGCCGCCGCCACCGCTTTTGCGTTCGGCCTGATCTTCAACGTCGCCGCCGGCGCCCTGTTCCTCGTCGCCGTCAGCGCGTTCATGACGCTCACGCTCGTCCGCGACTACGCCCGCCCGGCTCCTCGCTGGCAGCCCAAGATCGCGACTCGTCGCCGTGCGTCGCACCGCATGCGCCTCGCGGCCTGAGCGACTCGTTGACCCAATAGAGTCCGCTAACGACTGCGTCTCTCGTTCCTCCTCTCTCACCTCACTTTTCCACTGCCTCGCCCATGAACTCGATGCACGAGATCGACTACAAGATCCACGGAGACGACATGCAGTTCGTCGAAGTCGAACTCGATCCGCAGGAAGCGGTGGTCGCCGAAGCCGGCGGCATGATGTTCATGGAGGATGGGATCGGGATGGAGACCATCTTCGGCGACGGCTCGCGTCGCAGCTCGGGCGTCATGGGCGCACTGCTCGGCGCCGGCAAGCGACTGCTCACGGGTGAGTCGCTGTTCATGACGGTTTTCCAAAATCAGAGCGTCGGCAAAAAGCGCGTCGCCTTTGGCGCGCCCTACCCCGGCAAGATCATTCCCGTGCACCTCGCCGACATCGGCGGCGAGCTGATCACGCAGAAGGATTCGTTTTTGTGCGCCGCCAAGGGCGTGAGCATCGGCATCGCATTTCAAAAGCGCATCGGCGTCGGGCTCTTCGGCGGCGAGGGCTTCATCATGCAGCGCCTCACGGGCGACGGCTGGGCCTTCGTCCACGCCGGCGGCACGCTGCTCGAACGCGTGCTCGCTCCCGGCGAAACGCTCCGTGTGGACACCGGCTGCATCGTGGGTTTCCAGCCGACGATCGATTACGACATCCAGCTGGTCGGCGGCATCAAATCCGCGCTGTTTGGCGGCGAAGGTCTTTTCTTTGCCACGCTGCGCGGTCCGGGAAAAGTCTGGCTGCAGTCGCTGCCGTTTTCGCGTCTCGCTGGCCGCATCATCGCCGCCGCGCCACAAACCGGACGTGGCGGACGCGAGGAGGGCTCGATCCTCGGCGGCCTCGGTCGCGTGCTCGACGGCGACAACCGTTGAACGCTCCGACACGGATGCTCTCCCGGGGAAAATGCCGCTCACCCTTTCCGGGAGCCGCCGATAATGAGGGAGATTGTATTTAGTCTGCGCACACGTAGCCTGCGCTCCGATGAAAACTTACCTCACCTACGGCATCGGAATCGCAGCCGCCGGTTTTCTCCTAAACCTGCTTCTCTTTTTTACCGGGTTCCACACTGACGTGGAGAAGGTCAGCCAGGCCGGCACCATCTCCTCCCTCGTTGGTCTCGCGATTTCCATCGTGGGTATTGTGCTCGGCACGAAGGCGCGTCGGGCCGAAGTGCCCGCGTCCGAAAATTTTGGATACGGTCGTGCGCTGGGTGCGGGCGTGATGATCTCGCTGATCGCGTCTCTCGCAGGCGCGGTGCTGCAACTCGTCTACACGGGCGTCATCAACCCGGGCTTTAACGAGCTGACGGTGCAGTCGCAGGTCGCCGCTTGGGAAGCCGCTGGCATGAGCCAGAGCCAGATCGACACTGCCGAGTCCATGACGCGGAAATTCATGCACCCTGCGATTCAAGCCGGCTTCATCCTCTTCTTTGGCGTCCTGTTCGGCACAATCATTTCGCTGGTGACGTCGGCGTTTCTCCGTCGCCCCGCCACGGCCGATGCGCCTCCCCCGGTCGTCGCCTGATTCCGGCGCGGCAACTCACTGAGATTCATCTCGAGGCGCACTCCAGCAGGTGCGCCTTTTTCGTGTCCGCACGCCGCGCCTCCTGATGCGGACATGAAAAAGGGGCCCGGTTTCAGCCGGACCCCTTGTTGGGAGTTACATGTCCTCCGCCCAAATTAGCGGCCGAGGATTCGTTTCCAGTTGATGCGATAATCCAGTGCGGACACGCCCACCATCGAGAGGACGGCGAGGTAACCGATCACAGTGTCGAGACCAACCGGGGCACGGAAAGAAAGCACGAGGGCGATAGCGGCGGCGGCGATAAGGCCGAGGGCTCCCGCAATGATCATAGTGTTTGTTTTCATCTTTTTCGTGTGTCGCTGGCGGTGTGTGATGCACCAGCGCACGGCCATCATACTGCAAATTTTCGATAGTAGAAATTGCTATTTCGAATCGCTTCCATAGGCGTTAGCTATGGAAATGAGCCAACTTCGCTACGCCGTGGCAGTGGCCGAAGCGGGCAATTTCACCCGTGCGGCAGAGCGCTGCCATGTTACCCAACCCGCTCTTAGCCAACAGATCATCAATCTAGAGGACGAGTTGGGCCAGAAGCTCTTTCACCGGCTCGGCCGCAAAGCTGTGCTCACCGAAGCCGGCGCTGCGTTTCTCGAGCGCGCCCGACGGATCCTCTTCGAGGTGGAAAACGCCACCAAGGAGCTCCAGGACCACCCCTCGCTCGATCGCCGCATTACGGTCGGCGCGCTGCCGACGATCGCGCCTTACCTGTTGGTGCCCCTTCTGGCCCGCTGCCGGAAAGAGCTTCCCCACCTGCTCGTGCACACGCGCGAGGATTTCCGCAGCGACCTGCTCCGCGCCGTCGTCGAGGGAGATCTCGACTTGGCGATCGTCTCGATGCCCGTGAAAGACCCGCGGCTGTCGATCGAACCGCTCATGACGGAGCCATTGCTCCTGGTTGTTTCCAAAAACCACCCGTTTGCCACGCGTCGCGAACTCAGCGTCAACGATATCGCCGACGAGACGTTCGTCACCATGGGCGAATCGAGCACGCTCGCCGCACAGATCCGCGGCTTCTTCGGCGACCACAACTTTGTCCCTAAAATCGGCTATCGCTGCGCCCAGATCGCCACGTTGAAAGCCATCGTCGGCTTGGGACTGGGAATTTCGATCCTCCCTCAGGTGGATCGCCAACCCGAGGACCGCGATACGCTTGTGTATCTGCGCATCGCGGGAGCCGCCCCGCGGCGCGAACTCGCGATCGTGCGCCATCTGCAACGCTACCAAAGCCGCGGCGCCGAGCAGTTCCTCGCGCTCTTGCGTGATCACGTGAGTCGCAACGCGGTCCTCGAGTCCGATGAACCGGCGCATGACGTGAATTCCTAGTTGCGAGATCAGCATTAAACTTGATCGCGACCGTTGACCGGCTTTCGTGCCAGCCGCATGCAGCGGCGTCTTCACTTGATCTTTGCGCTCACCGCGTGGCTTCTGGCCACGGGGAGCCATTGGGATCTGGTGCAGACATTCGGCTGGGGTCGCATGATCGCGACCTACTCGCAAACGATGCCGCTCAGCGCCGCGATCCGGCTCACGTTTACTCCGGAAAACATGTGCGGCGTCTGCACCGCGGTGTCCGAAGCCAAGCAGACGTCCGACGCGCACGCGATTCCCGGCGGCAAGCTCGACGGTAAGGTGATCCTGCTGGCGGCTCCGTCCACGGTCCTCGTCCTCGAAACGCGGTTCACGCCCGAGCGCGTCGTGTGCGATGCGGTCTCGTCTGCCTGTCGGCCGGCTGAACCCGCCGTTCCCCCGCCAAGAGTGCTGGTGGCCTGAGCGTCGTCACGCCGCATCCCGCGGTCGTGATCCCTTAACCTCGCCGGCGAAGACATCGCCGCGAGACCACCCGCGCGCACCCGGCCGCGCCCATTTCCGCCGCACGTCTCTTTGCGGCTTCGCCGGGGGTTCACCATGCACTTTTCCTCCCGTTCGTTTCTCTCTCTCAGCCTGATCGCCGCGTTCGCGCCGGTCGCTCGCGCGGAATTGGCCGCCGATTCCGCGGTCACGCTCGACGGCTACCAAGTCGTCGAAACCCGCGCCGCCCCGCTCACCATTCCGGGGCTGGCCGATCTCCAACAACAACTCGTCCTCACGCCCGGCGGCGCCGAAGCATTTTCCGCTGACCGCTACCTGCGCGGACGCGCCTCTACGGTGGACGACACGTTTGCGCTCTCCCCCGGCGTGATCGCACAATCGCGCTTCGGCTCCGACGAAGCTCGCCTCTCCATCCGCGGCTCCGGCCTGCAACGCACGTTTCACGGTCGCGGCCTTCGTCTTCTTCAGGACGGCGTGCCCCTCAATCTCGCCGACGGCAGCTTCGACATGCAGGCGCTCGAGCCGCTCAGCGCGGCGCACGTCGCGGTCTGGCGCGGCGCCGCCGCTCCGGCCCACGGCGCTACCACGCTCGGGGGGGCGATCGACTACATCACGCGCAACGGCCGCGACGCCGCCCCGTTCTCGCTGCGCCTCGAAGCCGGTTCGTGGGATTACTGGCGCGCGGGTCTCTCCGGAGGCGGCACCGCGGGCCGACTCGACGCGTTTGCGACGTTCACCGCGCAAGGTCAGGATGGATTCCGCGATCACGCGCGGCAGCTGAACCGTCGCGCCTTTGCCAATCTCGGTGTGCGCTGGAGCGATGCGGTCGAAACCCGCTTCTATGTTACCGCCGTTCGCACCGATTCCGAACTACCGGGCAATCTCACGCGCGCACAGCTCGAGACCAATCCGCGGCAGGCCGCTGCGGGCAATCTCGCGCTCGATCAACGACGCGATTTCGACCTGCTGCGCGTCGCCTCGCGCACCAGCGGCGTCGCAGGCGACACGCGCTGGGATGTCGTCGCCGCGTGGTCCTACAAGGACCTCGATCACCCGATCCACGAGGTGATCGATCAGCTCGCCAACGATCTCGTGCTCGGCGCCCACGTCATCCACTCTGCCACGCTCGCCGGTCGCGCGCACCGGCTGCACGCCGGCGTGCAGTTCCAGCGCGGCACGATCGAATCCGCCAACTTCGCCAACCTGGGTGGACGCCGCGGCGCACTCGTCGCCGCCGCGCAGCAAACGGCCGCCAACATCGAGGCTCATCTCGAAGACCAAATCGCACTCGGCTCGGGTTTCACTCTGGTCCTCGGCGGGGCCGCCGCGCACAGCAGCCGCGAACACGAACGCCGTCTCGGTGCGACGCCGTCCTATAAATTTGAATACAACCGCGTGCTGCCCCGCGCCGCGCTCCGCTGGGAGGCGCGCGACGTGCAGGTTTACGCCGCGATCGGCGACAGCTTCGAACCGCCGTCGTTCAGCGAAGCGCTCACGCTGCTCGCTCCGCGTCACGCCCAGCATGCACGCACGCTCGAGGTCGGTTCACGCGGCACACGCGGTGCGCTGCGCTGGGATGTTTCGCTCTATCGCTCCGCGGTGCACGGCGAGTTGCTCAGTCTCGATCACGACCAAAACCCGTCCACGCCCGCCGCCACGATCAACGCCGACCGCACGCTCCATCAGGGCGTCGAGCTCGGCTTCGATCTCGATCTGCTCGGCCAGGCCTGGAGCGCGCCGCGTCCCGATCACCGGCTTGTGCTGCGCGCCGCGTGGACGTGGGGGCGGTTCACCTTCGACGACGATCCGCTCTACGGGAGCAACACGCTGCCCGGTCTTCCGCCGCATCTCATCCGCGGCGAACTCACCTGGGAAAACGCCGCGGGCTGGTATGCCGGTCCGACGTTCACGCTCTCGCCGTCGAAAACCTACATTGATTTCCGCAACACGTTCGCGGCCGACGCCTACGCGATCGCCGGTTTCCGGCTCGGTCGCCGCCAGCCGTCGGGTTTTTCGTGGTTCGTCGAAGTGCGCAACGTAACCGACCGCCGCTACGCCGCCACCACGGGCGTGATTGAAAACGCTGCAGGCACCGACCAGCCTCAATTCCTCCCCGGCGAAGGCCGCGGGTTCTTTCTCGGCACCGACTTCCGTTGGTAATTTTCCTACATGAAATCCCTGCGTTCCCTCCTCCTCGCTCTCGTGCTGATCCCGCTCGCCCGCGCGGGCGAACACGCGGAATCGCTCCACTGCGGTTGCGCCTGCTGCGAAGGCAAAGAGGTCTGCTGTTGCCACGCTGACGAAGACGCGCCTGCCGCCGCCGCTCCGGTGCGACACCCGCTGAAAGGCGTTATCAAGGACGTGCGCCGCGAGCACTCTGCGCTGCTCGTGAAGCACGAGGAGATTCCCGGCGTCATGAAAGCGATGACGATGCTCCTCAAAGTCGATGCCGCCACGCTCGACGCCGCGCAACCGGGTCAGGCGATCACCGCGCAACTCGAACAGCGCGACGGCGACTTCTGGCTCGTCGACGTCCAGCCCGCGCCGTAATTCGTTTCCGCGCGCTCCGCCGTTCATCGCGCGAGCGCGCACCGCCGCTTCATGGACACGCTCACTCCGAATTCGCTCACCTCGATCATTCAGCTCTCGATCTCACCGGTGATCCTCATTTCAGGCGTGGGCGCGCTCACCATCACGCTCACCAACCGCATGGGCCGCATCGTCGATCGCACGCGCGCCCTCGCAGGGCAGGCTCGCGCTGCCGCGCCCGGCGTCGATCGCCAGCACCTCGGCAACCAACTCGACATCATGTGGCGGCGCGCGCACTACATCCGCCTCGCCGTCACCTTCGCCGGTTGCAGCATGCTCAGCTCCTGCGTGCTCATCCTCGGCCTCTTCGCCACCGCTTTCTTCGCGCGCGAACCCGGGCTCGGACTCGTGGTCGTGTTCATCACGAGCATTCTGTTTCTGGCCGCGTCGCTGGTCGCGTTTCTCCGCGACATCTTCGCTTCGCTCCATGCCGTGCAACTCGAGGTTGCTCGCGCGCGTCAAAGCTAGCGCGCCATTGCAACCTTTCGCCATTCGGTTTCACTCCCCCTCCAGTCCACCATGAAAAAACTTCTCCCCTTCCTCCTCGCTGTCGCCGTCGCCACCCCGGTGGTCGCCGCCACGCAAAATTTCGGCGCGGCGCCCAAGCCCGTTCCCGTCGCCGCTGCGAAAGAGGAACAACGCTTCCCGCTGAAGGGCGTGATCACCGCCGTTTACGCGGAAAAGGGCACGCTGCTCATCAAGCACGAGGAGATTCCCGGCCTCATGAAGGCCATGACGATGGCCTTCCGCGCCGAAGACTCCGTTCTGAAAGCGGTGAAACAAGGCCAGGCCATCACCGCCACCGTGATCGTCCGCGAAGACGATTTCTGGCTCGAGAACGTCAAGACGACCAACGTGAAGAAATGATCCGACTCGCGCCCTTGTGCGCACCGGGTCGGGACTGAGTGCGTCCCACGTCGCGCCCAGGTGCGCACACGGTCGAGCCCACGTCCGTCCCGGGTCGAGCCACGATCCATCCCGAGTCGCGCCCTTATCCGGCGCGACTTTGTTTTATACCCAGCGGCGCAGCGCGCCCCGAAGTTTTTCCCGCGCACGATAGAGTCGCGATTCCACCGCCTTCGCCGTGGTCCCGAGCGCGGACGCGATTTCCGCGTGCGAGAGCTGTTCGTATTCGGAAAGCACCACCACTTCCCGCAACTCGACCGGCAGCGCCGCGATCGCCGCACGCACGGCCGCCGCACGCTCCGCTTGCTCCAACGCTGCTGCTCCCCTCTCCGATCTTTCCTCTTCCATCTCCCGCGTCTCGCTCCACTCGTGGAGCGAGATGCTCGGACGCCGCCGCCACCAGCGGAGTCGGTTGCGCGCGAGGTTCACCGCGATCGAAAAAAGCCAGGGACGAAACTCCGCGTCGGCGTGAAACTTCTCCCGCTGCGTCCACACGCGCACGAAGGTCTCCTGCGCCAGTTCCTCGGCGTCGCGGGCGTTGAGCACGATGCGCGCGAGCAGGCGTTTCACGGGCTGCTCCCACGTGTGCATGAGTTCGCCCAGCGCGGCCTCGTCGCCGCGCTGCACGCGTTGCATCGCCTCGCGATCGGCGCTCAAGGCGTCACCTGCACGCTCGGTGCCCCCACATGTTCGTAGTTGGCGATGCGCGGCAGCACGATCGCGAGATACCGCTCGCCCTCGCCTGTCGGCATCAGTGCTGCCACCCGGCGGAAATGCTCCGTCATCGCGTCCACGCAGATCTGTTCCAGCGTCGCGATCTCGCCCGCGGGCGCCTGCCGCTGCCTGGCGTTGATGATCGCGCGGCAGTGCCGGGTGCACACGAGCGCGTAATCGTCATGCAACTGGCGAATCGCCGCGAACTGCTCGTCGCTCAGATGAAACTCCGCGCGCAGCCACGCCATCGCATCGCCGTCGCGCGCAGCGCGGCGCAGCTCGGCGTCGTCGTTGAGCGCGTAAAACACGCCAAACGACGCCGCGCCGGCGGCGAGCACCACGAGCAGACTGAGCCACCAGTTTCTCACGGCAGTCGCATCAGACGCGCGTCCATGTCGTGCACGTAAGCCGAAGCGATCAGCGCGCGATCCTCCTCGACGCGCGCGCGAGCTTGTTCGCGTCCCACCCACGCGCCGATCACGAGCGCAAGGGCGAGCGCTCCGCCGAGGGCGCGCGCATGCGCCCGCGCAAAGGCAGGCCAATCGGCCGGTCGACGCACCTGTTCCAGACGGGCCCATACCGCGGCGCGAAACTGCGGCGAGCGCGGCGGTTGCACCTGCCAGTCGGCGAGCGTGCGGGAAAGCGAATCGGGAGAGTTTTCGTGATCCATGAGAGAACGAGCGGTTGCAGAAGTATAACCCGACCCGGCTCAAACCCCTCGCGAAATTTTTCCGAGGGATTTTGCGCGCGTCGGTTTAGTGGGAGTGAGCACCTATGCGCCGTTTCCTTTTCGCCACGATCATCGGCTTTTTCTCCCTCGCCGCGAGCCCGAGCTTCGCCGCGCCTGCGCACGACCACGAGCAGACCGAGGCCAAACCGGTTTACCAGTGCCCCATGCACCCGTGGATCAAGAGCGATCAACCGCGCTCGAAATGCACCGTGTGCGGCATGGATCTGGTCGCGGCGATTCGCGCGCCGGCCGGCGGTGGCAACACGACCACGGTTACGCTCTCGCCGTCGTCGATCACCACGATCGGCGTGCAAACGAGTCCGGTCTCGCGTCAGCCGCTCACGCGCACGGTCCGCGTGACGGGCCGGATCGAGGATGACGACACACGTCACCGCATCCTCTCCGCACGCATTCCGGGCCGCGTCGAGGAACTTCACCTCAACTACGTGGGCGCGCAGATCGAGGAAGGCGCGCCGCTCGCCACGCTCTACAGTCCCGAAATGCTCACCGCGCAGCGCGTGTTTCTCGAGCGACTGCGCGCAGGCAGCATCGCGTTTGCCGCGACCGACATCGCCGCCGCGCGCGAACGCTTGCTCGAACTGGGACTGACCGAAACCGAAATCGCCGAACTCGAACGCACGCAGGAGCCGAGCGCGACCGTCGTGCTACGTTCCCCCGCGACCGGCGTGGTTGTGAGCAAATCCGTTTACGAGGGCCAATACGTGCAGACGAGCGACCGGCTCTTCGAGATCGCCGACTTTTCGCGCATGTGGTTCCTCTTCGACGCCTACGAGCAGGACGTGCCGTGGTTGCGCGTCGGCCAGACGGTGCAAATCACCACGCGTGCGGTGCCCGGCGAAGTGATCGAGGCGCCGATCGCGTTCATCGATCCGAATTTCAACGATCTCACGCGCACGACCAAGGTCCGCGTGGTCCTGCCCAATCCGCATTTTAACAGCGTCGGCGAAAGTCACACGCTGCTGCATCGCGTGCTGGCCGAGGCGCGCGTGCTGGTCGAATCGCCCGCCGTGCTCGCCGCACCGCGCGCAGCGATCCTCGACATCGGCACCGGCCCGATCGCCTACGTCGACCTCGGCGACGGCACTTACGAACAACGCAAACTCCGTCTCGGCCGTCGCGGCGACACGCTGGTCGAAGTGCTCGAAGGTTTGAATGAGGGCGAAGCGGTCGTCACCACCGCCGCTCTCCTGATCGATGCTCAGGCGCAGCTCACACACACGGCCTCCGCGGGTAGTTCCGGCCACCAGCACGGCGGCGTTGCGCCCACATCCGCTACGCCACGCGCCGAAGTGTCGATGGACGCACTCGCGCGCCTCGTCGATGTCGCCGCTGAGGCGGCCGACGCGCTCGCGAACGACGATTTCGCCGCGTATCAGAAAATCTTTCCGCGCCTCGAGAGCGCGTCCGCTTCCTTGTCGTTGCCCGCGCTCGAACTCGGCACGTCGCTCAAAGCCGCGCGTCGCTCCTTCGAACCGTGGAGCACCGTCGTCGCCGATCTCGCGAAACCGCATCGCGCGCATCTGAGCGTGAAGGTTTTCCAGTGCCCGATGACGCCTGTGCTCGGTCACGGTCGCTGGGTGCAGCGCAATCAGCCGCTCAAGAATCCGTTCTTCGGCTCCACGATGCCCGACTGCGGCGAGGAAGTCCGATGAATTTTTGATTTTCGATTCTCGATTTTGGATTGGGACGCGACCGCGTCCCGCCATCCGAAATCGAAAATCGAGAATCCCAAATCGAAAATACCTTCATGATCTCCGCGCTCATTCGCTGGTCGCTCGAGAATCGCTTTCTCGTTCTCTGCGGCACCTTGCTATTGCTCGGTTGGGGTATCTTCGCAGTGCGTCAGGTGCCGATCGATGCGATTCCCGACCTGAGTGAAAATCAGGTCATCGTTTTCGCCGATTGGGAGGGCCGCAGTCCGCAGGAGGTCGAGGACCAGATCACGTATCCACTCTCGGTCAACCTACAGGGACTCGCCGGCGTGCGCACGGTGCGCGCAACGTCGATGTTCGGCTTCTCGCTGATCACGGTCATTTTCGAGGACAGGATCGACAACTACTTCGCGCGCACACGCGTGCTCGAACGGCTCAACTATCTCGGTGACGTGTTGCCCGCGGGCGTCGTGCCGCGTCTCGGTCCGGATGCGACGGGCCTCGGCTGGGTTTACCAATACTATCTCAAGGACACGTCGGGCAAAAACGACCTCGGCTCGCTGCGCGCGCTGCAGGATTACTTCATTCGCTATCAACTCGCCGCCGTGCCGGGCGTCGCCGAAGTCGCGGGCATCGGCGGCTTCGTGCGTCAGTGGCAGGTCGAAGTGTCGTCGCTGCGCATGCGCCAATACGGCGTGTCGCTGCAACAGATCTTCAACGCGGTCGCCGCGGCCAACCTCAACGTCGGCGGCCGCACGCTCGAGGAAAACGGTCTCGAGTTCGTCGTGCGCGGACGCGGCTTGATCGACTCCGCGTCGGATATCGAGACGATCGTGCTCACCACGCGCGACGACGTGCCGGTTTACCTGCGCGACGTCGCTACGGTGCAGGTGGGCGGCGACTACCGTCGCGGCGTGCTCGACGTGGACGGCCAGGAAGTCGTCGGCGGCACGGTCGTGATGCGCTCGGGCGAAAACGCGTATCAGGTGATCAAGGACGTGAAGGCCAAGATCGCCGAGATCTCGCGCGGACTGCCGCCGGGCGTGACGATCGAAACGTTCTACGATCGCAGCAGCCTGATCGACCGCGCGATCGCCACGCTCAAGCACACGCTGTGGGAAGCGGTGATCCTCGTGACGATCATGCACGTGATCTTCCTCTTCCATTTCCGCAGCATTCTCATCGTCACACTGCCGCTGCCGGCCTCGATCCTGATCTCGTTCATCCTGATGAAGGAGTTCGGCATCCAGTCGCACATCATGTCGCTCACGGGCATCGCGATTGCGATCGGCGTGCTGGTGGACGCGGCGATCGTGATGACCGAAAACGTCGTCCGTCACTGCGAACTCGCGGAGAAAAACCGTCCCGCCTCCGCGCCGCCGCTCACCGCGCGCGACTACTGGCAGATCACGCTCGAAGCCTCGCAACAGGTGGGTCGCCCGATCTTTTTCGCGATGGGGATCATCATTCTCGCGTTCGTGCCGATCTTCACGCTCACCGGTCAGGAGGGAAAACTGTTTCACCCGCTCGCGTGGACGAAGACCTTTGCGATGGTCGGCGCGACGTTGCTCGCCGTGACGCTCGTGCCCGTGCTCTGCACCTATCTCGTGCGCGGACCGTTTCACGCCGAGGAGCGCAACTGGGTGATGCGCGGTCTGCTCGCGCTCTACGATCCAGTGCTCGGTTGGGCGTTGCGCTGGCGCAAGACCGTGCTTGGCCTCGCCGTCGCGCTGCTCGCGTTCTGCCTCATCCTCGCCTTCGGCCTGCCGTCGCGCTTCCTCTCTCAACTCTCAACCCTCAGCCCTCAACTGGCCGCAAAGCTGCCCACCGGCTTCGGCACCGAGTTCATGCCGACGCTCGAGGAGGGCTCGCTGCTCTTCATGCCCGTGCTGTTGCCCAGCACGTCGCTCACCGAAGTGAAGCGCATCATGGCGTGGCAGGATCGCGTGATGCGTGAGACGCCCGAGGTCGCGAGCGCCGCCGGCAAGCTCGGCCGCTTCGACACCGCCACCGATCCCGCGCCGGTCGAGATGATCGAGACCACGATCATGCTAAAACCGACCTCCGAGTGGCGGCCCGGCATGACGAAGGAAAAACTCATCGCCGAGCTTACCGAAAAACTCACGCAAGTGCCCGGCTACGTGCCCGGCTTTCTCCAGCCGATCGAGAATCGCATCCTCATGCTCTCGACCGGCATTCGCGCGCAGCTCGGCGTGAAAATCTTCGGCGACGATCTCGATGCGCTGCAGCAAAAGGCCTTCGAGGTGGAGCAAATCGTCGCCCAAGTCCCGGGCGCCACCGGCGTCGCGCCATCGCGCGTGCAGGGCAAACCGTATCTCGAGATCAACGTCGACCGCGCCGCCGCCGCGCGCTACGGCCTCAATGTCGCCGATGTGCTCATGGTTGTCGAAACCGGCCTCGGCGGAAAAACTGCCACGACGACGATCCAAGGTCGCGAACGCTGGCCCGTGCAGGTGCGCTTCGACTACACCGATCGCGAAGACCTCGATCGGCTTGGCGCGTTGCCCGTCGCCATCGGCGAGGATCGCTACGTGCCGCTCGGCCAGCTCGCCACGATCCAACGCGTCGTCGGCCCGAGTGAGATCGCCAGCGAAAACGGCCGTCTGCGCGTCTTCGTGCAGGCCAACGTCACGGGCCGCGACCTCGGCTCGTTTGTCGACGAAGTCAAAGCGAGGCTCGAGCGCGAGGTGCGACTCGATCCGGGCATGACGGTCGAGTTTTCCGGCCAATACGAAAACCAGATCCGCGCGCGGAAGACGCTGCAGTTCATCCTGCCCGCGGTGATTCTCATCATCTTTGTCGTGCTCACGCTCACGTTCCGCTCCGCGGCCGAGGCGGCGCACGTGATCCTCGCGGTGCCGTTCGCGCTCACGGGCGGCGTCCTGCTGCAGTGGATACTGGGCTTCAACTTCAGCGTCGCGGTGTGGGTCGGCTACATCGCGCTCTTCGGCACGGCGATCCAGACGGGCGTCGTGATGGTCGTGTATCTCAACGAGGCCGTGGAAAACGCCCTCGCCGCCAAACGCACTGCACAAGGTTCATCCGAAAACGTCACGCTCACGCACACCGAACTCATCGATGCGATCAAGGCCGGTGCGCGTCTGCGCCTGCGGCCCAAGGTCATGACGGTCGCCACCACGATCGCGGGCCTCGTGCCGATCTTCTGGAGCACGCGGACAGGCGTGGAGATCATGCAGCCGCTCGCCGCTCCGGTGGTCGGCGGCATGCTCTCATCGCTGCTGCACATTCTTATCGTCACGCCCGTGATCTTCGCGTGGTTGCACGAGCGGAAGTTGAGCGCGCCTGATTCCGCGGTATCCTGACGACATGTCTCATTGCTGCGCGCACGAAGCGCCCGCCTCGTCTCCATCCAGCACCGCGAACGAACCCGTTTACATGGGTTTGCCGCACGAGCGCTATCTGCGTCCGCGGCTCTACGTGTCGCTCGCGCTCACGTTGCCGGTGCTCGCGCTCGCGATGGGACCGATGGTCGCGCCGCATTTCTTTCACGGTTTCGAGCCGCGCGTGCTCGCATGGGTGCAGCTCGTTCTGACCACTCCGATCTTCTTCTGGTGCGGAGCGCCGTTCATCCGTCGTTGGTGGAAATCGCTCCGCGAGCGCGATCCCAACATGTTCACGCTCACGGTCACGGGCACCGGCGCGGCGTATTTCTACAGCGTGTTTGCCGTGCTCTTCGAAAAACATTTCCCGGCGATCATGCGCACGGAGCATGGCGTGCCGCTCTATTTCGAGGCTACCGCGTTCATCACCACCATCGTTCTCTTGGGGCAGATCCTCGAGCAGCGCGCGCACTCGCGCACCGACGCCGCAATTCGCGCGCTCATGGATCTGGCACCGGCCACCGCTCACCGCATCTCGGCTGACGGCACAGAATCCGATGTGCCGCTCGACGCCGTGCAACCAGGCGATCTGCTCCGCGTGCGCCCCGGTGAACACGTGCCCGTGGACGGCGTCCTGCACGAAGGCGCGAGCGAGATCGACGAGTCGATGCTCACCGGCGAACCCGATCCCGTGCCGAAACGTGCCGGTGATCGCGTGAGCGCCGGCACACTCAACACCACCGGCAGCTTCGTCTTCCGCGCCGAGAAAGTCGGCCGCGACACGCTGCTCGCGCGCATCGTGCAACTCGTCGAAGCCGCCCAGGACAGCGAACCGCCGATCGCCCGGCTGGCCGATCGCGTATCCGGTTTCTTCATACCCACGGTGGCACTCATCGCCCTGCTCACCGCCGTCGCGTGGGCGATCTGGGGACCGCAGCCGGCGCTTCTCCACGCGATGCTCAACGCGGTGGCCGTCCTCATCATCGCCTGCCCGTGCGCGCTCGGTCTCGCCACGCCGGTGTCCATCGTGACCGGCATCGGCCGCGGGGCCCAGGCCGGCGTGCTGGTAAAAGACGCCGCCGCGCTCGAGCGCCTCGCGAGCGCGACCACGCTGCTGATCGACAAGACCGGGACGCTCACTGAGGGCAAACCGCGTCTTGTCGCAATCACGCCCGCTCCCGATCTTTCTCTTTCCTCTTTCTCTTCGCGCGAAGACGCCCTGCTCGCTTTCGCGGCCACGACCGAATCTGCGAGCGAACATCCCTTGGCCCGCGCGATCGTCCGTGCCGCGCGCGAACGCGGACTCACGCTCCCGAGCGCGTCCGATTTCTCCGCCGAGCCCGGCTTCGGCGTGCGGGCGACCATCGAAGGCCGACGCGTTTTCGTGCATCGCGCGCCGCCGGAGACAGCCGCAACCGCGCCGAACGCGACACTCGTCGCGGTCACGATCGATGATCAACCGGCGGGCACACTCGCGCTCGCCGATGCGATGAAGGCGACCACACCCGCCGCCGTGCGCGAATTGCAGCATCTCGGCCTGCGTGTCGTGATGATCACCGGCGATCGCGAAACCGCCGCGCGCTCGGTGGCCGATGAACTGAAACTCGACGGTTTTCATGCCGGCGTGACGCCCGCGCGCAAACAGGAGCTCGTGCGCGAACACCAAGCTCGCGGCGAACGCGTCGTGTTTGCCGGCGACGGTCTCAACGATGCGCCCGCGCTCGCCGCCGCCGAAGTCGGCATCGCGATGGGCACCGGCACCGATGTCGCGATGCACACCGCAGGACTCGTGCTCGTGAAAGGCGACCTGCAGGCGCTCGTGCGCGCGGTGCACCTGAGTCGCGCGACGCTGCGCAACATCAAGCAAAACCTCTTCTTCGCCTTTCTCTACAACGGCCTCGGGATTCCGGTCGCGGCGGGACTTTTCTATCCGCTCACCGGCTGGCTGCTGCACCCGATGCTCGCGAGCGTGGCGATGAGCCTCAGCTCGATCAGCGTCGTGACCAACGCCCTCCGTCTCCGACGCGTGCGGTTGTAGGCGGACCGCAGGCGCCCCTCGATTGTCATTCTGAGCGAAGCGAAGAATTCACTTGGCGCTTCGTAGGCGTTACAGGCTGCGACTCTCTCACTGGATTCTTCGCTTCGCTCAGAATGACACACCAAGGGCGGCACTGGCCGCGACGCGATCCGCACGCGGGGCCGACGGAGCGACCACGCGTCCCGACTCGAGCCGCACCTTGGCCCGACTCGGAGCGGATCCTGTCGCGACCCGGTGCGCACCTCGCCGCGACCGAGTCCGCACGGTGGCTCGAAGTGGTCCGCACTTGGTCCCGACATGGTGCGGACGTTGGCACGAGTCGGTGAGCTGTGCCGCGACGAGGACATGGCGTCTCCAGTAGGTGGAACCCGCCGTCCTCGGCGGGTTGTTTCGGCTGCGCACGGCCAGCAAGCCCGCCGAGGACGGCGGGCTCCACCTTTCAACATGGGCCGAATCGTGAGCGCAGACGCGGCTTTCGCGTGCGCAAAAAAAACCCGCGCGGTGAAGCGCGGGGTTTGGGGAAAACGACGACGTGCGTCGGGACTCAGATGAGGTTTTCAGGAGCCCAGCCGCGACGATAGGTCGGATAGAGGAGCTTGTCGGCTTCCGCGTCGCCGGTGGTCATCGCCTCGGCGTCCCACGAGAGTTTCTTGCCCGTGAGAATCGCGAGCGTGCCGAGACACACGGTCTCGGTGAACGGCACCGAATACTCGAAGTTGGAACCAGCCCCGAGGGGATTGTTGGCGCGGATGGCGTCGGTCCACTCGGTGTGCGGATTCGCGTTGGGCACGCGCGGGATCGTCTTGGGCGGGAACTTCGGCGCGAGCTTGCGGTGCAGTTCCTCGGGCACGATGCGGGGGCTGTTGCAGTAGTCGTTGCCGTCGTAAACGATCGCTTCGCTGCCGATGATGAGCTGGCCGCCGTGCGCGAGCTGGCGGTTGGCCTCCATGCTGGCGGGTTTTTCGGGCTTCAGGCCGCCTTCATACCACGTGAGTTTCACGGGCGGCAGATTGCCGCGGGCGGGGAACTGATACTCGACGATCGCGGAGTTCGGGAAGGCGATGTTGCTCGCGCCATCGATGCGCTTGAGCTCCACGCTCTGCGGCGCACCGAGTTTGAGGACGGAGTAAGACGCGTCCATGAGGTGGCACGCCATGTCGCCGAGCGCGCCGCAACCGTAGTCGATGAAACCGCGCCACTTGAACGGATGAATCTCGCTGCTGTAGGGGCGCATGGGCGCGCGGCCGATGAACGACTCCCAATCGAGGGGACGCGGTTGCGATTCTTCCTTCGGCCACTCAGTCATGCCCTGCGGCCAGACGGGACGGTTGGTCCAGACCTCGACCTGGCGAACTTCGCCGAGGATGCCGGCGTTGAACCACTCGGTGACGAGCCGGATGCCTTCGCCCGCGTGACCTTGGTTGCCCATTTGCGTGACGACACCGTTGAGGCGCGCGAGACGGAGGAGTTCGCGCGCTTCGCCCACGGTCTGCGTGAGCGGCTTTTGCACGTAGACGTGCTTGCCCAACATGATCGCCATGTAGGCCGGCAGGAAGTGCATGTGGTCCGGCGTGGAGATGACGACCGCGTCGATCTGGTCGTCCATCTCGAGAAGCATTTTCCGGAAATCGGTGTAGAGCTTGGCGTTGGGGAACTCGGCCTTGAGCTTCGACATGTTCGACGGGCCGGGTTCGCGCACGCCGTTGTTGTTCACCATCTCGGGCCAGCCCTCGAGATCGATGTCGCAGAGGGCGACGACGTCTTCGTCGCGGTGCGCCATGATATCGCTGAAGCCCTTGCCGCCGCAGCCGATCTGCGCGATGCGGATCTTGGCGCCGGGTGCGATGGGACGGGGTTTGCGCGGGTTGCGCTGGAGGCTCACGCAACCGGAGAAGCCGAGCATCGCGGCAACGACGGCCGAGAACTTGATGAAATCGCGACGATTCAGAGTGGTGTAGTTAGACATCGGGGTGAGGGGGAAGAACTGCGGGGCTAGACGCATGCACGCTGCCACGGTTGCGGAAGAGAATGCAATCGCAGGCTCGTGCGCAAACTCCCCATCGTGCGACCGGGCTGTAGCCCGGAGCGATGGCGGTCGTCTTGACAAGCAGGCGGCGTCCGCGACGTTCAGCGTGTGCATCGCTTTCGAAACATGCTGGCATTTGCGCTGATGGCCCTGTGGCTGCCGGCGACGCTGCATTGCCAGTTCGAGGCCGCGGGACTCGACGAGCTCTTCTCGTGCAAGGTCGAGCACTGCAAATCCGACGCCGAACCGCCGCGCGACACGTGCGATGTGGTCGAAAGTCCGTGGATCAAACCCGGTCTGAACAACCTTGCCCTCGCCGCTCCGGCATTCTGCGCGTGCATCCGCTGCTTCCTGCTCGAACCGCCCGAGCTGCCCATGGATGCGCTGCCGGGTCTCAACGAGACGCTCGAAGCGCCCGCGGAGTTGACGCACACGTGGCACTTCCTCGCGCGAGCGGCGTTGCCCGCGCGCGCCCCCTCCCCCGCTTCCTGACCTGAGCCGGACTCCTGCGCGAGTCCGCCGAGTTGCCGTCGCGCGCCGCCATCGTGGCGCGGGCGTTTCCCTCCAGCTGCTGCCGCGTGTGCGCACGCGGCCTCACGTCATGAAGCCTACTGTCGTTTTTCTTTCCCTTCTCCTCTCCTCCTCCGTGCTCGCGGCGGAAACACCCACACCGGTGCACGCGTTGCTCGACGAAATCGTCGCGCAACATCCCGAGGCGCGCTTCTACGAAGCCGAACTCGACGCGGCGCGTGCGGCCGTCCGCGCGGCTGGCACGCGGGCCGATCCCGAACTCTCGCTCGAAGCGGGACGCAAACGCGTGCGGGAAGCGGGCGGTGCCCTCGCCGGCGAAGGCACCGCGTGGTCGGTGTCGCTCACGCAGACGTTCGAGTGGCCCGGCCGGCTCGCACTGCGCAAGGCGATCGCCAATGGCGATGTCGCGCTCGCCGAACTTGGCCTCGCACGTTTTCGCGCCGCGCTGAAAGTGCGTGCGCTCTCGCTCGCCCTCGGTCTCAGCGCCGCCCGCCAGAAAGCCGCCGCCACCGCCGAGGTCGCGGAGCGTTTCCGCGAGTTGCGCGAGACGTTTCTCGCGCGCGATCCGGCCGGTCTCACGCCGCTCCTCGAAACGCGCGTGATCGAGGCCCAGGAACTCGCGCTGCAACGTCGCGCGACCGACGCCGCCCTCGCCGCCTCCGCAGCGCTCGCGGAGCTGAATCAACTGCGCGGCGCGCCCCTCACTGCGCCGGCCGACGTCGCAACACCGACGCTCGCGTTTCGCGCGGCACCCGCGATCGAAGCGTTGCTCACCGCGGCGCGCGAAAATCATTTCGAGTATCGCGCGCACCTGCTCGAGCTCGACCAACAGGAAAACCTCGTCCGCCTCGCGCGTCACGAACGCAAACCCGCGCTCGCGGTCGGCCCCTACGTCTCGCGCGAAAACGCCGGCGAACGCGAGACCACCGTGGGCCTGAGCGTATCGCTGCCACTGCCGCTGAGCGGTGCGCGGCGTGCCGGCGTCGATGCGGCCGATGCGCGCCGCCGCCAGGCCGAAGCCGCAGTGCGCGTCGCCGAACGCGAGCTCGAACGCGAAGTCGTTGCCGCCGCGCAGACGTTCGAAGCCAAACGCGCCGAGATCGACCGCTGGGCGCCCGACTCGGTCGCGCGTTTCCGCGAAGCGGCCGCACTCGCCGACGAACACTACCGGCTCGGCGCCGTGCCGCTCGCGACCTACGTCGAGTTGCAATCCGCCTATCTCGAAGCGGTCGATGCGCTTCTCGATACGCAGCGCGAAGCACTCGAAGCCGGCCTGCGCCTGCAACTGCTCACCGGTCTCGATCAACCGCTCGTCACCGCCGCACCATGAAAACGGTTCTGTCTTTATTGCTCGCGGTGATCGCGCTCGCCACATCCGGTTGCGCCGATTCGCACGCGACCGACGCACACGAGCACGACGTCGCAACGGCCTGCACCTATAAGGCCACGCACGGACTCCAGCTCAACGAACACGCCACGCGTTTCGCCGGCGTGGAGATCGCGGAATTCGACGGCACGTTACCCGCCGGGGCGTTGTTGCGCACCGCGCGTGGAAACTTCGTTTACGTGGAAAACGACGGTTGGCTGCTCCGCACCGCCGTCACGCTCGATTCCGATCAGCAGGTCGGTTCGGGACTCTACGAAGGCGATCGCATCGTCGTCGCCGGCACACGCGCGCTCTGGCTCGCGGAGTTGCAGGCCGTCAACGGAGGCGTCGGCTGCGCCGACGGACACTGATGCTGGAGCACATCATCGAGTTCTCCCTGCGGCGCCGTGCGGTCGTCGCATTTTGCGCCGTGCTGCTGATGGCCGCCGGGCTTTTGTCCGCGACGCGCATTCCGCTCGACGCGGTGCCGGATATCACGAGCCCGCAGGTGCAGCTCAACACCGCAGTGCCCGCACTAGCGCCCGAAGAAATCGAGAGCACGGTCACACGCCCGATCGAACTCGCGATGTCCGGCCTGCCCGGGATGGTCGAGCTGCGCTCGCTCTCGAAGTTCGGGCTCTCGCAGGTCACGATGACGTTTGAGGACGACGTGGACATCTACCGTCTGCGTCAGCTCGTGACCGAACGTCTCGCCGAAGTCCGCGAACAACTTCCCGCCGGCCTCTCACCGCGTCTCGCGCCGATCAGCACCGGCTTGGGCGAAATTCTCTACTACACGCTGCGTTATCGCGACGATGCGCCCGACAAACCCGCTGACCGCGCCGAGCAACTCCGCGAGCTGCGCCTCATCCACGACTACATCGTGAAACCGCGTCTGCGCGCCACGCCCGGTCTCGCCGAGGTCAACGCAATCGGCGGTTACGAACGCCAGATCGTCGTGCAGCCCGATCCTGCGAAACTCGCCGCCGCAGGCGTGAGCTTCGACCAACTCTGCGAAGTGCTTCGCGCCAGCACGGAAAACACCGGTGGCGGCGTGCTCGAGATCGGCGGCGAAGCGGTCGTCGTGCGCGCCGACACGCGCGCGCGCGATCTCGACGAAATCGCGAACCTCCCCGTGAAGTTCGCTGGCGCCGCGCAGCCGCTGCTCGTGCGCAGTCTCGCCAGCGTCGGACTCGGCTCCGCCGTGCGCGCCGGCGCCTCGACCGAAGACGGCGAGGAAACCGTCACGGGCGCAGCCATCATGCTCGCGGGCGAAAACGGCCGCCGCGTCGCGCGGCACGCCGCACTGAAGCTCGAAGAGATCCGCGAGAAACTCCCAGCAGGAGTCGATCTCCGCATCGTCTACAACCGCTCCGATCTCGTCCGCGCGACGATCCGCACGGTCGAAACCAACCTCGTCGAAGGCGCTGCGCTGGTCGCGGCCGTGTTGCTGCTCTTCCTCGGCAACTGGCGCGCCGCGCTGCTCGTGAGCCTCGCGATTCCGCTCTCGTTTCTGTTTCTGCTCACCGGCCTCGCGCAGACGAAACTCTCCGCGAACCTCATGAGCCTTGGCGCGATCGACTTCGGCCTGATCGTCGACGGCGCGATTGTGATGGTGGAAAACATTCTGCGCCATTTGGGCGAGCGACAGCATGCGCTTGGCCGCGCACTCCAGCCGGCCGAGCGTCTCGAAGTCGTGCGAGGTTCTGCGCGCGAGGTGGCGCGCCCGATGTTCTTCGGCGTGCTGATCATCACGCTGGTTTATGTGCCGATCCTCGCGCTCGGCGGCATCGAGGGGAAACTCTTCCGCCCGATGGCCGTCGCGGTGATCCTCGCGCTGCTCGGCTCGCTCCTCCTTGCGCTCACGCTGATGCCCGCGCTTTCGTCCGTGTGGCTGCGCGGACGGATCAGCGAAACCGACAACGTCGTCGTGCGCGCGATCAAAGCCCTCTACGCCCCGCTGCTCACGTGGGCGTTCCGGCTGCGCTGGCTCGTCATCGGCGCTGCGGTCGCGGTCTTCGGCCTCTCCGTCTGGCTCTTTGGCCGGCTCGGCGCGGAGTTCATTCCGCAATTGGACGAGGGCTCGGTATCCATCCAAATGATACGCGGCAACAGCGTCGCGCTCTCCGACTCGCTCGAGCTGCAACGCCGCTCCGAAAAACTGCTGCTCGAGAGGTTTCCCGAGATCAGCCACACGTTTTCGCGCATCGGCACCGCCGAAATCGCGACGGACCCGATGGGTCCCAACGTCGCCGATACCTACGTCTTCCTTCACCCGCGCGAGCAGTGGCGGAAGGTCGCCGGCCGCACGGTCACGAAGGCCGAGCTGGTCGAGCTGATGCGCCGCGAGCTGGTCCGCACGATTCCGGGTCAGACGTATCTTTTCACCCAACCGATCCAGCTTCGCTTCAACGAAATCATGGCCGGCGCGCGCGCCGATCTCTCGCTGAAGATCTACGGCGACGATTTCGACGAACTCGAGCGTCTCGCCACCGCCGCGCGCGACATCCTCACCGCGATTCCCGGCGGCGGCGACGTCGAGTTCGAGGCGCTCGGCCGCGTGCCGACGCTGGAAATCACGCCGCGTCGCGACGCGCTCCAGCGACTCGCGCTCCACCCGCACGAGATCAACACTGTCGTCGAAACCGCGCTCGCCGGTCGCGAAGTCGGCGCGTTGATCGATGGCGATCGCCGCACCGACATCGTTGTGCGTCTCCCCGAAGAGCGGCGCCTCGATCTCCCCGGCCTGGGCGAGCTACCGGTCACGGCGGAACGCGTGCAGGTGCCGCTCTCGCGGCTCGCCCGACTCGAGGTCGTGGAACGCGTGGGCAACATCGCCCGCGAAAACGCGCAACGCCGCGTCGCGATTCTCATCAACGTGCGCGGACGCGACACCGACAGCTTCGTGCGCGAAGCCCAGCAACGGCTCGCGCGCGAGCTCAGGCTGCCGCCCGGCTACACCTTCGAGTTCGGCGGCCAGTTCGAAAACCTGCAAGCCGCGCGGGCGCGGCTCGCGTTGATCGTGCCCGCGACGTTGCTGCTGATCTTCGTGCTGATTTACGCGAGCTTCCGTCGCGCGCGGCAGGCCGCATTGATCTTCGTGTCGGTGCCGCTCGCCACGACCGGTGGCGTATTCGCTCTTTGGTTACGCGATATGCCCTTCACCATTTCGGCCGGCATCGGGTTTATCGCGCTCTCGGGCATCGCCGTCCTCAACGGCATCATGCTCATCAGCTTCATCAACCAGCTGCGCGAAGCCGGCCGCTCCGTGCGCGAGGCCTGCGTCGAGGGCACGCTCACGCGGCTGCGCCCGAAGCTCATCACCGCGCTTGTTGCGTCACTCGGTTTCGTGCCGATGGCGCTTTCCACGAGCGCCGGTGCGGAGGTCCAGCGGCCGCTCGCGACCGTCGTCATTGGCGGCGTGATCACCTCGACGTTTCTCACGCTCATCGTGCTGCCCGTGCTCTACGACTGGCTCGAGCAACGCCGCGCCGATGGGACCGATCCTTCGCCATGAAAACCAAAACTCTTCTCCTCCCGCTCCTCGCGCTGACGTTTTCCACATCGCTCTGGGCAGCGAAACCCGCCGGCCCCAATGGCGGACGCGTCCTCCACGCCCAACCGCAGAAAGCCGAGTTCTTCGTAACGCCAGAGCGGCGCGCAAAAATCACGTTTCTCGACGCGGCACTGAGCGCCGCCGCGCCCGGCGGCCAACAGGTGGCGGCGATCGCCGAGGTTCCTGGCCAGCGCACGACACTCGAGTTCGAGCGCACCGAAGCAGGCTTCGTTTCACGCGCACCGCTGCCGGAGAGCGCCGCACCGTATCGGGTCGTGGTGCAAATTCGCAGCGCACCCGACGCCAAGCCGACCAATTACCGCATCGAGCTAAATCTCGCCGAGTGCGGCGAATGTGGACACGCCGAATACGCCTGCACCTGCGAGGGCCATTGAGCGGCGCGACTTCGGGCTCCGCGAAAGAGGTTTTCTCGCGGTTGCTCTTTTCTTCCGGGACAGGATTGGCACGCTGCTGGCATCTTTTCCGGCATGACGACTTTCCTCGGCGTTGTTTTTGAAATCGCGATTATTGTCCTGCTCGTCGCCGCCAACGGATTCTTCGTCGCGGCCGAGTTTGCACTCGTGAAGGTGCGGGCGAGCCAGCTCCGCCCGCTGGCCAAAACCGGTGGCACGCGCGTGAAATTCGCGATTCGCGCCACGCAGCATCTCGACGCCGCGCTCTCGGCCACGCAGCTCGGCATCACGCTCGCCAGTCTCGGACTCGGCTGGGTCGGCGAACCGTTTCTGGCGAAGCGGCTCGAACCGTTGCTGGCCAACTGGGGCATCAACGATCCCACCACGGTTCACTCGATCGCGTTCGCCCTCGCGTTCACGATCATCACTTTTCTGCACATCATCTTCGGCGAGCTCGCACCGAAGTCGCTCGCGATCCAGCGCGCCAAGAACGTCTCCCTCTGGGTCTCCGCGCCGCTGATGGTGTTTTATTACCTGTTCTTCCCGTTCATCTACGTCCTCAACGGCACGGCCAACCGGTTCCTGCGCTGGGCCGGACTCGGCCCGACCACCGAGGGCGAACACGCCTTCAGTCGCGACGAGCTCGAATACGTTTTCAGCCACGCCCGCCACACGCATCCCGGCGATGCGCTCGTCAACAAACTCATGGTGCAGTCGCTGCGCGTGCGCGAAACCTTCGCACAGCAGATCATGCTGCCGCGCGATCAGGTCACCGCACTTTGGCTCGACCGGCCGCTCGCGGAAAATCTCCGCATCGCGCAGACCAGCGGTTACAGCCGTTTTCCCGTCTGCCGCGGCTCGCTCGATCAGGTCGAAGGCATCCTCCTCGTGCGCGAATGGCTCTGGCAAATCCAGGCGCTGGGCACCGACGCATCGATCGAACCGCTGCTGCGCGAGGTGCTGACGTTTGATCTGAAAACGCCGCTGCCCGCGATGCTCGAACGCTTCCGGCTCGCACGCAGCCACCTCGCTATCGTGCGCGACGCGGACAAGAAACTCGTGGGTATCGTCACGTTCGAGGACGTGATCGAGGAGATCGTCGGCGACGTCCGCGACGAGTTCGACATCGGCAGCGGACCGATCTTCGAGCGTTCCGAGCGCAGCATCGTCGTCAGCGGCACGCTCACACTTCGCGAGCTGCAGGCCGAAACCGGCTGGCCTCTCGAATGGCAGCCCCGGGAGACTGTCGGAGCACGGTTCTTGAAACAGCTCGGCCGCGTTCCGCGTCGCGATGAAAACGTGGTGGTCGGGGAGTATCGGCTCACCGCGCTCGACGTCACCGGCGATCGTTGCCGCCGCGTGCGCGTCGACCGCCTCGAACCGAGTTCCGAAACCGAATAATCGTCGCGCCGCGGGAGCCTCGATTCGCGCACCGCCGGTCAATCGCAGTGCATGCCCCGTGGCATCGCGGCGGTGTTCCCCGTTTGCCTTTCGAATCGGGCGAGCGCAGGATTCACTCCCTCGATTTTCGAGGCTTTCAGCACCGTCTTTTACCTTTCGTCATGTCCATTCCTGTCACCGTCCTCACCGGCTTTCTCGGCGCCGGCAAAACCACGCTCCTCAACCGCATCCTCTCGGAACAGCACGGCAAAAAGATCGCCGTGATCGAAAACGAGTTTGGCGAAGTCGGCGTGGACAACCAGCTCGTCGTGACCAGCGACGAGGAGTTGTTCGAGATGAACAACGGCTGCATCTGCTGCACCGTGCGCGGCGATTTGATCCGCGTGCTCGGCCGTCTGCTCAAGCGCAAGGACAAGCTCGACGGCATCCTCATCGAAACCACCGGTCTCGCGAATCCCGCACCGGTCGCGCAGACGTTTTTCACCGACGACGAAATGCGCAGCAACTTCCGCCTCGATGCGATCGTGACGGTCGTCGACGCGAAACACGTGCTGCAGCACCTCGATCTGCAGGACGAATCGGTGAAGCAGGTCGGTTTCGCCGACGTGATCATCCTCAACAAGACCGACCTCGTCGACCCCGCCGAACTGGACCGACTCGAGACGCGTATCCGTAAAATCAATGCGGTCGCCAAAATCCACCGCGCGAAGAACTGCGACGTGCCGCTCGATCGCGTGCTCAACGTCGGCGGTTTCAATCTCTCGCGCGCGACCGAGATCGATCCGCAGTTCATGGAGACGGAGTATCCCTTCGAGTGGGCCGGCGCCTACGAACTGAAGGCCGGCACGTATGAACTCTGCATCGGCCACCACGATCACGGCGATCACGAGCATGAGCATGAACACGGTCACGAAGGGCACTCGCACGATCATGATCACGTGTGCGGACCGGAGTGTGGCCACGATCACAACGAGCTCGATGTCGTCGTGATGCCGGTGAAGTCGCTCGACGAGAAGGATCTCACCGCCGCGATCAACGCCGCCGTCGTCACGTTTTCCGACTGGGAAAAGATCACGCAGCCCGGCGAGGAGATCACCACGGGCGCGACGCTCCACCGCCTCAAGTTGCACAACGAGCACGGCCATTTCCCGGTCACGATCCCGAGCGACGGCCGCTACGTGCTCTTCACCGCGCACGATGTGCCGACGCATCTCTACGCGCCGGCGGCCGCGGGCGCCGACAAGCCGCTCGTGAAATATTCGTGGGACCGCACGTTCCGCCACACGCACGAGCACAATGACGACGTCGGCTCGATCGGCATCAGCGAGCCGGGCGATCTCGACGGCAAGCGCCTCAACGACTGGATCAGCGAGCTGCTCCGCGTGAAGGGCGGCGACATCTACCGCATGAAGGGCGTGCTCGCGGTCAAGGGCGCCAACAAGCGCCTCGTCTTCCAGGGCGTGCACATGCTCTTCGACGCGAAGTTCGATCGCGAATGGGGCAACGATCCGCGCCAGAACACGCTCGTTTTCATCGGCAAGAATCTCGACCGCGCCGCGCTGACCGAGGGTTTCAAGAGCTGCCTGGCCTGACACAAAGTAACCTAATAGGTTACTTTGTGCGACAGCGCTGCGGCTAGATCGAGAGATCCCCGCCGGCTCGTTTGTGTGCGAGCCAGTTCAGCAGTCGCAGCGTGGTCTCTCCATCGGGAATGCGGCTGCCGTTTTTCAGGTAGTCGCCGAGCCGCTGTTTCGGAATTTCCAGATAGCGCGCGAGCCGCGCCTTTGCCCCTCGCTGAGTCAACTCCGCGCGCAACATCGCTCCGAGTGCGTTCCAAAATGGAGTCTCTGCACCGGGTCGGCGGGCGTGATACGAACGCCGGCCGTATCGGGCGACTTGTTTCTTCGCACGCTGCGCGATCGCCTCTGACGCGACCGCAAGCGCTTCGCTCAAATCCATCCAGATTTGCAGATTCGGATGCGGTGCGGATTTCATACAAAGTAACCTAATAGGTTACTTTGTATCAGAGCAAGGATCCTGCATGAGCGTGCGAAGGGAGGTGCCGGCGGCCCGCGTTCAGCGGGTGGCGGCTTCGGTGGCCGGCTCGCGTGACTCGGGGGCGCGCTCGTGGCGCTTGCGCCAGATCCAGCGAAAATTCGTGAACCAGCTCACACTGAAGCCGGCGATCATCGCGAAGACGGAGGCGAGCAGGTAGTTTACGCCGAGTGTCTTCAGGGCATTGGCCGCGCCCCACCAAAGCGCAAACCCCATTGCATTCGCGACGTGATATTGCACGAGGCGTTTCCACGTCGGGCGCGGATAACCGAAGACCCACCGGTCGTTCACGAGGAAGCGCAGCAGATTGCAGATCTCCGACTGCACGAGCGTGCTCAGCGCGTAGGGCCAGTGGAATCCGTCCACGAACAGCTTCAGCAGTCCGAGGCCCAACGCCGTGAACAGCGTCGCCACCACAAACCACCGAAATCTCCGATCTCCCCGCACCCGCTTCGCCCAAACGCGCATCACCTTTCATCGACCGGCGGCATCACCACGGTTCCGCCCCGCGGAAACATCCCGAGAGAAATCCCGCGGAACCAAACGCCCCGCTCGCGCGTTTCCCTCCGCATCGCCGACCACCGACAGTTCCGGTTGCGTCGCCATCCAGCAAACCCACGCTCGATCCTCTCATCATGTCGTTCCCCTGCTTCCTCCCGCGCGTGCTGGCCATCGCCGGCGTGCTTCTTTCGCTAAGCTCGTTCGCGTCGGCGCAAGTGCCCTTCAGCTCCGGACGGGAGGCCTTGCAAAGCTCCGCGACGCTGCCGCGCCTTTCCGTGCAGGGAAATCGCTTCGTCGATCCTGCCGGCAAAACCGTGATCCTGCGCGGCGTCGCCGCCTCCGATCCTGCGGCGCTGCTCGCGCGCGGTCACTGGGGTCGCCGCTACTTCGAAGCTGCGCGAAGCTGGAACGCGAATGTCATCCGCATCCCGATCCATCCGGCCGAGTGGCGCAAACTCGGCGAGGAAAACTATCTGAAACTGCTCGACGACGCCGTGCGCTGGTCCGGCGAACTCGGCCTGTATGTGATCATCGACTGGCACGTGATCGGCAACCTGCTCACCGGCGTCTACCACCGCCCGATCTACATCACCTCGCGCGACGAGACGTTTCGTTTCTGGCACACGATCGCCGAGCGCTACAAAGGCGTCTCCACCATCGCGCTCTACGAACTCTACAACGAGCCGACCAATCGCAACGGCCAGATGGGTCGTCTTCCGTGGACCGACTACAAGGCTTTCATCGAAGACCTGATCTACATGCTGCGCGAGATCGACCCCGCGTGCATCCCGCTCGTCGCCGGTTTCGACTGGGCCTACGATCTCTCCCCGATCCGCGACCAACCGATCGACTTCCCCGGCATCGCTTACGTCACTCATCCGTATCCACAAAAGCGTGACAACTGGGAGGAGAGCTGGGAGCGCGACTGGGGATTTGCCGCGAAGAAATATCCCGTCGTCGCCACCGAGTTCGGCTTCATGAGCGCCGACGGCCCCGGCGCGCACAATCCCGTCATCGCCGACGAAACCTACGGCGAAGCCATCATCGCGTTTTTCGAAAAGCGCGGCATCTCGTGGACGCCGTGGGTCTTCGACGCACAATGGTCGCCGCAGCTTCTCGCCGACTGGGATTACAACCCCGCGCCGCAGGGCCGTTTCTTCCGGGCGAAGATGGAGCAATTGAACAAATAACTGGCTTCGCGCACGCTCGTGCGCTGTTTCCGCTCTCATGAATCTCACCAAGCACTGGGCCGCCCACCTGGACGACTATGCGATCGACCTCGCGTGGTCCGACGACGGCACGCGTCTCGCCGCGGCGAGCGCTGCCGGATCGCTCAGCGTCTTCGCTACGCTCGATGGCGCGAAACTCCACGTGCTGCCCGGCCACGAGGGCGGCACCAACTGCCTCGCCTGGCAACCGGGCAGTCTGCTGCTCGCGACCGGCGGGCAGGACGGTGCGGTGAAATTCTGGGACACCGCCGCGGGCCAGCACAGCGCGACCGCGGAGCTCGGCCTGAATTGGGTCGAGCATCTCGCGTGGCGTCCGCAAGCACCAGCCGGCGGCACCTCGACCGTCTTCGCCGCCGCCGGAAAAAATCTCGCCGTGCTCCGGGCGGACGGATCGATCGCGCACCGCTTCAAGCCCGCGCCCAAAACCATCTCCGCCCTCGCCGCGCAACCTGCCGGCGGCTGCATGGCCGTGGCGTATTTCGGCGGCGTGTGCCTGTGGGACACCGACGACTTCGTCGCGCAGAAAGAGTTTCCCTACGGCAACGGCATCCACGCGCTCGTGTGGTCGCCCGACAACAAATGGCTCGTTTCCGGCAATCAGGATCCGTCGGTGCACCTCTGGATTCCCGAGCAGGACGTCGAGCTGCACATGAGCGGCTACGAGTCCAAGGTGAAACATCTCTCCTTCGATCGCGGCTCGCACTGGCTGGCCACGAGCGGCGGGCGCGAGGTCTGCGTGTGGGATTGCTCCGGCGCCGGCCCCGAAGGCCGCGAGCCCGCGATGCTGCCGCATGAAGCGCCGATCTGCGCAGTGGCGTTTCAGAAAACCCACAGCCTCCTCGCCAGCGCGAGCAACGACGGCGTCGTGCAACTCTGGAGTCCCGATCGCAAGCAACCGCTCCGCGCCACGGTAAAAATGCCCGCCGCCGCGACGAAGCTCGTGTGGTCGCCCGACGATCGCTACCTCGCGATCGGCAGCGAGCAGGGCATCGTCTACGTGCTCAAGTGCGAGGCGTGACCCGCGCCTGAGTCCGGCCCCTGTCGCGCCAAAGTGCGGCTCGGGTCGAGACCGCGCGCGGACCGGGTCAGGCCAAGGAGCGCACCGAGACGGAACCGACTGCGGCTCGCGCCGGGACCATGCACGCGTCGCAGCGGTCGCAGAGCAGACATCGTCCGTCGTTTGTCATTCTGAGCGCAGCGAAGAATCCAGTGTGCGCTTGGCCGCGTTTTCGGCAGCGAAGCTCGAAGTGGATTCTTCGCTTCGCTCGGAATGACAGGCAGAGCGCCCTCGCGGGGCGTTTGGGACCCGGAGACGTCGCGTCGCCAGACTTCAGCGCGCGCTCAGAAATCGAGGCCGAGGAAGAAGCGCAGCAGCGTGTAGTCCTGCACCTGCAGGTCGTCGCTTTCGCGCACTTCGTGGCGCAGCCCGACGCTGAGCGCTTCGGTGAGTTTTTTGTCGATTTCGAACCGGTTCTCCCACCCCTGAAACTCGCTGCGCTCGAAAGAATAGTAGAGCACGACACGATCTTTCAGGCTGATGCGCCAGGGCAGCAGCCACTCGGTTTCGAAGAAGGCCGATTCGTAAGCGCGGAATTCCTGGCGTTCGCGCGGATGCGTCTGCCAGACCTGGAACAAGTTTTCCGAAATACCAAGGCGAAGCTGGCGGTCAGGGCGCTGGCTCACGTTCACACCGGCACCGATTTCCTGCTGAAAGAGCACGTAGCTGCCGAGGCCGGCGTAACCCTCTTCGTAGAAGGCCTTGTTCCACTCGAGAGCGGGACGATAGATCGAGAAGTAGCGCGTGGTGAAATCGTGACGCCACGCGGCGCCGGCTTTCACCATGTCGGTGGTCTTGATGTCATCGCTCTCGCTGTAGTCGTAGCGGGCGTTGATCTGCAGATCGTCGCGCGTCCACTTGCGCATGAGTTGTCCTTCGACCGCGAGCGACGAGCGATCCACGGTGTTTTCCGCGAGTTCGGTGGAGAGTTGGAAGCGGCCGTTCCACTGGCCGAAAACTTCCCGCAGGCGGCGCTGCAGCTCGAGGGGCGAGAGATACCAGAGCACGCCGGTGCGGGCATGCGGCTCCTGCGTGGACGAAGCATCCGCGACGGCGGCCGTCGCGGCGTCCTGCGGATGCGCGAGCACGACCGTCGCATCCTTCTCGCTCACCCGAAGCAAACCGAAGCGAGGCGAGCGAAACACGAACTCGCCGTTTTCGCGGGACTCGAGCCGACCGCGCACGCGATCACCGTCGTTGTAAATGAGTTCATCGGAATCGCCCACGGCGGCATGCGTCGCGATCGCCTCCACGGGCGGCGGCGTGAGCGGCTCCTCAGCGATCACACGGGGCAAAACCACGCCCGCGAAGCAGGCGAACAGCAGGAGATAGCGAACGACGTCGCCCGGTCTAGGCAGAGACAACACGCGCGTTTCGACGACTGGAGTCGGAAACGGTTTCAGCAATTTTCCTCGAAACTTCATAGTCACTTCGGCTCCTGCAAACAGGCGGTCAACTCGGCGCGCAATCGCGCTTCGTCGAAACCTGCCCCAATAAAAACGAGTTCCTGCCGGCGATCGCCATACGGCTCCTGCCATCGCGCGCGCGCGGCGGCGGGAATCCCAGCGTCATCGATGATGCCACGCTCACGCAAGGCCGCGGCCCACGTGCCGACGGTCTCAAGTTTCGCGCGCCCGCCGGCGACGGAGAGAAATCCGATGTCGGCCGGCGTGTCGTCGCACCAAAAGAAACCCTTGGCGCGCAAGATCCCGCGCAATCCTCCCCGCTCGATCCACGCCTGCAAACGCGCGCGCACAAACGGCGCCCGCTCGGCGAAGATGCTGGTTTGCAACTCGCCGTGAAGCCGGTGCTCGCGCGAAGCGGGGCGCTGCACGAGCGAACCGGGCGCGGCGGCTTGGAGGACCTTGATCCAGCGTGCGCTACGCAACGTTTCCGCGGGATCGAAGCGCGGCCGGTCGAGCAGGGTCTCGGCGGGAAGCTGTCCCTGCTCCGCCGGGAAAATCTCCGCGCGTGGATTCAGCGCGCGGAGTTCGTCCTCGACGCTCACGCGCTCCGTGGAAGTGACGAGATCGCACTTGTTGAGCACGAGCACGTCGGCGCACTCTGCTTGATCCAGCATGAGATCGAGCCACGGTTCGCGGCCGCGCGCGATCGCGCCGGCTTCCGAGGCCTTGCGCCGTTCGTCGAGAAACATGCGCGCATCGATCACGGTGACGATCGCATGGAGCCGCGCGAAATCACCGAGGCTGCGACCGAAGGCGTTCTTCCGCAAAAAGAGATCCACGATGGGACGTGTTTCCGCCGCGCCCGTCGTTTCGACGAGCACGTGATCGAAATCGCCCGTCGCGCAGAGTTCGGCGAGCGTCTCGGCGAGTTCGTCGCGAATCGAGCAACACACGCAACCGTTCCCCAACGCGACCGTGCGCGCGGCGCCGACGGTGAACTCGGAAACGATTTGCGCATCCAGATTGAGCGCGGCCACATCGTTGACCACCGCGGCCCAGCGGCGTCCGTCCGCCTGCGTGAGCAAGTGCCGCAGCAGCGTCGTTTTGCCCGCACCCAGGAAACCGCTGAGCACGGTGACGGGTGGCGGTGGACGGTTCTGTGCGGACATCATGGTCAAAACAATGCGCCCGACGGGCATTGACCAGTCTCAATCCGTGCGCGGCGAGATCGCCGGACGAACGGCTCGGCCGCTTGACGACTCTGGCACAATGCCCAGCGTCCGCCCGCCCATGCTGCCGATCACCACCCACTCCGACTTCTCGCGCCGCCTCGTCGCGACGCTGTCCGCGGGCTTGGTGTTTTTCCTCGCGCTTGCCGCTGCAAGTCCGCGCGTCCATGCGGAGTTGCACGCCGACCACGCGGTGCCGCACGCGGACGGTTGCGCCGTGGTGATGTTCGCGAGCGGCGTCACGGCCGCGGTGGCAGCGGCGCTCGTAGCCGTGCCCCGACTTTTCGGACGCGAACTCGCACGCGTCACGGCGCATGAGATTTTTTTGACGGAGCCGTGCTATCTGCGGCAGCCCGAGCGAGGTCCGCCAGCGATTCAGGAGTGAGTTGAGTTGAACGCATCGTCCCCGCGCGGACGGCTGCGTATCGTGCCCCGCGGCCACGCATCGCGGGGATGTGCCTTCCTCCCTGATTCGTCATGTCTTCGTCTTTTCATATTTCGTTCTCCGGCCGTCTCGCACTTTGCAGCGGCCTCGTCTGCTCCACGGTTTGGGCGCACTCCACGCGCACCACCGACAATCCCGTGCATCTCGATCAAGTCGTGGTGACGGCGTCGCCCTACGCGCGAGACCAAGCCGAAATCGCACAACCCACGAGCGTGCTCGCGGGACGTGCCCTGACCTTTGCGCAGTCCAATGCGCTTGGTGAACTGCTCGCGGCCGAACCGGGCGTGAGCTCGACGTATTTCGGACCGGGCGCGAGTCGCCCAGTGATCCGCGGCATGAGCGCGGATCGCATCCGCATCCTCAACAGCGGTTCGGGCACGAGCGACGCATCAGTGATCAGTCCGGATCACGCCGTGGCGCTCGATCCGATGTTGATCGAGCGCGTCGAAGTCGTGCGCGGTCCCGCAACGTTGCTCTACGGCGGCAGTGCGGTCGGCGGCGTGGTCAACGTGATCGACCATCGCGTGCACACGACGCGCCCCGACGAGCCGCTGCACGCGCGACTGGAAACCCGCGTGTCATCGGTCGATGACGGCAGGAGTGGCGGCGCGCTCGTCGAAGGCGGTGACGGCGCGCTCGCGTGGCACGTGGATGGGTATCGTCGCACCGCGAACAACGTGCGCATTCCGGGTTTCGCCGAGAGCGCGCAACTCCGCGCCGAGGAAGACGCAGAAGCCGACGAGCATGGCGAAACGCCGCACGAGCACCCGCATGGATTCATTCCCAACACCCAGCTTTCGGCGGATGGCGGCGCAGCGAGCGTGAGCTTCATCGGCTCGGCGGGTTACGTCGGTCTGGTCTACAGCGGACACAACACATTCTACGGCGTGCCGACCGGCGCGCACGCGCATGCACACGCGCAGGACGAAGAGGAGGAAAGCGACGACCACGCGGTGCGCATCGATCTGCGACAGCGCCGACTCGATGTCCAAGGCGCGCTCACGCGCGCGTTCGGCCTCGTGCGCGAGACACGGTTCAAAGTCAGCAGCTCGCGCTATCGTCACGCCGAAATCGAGGACGGCGAGATCGGCACGATCTTCCGCAATCGCGGCTACGACGGACGCGTGGAATTTTTGCACGATGCGATCGGCGCCGTGACCGGGACGTTCGGCTGGCACGGCGGACGGAGCGATTTCGAGGCGTCCGGCGAGGAAGCGTTTCTGCCGCCCTCGCGCACGGACAATCATGCGGTGTTTCTTCTGGAGGAGCGCGATTTCGGCTCCCTGCACTGGCAGGGCGGCGCGCGTATCGAGCGACAAACGATCGACCTGCGCGACGGCTCGGGCGCGGGACGCGATCGCACGACCGCCAGCGTAGCGACGGGGCTGGTGTGGACGCTCGACGACGCGTGGACGCTCGGCGCGTCGCTCTCCCACAACGAACGCGCGGCCAACGCGCAGGAGCTGTTCGCGGACGGACCGCATGTCGGCACCGGCGCCTACGAGCTCGGCGATCGCGGACTCGGCGCCGAACGCTCGCTCGCGGTGGATCTGACCTTGCGCAAACGCACGGGCTTCGTGACCGGCGCGCTGACGCTCTTCGCGAATCGCTTCAACGGCTACATCTACGAACAGCCGACCGGGCTCGTCGCGGTGGAGCACGAAGGCGAGTTCGAGTTTGTTTCACCCGACGATCCCGAAGCCGAGCACGGCGGTCTCGCGGTGTATCGTTTCGCGCAGCACGACGCGCGCTTCTATGGTGCCGAGCTCGAGGCCGTGGTGCATTTGCTGCACGACACACGTGACCAGCTCGACCTGACACTCGGCGGCGATTTTGTGCGCGCACAAAACACCACGCTCGCCACGCCACTGCCGCGCATCACGCCGGCGCGCGTGAAGGCGGGACTCACGTGGGCGCGTGGACCTTGGACGCTCGGAGCCGACGTGCAGCGCGTGCAGAAACAGACACGCGTGGCGCCGCTTGAGCGACCGACGTCAGGCTACACGTTGGCGGGCGCGTTTGCCGCCTATCGTTGGGCGGTCGGTCGTGCCACCTGTGAACTCTACGTGCGCGCCACCAACCTCGGGGACGAGGAGGCACGCGTGCACACGTCCTTTCTCAAGGAAATCGCGCCGCTGCCCGGCAGGAACTTCGTGGTCGGATTGCAGGCGGCCTTCTAAACCGCCGCTCCACTCCGGGATTCGAGCGCCGGCGACTTGATCAGTCTTCGAGACCGAAAACGGCCTTGGCGTAGTTTTCGGCGCTGAACGGCTGCAGGTCTTCCGGCTGCTCGCCGAGGCCCACGAAATAGATCGGCAGCTTGAGCTCGCGCCAGATGCCGACGATCGCGCCGCCGCGGCTGGTGCCGTCGAGCTTCGTCACGATGAGTCCGGTGAGACCGAAACTCTTGTGGAAAATCTTCGCCTGCTCGATCGAGTTGCTGCCGAGCGAACCGTCGACGACGAGCCACGAGTGATGCGGCGCGGAGGGTTCGAGCTTCTGCATCACGCGCTTAATCTTCGCGAGTTCCTCCATGAGGTTGCTCTTCGTGTGCAGACGGCCGGCGGTATCGACGATGAGGAAATCGCGGTTGCGGCTCTTCGCCGCCTGCAACGCGTCGAACGCCACCGCCGCAGCATCCGCGCCGGTGTGACTCGCGATGATTTCGAGATCGAGCCGCTGCGCCCAGGACTTGAGCTGCTCGACCGCCGCAGCGCGAAACGTGTCGCACGCGGCGACGACCACGGACTTGCCTTCCTGTTTCAGCTTCCACGCAAGCTTCGCGGTCGTCGTGGTTTTGCCGGAACCGTTCACCCCGATCATCACGATCACGGTGGGAATTTTTCCCGTCGCAGGAGCGGCGGCGTCGGACGGCGTGCCCGCGGCGAGGTCGATGTTGCCCTCGGAGCCGGAGAGAACGCGCTTCAACACGGCGCTGCCGATCTCGGCGGCCTGGCGGCCCTGCAGGTCTTTGTCCTTGGCGTAGGCCTTCTTGATCTCGCCCAGAATCTCCCCGGTCGTCTCCACGCCGAAATCGGCGGTGAACAGCGCTTCCTCGAGTTCGTCGAGCGACGCCGCATCGATCTTTCGCCCGCCGAAAAGCCCGCGGGTTTTCGACGCGATGGCCGAGACCGTCTTCGAGAAGCCTTCTTTGAATTTTTTAAAGAGACCGAACATGAGTGTAATCTGGAACTCAGGAAATCAGGTGTGGTTCCACTCCCGTCCGATTCTTCGCACCGTGAGCGGCATGCTCGCAAAGTTGAGGAGCAAACCGTCCTGAACGTCGATCGCCTTCATATACGAGCGGCCCACCGCGAAAAAAATATCTTCAATGGCTTTCACAGCCTTCAGTTCCACGAGCAGCTGTCCCTCGACCAGAAGATCGAGCCGGTGCTCACCGACCTCCACTCCGTCGTAAAATAACTTCACCGCCTTCTGGCGCTCGAAAGCGATCCCGCGCTGCCGGAGTTCGTGACTCAACGCGTTTTCGTAAACGGACTCGATGAACCCAGGACCAAGAACTCGATGCACTTTGATCGCAGCTTCGATCACGCGTGCGCTCAACTCCTTGTTACCAAGTTCGGACATCCTGATTTCCTGAGTTCCAGATAAGCAGCCCTGCCTCACTCCGCCTTGCGGGCGTCGCGGCCGAGCTGGTCTTTCAGGCGGTCGAGGATGCCGTTGATGAAGCGTTTGGCGTCGGCGTTGGAGAACTGTTTCGAGAGGTCGATCGCTTCGTTGATCGAGACGACCGGCGGGATGTCCTTGCGATGCTTCATTTCGAAGATCGCCAGACGCAGAATCGCCAGGTCGATCTTCGCGATACGGTCGAACTCCCAGTTCTGCGCGAGCGTGCGGATGTGGCCATCGATCTCTTCGCAGTGCTCGATGACACCGTGGATCAGCTCCTCGCCGAACGAGTAGTAATCACGCGGATGCTCGAGGTTCTCGAAGAAGACCCGGAGATCGTCGGTGAGATTGCGCGGAGAATTCAGACTCCACGCGAAAAGATATTGGAGCGCGGCCACACGGCCGTCGCGACGTTGGGCGAACTGCGCTTTGCTCATCGGGAAACCTTTCGCTTCAAGGCGGCCATCTCAAGCGCGGCGGCGGCGAACTCCGCTCCGCGGTCGATCTTGCCGGCGGTCCGAGCGACCGCCTGCGCACGCGTGTTGGCAACGATCACGCCGTTGATCACCGGCACGCCGGTCGTGATCGCGACGTGTTGCAGCGCATGCGAGACGCTGTCGCCGACCATCTCGTGGTGATTCGTGTCGCCCGCGATCAAGACACCGAGACCGATCACGACATCGCGACCGCGACGCTTCGCGAGCGCGTGTGCCGCCCACGGCACCTCGTGCGAACCGGGCACGCGCACGACCTCGATCTTGCGTTCCTTCACACCCGCGGCGCGCAAGCCGGCAAGCACGCGCGCGAGGAGCGCATCGACGAGCTCCTGGTTGAAACGCGCGGCCACGATGCCAACCGAAAAGGCAGCACCGGAAACAACAGCGGAAGTAGGAGCTTCAAGACTCATGGCGTGAACGGAAACGGGAGGAAAAAGGTTCGATTTGGTGAAACGTCGCGAGCTGGCGCAAATGGGAAATCGCGGGCTCAGAGCGGCACCTGCTCCACGATCTCGAGGCCGTGCCCATCGAGGCCGACGACGCGTCGGTTACTCTTCGAGAGCAGCCGGATCTTGCTGAGGCCCAGTTTGGCGAGGATCTGCGCGCCGATGCCGTAGTCGCGGAAACTCATCGGCGGCGGTGCTTCGCCGGGTTTCGCCATGAGGCGCTGGATAAGCTCGGCCCCGCCGTTGGCGTGCTCCATGTAGAGGACCACGCCGCGGCCTTCGCGGGCGATGGCTTCGAGCGAGCCGGCGAGCGTCGCGTGCGTCTCCAAACCGCGCAGGCGAAACACATCGCCGAGCAGATTCTCGCTTTGCACGCGCACCAGCGTCGGCTCCGGGCCGAGCGCGCCCATCGCGAGCGCGAGGTGGTGGCGGTTGTCGAGTTTGCTGCGGAAAACATGCAGCACGAAATCGCCAAACTCCGACGGGAACGGTTGCGTGCACACGAGCTCCACGAGCTGGTCGCGTTTCGCGCGATACTCGATGAGCTGCGCGATCGAGATCATCTTGAGCCCGAAGCGATGCTTGAACTCCACGAGTTCAGGCAACCGCTGCACGGTGCCGTCGTCATTGACCAGTTCGCACAAAACACCCGCGGGCGGCAGGCCGGCGAGCGTCGCGAGATCGACCGCCGCTTCCGTGTGGCCGGCGCGCTCGAGCACGCCACCCGGACGCGAGCGCAGCGGGAAAACATGGCCCGGTTGCACGAGTTGCTCCGGCCGCGCCTGCGGATCGGCGAGGATGCGAATCGTCTGCGTGCGATCGTAGGCGCTGATGCCCGTCGTGATGCCTTCCGCCGCGTCGACCGTCACCGTGAAATCGGTGCGCTGCACTTCGCGATTCTGTTGCACCATCGGGCCGAGGCCCAGACGGCGTAATTGCGGGTCCACCGTCGGCACGCACACGATGCCGCTGCAGTAGCGGATCATCATGTTGACCGTCTCCGGCGTGGCCTTGCACGCGGCCATGATCAGATCGCCTTCGTTTTCGCGATCTTCGTCATCCGTCACGATGATCAGTCGTCCCGCGGCGATATCCGCGATCGCTGACTCCACCGAGTCGAACTGCCCATGCAAGGAACCAGACATTCCGCAAAACTCTCGTCCCGGCAGCGACCTGTCAACCGGCCAGCGGCCACGCGCGTGCAACTTCAGGGCGAGAAATTGACCGTATAACTTTCCAACGCTTCGGCCGACCCTTCGACGAACAGCGCGAGGCTCAACCGAAACGAATGCGGCGGCCGAATCACGCGCGCCGAAGTCAGCACGGTGCCTTCGGCCGACCGGTTCAGCACCAGACGCTCATCCGCCGGCTGGTAACGCACCGGCCAGCGGAGCACGGCCCGCGCGACGTCCGGCGCGACCCGTTCCTGATCCGCATCGTAGAACGCCACCACGAAACGGGCGTCCACGATCTGCACACCGAGAAAACCGCCGCCAGGACGCTCGATCACGAAGCCTTCGATCTTGCGCTCGGGTTCGTCCGACGGGCCGGCCGCGGCTTCGACGCGAAGCGCAGTGCCCAGCACGAGCAACCCGATCATCAACACCGCCCGGCAGACGCGTATCATGCGGCGAACGTGTCTTTTCGGCAAAAAACCCGCAAGTGCGTTTGCCCACGCTCCAGTAAACGCTGTGTTAATCCGTTCCGCCTGGCCTTTCCACTCGCGTCGCCATTGGCGAACCATTTGCTGCACCGTTTCATATCCATGGGTCCCTTCCGCCTTTTTTTCTCCTTACTCGCGCTCTCCGCGTGCCTGCGCGCGCAACCAATCGTCGTCGATGTGACGAGCCACTCCGATCCTCCGCTTTCGATCCACGTGGGCGGCAGCGACGTCATGGATCTCATCTCCGCGCTCGTCGGTAAACAGAACGAGTTCGCCGCGTTCAAAGACCGCCCGATCACCGCCGACATCGACTACCTCGGCCTGCCTCGCGCGCTGGGCATCAGCGTCACATTCGAGGGCAACACCGCGACGCTCCGCATTCCTTCGACCGGCTATGTCCACACCTTCACCGGCAACACTCCAGGGCAGCTGCAAAACGAAGTGTCCCAGTGGATCAAAGACGAAGGCGGCCGCGAGTTCGCGCGCTTTCGCCGCGTCGTGAACAAACGCTCCTCCGCCGGCGTGACCGACGGAAATCCCAACGCCACCACCGCGCTCCTCGCCGGCACGTTTTTCAACAGCTTCGGCCTGCCGCGTTCGCCCTCCCACCTCGACCGGGAGCAACGCACCCACGTGAGTCTCCAACCCCGCGAGAGCTGGTGGCACTCCGGACGGCTGAGCGGTCGCGTGCTCGCGCTCGATCCGGAGATCGGCTACCGCGCCTCCGAGCGCACCTACCTCACCCTGCTCGCGCCGATGAACTACGCCGAAACGGGCGACGCCGAGATTTTCGGAGCCGGTGTGGCCGGCGCGATTTCGCGCGACCTGATCCCCTATGAAGAGGAAAACCGCTGGCACTCTCGCGCGACATTCTTCACCGGCGCGGCCCTTCGCGGCTCGGAAAACCTCGCTGCCGGCGGCGCGGTTTACACTTGGGGCGGCGCGGTCAACGTGATGCGCGAAATCACGGACGACCTTCGCCTCGGCGGCGCTCTCATGGGCTCTACTTTCCACGGCATCCCGCTCGATTTCGAAGGCTACGAATTCGACAAAGTGGTGGATCAACACATCGGCAAGGTCGGCCTCGTTGCCGAACTCGATCTGCCCTTCGCCGCGCATCGTTTCGTGGGTCAGGTCACGCAGACGCGCCTCTTCAAGGCCGCCGCCGTGCCCGACTACACCACGGTCGGACTCGCGTATCAATGGCCGTGGACCGATGGCTCGCTCGTGCAGATCGGCTATGAAGCCGACCGCGGCGCCAGCTACCGCTCGGATCAAGTTCGCACCGAACTGCGCATCCACTTCTGAGCGCGGCGTGAGTCGCGCCAAGGTGCGCACCGGGTCGAGCCCGCGTGCGGACCGAGTCGGGGCACAGTGCGGACCGGGTCGCGCCACGTTGCGCACACGGTCGCGACAAGGTGCGTGCCACGTCGAGCCAAGGTCCGGCTCGAGTCGCGCCTGAGTGCGGCGTGACTCAGCGCGCGCGTTGTTTCATCTCAGCCTTCAACTCGGCCCAACGCGCCAGGCGATCGGCGATCTTTGCCTCCCACCCGACCGGCTTCGGCGTGTAGAGCGTGAGCGGTTTCTCGAGATAGTCCTGCCCGGAAATGTTCTCGGGATAATCGTGCGAGTAGCGGTAGCCCTTGCCATGGCCTGCGCGCTTGCTCGCCTGTCCGCCTTTGTCACGCAGCGCGATCGGCACCGGTTGCACGGGCGCGGATTTCAGCGCGGCATGGGCGGCGCCAAGCGCGAGCGTGGCGGTGTTACTCTTCGGTGCGGTCGCGATGTAGAGCGTGGCGTGCGCGAGCGTAAGTTCCGCTTCGGGCAAACCGATGAAATCGACCGCGTGATGCGCCGCGACGGTAAGCGGCAGCGCCTGCGGATCGGCCAGGCCCACGTCCTCGCTCGCGAGAATCACGAGACGCCGCGCGATGAACCGCGGGTCCTCGCCACCGGCGAGCATCTTCGCGAGCCAATACATCGCCGCATCGGGATCGCTGCCGCGGCAGCTTTTGATGAAGGCTGAGATCGTGTCGTAGTGCTCGTCTTCGTCGGCGTCGTAGCGGATGCGCCGTTCGCGCGCGAAGACTTCGAGATCCTGCGCAGTGAGTTCGCCGTTTTCGGGCAAACCAAGCACGAGCACTTCGAGCGCATTGAGCGCGCGACGCAGGTCGCCATCGCAGAGCACCGCGAGATCGGAGAGAATTTCGTCCGTAGCGGTGACGTCGCGCGCGCCGAGCCCGCGCTCCGTATCCACCAAAGCCTGACGCAGCACGCCCGCGACCGCCGCCGTCGAAAGCGGTTCGAGGCGGAAGAGATGACTGCGCGAAAGCAGCGGCGGGTTTACGTAGAACCCGGGATTGTGCGTGGTCGCTCCGATGAGGCGCACGCTGCCCTCCTCCACATCAGGGAGCAGCAGGTCCTGTTGCGATTTGTTGAAGCGGTGCAGCTCGTCGATGAAGAGAATCGTCGCCGCTTCCGGACGCCGCCGCGCCGTGGCGAGGATTTCGCGGAGCTCGGCCACGTTGGACATCACGGCATTGATCCGCACGAAACGGCTCTGCGTCTCGCGTGCGATCGCCTCCGCGATGCTGGTTTTTCCGCAGCCGGGCGGTCCGTAGAAGATGAGCGAGCCGAACCGATTTTGCGCAACGAGCCGCGGCAGGAGGCTGCCGGGTTTGAGGATGTGTTCCTGACCGACGACTTCGCTCAAGCGCCGCGGACGCATGCGCGCGGCGAGCGGCTGATGCGCGGACTTCGACGCCGAGGTGGACTGCGCGGCGGGCAGCGGTTCCTCGGCAAAGAGATCGGTTTGGTCGGGCGCGGCCATCGAGAGAAAGCGCCAATGAACACGAATGCCGTCCATTGCCAACCCGCGATGCGACGAGTGCTGACGCAAATTCACGTCGAGTCGGCCAGTCGAGCGCGTCAGCCTCAGGCCATGTCCAGCCGAAGCCTCGGTCATCGCGCGCCCTTGCTGTGGCTCGTGGTTCCCTTGATGGCGGGGCTGTCGCTGGGACATGCCGGCCTAATGCTGCCGGTGGGCTGGTCGCTCGCGCTGGCGGTCGCGGCGGTGAGTGTCGCGTGGATTTTCCGCGAACGCGGCGGCGTGCGGTGGCACGGCGCGATCGTGTTCGCGATGCTCTGCGCAGGTTTGGCGAGCTACGCGCTGCATCGCCCGCGAATCGCCGCGTGGGAGCAACTGCCGCCACGCGAGGCGCGTCTCACGATCGAGATCGAACGCGTGTTTGCTCAAAAGGAAGAGAAGCGCGCCTCCGGCATCGCGCGGATCGCAAAGACCGCGACTCATCTCCAGGAAACGCGCGGGCAGCGCGTTTACTTTTCGCTGCACACCCGTGCGGGCGCGCGCGATCTCGTCGCAACGTCGCAGCACGAAGTCATCGGCGTGTTGGCGGGGCTGCCACGCGTGGCGGAAATGGGGACGTTCGAGCAATTTCTCACCGATGCTGGGGTGAACTATCGCGTGACCCGCGGACGTTTTCTGGAGCAGACACGCGCGCCCACGGCGTATCGGCAGTTTTGCGCGAATGCTGCCACGCGATTGTCCGCAATTCTTGGCCTCGGCGTGCAAGCAAAACGGCCGGAGTTCACGGGGGTTTATCGCGCGATGCTGCTCGGCCAGCAGGCAGAACTCACCGAAGAGCAAGGCGAGGCGTTTCGCCGGAGCGGCACGATGCACATCTTCTCCATCAGCGGACTACACATCGCGGTGATCGCGGGCGCGATTCACGGACTGCTTTTGCTGCTGCGTGTGCCGGCCAAAGGGAGGCTGGTCGTTGGACTAGTGGTGTTGTGGCTTTACGTGGATGTCACCGGTCGCGCGCCGTCGGCGGTGCGGGCGTTCATCATGGTCGCGCTCGTGCAGACCTCGCTCGCGTTGCGTGTGCCGACGAATCCCGTGGCGGCGCTGGCCACATCGGCGTGGCTCGTGGCGGTGTTCGATCCGCTCGGGACGTTCAGCACGAGTTTTCGGCTGAGTTACGCGATCGTCGCGGCGTTGTTGATGATGGGACTGCCGTTGGCGGAGACGTTGCAGCGCGCGTGGTTGCCAGAACGCGATCTCCCGAAAATCGCATGGCCGTGGTGGCGGCACGTCGCCGCGTGGTGTTGGCGCGGACTCACCAGCTCGATCGCGATCGGGTTTGCGATCTCGCTCGTCGGCACCTTGTGCGGCGTCTGGTATTTCCAACTGCTCACGCCGGGCGCACTGTTGCTCAATCTCGTGTTCGTGCCAGCGGCTTCGCTGGCGATGATCGGCGGGTTCGTCTCGCTGTTGCTGGGGCTGATCGGATTCGACGCCGGCGCGTCGCTCGCGAACCACGCCTCCGTGCTGTTGCTCGCGCTTCTGGATGCGACGGTGCGCGGTTCCGTGCTCGTGCCAGGCATGTGGTTCAACGCAGTTTTCCGCGTCTCGTGGGTCGGCGGGTTCTCGATCGTGGCGTTGCTGTTTGCGATCGGCTTCGGCTACGCGCAGGGCTGGCAGCGCGCGAGCCGCGGCTACTGGGCGCCGCTGGCCGTGGTGTTGGTGGCAGTCGCCGCCGGCGTGAAACTGCTGTGAACCGCCGGGCTTGCGGGACCGCGGTTTCGACTCACGCTACGTGGCATCATGAAAAGCGCCTACGAACTCGCGATGGAACGTCTTGCCAAGTCCGACCCGGATGCAGGCCGTCCGCTCACGGACGAGCAGAAGCAGCGGCTCGCCGAGATCGACCGCGTTTACCAAGGCAAATGGGCCGAGCGGGAGATCTTTTTGAAGAAGCAGCTCAATGATGCCCTCGCCGAACAGAAGTTCGACGAGCTCGAGCAAATCAAGCAGCAGCTCGCGAGCGAGAAGGCCCGCCTCGACGAGGAACGCGAGGACGAGAAAGAGCGCGTGCGTCGCGCCAAATAAAGCGCGCGCCGCCGGGTCGCCTCAATCGGCGAACTCAAACTCCGCGACGAGCGCGTGATGATCGCTCGCCGGAGTCGGCCGCACCGCGCGCGAAACGCAGCGCAGGCCGGCGTTGTAGAAAATGTGGTCGAGCACGAAGGGACGCCGGCGCCACGTGATCTCGCCATGCTGCGCAGTCGCGAAACCGGCCGCGGCCATCTGGGCGACAAGATCTTCGTGATGACTGACGTTGAAATCGCCGGTCAGCAGCGTCGGCGTCGCACCACTGCGCATGAGTTGTTCGACAACGAGTCGCCGCTGCTCCGGATGGGCGAGGCTGCTCGTGCCGAGCATGAAAAACGCGAGCAGGTGCGTGTTATAGAGCTGGAGCTCGCGTCCACCGATCGTCGTGCGGGCGCCGATCAACACGCGATCGGTCGGCGTCGTTTTCTGCCCCTGAAACTCAAACTCGATCGACGGCGACGGCAGATCGAGCCGCATCGTGTCGCTCAGCGGGGTGCGTGAAAAGATCGCGAGCCCGATGCCAAACGGAAGCTCGCGCGGATCGGCCTTGGGATACGAGAACCAGCCGTGATATCCCGACAGCTCGCGTTGGATGCGCGTGTAGTTGGGCGGCGGATACAACTGTGCGCCACCGGGATTCGCACGCTCGACCTCCTGCAGCATCACGATATCGGCATCGTGGCGGCGGATTTCGGCGATCGTCGCGTCGAGGTTCACCGGCGCAGTGTCGGGCTGCGCGTCGTCCCAGCCCTGCCCGAACTGCATGTTGAACTGGAGAACGCGAAACGGCATCGCCCGGATGTCCGCTAGTCTTCCGCGTCACGTCCGCCCGCGCGCGGCGCGCCGGTCGTGGCGGGAACAGGTTTTCCCTTGGTGAAGACGAAACGATTGATCGTGACGCTTGTGCCGGGCGCCAGCGCCGGCATGCGCCCCACCTTCACGGCCGAAGCGGGACGAAGCGCACGCTGGTATTTCTCGACGCGGCTTGTCGGCACCGCCGATGACGCCGGACGAATCACGCCCGGCGAGCGCGCGTAAACCTCCCGAAACGGCGAACGCGTCTCAACCTGTCGGACGCCAAACGAGCGCGTCTGTTTCGGTTTCGTCTCGCGAACGTCGATGGAGGCGCGGCGTTGCAGCGCGGTGCTCGTCTCCGGAGTGCGCGCAGAGGGACGCTGCGACTCGGGCTTTAGCTGAGAATCCGTCGGATTCTTCACGTCGACCGATTTCGGCGACATGTTGCCATAGGTCTCATTTCGCCGCTGCGGATCGATCGCCGCCGACGCGACGGAAGCGAAGAGCACTCCGCTCAGAATCAGACGGGAAGCGAGTGAGCCGGGAACGGTCATGCGCGTGCTGGCATAGGACGCAGAGCCCGCAGCGCTCGCAAACTTTTATTCGGCGTTCGGGCCGCGGTTCACTCCGGCTCGGCGGTGCCCTCGACCACCCACTCCTTCGCCTCGGGCACCTGGGCGAGAAATTCCTTCAGCGCCGCGCTCAGGTGCTCGGCATAGCGGAAGTGCGCGCCCATGCCCGTGCGCAGCTCGGCCTCGTAGATAAACTTGTCCGCGTGCGTGCTGTGCTCGAACGGCGTCTGCGCGCCGAGCAGGAGCGAGTAAACATACGCCGGCGAGCCGCGTTGCATGAGTTCGCGCGTGAGCTCGAGCTGCGACTGCAACAGCGCCGCGTGGTCCGCGTGCTTGATCTCGGGCGGCAGATAAAAACCGGCCTGCACGAGCGGCGTGTAGCGATGGCCCGTGCGGTGACGGTTGAGGTCGCGCAGTTCGGCGAGCGCCATGTTGTTCCACGCGAAGGCCACGCGCATGCGGCGCGTCGCCGTGCCTTGATAACCGTAGCGATTCGCGCGGTGGCGCAGCGCCTCGGCGACCGGCTGCACTTCGGGCAGGAACGGCGGCGCGGCGCGCTCGACGTTGACCCACACTTCGTCGGCAAGCGGCGCCGCGGACAAACGTTTCAGCCCCATCGAGAGACTCATCGCGAGTTCCTGCTGCGCCTGCTCCTGATACGAACGCTCCGCAAAACTGTGCCGCATGAGGCGCGGCGATTGTTTGAGCAGCTCCTCGCGGATGAGTCGCGCGGCGAGCTTCGCTTCCGGGTGAGCGAGCGAGTCGAGATGCTTCACGGTCGCCGCCCACATACGCGAAGACTGCACGAGACCGAGATTGGTGCGCGTGGCGAAAGGGATGAAATAGCGCGCGCGATCGAGCGCGTAGTTTTTGCGCAGACGCGTGACGACGGCAGGTTTCGCGTCAGGCGGCAAACGCACGAGCGCAGGATTCTCGAGCGCGGCCGCGTCGAGCCGGGCGTATTCCGCGTTGTAGGCGGCAAACGCGTCGCTCATCACGCTGCGCCAGCGATCCGCGAGATCGGCGGGGATGCCGATTTCCTCGGGCGACGGCAGGCTCGTCGCGTCCATCGTGATGTAGCGCGTGCTCGATTCCTGGCCGTCGGCCATTTGCGCGAGCTCGAAAATTTTATACGCGAGCCACATCGAGACGCCGTCGAGTGCAATCGCGAGTCCGCCGGTGAGTCCACCGATCGAAGCGTGGCCGTAATCGACGAACTTCAGGATGCGATCGATCGACGCGTCGGGGTTGGCGAGATCGACCTTGGAGAGAATCGTTTCCAGTCCCTCGTTGCTGCGGGAGTAGCGCGCGAGCACAGACGCGAGCAGCTCGGGAGTGACCTTGGGCAAATCGGCGGCAGTCGGGGGCGGGACGAGGGCGAGGCCGGTGATTCTCATGGGCGGTGTTCATGGCCGCAAAGCGGCGCAAAAGTCGCAAGACGGGAATGACTCACGCCAAGGATTGGATCGAGTCGGGACCGAGTGCGCACCGGGTCGCGACAAGGTGCGGACACGGTCGGGACAATGTCCGGACCGTGTCGCGGCAATGTCCGGACCAAATTGGGACAATGTGCGGCCGGAGTCGCACGCATGTGCGGACCGGGTCGCGACAAGGTGCGGCATGAGTCGTCGCTTTGTGCGGCCCGACTCGAGTTGGCAGGAATCGCAAAACTACAATGTCAACTATTGGTTGACTTTGTAGTTTTGCGCGTGGACGGGGAGATTTTGGGGAGGTGCGGGTTTAGTGCCCGCGAGCGGGCGGCCTACGCGCAAAAAGACGCGGCTCGGCGGGGACGCCTCGCCCTACCGGCAGAGAGCTTGTCGAGGCTCGATCAGCGGGTGACGAGCCAGGCGCCGAGAGGGCCTTGGTAGAAACCGAGGACGATCGTCGCGAGCGCCAGAGCACCGAGGACGACGCCGGCGCCAACGGTCACGCGCGGAGTCTCCGGGCGATCTTCGGACGCGGCTTCCTGCGGAGCGCTGGGGTTGTCGAAGTAAACGGCGCGAATCCAGCCGAAGTAGTAATAGATCGAGATCACTACGCCGACGATCGCGAGCGCGAGCAGCCAGTAGAGTCCGGCTTGGAACGCGGCGACGAAGACGAAGAACTTGCCCATGAAACCGGCCAGCGGCGGGATGCCGGCGAGCGAACCGAGACCGACGGTGAGCACACCGGCGAGGAACGGATGCGTCTTGGAGAGGCCGCGGTAGTGATCGAGTTCCTGGTTCGTGTCGTTGACCGGCGCGAGGTGCGTCATGACGCCGAAGACGGCGAAAGACGCGAGCAGGTAGGCGAAGAGGTAGAAGTAGATCGCACCATTGGCCAGCGGCACGGTGGGCGCAGCGGCGACGCCCAGAAGCAGGAAGCCCGCGTGCGAGACACCGGAGAGACCGATGAGGCGTTTGACGTTGCTCTGCGTGAGCGCGGCGATGTTGCCGAAGATCAGCGTGGTCGCAGCCATCGCGACGATCACCGTCTGCACGAGCGACTGATACGGAGCGAAGACGCCCTGCGTGAGCGTGAGAAGGACGGCGAAACCGGCCGCCTTCGACGAGACGGCGAGGAACGCGGTGACCGGCGTGGGCGCGCCTTGATAAACATCGGGCACCCAGATCTGGAACGGAAACGCGGCGATCTTGAACGCGATGCCGGACAGAATCAGGACGATACCGGCGCTCGCGAGGAAGTTGCCGGGATTGTTGGTGAGGAAGCGTTCGATCTGGGTGAAGTTGAACGGATCCACGGCGTGCGCATCGGCGGCGGGATTACCCGCGGCGCCGTAGAGCAGCACAATACCGAAGAGCAGCAGCGAGGAGCTGAGCGCGCCGCTGATGAGATACTTGAGACCGGCCTCCAGCGTGAGCGGGTTCTCGCGGAAGTAGCTGACGAGAATGTAGAGACCGATGGTGAGCGTCTCGAGCGCGACGAAGAAGAGAACGAAGTGGTTCGACTGCGCGAGGAGCATCATCGCGGCGGTCGAGATCATCACGATGTGATAGAACTCGATCTTCGCGACGCGTTGGCGCTTGAACGAGAAGCGCGCGAGCACGCAGACGAGAATCGACGCGAGCACGAAGAAGATGCGCAGGATGCTGCCCGGATAGGAGTGCAGCAGCAGGCCGTTGAAATTGGCGTAGCCTTCGCCGCCGAACTGCGGGAACCGGGAGATCAGGCCACCGAGCAGACCGAGCTGCGCGGCGATGCCGAACGCGGGGATGTGATCGTGCAGGCGCTTCGGCAGCACCATCTCGGCGACGAGCAGAAGCAGCGCGATGCCCGCGAGCGCGAGTTCCGGGAAGATGAGGAGCCAGTCGTTGAGCGACGCGGCGTATTTGACAGCTTCGAGGTTCATCACGGCGGGCGTTTACTTGGAAGCGACGTGCGCGGCCGCGGAAGAAGAAGCGGCGCGGGCGTTGAGCTCGGCATCGAGCGCGGTGGAAACCGACTTCGGCCAGAAGCCGACGAAGAGCAGCGCGGCGAGCAGGATCAGAGCGGGAATCTTTTCACTCCAGCGCAGATCCGTCACGGGCTGACGAGCGGCGACCTTGGCGAAGGCCTCGGTCGGCTCGCCGAAGAACACGCGAGCCGCAGCGCGGAGACCATAGATCGCGGAGATCACGATACCGGCGACGGCGAGCGCGGCGATGAGCGGAGAGAATTGCCAGAGGGCGACGAAGATTGCGAGTTCGCCCCAGAAGTTGGCGAAGCCCGGGAGACCAACGCTCGCGAACGTCGCGGCGGCGAAGAACGCCGCCATGACCGGGGCGTTGCGACCGAGGCCGCCCATCTCATCGAGCGCGAAGGTCTGCGTGCGATGGTAGATCGAGGTCGAAAGGAGGAAGAGCAGCGCGACGGAGAAACCGTGCGCAACCATCATGAGCACCACGCCACCGACACCGAGCGTCGAACCCGCGGCGATGCCGAGGAACGCATAGCCCATGTGCATCACCGAGCTATAACCGATGAGTTGCTTGAGGTCGCGTTGCGCGATGGTGACGAAGCCGACGATCAGGACGTTGCCGATCACGGCGAGCCAGGCGAGCGGGCCGGACCAGTGCGTGAGACCCGCAGGCAGGAGCGGCAGCGCGATCTGGATCAGACCGTAGAGACCAAACTTTTTCAGGACGCCCGCGTGCAACATCGCCGCGGAGCTCGGAGCGGCACCGTAACCGAGCGGCGCCCACGTGTGGAACGGCCAGAGCGAAACGAGAATGCCGAAGCCGAACATGAGCAGCGCGAAGAGATTGCCCTGCAGCGTCTCGGCCAGCGGACGCTCGAGCAGTGCGGCGCGCAGCGTGATGAGATCGAAAGAGCGCGCACCGGCTTTGACGTAGAGAGCGATCAGACCGGCGAGCGAAATCATCGCACCGGCGGTGAGATAGATCGTCATCTTCATCGCCGCATAGCTGCGGTCGCGTCCACCCCACAGGCCGACCATGATGAACGTCGGGATCAGCGCGAGTTCGTGGAAGAAGTAGAAGAAAAACACGTCCACGCTCGCGAACACACCCATGAGCCCCGCCTGCATGACGAGGAGGAGCATGAGGTAGGTTTTGCGACGTTCGGCGTTGGACTGGATCGCGTAGAGACCGGCAGCGAGACCGACGAGACCCGCGAGCACGAAGAGCGGGAGCGCGATGCCGTTGAGGCCCAGCATGAGCGAGATGCCGAGACCTTCGAGGCCGGTGGAGTAACGCGTGAGAAACGCGTAACCGTGCACCAGCGGCTGGGCGGAGAAATGCCACCACGTGTGCAGCGCCAGCAGCGCCGGCAGGCCGAAGCCCACGTAGGCGAGCCGCGCGGACCAGCGTTCGGAAAGTCCGAAGGCAATGAGCAGCGCGACCGCGAGCGGAGTCGCGATCGAGACGAGAAGCGGATCGAAGGGCAGGTTGCTCATCGAGAAATCAGAGAAGGCCGGTGACAAACAGCCACAGGACGATCACGCCACCGAAGAACCAGTAGACGTAGACGTTGATCTTGCCGACGTGGAGCGCGCGAGCGCCGAGGCCCAGCAGGCCGACGAGGCCGGCGAGGCCGCGGATGACGAGGCCCGCGAGCAGCAGGCGCTCGAGCATGTTGAGGAACATCGCGAAGCGATCCTGCACCTTGGCGACGTAGTAGCCGTAGAGCGCGTCGAACGCGTTGCGGAGTTTGGTGAGCGCGCCGAAGAGCGCGGGAGATTTTTGCTGCAGGGAGTCCGTGGCGGCGGGCTTGTAGAGCGCGAGCGCGGCACCGGCACCAATGAGCAAAATCGCACCGCTCAGGAGGAAAACGCCCAGACCCGACGCGTGCGGGATCTGCGACCACACGGCGCGGAAGGATTCGCCATAGATCAATCCCCCCCCCTCGTGCGTCGTCCAACCACCCGCGACGGAAAGAACCCCCAGGATCACGAGCGGCGCAGTGAGCGCGAAACCGCCCTCGTGCGCGTGCTCAGCGTGTTCGCTGCGCGGCGTGCCGAGGAAGACGAGCTTCCACATGCGCACCATGTAGAACGAGGTGATGACGGCCGTGAGCACGAGGAGCACGAACACCGCGGTGTTCTTTTCCTGCGCGAGGTGAAGGATCGCGTCCTTCGAGTAGAAACCGGAGAGGAACGGGAAGCCCGCGATCGCGAGCACGCCGATCGTGAACGTGATGAACGTCAGCGGCATCTTCTTCGCGAGGCCGCCCATCTTGAAAATGTCCTGCTCGTGGTGGCAGCCGTGGATGACGGAGCCGGAGCCGAGGAACATGAGGGCCTTGAAGAAAGCGTGCGTCGTCAGGTGGAACATCGCGGCGCCGACACCGGCGGCGAGGACCATCTGGTGGGCGTGTTCGCCCTCGCCGTGCGTGATGACGGTCGAACCGAGACCGAACGCAGCGACCATGTAGCCGAGTTGGGAGAGCGTGGAATAAGCGAGGACCTTCTTGATGTCGCTCTGCACGATCGCGCACAGCGCGGCGTAGAGCGCGGTCGCAGTGCCAACCCACATGATGACCGTGAGCGCATCGGGCACCATCAGGACATTGATGCGGCACAGCATGTAGATACCGGCGGCGACCATCGTCGCGGCGTGGATGAGCGCGGAGACCGGCGTCGGGCCTTCCATCGCGTCAGGCAACCAGACCTGCAGCGGGAGCTGCGCAGACTTGCCGACCGCACCGCAGAAGAGGAGCAGCGGAATCGCGGTGCTGAAGACGAGCGAACCGGCATCCTTCTGCTCGGCGAGCGCCGAGAGATCGACGGTGCCGTTGGCCCAGTAGCACATGACGATGCCGAGGAGGAAGCCGAAGTCGCCCACGCGATTCGTGATGAACGCCTTCTTCGAAGCATCAGCGGCCGACTGCCGCTCGTGCCAGTGATTGATCAGCAAATAGGAGCTGAAGCCGACCAGCTCCCAGAAGACGAACATCATGAAAAGATTGTCGGCGAAAACGATGCCGAGCATCGAAAACATGAAGATCGACAGGCCGCCAAAGAAGCGCGCCTTGGCCTGATCGTCGGACATGTAGCCCAGCGAGAAGACATGCACGCAGAGGCCGACGACGCCGACGATGCTCAGCATGAGCGCGGCGAGATCGTCGAACTTGAAGCCGATCGACAGCGCGAAATCGCCGAGACGCAGCCACTCAAACGAGAGATTGAGGCGGTGGCCTCCGTAGGCGAGCACGAGGCTGTTCCACGCGACGAAGAGCGCGGCGGCGACCGAGACGGTGGCCGCCATGGTGCCGCGACGGCGCATGAACAGCGCAATCACCGCGGCCGATGCGAGCGGCACGAGCAGGATGCTGATGAGAGTGGCGGAAGGCGACATGGACGCGAAAGGAACGGGCTCGATCAGTTACACAGAGCACACGGAGCGCAGCCCACAGAGGGCACGGAGGCCCACTGGTTTGTGCAGCTCGATGAGAAGATGTGGCTCTGTGTCATGATTGGATTTCTCAGTGAACTCTGTGTCGGTGCTCTGTGTTCTCGGTGTAACTCGCCGTCAGTTTTTCAGCGCGTTGAGTTCGTCCACCTGCACGGTTCCGCGCTTGCGGAAGAGGGCGACGATGATGGCGAGGCCGACGGCGACTTCCGCCGCGGCGACCGTGAGGATGAAGAACACGAAAACGTTGCCGTCGGGCACACCGTTGAAGCGCGAGAACGCGACGAGGCCGAGCGTGGAGGCAACGAGCATGAGCTCGAGGCCCATGAAGATCATGAGCGTGTTGCGGCGCAGCAGGACGCCGAAGAAGCCGATCGCGAACAGCACGGCGCTGATCAGCACGTAGTTGTTGAGCGTGGGCTCGATCATTTCACGTCCTCCCGGGCTTCGATCTTCTTGCTGATGACGATCACGCCGAGCATCGCGATCAGGAGCAGGAAGCCCATGATCTGCACCGGCAGGAGATACGTCGTGAAGAGTTGGTAGGCGTAGAGCTTGAGCGAGGCGCCAACCGGCTCGACTTCGGCGAGCGCGGTTTCGGTCTGCGGCGCGCGGACGATCGTGAGGACGCCCAGTGCGAGCACGGCCGCAGAGATCGCGGCGGCGCCGGCGGTGATGCCGCGGAGTTTCGCCTTACCGCCCGCCTGCACGTCGAGCAGCATGATGATGAAGAGGAACAGCGCGACGACGGCGCCCGCGTAAACGAGCAGCAACACGAACGCCAGGAGGTAGGCGTCAAGCAGCACGAACAAACCTGCCACGCCGACGAGGCTCAGGAGGAAGCACATCGCGGCGTTGACCGCGTTCTTGTTCACGACGACGCCGACGGCACAGATCACCGTCAGGAGCGCGAAAAAGTTGAAGAGTAAGGAGCCCATTAGAAGCGAATAGCTCAGTGCGAGGGATGTTCGGCGGCGGCGATTTCAGCGGCCTTCTTCTTGTCCCACTTGAAGTGCTGGTCGGGGAGCGTGCCGCCGAGTTCGTAGAGCTTGTCCTTGTGGTTCACCATTTCCTCGCGGGTGTAACCGGACATCGAGAACTGGTTTTGCAGGAAGATCGCTTCCTCGGGGCAAACCTCCTGGCAGTAGCCGCAGTAGATGCAGCGAAGCATGTCGATGTCGAAGGCCTTGGGGGCCTTCTCAACGTGCTCGCGACCGGAGCCGGCGGGAATCTCGCCGGGCGTGATGCGAATGGCCTTCGGCGGGCAGACGAACTCGCACAGCTGGCACGACACGCACTTCTCGCGGCCGTTGGGATCCTTCACGAGCGTCGGCACGCCGCGGTAGCCGGGCGGGATCTCCGGGCGCTGCTCGGGATACTCGAGCGTCTGCTTCTTGCTGATGAGATGCTTGAAGGTCGTCTTCAGCCCGCCGAGCACCTGCGGGATGTAGGTGCGCTCGGCAAAGGAGAGAGGCTTACGTTCGACTTGGATGACGGCCATGACGGGAAAGGTGTTCGGATTAAACGCAAAGACGCGAAGAGCGCGAAGGCGCGCAAAGGAAGCCGGCCAAGGCTTTGCGAGCCTTGGTTTGGATCTCCGCGTCTTGGCGTTTCATCGGTTTCATTTTTGAATGAAGGCGATCGCGACGGCGTAGAAGATCAGGTTCGCGATGGAGAGCGGCAGGAGTTTCTGCCAGCCGAGCTTCATCACTTGATCGTAGCGGAAGCGCGGGACCGTCCAGCGGACCCACATGAAGACGAAGATCATGAAGATCACCTTCGCGAGGAAGATGACGATCGACACGATGCCGAGCACCACAGGCTTGTCGGCGATGTTGAGCCACTCCGCGAACGTCGCGAGCGGCACCCACGGCAGCGGATTCCAGCCGCCGAAGAAGAGGAGGATGAACACCGCAGAGCCGATGATCATGTGAGAATACTCCGCGACGAAGAAGAGGCCCCACTTGAACGCGCCGTATTCGGTGTGGAAGCTGCCGACGAGGTCCGCCTCAGATTCGACGGTGTCGAACGGCTGGCGGTTCGTCTCGGCAAAGAGCGCGACGAGGAAGATGAACGCCGAGATCGGCATCAGGAATCCGAACCACGCGCCGCCCCAGAAACCGGGCTGGCTTTGCAGTTCGACGACGCGGCCGAAACCAAGCGTGGCATCGGAACCGGGGACGTTGATCCACAGAAACACCGGGACGACCGAGAGCGTCATCGAAAGCTCATAGGAGATGAGCTGCGCCGAGGCACGAACCGAACCGAGAAACGGATACTTCGAATTCGAGGCCCAGCCCGCGAGAATCAGCGAGTAAACACCGAGCGACGACACCGCGAAGACGGCGAGGATGCCGATGTCGATCGGCGCGAGGCCGAGCGGGATCACCTTGCCCGCGGCGTCGAGATACGCACCGAACGGCACCGTGGTGACCGTCGTAAGCGCGGGAATCATCGCGAGCACCGGCGCCGCGATGAAGTAGAACTTGTTCACGTGGCCCGGCGTGGAGTCTTCCTTGAAGAGCATCTTGCCTCCGTCGGCCATGACGTGAAACACGCCAAGCCGCTGGAGAAAGGTGCCGACAAACGGAATCCAAGCGACCCACGGCACGACAGCGCGGTTCGGGCCGGGGCGATCCTGCACCCACGCGGCGACCTTGCGCTCGGCCATCGAGCACACGCCCGCGATCGGGAAGATCACGAGGATCACGGCGAGGCCCTTGATCAGGCCCTGCACAATCGGATGAAGGTTGAAGAAGAAATCAGCGAGCATGGCGGTGATGTCGCATTAAGCGGGCGTGCCTTTCGGCGGCGTCGGAATTCCAGCGGCCGGCGGCACGGGCGCCGCGGGCTTGTAATGAAGCGTCTCTCCCTCGACGAACGGCAGCGCCGCGTAGGGCGTGCTGTCGAGCAGCAGTCCGGAGTCGGGGATCTTCGCAAACGAGGTCGAAGCGAGCGCGGGGACTTCCGCGGCGATCACGCTCCAGAGCGCGTTGAGGTCGGACGAGATCGCGCCGCCGCCGACTTCGGCGAGCAGCTTGGAGAGCACGACGAGATCGTCGAAGGCCTTCGTGAAACCGGGCACCGCGCGGTGGAACTTCTGGATGCGGAACTGCTGGTTGATGAACGTGCCGCTCTTCTCGAACACCGTCTGTGTCGGAATCACGACCTTGGCGGCGGCCGACGTGGCGTTGGCATGCGTGCCGAGGTAAACGACGGAAACCTTGGCGAGCTGCGCCTCGGTGAGACCAGCCGCGGCGAGATCTTCGCCGATCGAGAGCACCGTCTTCACGCGACCGGCATCGATCGCCTCGGCGAGCGCGGCGAGGCGCTGCTCGGGGAGCTTGTCGATGAGACCGGTGACGAGCGCACCACGGACATTCGGATTGCGGTCGGCGGAGATGAGGAGCTTGTCCCCCTCGCCCACTCGGCTGACGAGATAAGCCGGCGCGTTGAGCGCGGCGGCGATTTTCTTCGTGAGGAATTGCTCTTCGACCGAGGAACGGCCCGAGCCCACGACCGCGACGGAGCCCGACGCGAGCAGGGCCTTGGCTTGAGTCAGTGCGTCCTCGAGTCCGACCTGGGCCGCGAGGCGGCTCGAGTCGTTGACCTGCTTGTAGAGCACGCGGCCGCTGTCGGCCATCCACGTATCGTTCACCTCGTCGTTACGACGCGGCGTGAGGCGGTAGATGATGCCTTCGCGCGACCACACGATCGTGTTCACGCCGACGGAGGACTCGGGATCGATGCTGTTCGTCTGCTTGAGGAACCAGACGCGCATCTTGAAACGGAAATC
>ENA-UOVV01000312-UOVV01000312.1-compost-metagenome-genome-assembly--contig:-NODE-312-length-64102-cov-6.486424_pt1 | contig 64102 bp, 76 predicted proteins | sample MGYA00238155_ERZ761577 | MGnify/ENA primary metagenome ERZ761577 (study PRJEB28898, sample SAMN06268775) | compost metagenome | isolation source: Emeryville, CA | place: USA:Emeryville, CA | collected... | reverse complement strand
GCGCACCCTGGCCACCGGTGCGGACACCGAAGTCGACCTGTCCTCCCGCCGGGAGGCCGGTCCCGGCCGTTCGGGATCGCCGATGGGCGGGCGCTACCCGCAGTCGGTGCGCGGCCACGTCCGGCTGCTGACCGAACAGGACCGCCGGTTCGCCGTCGTGTACGTCGACGACCAGTCCGAGCAGGCCCGGATGGAGGCCACCCGCCGCGACTTCGTCGCCAACGTCAGCCACGAACTCAAGACACCGGTCGCGGCGATGGCGGTGCTCGCCGAGGCGGTGTTGTCCTCGGCCGACGATCCCGAGACGGTGCGGCACTTCTCGGCGAAGATGCACGCCGAGGCCACCCGGCTGGGCCACATGGTGGGCGAGCTCATCGAGTTGTCCCGGCTGCAGGGCGCCGAACCACTTCCCGACCTCGGCGCTGTCGACGTTGACACCGTTGTCTCCGAAGCGATTTCGCGATACAAGGTGGCCGCCGAGAACGCCGACATCGCGATCACCACCGACCAGCCGACGGGGTTCAAGGTGCTCGGCGACCAGACCCTGCTGGTGACGGCGATCGCGAACCTGGTGTCCAACGCGATCGCCTACTCGCCCAACGGATCTTCGGTGTCGATCAGCCGTCGCCGCCGCGGCGACAACATCGAGGTCGCCGTGACCGACCGCGGCATCGGCATCGCCCCCGCCGATCAGGAGCGGGTGTTCGAACGGTTCTTCCGCGTCGATAAGGCGCGGTCCCGGGCCACCGGAGGCACCGGACTGGGTCTGGCGATCGTCAAACACGTCGCCGCCAATCACAACGGATCCATCCGGCTGTGGAGCCAGCCGGGAACCGGGTCGACGTTCACGCTGTCGATCCCGGCCTACCCCGACACCGACGACCGAGAGGACCAACCGGACCGATGACCAGCGTGCTGATCGTGGAGGACGAGGAGTCCCTGGCCGATCCCCTGGCCTTCCTGCTGCGCAAGGAGGGGTTCGAGGCCACCGTGGTGACCGACGGACCCTCGGCGCTGGCCGAGTTCGAGCGCTCCGGCGCCGACATCGTGCTGCTGGACCTGATGCTGCCCGGGATGAGCGGCACCGACGTGTGCAAGCAGTTGCGGGCGCGCTCCAGCGTGCCGGTGATCATGGTCACCGCGCGCGATTCCGAGATCGACAAGGTGGTCGGCCTGGAACTCGGCGCCGACGACTACGTCACCAAGCCCTATTCGGCGCGTGAGCTGATCGCGCGGATCCGCGCGGTGCTGCGCCGCGGCAGCGACAACGACGACCCCGCCGGCGGCGACGGTGTGCTCGAGGTCGGTCCGGTCCGTATGGACGTCGAGCGGCACGTCGTATCCGTCAACGGCAATCCGATCACGTTGCCGCTCAAGGAGTTCGACCTGCTCGAGTATCTGATGCGTAACAGTGGCCGGGTGCTGACCCGCGGTCAGCTCATCGACCGGGTGTGGGGCGCCGACTATGTCGGCGACACCAAGACCCTCGATGTGCACGTCAAGCGGCTGCGCAGCAAGATCGAGGAGGATCCGGCAAACCCGGTGCACCTGATCACCGTGCGGGGGCTGGGTTACAAGCTCGAGGGCTGATCCGACAGCACGTTTGAAGGCCGTGCACAGCGGGTTCTATAACTCCCGGGGTTTGCTTCTGTTCGGCTCGATCGGCCCGGGACGGGGATCATTGACCAGCGACGACCGACAACTCATGCGCGTGCCCGGATGGCTGCTGCGCGGCGGAGCAGCCGTCGCGGCACTGTCTTTCGTGACCTACCTCACGGTCTACCTGTGCTGGCCGACGCTGCGGATGCAGGTCGACCTAATGGTGTACCGCTTCGCCGGTGAGCGACTGCTGGCCGGGCTCGACCTGTATTCGATCGGGCTGACCGGCAAACCGGACCAGCTGTTGTTCGTCTATCCGCCGTTCGCCGCGTTGTGCGCGGTCCCGTTGGCGCTGCTCGACAGCGAGGCGGTGCAGTGGCTGTGGCTGATCGGCGGCGTGGTGGCGCTGGCGTACGTGGTGGTGCGCATGCTGCGCTCGCTCGGAATGCGCGCCGACGCCTCGCTGGCGGCGCTGACCGCGCTGCTCGTCGGGCTCATCGCGTGGCTGGAGCCGATGCGGTTGACCGCCGAACTCGGCCAGGTCAACCTGCTGCTGCTGGTGCTCGTGGTGGCCGACCTGCTGGCAGGCAACCGCACGTGGTGCGGGTTCGGCATCGGGCTGGCCGCGGGAATCAAGCTCACCCCGGCGCTGTTCATCGTGTACCTGGTGGTCACGCGGAGATTCCGCGCAGCCCTGGTGGCCAGTGCGACGTTTGCCGCCACGGTCGGACTGGGATTCGTTGTCGCCCCGACGAGTTCGGTGGCGTACTGGTTGCGCGGTAGGTTCGACGACGTCGCACGGATCACCCGCGATCCGCTGGCCAACACCAGCGTCGCCGGACTGCTGCAGCGACTCGACGCCCCACCCGCGCTGGCCACCGCCGTCGCCGGGGTGCTCGCGCTCGTCGCCGTCGTGATCGCCGCATGGGCGTACCGCCGCGGGCAGCACGTGCTGGCGTTGGCGCTCGTCGGGATGGCGTCGGCCGCCGCGTCGCCGTTCGCCTGGAGCCACCACTGGGTGTGGTTCGCGCCGCTGGTCGTGCACCTGGGGTACCGCGGCCACGTGGTCGGCAGCCGGTGGGCGGTGGTCGCGATGTGGTCGACGTGCGCGCTACTCGGTGGATGGATCGTGACCACCGTGGGCGACACGCCGCAAGCCGGCCTCCTCTCGCTGCGGCCCGACGGGTGGTGGGGCGAAATACTGCCCGGCACCTACGTTTTCGTGCTCATGGTCACCTTGGTCGCCTCGGCGGTGTGGCTGACGCGAATGCGCGACGACCTGACCGGTGCACCGGTCGAAGAAGATCCCGAACCCGTTGCCGCCGTGCGGCGCTGACGCGGCGCTACTCCGCGAGCCGCGTCGCCGGATGCACCGCGATGAGTCCTAACGCGCTGCGCCGCTTGCACATTGCCGCCAGCTCGGCATACGCCTTCTCACCGAGCAGTTCGGTCAGCTCGGGGGCGTAGGACTCCCACACCTGCTTGGTGCCGACGTGCGCGTTGGGGTCGCCTGTGCAGTACCAGTGCAGGTCGGCGCCGCCCTCGCCCCAGCCGCGCCGGTCGTATTCGGTGATCCAGGTCTTTAGCACCTCGGTGCCGTCGGGCAGCTCCACCCACTCCTGGGTGCGCCGGATCGGCAGCTGCCAGCACACATCGGGCTTCATCGTCAACGGTTCGACACCAAGCTTGAGCGCCTTGCTGTGCAATGCGCAGCCGATGCCGCCGGGGAAGCCGGGCCGGTTCAAAAAGATGCAGGCGCCCTTGTACTTTCGGGTGCGCAGGTTGGGCTTACCGTCGTACTCGTCCATCTCGAGGTAGCCCTTCTTACCGAGGCCCTTCTTCCGGAACTGCCAGTCCTCGTCGGTGAGCTTGGCGACCGCGTCGTCGAGACGCGCGATGTCGTCCTTGTCCGTCATGAACGCGCCGTGTGAACAGCAGCCGTCGTCGGGCCTGCCCTCGACCGTGCCCTTGCAGGCGGGCGTGCCGAACACACACGTCCACCGAGACAGCAGCCACGTCATGTCGGCGGCAATCAGATGCCCCGGGTTGTCAGGGTCGTAGAACTCCACCCATTCCCGGGCGAAGTCGAGTTCGACCTCACCGGGATGGTCACCGGACCAGATCGGTTCGCCCTTCGACGATGCGCTCACAGTTCCCAACGGTAAACCCATTAAGTTGAATGGGTGCGACTCGGCGTGCTCGATGTGGGCAGCAACACCGTCCACCTGTTGGTGGTCGATGCGCATCGCGGCGGGCACCCGACCCCGATGAGTTCGACGAAGGCGTCGCTGCGGCTGGCCGAGTCGATCGACAGTTCCGGCAAGCTGACCCGCAAGGGTGCCGACAGACTCGTCAGCACCGTCGACGAGTTGGCCAAGATCGCCGCCAGTTCCGGCTGTGCGGAGCTGATGGCCTTCGCGACGTCGGCGGTGCGCGACGCCACGAACTCCGAAGAGGTGCTGGCCCGGGTGCACGCCGAGACCGGGGTCGCGCTGGAGGTGCTGTCCGGCGTCGACGAGGCGAGGCTGACGTTCCTGGCGGTGCGCCGGTGGTACGGCTGGAGCGCGGGCCGCATCATCAACATCGACATCGGCGGCGGTTCGCTGGAGCTGTCCAACGGCGTCGACGAGGAGCCCGAGGTGGCGCTGTCGCTGCCGCTGGGCGCGGGCCGGCTCACCCGCGAGTGGCTGCCCGACGACCCGCCCGGACGGCGCCGGGTGGCGGCGCTGCGGGACTGGCTGGCCACCGAGCTGGCCGGCCCCGCCGCCGAGGTGCTCAAGGCCGGCCCGCCCGACCTGGCGGTGGCGACGTCGAAGACCTTCCGTTCGCTGGCCAGGCTGACCGGCGCGGCGCCGTCGGCGGCCGGTCCGCGGGTCAAACGCACCCTCACCGCGACCGGCCTCAGACAGCTCATAGCTTTCATCTCTAGGATGACCGCGGCCGACCGTGCGGAATTGGAAGGGGTGAGTGCCGATCGGGCCCCGCAGATCGTGGCCGGTGCGTTGGTGGCCGAGGCGAGCCTGAAGGCGCTTGCCATCGAAACCGTCGACATCTGTCCGTGGGCGTTGCGGGAAGGGCTTATTCTGCGGAAACTCGACACCGAAGTGGATGGGGGCGGCTTCGAGAGTTCGGTGAACGTGAAGACATCCGCACGAGGAAGCTGACCGCCTAGAGGCAATCGGAATGACTGGACCAGACGACACCGCCGAAACCACGCGACCGATCTCGGTCGCGGAGTTGCTGGCGCGCAACGGCACGATCGGCGCCCCGCCGGCGGGTGGTCGGCGCCGTCGGCGCCGCGGCGAGGCCGGCACCGTCACCGTTGCCGAGTTGACCGGTGAGATCCCGGTCATCCGGGATGAGCCGCCCGCCGAAACGGCCGAGACCACCACGATCCCCGCGGTCACCGAGGAGCCATCGGACGACGGCACCCTCCAGCAGACCGACAGCGATACCGACAGCGCCACCGAGGCGGTGCCCGATGCCGAGGCCACCGAGGGCCCCGACGAGGCTGACAGCGCGCCCGCGCCCGAGGCACCCGAAGCGGACGCCGAGGAGACCCTCAAGAATCTCGAAGACCTCGAGACCGACGACACCGACGACGAATACGCCGACGCGGTGGCGGACTACACCGCCCACGTGCAGCAGCGCGACGCCGACGTCGACCTGGACTTCTTCGCCCCGCCCCGGCGCTCCAGCTTCGCGTCGCGGCGCTGGGGTGCCGGTAGCAGGACCACCGACAGCAGCACCGACAGTGCCACCGACAGCGCTGCCGATGAGGACCTCGACCTCGGCGGCGACGACCGCGAGGATCCGCCGCCCTACCTGCGGTCCACCGGGCTGTTCGGTGGTCCCGACCTCGACGACGACGAGATCACCCGGCGGGTCAGCAAGCCCGATCCGGCCGACATCGACCTCTCCGACGACACCGATGCCGACGAGGACTCCGACGCCGACCTCGACGAGCAGGGCGCGCCCAAGATGTCCAAGGTGGCCCAGGCGGCGTGGGTGGTCGGCCAGTGCGTGCTCGCCGTCGCCCTGGGCGCGGGCCTGTTCATCGCGTTCGACCAGCTGTGGAAGTGGAACAGCATCGTCGCGCTGGTGCTCGGGGTGCTGGTCATCCTCGGCCTGGTGGCCGGCGTGCGGGTGGTGCGCAAGACCGAGGACATCGGCAGCACGCTGATCGCGGTGGCGGTGGGCGCCCTGGTCACGTTCGGGCCGCTGGCGCTGCTGCAGGCGGGTTAGGGCGCCCGCTGACGCTGTGCGCCCCGCGATCAAAGTCGGTCTCTCGACCGCCTCCGTCTATCCGCTGAGGACCGAGGCCGCCTTCGAGTACGCCGCCCGGCTCGGCTACGACGGCGTCGAGCTGATGGTGTGGGCCGAGACCGTCTCGCAGGACATCGACGCCGTCGCCGCGCTGTCGGAGAAGTACGGCGTGCCGGTGCTGAGCGTGCACGCGCCGTGCCTGCTGATCTCGCAGCGGGTGTGGGGCGCCAACCCGATCCCGAAGCTGGAACGCAGCGTGCGCGCCGCCGAACAACTCGGCGCGCAGACGGTGGTGGTGCATCCGCCGTTCCGGTGGCAGCGGCGCTACGCCGAGGGGTTCAGCCAGCAGGTCCGCGACCTCGAGGCGTCCAGCGACGTGATGATCGCCGTGGAGAACATGTTCCCGTTCCGCGCCGACCGGTTCTTCGGCTCCGGCCAGTCCTCGATCGAGCGGATGCGCAAACGCGGCGGCAAGCCCGGCCCGGGCATCTCGGCGTTCGCGCCGTCCTACGATCCGCTGGACGGCAACCACGCCCACTACACGCTGGACCTGTCGCACACCGCCACCGCGGGCACCGACGCCATCGACATGGCGCGGCGCATGGGCGAGGGCCTGGTCCACCTGCACCTGTGCGACGGCAGCGGCGCCTCGACCGACGAGCATCTGGTGCCCGGCCGCGGTACCCAGCCCACCGTGGAGATCTGCGAGATGCTGGCCGCCAGCGACTTCGCCGGGCACGTGATCCTCGAGGTGACCACGTCGGGGGCGCGGACCGCCGCCGAACGGGAGGCCCTGCTGGTTGAGTCCCTCGAGTTCGCCCGCGCCCACCTGCTCCGCTGACCGACGAAGGAACCAATGTCGAGCTCCACCCTGTTCACCGATGCGATGGCGCTGACCCCGGCCGGCGACGGCGTGTATCACGGTGTGCTGAACGAACATTGGACGATCGGCGAGAAGGTGCACGGCGGGGCGATGCTGGCGCTGTGCGCGAACGCCGCACGCACCGAGCACGGCGGCGAGGGTGTCGAACCGATCGCGGTGTCGGGCAACTTCCTGTGGGCGCCGGATCCCGGGCCGATGCAGGTCGTCACCACCGTGCGCAAGCGCGGGCGCCGGGTCAGCCTGATCGACGTCGAACTCAACCAGGGCGAGCGCACCGCGGTGCGGGCCGCGGTGACGCTCGGCGAACCCGAGCACCACGTCGCCCCGCTGCTGTCGGTCAACCCGGTGGTCCCGCTGATGCAGCCGGAGCCGCCGCCGGGTCTGGAGCCGATCGGGCCGGGGCATCCGATGGCCGACATCGTGCATCTCGCCCACGGCTGCGACATCCGCCCGTCGCTGACCACCATGCAGCCGCGCAAAGACGGCGGACCGCCGGTGATCGAGTACTGGGTGCGGCCCAGGGGCACCGCGCCGGACGTGTTGTTCGCGCTGCTGTGCGGTGACGTGTCCGCGCCGGTGACGTTCGGCGTGAACCGGTTCGGTTGGGCTCCGACCGTGCAACTCACCGCGTATCTGCGGGCCCGCCCGGCCGACGGCTGGCTGCGCGTGCTGTGCACGACCGTGCAGATCGGCCAGGACTGGTTCGACGAGGACCACATCGTCGTCGACAGCGAGGGCCACATCGTGGTGCAGAGCCGTCAGCTGGCGATGGTGCCGCCGGCCCGGTAGCGCTCAGTTTCCCCAGGCGTCGCAGTCGACGCTGGCGTTGGTGGTGATGCACTGGGCTACGTCCGACCCGGTCTCCGAGCCCGGGTGGTGACGTTCCGACTTCGACCCCGGATACGAAGTGGCGGCGACGGTTTCGGCGAGCCTGCGCACGCTGAGCCACGTCTGGCGGGGCCACGTGTCCTGGCGGCGCGCGCTGTTGGACGGGTCGATCCCGGGTGGATCGGGCAGTCGAGCCTGGCGGCGGTGCCCAGACCGGCCTGACGGTCAGTAGCTGAACGTGGTGGCGCCCTCGTCGCCGATCCACTGCCACATCGGGATGGTGCCGCCGAGGGTGGCGCCCTCGATGAGATTTTCCGGGTCGAGCGCCTTGGCGTTGAAGCACAGCGGGCAGACCAGGTACTCGCCACCGGCGGCACGGTAGCGGGCGATCAGCTCGGGCAGCGGGGGACAGCCGTCGCACGCGGTGCCGCACGCCACCCCCGGCGTCGCCAGGCGCACCGCCTCCTTGGCCAAGAACATCAGCGTCGGGCGGCCCTGTTCGGCGGCGCCCAGCGCGACCAGGAACGCGACCGTGACGCGTTCGGGATCCTCCAGCCCGGTGCTCAGGCTGATGACTGCCTTGTTCGACATCGGAACTCCTGTGTGTTCGTTGGTGTGTCGAACCTAGGGAGGCGAGCCCGGTACCGGCATCGGTGTGGACGCGCAACATCGCGGCATCCGTTGGCGGTCAACGCGTAGCGGTCAGGACAGCACCCGCGCGACCGCGGCGGCGCGGGCGGTGCGCCCGGAGAGCCCGAGTTTCAGATAGACGTTCTGGAAGTGCCGTTCCACGGTGCGCACGCTCAGCGTGAGCCGCTCGGCGATGGCCGCGTTGTCCAGGCCCTCGGCGGCCAGCAGCAGGATCTCGCGTTCGCGGTCGGACAGGTGGCTGGTCGGCGGCACCACCCGGTCGGCGGCCAGAAAGTCGGCCACCTCGCGGCGGAACACCTGCCAGGCCGGTTCGTCGGCGAGCAGCACGTGGTTGCGCGACTCCAGCATCACCAGCCGGGCATCGGGGATCGCGGCCGCCAATCGCGGGCCCCAGCCGGGGGCCACCCGGTCGCCGTTCGCGTGCAGCACCAGCGTGGGTGCGGAGATCTCCGGCAGCAGGTCGCTGACGTCGTCGTGGCGGCGGGCGATGCGACTGCCGACGGCGTTCTCGGTGCTGGTGGAGGTCCGCTGCAGCTCGTCCATCCACCGCATCTGCTCCTCGGTGGCGTCCGGGATGAACGAGTTGGTGAACACCCGGCGAAACGTCGGGTCGGGTCGCGCCCAGCCCGCGCGGATCATCGCCAGGTACCGCCTCCTCGGCGGCGTCGTCGGGCTGCTGCAGACCGCCGCCGGCCATCCCGCCGTACAGCACCATGCGGGTGACCCGTTCGGGGTGGGCGTGCGCGTACGACAGCGCCACCGGCGCACCGCCGGACATCCCCAGCAGCGCGAACCGGTCCAGCCCGGCGGCCTCCACGAGCGCCTCGAGATCGGCCACTCGCCGCGGCAGCGAGAAGTCGGTGACCGCCCAGTCGGACAGGCCGAAACCGCGTTCGTCGTAGCGGAACACGGTGGCCACCTCGCCCAGATCGTCGAGGAAGTGCCGCCACACCGGGCTCTGCCAGTCGTGCTGAAGATGGCTCAGCCAACACGACACGATCAACAGCGGCGGCCCGGAACCGTGACGTGCCCAGGCCAGCCGGACACCGTCGTCGGCGCGGCAGAACCGCACCTGCTGGTGGTTGTCGGCGGGCACGGACGAAGGCTAACGGGCGCCACAGGGCACCGCTGCCAAACCCGGCCCGGTGGCGTCTGCAATGCTTTGGCGCATGGCCAGAATCGCGATCGTCGGTGGTGGAAGTATCGGCGAGGCACTGCTCTCCGGATTGCTGCGCGCCGGCCGCCAGGTCAAGGACCTGGTGGTCGCCGAGAAGGACGAGGCGCGCGCGAAGTATCTGTCCGAGACGTACTCGGTGTTGGTGACCTCGGTGGCCGAGGCCGTGCCCACCGCCAACTACGTGGTCGTCGCGGTGAAGCCGTTCGACGTCGAGGGCTTGGTCAACGAGATCGCCGCCGCGGCTGCCCGGGCCGAAAGTGACACGGCCGACCAGGTTTTCGTGACGGTCGCGGCGGGCGTGCCGACGACGTTCTTCGAGAACAAGCTGCCCGCGGGCGCGCCGGTGATTCGGGTGATGCCCAACGCGCCGGTGGTCGTCGGCGGGGGGGTCAGCGCGCTGGCGCGGGGGCGGTTCGCGACCGAGGAACACCTCAAGGAGGTGTCGTCGATCTTCGACGCCGTCGGCGAGGTGACCACCGTGCCCGAGTCCCAGCTGGACGCCGTGACCGCCCTGTCGGGCTCCGGGCCGGCCTACTTCTTCCTCATGGTCGAGGCGCTGGTGGACGCCGGCGTCGCCGAGGGGCTGTCGCGGGCGGTGGCCACCGAACTGGTGGCGCACACGATGGCGGGATCGGCCGCGATGCTGCTGGACCGGCTGGACCGGGCGAAGGCGGCGGGCGCGGGGGCGTCGGGCACCGCGCTGGACACCTCGCCGGCGCAACTGCGCGCCACAGTTACCTCGCCGGGGGGGACCACCGCCGCTGGGCTGCGAGAACTCGAGCGCGGGGGTTTGCGGGCGGCGGTGGCCGCCGCGGTGTCGGCCGCGAAAACACGCTCTGAGCAGCTAGGAATTACATCAGAGTAATTCGTTATTTTCCAATCGAATAACCCACACCCGTCGCAGTAACCCCATCCGCCACGCTATTCTCCTGGTGTAAGCACGGGTCGGAGCCAGCGGAGGGGAAGCCGCTGGACGCCCGTGCCTGACTGATTGGGTTGCGATGACGTCTATGAACGGGCCATCGGGGCGCGATTCGGCGAGCGGAAAAACCGTGCGGGACAGTGCTTCTTCCGGCGGTTCGGACCCGGCGCCGCCGCGCGCCCAATTCCTCACGGTTGCCGAGGTTGCCAGCCTCATGCGGGTCAGCAAGATGACGGTCTATCGACTGGTGCACAACGGCGAGCTGCCCGCGGTGCGGGTCGGCCGGTCCTTCCGGGTGCACGCCAAGGCCGTCCACGACATGCTGGAAAGCTCGTACTTCGACGCAGGCTGAGCCTTTCCGTCGGCCGGGCCCGTCGTGCCGTCGGGTCCGGACGGGGTGGGACGTTTTCCGGTTGGCCCACGCGCTTAGGTAAGGTGGCCGGGTCGAAAGTCAACGAGTCACCTGGTAGCTCGGAAGGGCTCACTCGGAAGGTCTTAGGTAGCGGAGTTCATGGGTTCAGTCATCAAGAAGCGGCGTAAGCGCATGTCGAAGAAGAAGCACCGCAAGCTGCTGCGTCGCACCCGGGTTCAGCGCAGAAAACTCGGCAAGTAGCTCCCAGGCGCGGCCGTTAGGCTGGGCCGCATGGATTCCGAGGGTGGTTCGCAGCAGTATCCCAAGGTGGTGCTGGTCACCGGCGCATGCCGGTTCCTGGGCGGCTACCTGACCGCGCGGTTGGCGCAGAACTCGCGGATCGACCACATCATCGCGGTCGACGCGGTCACGCCGACCAAGGACATGCTGCGCCGGATGGGCCGCGCCGAGTTCGTGCGCGCCGACATCCGTAATCCGTTCATCGCCAAGGTGATTCGGAACAACGACGTCGACACCGTGGTGCACGCGGCCGCCGCCTCCTACGCCCCGCGCTCGGGCGGGAAGGCGACCCTGAAGGAACTCAACGTGATGGGCGCGATGCAGCTGTTCGCCGCCTGTCAGAAGGCGCCGTCGGTGCGCCGGGTGGTGGTGAAGTCGACGTCGGAGGTCTACGGCTCGCACCCGCACGACCCGGTGGCGTTCACCGAGGACCACAGCGCCCGCCGGCCGCCCGGCGAGGGCTTCGCGCGCGACAGCATCGACATCGAGGGCTACGCGCGCGGGCTGGGCAGGCGCAGGCCCGACATCGCCGTCACCATCCTGCGGCTGGCCAACCTGATCGGGCCCGCGATGGACACCGCGCTGTCGCGGTACCTGGCCGGCCCGGTGGTGCCGACGGTGCTGGGCCACGACGCCCGGCTGCAGCTGCTGCACGAGCAGGACGCGCTCGGAGCGCTTGAGCACGCCACGTACGCGGGCAAGGCCGGCACGTTCAACATCGGCGCGTCCGGGATCATCATGATGAGCCAGGCGATCCGCCGGTCCGGTCGCATCGCGCTGCCGGTGCCGCGGTCGGCGCTGTGGGCTGTGGATTCGCTACGGCGCGCAACTCGCTACACTGAACTCGATCGCGAACAGCTCGACTACTTGAGCTACGGCCGGGTCATGGACACCACGCGAATGCGAAATGACCTTGGTTACAGCCCAAAGTGGACGACTGTGGAGGCATTCGACGATTACATCCGAGGTCGCGGATTGACTCCGATCATCGACCCGCGATGGGTACGCTCAATGGAGAGCCGCGCCGTGGCGGTGGCGCAACGCTGGGGACGATAGTTAAAGCAGCTTTCTATTCGGGTGGGGAGAAGGTACGAAGTGGCGGAGCCGAAAGCCAAAGTCATTCCGCTGCATGGCAATTCGGGAAGGGCAGCGGCCGCGCGCCGGGCCGCCGCGGCCCGCGCCGAGAGTTCGCGCCGACATCCCTCCGTGCTCGCGGACGGCGGTCACCGCGCGTCGGCCGAGCAGATCGCCGCGGTGGTCCACGAGATCGATCAGCAGCGCGCTGCCGCCGCGGGGGCGCCGACCGGCGACGAGGCGCCCAACGAACTCGCGAAGCGCATTGCGGCCGTAGCCGAATTCGTGCGCAAGCGGATGACCGGTGACTACACCGTCGATGAGTTCGGCTTCGACAGCCACCTCAACAACGCAATCTTCCTGCCTTTGCTGCGGGTGCTGTTCAACTCGTGGTTCCGCGTTGAGGTCAGCGGCGTGGAGCACCTGCCGGAGTCCGGTGCCGCGCTGGTGGTCGCCAACCACGCCGGGGTGCTGCCGTTCGACGGACTGATGCTGTCGGTCGCCGTGCACGACCACCACCCGGCGCACCGGGATCTGCGGCTGCTCGCCGCGGACATGGTGTTCGACATGCCGATGGTGGGTCAGGCCGCCCGCAAGGCCGGCCACACCATGGCGTGCACGGCCGACGCGCACCGGCTGCTGGCGGCGGGCGAGCTGACCGCGGTCTTCCCGGAGGGCTACAAGGGTCTGGGCAAGCACTTCAAGGACCGCTACAAGCTGCAGCGATTCGGCCGCGGCGGGTTCGTGTCGGCCGCCCTGCGCACCAAGGTGCCGATCGTGCCGTGCTCGATCGTCGGCTCGGAGGAGATCTATCCGATGATCGCCGACGTCAAGCTGCTGGCCCGGCTGCTCGGCCTGCCGTACTTCCCGATCACGCCGCTGTTCCCGGTGGCGGGCCCGCTGGGCATGGTGCCGTTGCCGTCGAAGTGGCACATCCAGTTCGGCGAGCCGATCCCGACCGCGGACTACGACGAGTCGGCGGCCGACGATCCGATGGTCACCTTTGAGCTGACCGACCAGGTGCGCGAGACCATCCAGCAGACGCTCTATCAGCTGCTGACCAACCGCCGCAACACGTTCCTGGGCTGACGCCCCCACCGGGCGGACGCGACGTCTAGCTGTTCTTAGAGCTTTGCCCAGCAATCATTTTCGCGATGGCGGCGTCACGCGCGGCGGCGATCTGCGCGGTCACCTCGTCGGCCTCGGTGTCCGACTGCGCCTCGCCCATCACCGTCACCACGCTGGTGAGCACCGGGTTGCCGTCCTCATCGGTGACCTCACCGCGGATCTCGGTGACCACCGCGCCGTGTGACTCGGTCACCGAGTCGAGGTAGGAGTCGAAGTACAGCTTATCGCCGGCCAGGATCGGGCGGTGGAAGACGATCTTCTGGTCGCGGTGCAGCACGCGCTCCATGTTGATCGGCACGTTGAACTGGTTGAAGATCTCCTCCTGCACCCGCCGCCCGGCGACCGCCAGGAACGTCACCGACGCGATCAGAGTGTCGTAGCCGCACTCCTTGGCCGCTTCCTCGGAGTAGTGCGCCGGATGCTCGTCTTTGACCGCGCGGGCGAACTCACGGATCTTCTCGCGGTCGACCTGGTAGTAGTCCGGGTAGCGGTAGTGCGTTCCGATGATGCTCTCAGCGATGGCCATGGCGTCTCTTCTCGTCGGAGGGGGCGCGGCGCGAGCCTATCAGCGCATCAGCGCCCATCGCGGCGACGGGACGCGATCGCGGCCAGCGCGCCGCCCGCCGCCCCCAGCGCCAGCGCCGACGGCACCCCGATGCGGGCCGCCTTGCGGGCGGTGCGGAAGTCGCGGATCTCCCACCCCCGCTCCCGCGCGAGTTCGCGCAGGTCGGGGTCGGGATTGATGGCCACGGCCGTGCCCACCAGCGACAACATCGGCACGTCGTTGAAGCTGTCGGAGTACGCCGTGCAGCGGCGCAGGTTCAGCCCCTCGCGGATGGCCAGCGACCGCACGGCGTGCGCCTTGCCGGTGCCGTGCAGGATGTCGCCGACGAGCCGCCCGGTGAAGACGCCGTCGACGGATTCGGCGACGGTGCCCAGCGCGCCGGTCAGCCCGAGGCGCCTGGCGATCGTCGCGGCCAACTCGTAGGGCGTCGCGGTGACCAGCCACACCTGCTGGCCGGCGTCGAGGTGCATCTGGGCCAGCGCCCTGGTGCCCGGCCAGATCTTCGAGGCGATGATCTCGTCGTAGATCTCCTCGCCGAGCGCTTCCAGCTCCGCGACCGAGCGACCCTCGATGAACGCCAGCGCCTTGCGCTTGCCTTCGGCGACGTCGTCGCTGTTCTCCTTGCCGATGAGCTGAAACTTCGCCTGCGCCAGGATGAATCGCGCCATGTCGCCGTAGGTGAAGTACTTGCGTGCGGCCAGCCCGCGGGCGAAGTGCACCAGCGACGAGCCCTGCACGAGCGTGTTGTCGACGTCGAAGAACGCCGCCGCCGTCAGGTCCGGTGGCGGCGGTGGCGGCGTGGTGACGACCTCCTCGGCCAAGTCCGTGACAGCGGCTTCGGCGCTGGCCGCACCGGCCAGCGCCTGGCTGCCAGCGTGCGAGGACAACTCCTCGCGCCCCGAATCCGACACATTTTTCACAGTAAGTCACACCCCGGCGATACTGCTGTGGTGGACAGGCGCGTTGAGCTGCTGACCAGGGCGGGCTGCACGATGTGTGCGATCGCGCTCGCGCGGCTGGAGAGCCTGGCCGACGAGCTGGGTTTTCTGCTGACGGTCACCGACGTCGACAAGGCCGCGGCCACCGGCGACGCGGCGCTGCGCGCGGAGTACGGCGACCGGCTGCCGGTGGTGCTGCTCGACGGCGTCGAGCACAGCTACTGGGAGGTCGACGAACCCCGGCTGCGCGCCGACCTCGGCCGATGAGCAAAGCCGAAATTTGGTGGCCTAACTGGTCAGCGATTACCGTGGTGACGTGGTGATCAAGCCGTGAGCGTGCTGCTTTTCGGGGTCTCCCACCGCAGCGCGCCGGTGTCGGTCCTCGAGCAACTGAGCACCGGCGAGGACGATCAGGCCAAGATCGTCGAGTCGGTGCTCCAGTCCTCGCTGGTCAGTGAGGCCATGGTGCTGTCCACCTGCAACCGCGTCGAGGTCTACGCGGTGGTGGAGGCCTTCCACGGCGGGCTCTCGGTGATCGGCCAGGTGCTCGCCGAACACTCCGGCATGGGGCTCAACGAGCTCACCAGACACGCCTACGTGCGCTACGCCGAGGCCGCCGTCGAGCACCTGTTCGCGGTGGCCAGCGGCCTGGACTCCGCGGTGGTGGGCGAGCAGCAGGTGCTCGGCCAGGTGCGCCGGGCCTACGCCAACGCCGAGGCCAACCGCTCCGTCGGGCGCACCCTGCACGAACTGTCCCAGCGCGCGCTGGCGGTCGGCAAGCGGGTGCACTCGGAGACCGGCATCGACGCCGCGGGCGCCTCGGTGGTCTCGGTGGCACTGGACATCGCGGCGGGCACGCTGGGCACGCTGGAGGGCCGCAGCGCCGTCGTCGTCGGCGCCGGGTCCATGGGCTCGCTGTCGGCGAAACACCTGATCAAGTCCGGGGTGTCCCGGGTTCACGTGGTGAACCGGTCGCTGCCCCGCGCGAAACGGCTGGCCGAGAAGGTCCGCGAGGCCGGGGTGGCCGCCGACGCGTTCCCGTTCGACCACCTCACCCCGGTGCTCACCGACGCCGACATCGTGGTGAGCTGCACCGGCGCGGTGCGCCCGGTGGTGTCGCTGGCCGACGTGCACCGCGGCCTGGCCCACGGGCAGCAGCCCAAGGACCTGGTGATCTGCGATCTGGGCATGCCCCGCAACGTCGACCCCGCGGTGGCCGGCCTGCCCGGCGTGTACGTCGTCGACATGGACCGCATCCAGCGCGAACCGTCGGCGCGGGCCGCGGCCTCCGACACCGAGGCCGCCCGCAAGATCGTCGCCGCCGAGGTGGCCGACTACCTGGCCGGACAGCGGATGGCCGAGGTCACCCCTACCGTCACCGCGCTGCGGCGGCGGGCCGCCGACGTCGTCGAGGCCGAACTGCTGCGGCTGGACAACCGGCTGCCCGGGCTGAATCCCGACGAGCGCAGGGAGGTCGCCAAGACCGTCCGCCGCGTGGTGGACAAGCTGTTGCACGCCCCGACGGTGCGGGTCAAGCAGCTGGCCAGCGCGCCGGGCGGGGACAGCTACGCCGAGGCGCTGCGCGAGCTGTTCGAACTTGACCAGCAGGCCGTCGAGGCGGTGGCGAAACCGGAGCTGCCTCTGCTTTCTGGCGGCGAATTCCCTTCGTCAGCAATCGATTTCGGCAAGTCCGAGTAGTCTCCGGGTAGCCTTGAAGATCCGCATAGGCACTCGGGGCAGTCTGCTGGCGACCACGCAGGCCGGCACGGTGCGCGACGCGCTCATCGCCAACGGACACGACGCGGAGCTCGTGATCATCTCCACCGAGGGCGACCGCAATCAGGGTCCGATCGCCGACATCGGCGTGGGCGTCTTCACCGCCGCGCTGCGGGAGGCCATCGCCGACGGGCGGGTGGACATGGCGGTGCATTCGTACAAGGATTTGCCGACCGCCGCCGACCCCCGGTTCAAGATCGCCGCGACACCCCCGCGAGAGGACCCCCGCGACGCCCTGGTAGCCCGCGACGGACTGGTGCTCGGGGAGTTGCCAGCGGGCGCCGCGATCGGCACCTCGAGCCCGCGACGGGCCGCACAGCTTAGAGCATTGGGTCTCGGTTTGGAAATCCGCCCCCTAAGAGGCAACCTTGATACCAGGTTGAACAGGGTAAGCAACGGTGATCTCGACGGCGTCGTCGTCGCCCGGGCGGGTCTGGCCCGCATCGGACGACTGGCCGACGTCAGCGAGACTCTCGAGCCGGTGCAGATGTTGCCGGCGCCGGCTCAAGGCGCGCTCGCGGTCGAGTGCCGCGCGGACGCCACCGAGCTTGCCGCGGTGCTGTCGGAGTTGGACGATCCCGACACCCGCGCCGCGGTCACCGCTGAACGCGCCCTGCTCGCCGCACTGGAGGCGGGCTGCTCGGCTCCGGTGGGCGCGATCGCCGAGGTGGTCGAGTCCATCGACGACGACGGTCGCGTCTTCGAAGAGGTGTCGCTGCGCGGCTGCGTGGCGACGCTGGACGGATCCGACGTGATCCGCGCGTCCGGTGTCGGGACTCCCGACCGGGCCCGGGAGCTGGGGCTCTCGGTGGCCGAGGAGTTGTTCGACCTCGGGGCGCGCGAGCTCATGGCGGACGCGCAGCGCGGCTAGCCGCGGCGCTGAGCGTAGAGCACTAGAGCGGAGTGATAGATGACTGGCCATGGGAGCGGGCGTGGGCGCAAGCCGAAGCCGGGCCGCATCACGTTCGTCGGCTCCGGGCCGGGCGACCCCGGCCTGCTGACGACGCGGGCTCGGACGGTGCTGGCCAACGCCCCCCTGGTGATCACCGACCCCGACGTGCCCGAAGCGGTGCTGGCCCTGGCGGGCTGTGGGCTGCCGGCGCCGTCGGGCCCGGCACCCGCCGAGGCCGCCAAGACCGACTCCGACGCGCCAACCGCCGCGCAGGACAACGACACCCCCGCCCCGGTGATCGCCGGCGGCCCGGACGTCCGGCCCGCGTTGGGCGACCCGACCGAGGTCGCCAAGACGCTGGCGGCCGAGGCCCGCACCGGCGTCGACGTGGTCCGGTTGGTGGCCGGCGATCCGCTGTCGGTCGACTCGGTGATCGCCGAGGTGACGGCGGTGGCCAAGACGCACCTGACCTTCGAGATCGTGCCCGGCCTGCCCGACACCACCGCGGTGCCGACGTACGCGGGCCTGCCGTTGGGTTCGTCGCACACCGTCGCCGACGTCCGCGGCGACGTGGACTGGGAGTCGCTGGCGGCCGCGCCCGGCCCGCTGATCCTGCACGCCACCGCGTCTCATCTGCCCGATGCGGCGCGCACGCTGATCGAGCACGGCCTGATGGACACCACCCCGACCGTGGTGACCGCGAACGGCACCACCTGCCAACAGCGTTCGGTGGAGACCACGCTGGCGGGCCTGATGGACAAGGCGATTCTGGAGAAGCCCGTCGGCGTCGAGCCGGCGGTCGGCCCGCTGGCGGGTCCGCTGGTGGTGACCATCGGCAAGACCGTCGCCAACCGGGCGAAGCTGAACTGGTGGGAGAGCCGCGCGCTGTACGGCTGGACGGTGCTGGTGCCGCGCACCAAGGAGCAGGCCGGCGAGATGAGCGAGCGGCTGGTGGCGCACGGCGCGCTGCCGATCGAGGTGCCGACCATCGCCGTCGAACCGCCGCGCAGCCCCGCGCAGATGGAGCGCGCCGTCAAGGGCCTGGTCGACGGCCGGTTCCAGTGGGTGGTGTTCACCTCCACCAACGCGGTGAAGGCGGTGTGGGAGAAGTTCAACGAGTTCGGCCTCGACGCCCGCGCGTTCTCCGGGGTGAAGATCGCCTGCGTCGGTCAGGCCACCGCCGACCGGGTCCGCGCGTTCGGCATCAACCCCGAACTCGTGCCCGCCGGTGAGCAGTCCTCGCTGGGTCTGCTCGACGAATTCCCGCCCTACGACGACGTTTTCGACCCGGTGAACCGGGTGCTGCTGCCGCGCGCCGACATCGCCACCGAGACGCTCGCCGAGGGATTGCGCGAACGTGGCTGGGAGATCGAGGACGTCACGGCCTACCGCACGGTGCGCGCCGCGCCGCCGCCGGCGCACACCCGCGAGATGATCAAGACGGGCGGCTTCGACGCGGTCTGCTTCACCTCGAGTTCGACGGTGCGCAACCTCGTCGGCATCGCGGGCAAGCCGCACGCACGCACCATCGTCGCCTGCATCGGCCCCAAGACCGCCGAGACCGCAGCGGAATTCGGCTTGCGGGTCGACGTGCAGCCCGAGGTCGCCGCGGTCGGCCCGCTGGTTGAGGCGCTCGCCGAGCACGCCGCCCGACTGCGTGCCGAGGGCGCGTTGCCGCCGCCGCGCAAGAAGAGTCGCCGTCGGTAGGAGCCGAAATCGTGGCGTTCCCCCGGCACCGTCCGCGCCGACTCCGCTCCACCCCCGCGCTGCGTCGGCTGGTGGCCGAAACCTCGCTGGAGCCACGCCATCTCGTGCTGCCGATGTTCGTCGCCGACGGCATCGACGAGCCGCGCGCCATCGCGTCGATGCCCGGCGTCGTCCAGCACACCCGGGACTCGCTGCGCCGCGCCGCCGCCGACGCCGTGGCCGCCGGGGTGGGCGGGCTGATGTTGTTCGGCGTGCCGCGCGAGGAGGACAAGGACGCCACCGGGTCGATCGGGGTGGCCGAGGACGGCATCCTCAACGTCGCGCTGCGCGACCTCGCGAAGGACCTCGGCGACGACACCGTGCTGATGGCCGACACCTGCCTCGACGAGTTCACCGATCACGGTCACTGCGGGGTGCTCGACGAGCGTGGGCGGGTCGACAACGACGCCACCAACGCCAGATATGTGGAACTGGCTGTGGCGCAGGCCCGTTCAGGGGCGCACGTGGTCGGTCCCAGCGGCATGATGGACGGTCAGGTCGCCGCGATCCGGGACGGCCTGGACGCCGCCGGGTGCACCGACACGGTGATCCTGGCGTACGCCGCGAAGTTCGCGTCGGGCTTCTACGGACCCTTCCGTGAGGCGGTGGCGTCGAGTCTGCGCGGCGATCGTCGTACCTACCAACAGGATCCGGCCAACGGGCGTGAGGCGGTGCACGAGGTGGCGCTGGACATCGACGAGGGCGCCGACATCGTGATGGTCAAACCGGCGATGGCCTATCTGGACATCGTGCGCGCCGCCGCCGAGGTGTCACCGGTACCGGTCGCGGCGTATCAGGTGTCCGGCGAGTACGCGATGATCCGCGCCGCGGCCGCCAACGGCTGGGTCGACGAGCGGACCGTCGCGCTGGAGACGCTGACCAGCATCCGGCGCGCGGGTGCGGACATCATCCTGACCTACTGGGCGGCGGACGTCGCCGGTTGGCTGGCGTGAGCGCGGAGCAGCCCCCCGAGCGGCCGCAGGATGTCGACACCGCATTCTGGTTGTGGGTCGCCGCGCTGCCGTTGATGGTGGCCGGCTATCTGGTCGACGTGTTCGCGGTGGAGAAACTGCCCGTGCTGGTCGTCGCGGCGTCGGTGGTGTTCGTCGTCGCGCTGGCGTCGGTGGTGCTGACGTTCCAGATCCTGATGCGGCACGGCTACCGGTGGGCGCGCACGGTCCTGACCGGCGGCGGGCTCACCGCGGTGATCTACACGGCCAGCAGCCTGTTCACCTTCGACCGACCGCCGCTGGCGGCCACCGTGAACGCGGTGTGCGTGATCCTCGGCTCGGTGGCGATCGTCGGCGGGGTGTTCTTGGTGCACCGCCGGGACGCGCACGCCTACTTCACCCGCTGAACTAGGCTGACCCGACAATGACTGCTGCACATCCGCGCCCCCGGGTGGTCACCGCCGGTTTCTGGTGCTGGGTCGCCGCCGCCGTCGCCCTCGTCGCGTTCGGCTTGCTGATCGCCTTCTCCCGGGAGAACGTGCCGACGTTGTTCCGCGGCGCTGGAGCGTTGTTCATCCTGTCCGGCCTGGCGCTGGGCTACCTGGCCGGGCGGGCCAACGGCGGGCACGCGGCGCTGCGCCGGGCGGCGATCGGGCTGTCGTTCGCGCTGGTGGTGGTGCTGGCGTTCTTCTCGATGCTGACACTGGCGGTGGTGTGGTTGGTGCCGATGATTTTGGTTATGGTCGGCGCCGTGCTGATGCTGCGGCCGTCGGCGCAGGCCTGGTTCGACGGCGGGGAGGTGCCGTGAGCGAACCCGGTCGCGAACCCGGTCGCGAACCCGAGGTGCTGTTCTACGAGCAGGGCGCCAGCTGGTGGTGGCTGCTCGGCGGCCCCGCGGTCGGGGTCTCGATGGCGCTGATCCAGCTGTCGGCCGGCTACGGGATCCAGTGGCTGGTGCCAGGCATCTTCTTCGCGCTGGTGTCGGGCTTTCTGGCGATCCAGATCCACGCCGCCCGCACGCACACCTCCGTCGAGCTGACCCCCGACAAGCTGCGGCAGGGCACCGAGATCCTCAGCATCGACGAGATTGTGCGGGTCTACCCCGAGGCCGCCAAGGACGAGACGCCGAAATGGATGTCGTCGCGGGCGCTCGGCGAGCTCACCGGTGTTCCGCGGGGCCGCAAGGGCATCGGGCTGAAGCTGACGAACGATCGCGGCGCGCAGGCCTGGGCGCGTAAGCACCGGCAGCTGCGGCAGGCGCTGACCCAACTGGTCGAGGAACGCATCCCGCCGAGCCGCACGTCATGAGGGCGGCGGTCGTCGAGCTGCTGGCGGCCGCCGCGGCGGGCGCCGGGTGCGTACTGTGCTGGCTCTGGGCCCACTCGTCGGTGACGGTGCCGCCGATCCTGGAGGGCGAGCCGTCGACCGTGCAGACCGTCTACAGCGCGCCGCTGATCGGCCTGTCGCTGGTGCTGGCCACCGTCACCGGGGTGCTGGCGGTGCTGGGCGCGGCCGCGCTGCGCCGCCGGCGGCGGCGGCGCAGCGGCTCGCGGTGAGCCCGCCCACACCGGCTTGGTACAAAGTGCGAAATCTGTAACACTGTTGCACATGACCGAGCTGGCCGAACGCCCCGACCAGGCGAATGACGCTGTGGATGACGTTGTGGATGACGCCCTGCCCGACGCGCTGCCCCTGGGCCCGCAGTCGCTGGTCTGGCGCTATTTCGGCGACAACCGGATGTACCTGATCGGGCCGCGGCCGGCGGTGCTGCAGAACATGCTCGCCGAGCTGGGCCAGGGTGTGCGCGACCACTCGGTGTTCTTCGCCGACACCGCCGCGCGGATCAAGCGCTCGCTGCCGCCGATCTTCAACACCGTCTACGGCGCCCCCGACGACCACCCCGGCACGCAGGTGCGCGACTTCCACACCGACATCAAGGGGCAGCTGCCCGAGGAGTACGGCGGCAAGCGCTACCACGCGCTGGATCCCGAGACGTACTTCTGGGCGCACGCCACCTTCGTCGACCAGGTGCTCTACTTCGCCGACACCTTCGTCAAGCGGTTGACCCGCGCGGAGAAGGAGCAGATCTATTTGGAGTCCAAGACGTGGTATCGCCGCTACGGCGTCAGTGAGCGGCCGATGCCGGCCACCTACGACGACTTCGAGCGGTACTGGAACCGGATGATCGACGAGATCGTCGTCGCCCATCCCACCGCCCGCTACGGCGTCGGATACGTCACCAAGGGCTTCCCCTGCCCCAAGGGCGTGCACCCGGCGGTGTGGCGGATGATCGCGCCGGTGTTCAACCCGATCGCGGCCTTCCTGACCACCGGCGGCATGCCGCCGCGCACCCGTGAGCTGCTCGGCCTGCCCTGGAGCGAGCGCCAGGAGCGCCGCTATCAGCGGTTCGCCGCGATCTGCCGCTCGCGGCTGGTGAACTGGGTGTGGGACCATCTGCCGATGCGGGTGCGCTACAACAAGTACGCCCAGGCGGGCTATGCCCGGGGCTGACTCGGCCACCGAAGCGATCCTCGACGCCGCCGTCGTCGAGTTCGAGCAGCACGGCTTTCGCCGCGTCGCCCTCGAGGACGTCGCGCGCCGGGCCGGCGTCAGCCGCACCACCATCTACCGCCGGTTCGCCAACAAGGACGAACTGATCTCGGCCGTCATCGAACGCGAAAACGCGGCGCTGTTCCTCGACATCGCCGAAGAGCTCAAACATGCTGGGCCGCAATCGAATTACTATGTCGAAGCGTTCACGCTGGCGATCCTGAGGTTCCGCAGGCACCGCGTGCTGAACCGGATGATCCGCGACGAGCCCGCGCTGGTGCTCGAACTGGCCGACAAACACTACGCCGCCGCGCTGGTCCGCATGGCCGAGGCGCTGCGGGTCATTTTCCCGCCCGGCTTCGCCGACCGCATCGGCGAACAGACCGTCAACGATCTCGCCGACACCATCCTGCGCTACGCGGGCATGGTGCTGCTGCTGCCGAGCGCGCAGCCGCTGGAAAGCGCCGACGACATCCGGGCGTTCGCCACCCGGCACTTTCTGCCCAGCCTGCCCGCGGCGCTGCGCGCCGTACCGGCGGGCACTGTTTGATCAACGACGGCGTCGGCTAGACGGTGACCATGAGCACCGAACAACGCCACGACAGCGAGAACGTCGAACCGCAGACCGACGAACACCACCGCGTCATCGAACCGCGCGATCCAGGGCCGCCGACCGAGAAGCCCGAGGTCACCGACGAACACCGGGAACGCGCCCGCGAGATGGTCAAGGCCTACGACGACCAGCGGCCCACCACCAGGCTGCCGGGTTCCGGCGGCGCGGTCTCCGGCACCGCGGTCAACGACTGGATCGACGAGACCGAGTAGCCCGCCGCGTTACGTAACGCAGTGGCGAGAAAACCGGCCCGCGGCCGCCACAGCGTTACGCAAGTCCGGCCGCGATTCCGGCCGACATAGGGTGGCGGACATGACCACCCTCGAGCGCATCGCGCCCGCCTTCGTCGAGATGGCGCATTCCATCGTGTGGGCGTCGGCGGCCACCGTGGACGCCGACGGCCGGCCGCGCACCCGCATCCTGCACCCGATCTGGGAGTGGGACGGCACCGACCTGCTCGGCTGGATCGCGACCGTGCCCAGTCCGATCAAGAAGGCCCACCTGGCCGTCCACCCGTACCTGTCGCTGAGCTACTGGACCACCAACCACGACACCTGCAGCGCCGACTGTCTGGTCGAGTGGTACTCCGACGACGAAACCTGCACCGCGGTGTGGGACAAGTTCGCCACCGCCCCCGCGCCCGTCGGCTACGACCCCCGCATCATTCCGCAGTGGGCGGGCGGGCCGACCTCCGACGACTTCGTGGTGCTGCGACTGGCGCCGTACCGGCTGCGGGTGATGCCCGGGGTCGTGATGACGAAAGGCGAAGGGGCGCCGTTGACGTGGGCCGCATGAGCAATCTCGGCGACCACACCGCACCCGCAGCGGTGGTACAGGAAGATCGATGACATGACGACGACCGTCGACGTCGGCACCCTGCCGTTGGTGCCCAAGAACCCGCTGCCGTTCTGGCAGCTGGTGCGGCTGGTCCGGCGGCTGGACACCGGGCAGGAGGTCATCCGCGACGCGGGCGGCCCGCTCACCCGCATCCAGTTCGGGCCGAAATGGCTGTTCCCGCCGATCATCGCGGTGCTGTCCCCCAACGGCATGCGCGACGTGCTCGGGCGCAGCGACGCGTTCTCGGATCGCTGCATCATCCACGACGAGGTCCGCGACATGGCCGGCGACAGCCTGTGGGTGCTGCCCAACGAGCAGTGGCGCCCGCGCAAGCGCGCCCTGCAGCCGGTGTTCACCAAGCACAAGGTGCGCGACTTCGGCGGGCACATGTCGGCCGCGGCGCAACGCTTCGTCGACCGCTGGCCCGACGGCGGCGAGGTCGACCTCGACGTCGAGTGCCGCAAGGTCGCGATGCAGTCGCTGGGCCGGTCCGTGCTGGGCATCGACCTCAACGAGCGCGCCGACACCATCGCCCGGTGCATGCACGTGGCGTCCTCCTACACCGCCGACCGGGCGCTGCGCCCGGTGCGCGCACCGCGCTGGCTGCCCACCCCGGCCCGCCGCAGGGCCGCTCGCGCCGTCGCGGAGATGCGCGAGATCACCGACGGCATGGTGCGCGCCTGTCGCGCCGACCCGAATCGCGACGCCCCGCTGGTGCAGGCGCTCATCGCGGCGACCGACCCCGAGACCGGGAAACCGCTGTCCGACGAGGACATCTCCAACGACCTGCTGATCTTCATGTTGGCCGGCCACGACACCACCGCGACCGCGCTCACCCACACGCTGTGGGTTCTCGGCCACCATCCCGAGATCCAGGACCGGGTCGCCGCCGAGGCGGCCGCGATCGGCGACCGGGAACTCACCCCCGACGACGTGCCCGCGCTCTCCTACACCCAACAGGTGCTGCACGAGTCGCTGCGGCTGTGCCCGCCCGCGGCCGGTGTCGCCCGACTGGCCACCCGCGACATCGCGGTCGACGGCTACCGCGTCGAGGCCGGCAGCCTGCTGGCGGTGGGACTGTATGCGCTGCACCACGATCCGACGATCTGGCCCGATCCGTACAAGTTCGATCCGGACCGGTTCACCCCCGACAAGGTCAAGGCGCGCAACCGCTGGGAGTTTCTGCCATTCCTGGGTGGCGGTCGGCCGTGCATCGGCGAACACTTCGCCCGGCTGGAGACGACGCTGGCGCTGGGCACCATCGTGCGCGCGCTGGAGATCCGGTCCCTCGAGGACGATTTCGAGTGCGCGGTGCCGCTGACGACCGTCGCGAAGGGGCCGATCCCCGCGCACTTGCGTCCGCGCCGCCGCTAGCCGCACCGAGGTAGTCGATTAGGTACCCGGCGCGCACCCTGCCGTGGTCGACTTATACGGCGATCGGCCCGACGACGGCCGACATGGCCGTTGAGGAGACCAAGTTGGTCAAGCGTGGATTTCCCGCCGTCGTCGCCGGCGCGGCGCTCGTCATCGCCGGGCTGTCCGGCTGTTCGACGGAGGACACGATCACAGGCACCGTCACAACGGCGTCCGCCGACCAGACGACGGCCACCAGCGCCGCGCCCGACAAGACGACCACCAGGTCCACCGTCCCGACCACCTCCGCGACGACGTCCGAACCGCCGGCGGCCGAGAACCAAGTGTTCATCGACGGCCAACTCCAGGTCGTCGGCGGGACCGCCGTCTGCAGCCGGGTGGGCGAGCGGGTGAACATCGCGATCGGAGGCGCCGCCGTCGGCATCGCCGCCGTCGTCGGCGCGGGCGACCCGCCGACCGTGCACTCCGTCGCCCTGGGCAACATCAACGGCGTCACGCTCGGCTACACCGAAGGTGTCGGTCAGGGCGACGCCAGAGCCGAGAAGGACGGCAACACCTACAGGATCACCGGTACCGCGACCGGTATCGACATCGCCAACCCGCTGACTGTCGTGAACAAGCCCTTCGAGATGATCGTCACCTGCCGGTAGCGAAGGCACGCGGCGATCGTGCTGTCGGACGGGTGGTTACGCCCGCTTGAGCAGCACCGCCTGCTCGAACGGCAGCCGCGCGAAGAGTCGCTGCCACCGGCCGAGGACGGCCGGGGCGGCCTCCTCCTTCGACATCACCTGCGGATCGCGCACCTCGAATGTCTTGCCGTGCCGCTTCATTCGACCGCCGCCGGCGGCTTTCAGGTTCTTCAGCCAGTCCCGGTCGGGTCCATAGGTCAGCATGATGGCGACGCCGTCGGCCGTGGGGAACACCGTCAGCGGGGTGCGGTACGTCTTACCGGACTTGCGCCCGACGTGCTCGAGAATGCCGAAGCTCGGCGCCCAGCCCGCCCACATCCGCTGGACCGGGTTGGTGACATAGCGGTTGAATCGCGCGAGTCGCTGGGGCAGTTGCATACCTCAATCCAACCCCATCGACGAGCGCGACACCACCGTCTACTAGGCGCGGTAGTAGTGCGCGGTAGGGTGCGGTTGTGAGCACCCCGAGATCGCGTGCGCGCCGGTTGCGCGGCGCGCTGATCGGGGTGTGCTCGGCGCTGCTGACCTGCGCCGCCCACGCGGCCGCCGGGGGAGCGCTGCCCTCGGGTCCGACACTGGTCCTGGTCGCGCTGGCCTGCGCGATCGTGGGCGCCGCGGTCGCCGCGGCCGCGGTGGACGGGCAACGGCTGCGGCTGCTGGTCACCACCGCCGGTCTGACCGTCGCGCAGCTGTTCGGCCACCTCATCCTGATGGTGCCCGCGCACCACGGCGGGCTCACCTGGTCGATGGCGGCCGCCCACCTGATCGCCGCCCTGCTGCTCGGCGCGGTCATCACCGCCGTCGAGCATCTGTACGCCGTATGCCTGACGGTGCTGTGCTGGCTGCGACTGTTCGCCGCGGCCAGCAGGCGTCCGACGCCCTCTGGTCGTCGGATCGAGCCTCGCGATGTCTTCGCGCAGTCGGTGCTGCGCGCCTGCGGCCTGGGTATGCGCGCTCCACCCCGCGCGGCTCTGGTCACCGCCTAGCGGTTCCGAACCTTCTCCGACACCGGTCCGCCCGGTCGCATTCGCGTTGACCGTCCAGCGCGCGTTCGACGTTGCGCAGACGGCCGCGTCATCTCTGTCGTACTTCGCAGTCGAAGGAGCACGCCCTCGTGGCCACAATTGAACAAACCGCGTCGAAAGACACCGCCCGCGTTCGCGGGATCTGGCGAATCCACTTCTGGGTCGCCGTTTTCACCGCCCCTGCGCTGATCGTGTTGGCCTGCTCGGGTCTGATCATCCTCTACAGCCAACCCCTGGACACCCTGCTGAATCGCGACCTGCTCGTCGTGGACCGGCAGGGCAGCACGGTCCCGCTCGACGAGCAGATCGCGACCGCGCGTCAGCACGTCGGCGCCGACTACGTTCTGGACGCGGTGACACCGCCGCCGGGTCCGGAACGCTCCACCCGGGTCGACTTTCTGCCGCCGGACGCGGCCGAGTACCCCGCCGCCGAAGGCAACGTCACCCAGGTCTTCGTCGACCCGTACACCGGGCGCTACCTGGGCCAGCGCAGCGAACTGTCGGGTCTGATCGGCTGGGCCAACCAGGTGCACCGACTGTTCGGCAACGATGGACCGCAGGTGCGGTTGCCGTCGCTCGGGCACCTGATCGACCCGTCCGCCCACCCCGACGCGACCATCCCGGTCGGCATCGGCAACCTGTGGATGGAGATCACCGCGGTCTGGATCCTCGTCCTGCTGGCCAGCGGCATCTACCTGTGGTGGCCGCGCGCCGCCGAGGCGGCCAAACCCCTGCTGACGGTGCGGTGGCGGCGCGGCGGGCGGGTCCGCTGGCGCGACGTGCACGCGCTCGTCGGCGTCGTCGTCGCGGTGATCCTGATCGGCTACGTGCTGTCCGGGCTGACCTGGTCGCGGTTCTGGGGTGAGAACTGGCGGGCCGTCACATCGGTGGTGACACCGTCGCTACAGATCGACGCCCCGTCCACCCCGGCGACGATGGGCGACTATGACCGGCTGGGCCGGCGCATCGCCTGGGCGGCCATCGACGACCCGGTGTACGCGTCGACCAATAATGATCTGCCACAACGTCTGTCGTTCGCCGATGTGGATCGGATCGCCAAAGGCGAGCACATGCTGCCCGGCTACGCGATCATCGCGCCGACCGATTCGCCCGAGGATGGCGGCTACGGCAGCTACGTCGTCGTCAACCCGTGGCCGCAGAAGGTCAGCGAGCAACGCACGTTGTACCTGAACCAGTTCACCGGGGCGACGATCGCCACCGCGACGGCGGACCAGGAGGGCGCGCTGGCACGGCTGACGAGCTTCGGCGTCGCCGTGCACATGGGCAACCAGTTCGGCGTGCTGACGCGCATCGTGGCGACGGTCGCGTGCGTCGGCGTATTGCTCAGCGTCGCCACCGGCCTGGCCATGTGGTGGAAACGCCGCCCGCCCGGCGGCACGGGACTGCCCGCTGCCACCGGACGACCCGAAATCCCGCGCACCGCAGTTGTTCTGCTGACCGTACTGGGCGCGATCTATCCCGCGTTCGGCGTCTCGCTGCTCGTCGTGCTGGCGTTGGAGACCGCCATCGGCCGACTGCGCCCCGCCACTTCCCAGAGAGAAAGCGAATAACCATGAAAACCACCATCTTCCGGGTCGTTCTCGCCGCATCGGTGTTGACTCTGGCGGGCTGTGCCTCGGCAGAGCAGGCGTCGGGCCCGATGGCCGAACACGTCACGGTCGCGAACCAGTGGGCCACCGCCGCCGACGCCGGGATGGCGGCGGTGTTCGGCAGCATCGCCAATACCGGCCGCGCCGACGCCACCATCGTCGGCGGGAGCTCGCCACAGGCCGGGCGCGTCGAGATCCACGAGGTCGCGCCGGACGCCACCGGCGCAAAGACGATGCGGCAGAAGGACGGTGGGCTGACGGTGCCCGCCGGTGCCGCCATCGAACTGATTCCCGGCGGCGACCACCTCATGCTGATGGATCTGACGCAGCCGCTGCTGCCCGGGGCCGACGTGACGGTGACGCTGCGATTCGACGACGGATCGACGCTGCCCGTCACCGCCCAGGTGCGCGACTTCGCCGGCGGCACCGAGGAATACGCACCGGCGACGCACGGAGACCAAGACGGGCACCACCATGGCTGAGCGCGTCAGCAGACGGCGCTTCGTCGCGGGCGGTGTCGCAGCGCTGGCCGGCACGGGACTGGCGGGCTGCGCAACCGCCCGATCCGCCGTCAGCGCCGAGGGATTCGGGACGGCCGTCGAACCCTGCTACGGTGCGCACCAGGCCGGCGTCGCCACCGCCCCGCAGGCGCACGCGCTGTTCGTCGCGCTCGATCTCGTCCCGCAGCAGCGGCGCAGCGCGCGCGAGACCCTCGAGGCGATCCTGCGGCTGTGGACCTCCGACGCGGAACGGTTGACCCAGGGCGAACCGGCGCTGGCCGACACCGAACCGGAGCTCGCGCGGCGTCCCGCGCGCCTGACGGTCACGGTCGGGCTGGGTGCCTCCGCGTTCGAGCGCGCCGGGCTGTCGCGCCTGCGCCCGGCGTCGGTGGCCGACCTGCCCGCGTTCCGCACCGACGCGCTCGACCCGCGATGGTGCGGCGGCGACCTGCTGCTGCAACTGTGTGCCGACGACCCCGTCGCCGTCGCGCACGCCGCCCGGGTGATGCTCAAGAACGTCCGCTCGATGACCCGCCAACGCTGGCGGCAGCGCGGCTTCCGTAATGCCCACGGCGCGGACCGGACCGGTGCGACCATGCGCAACCTCATGGGACAGGTCGACGGCACGGTCAACCTGCGCACCGAGGCCGAGTTCGACCAGCTGGTCTGGGACGACGGCGCGCGGCAGCGGTGGTTCGCCGGCGGCACCGTGCTGGTCCTGCGACGTATCCGCGCCGAGCTGGATACCTGGGACGAACTGGACCGCGCCACCAAGGAGCTGGTGGTCGGGCGGCGCCTCGACAACGGCGCCCCGCTGACCGGGCGGCAGGAGCACGACGAACCCGACTTCGCCGCCGAGGTCGGGGGCATCCCGGTCATCGCGCCCAACTCCCACATCGCGCTGGCCCGCGCCCGCGGGCCCAACGAGCGGTTCCTGCGCCGCCCGTACAACTACGACGACGCCCCGGCAGGCGGCGAGACGACGAACAGCGGCCTGATCTTCGCCGCCTACCAGCGCGACCCGGCCACCCAGTTCGTGCCGGTCCAGCAGCGCCTGGCCGACGCCGACGGGCTGAATCCCTGGATCACCACGATCGGGTCGGCCGTCTTTGCCGTCCTGCCCGGCGCCGAGCCCGGCGGTTATCTCGGGGCGGCGCTGTTTCACCGGTGACCCGGGCCTGCTACACCCTGTAGTTGACGGGCTCGGGCCGGCTGGGACACTGGTGGCCATGCGCAGCACTTCCTCCTCGGTGGAGACGTCGGCGACGCTGTTCGCCGACGCGTGCTCCGTCATCCCCGGCGGGGTCAACTCGCCGGTGCGGGCGTTCAGCTCGGTCGGCGGCACCCCGCGGTTCATCACCTCCGCGCGCGGCTGCCTGCTGACCGACGCCGACGGCAACACCTACGTCGACCTGGTGTGTTCCTGGGGGCCGATGATCCTCGGGCACGCGCACCCGGCCGTGGTCGAGGCGGTGCAGCGGGTCGCCTCCGACGGCCTGTCGTTCGGCGCGCCCACCCCCTCGGAGAGCGAGCTGGCCCGCGAGATCGTCGACCGCGTCGCCCCCGTCGAGCGGGTGCGGCTGGTGAACTCCGGCACCGAGGCCACCATGAGCGCGCTGCGGCTGGCCCGCGGCTACACCGGCCGGCCCAAGATCATCAAGTTCTCCGGCTGCTACCACGGCCACAGCGACGCCCTGCTCGCCGACGCCGGCTCGGGCGTGGCGACGCTGGGGCTGCCGTCCTCGCCCGGGGTCACCGGCGCGGCCGCCGCCGACACCATCGTGCTGCCCTACAACGATGTCGCCGCGGTCGAAGCGGCGTTCACCAAGTTCGGCGACGACATCGCCTGCGTGATCACCGAGGCCAGCCCCGGCAACATGGGCACGGTGCCGCCGGCGCCGGGCTTCAACGCCGCGCTGCGCCGCATCACCGCCGACCACGGCGCGCTGCTGATCTCCGACGAGGTGATGACGGGGTTCCGGGTGAGCAGGTCCGGCTGGTACGGCCTCGATTCCGTGGACGCCGACCTGTTCACCTTCGGCAAGGTGATGAGCGGCGGACTGCCCGCCGCCGCGTTCGGCGGCCGCGCCGAGGTGATGGAGCGGCTGGCCCCGCTCGGGCCGGTGTATCAGGCCGGCACGCTGTCAGGTAATCCGGTCGCGATGGCCGCGGGCCTGGCCACGCTGCGCGCCGCCGACGCCGCCGCCTACGCCATTCTGGACGCCAACGCCGACCGGCTGCACGGGCTGCTTACCGATGCGCTGACCGAAGCCGGTGTGGCACACCAGGTTCAGCGCGCCGGCAACATGCTGTCGGTGTTCTTCACGGACACGCCGGTGACCGATTTCGCGTCGGCGCGGGCCAGCGAGACGTGGCGGTTCCCGGCGTTCTTCCACGGCCTGCTCGACGCGGGCGTGTACCCGCCGCCCAGCGCATTCGAAACCTGGTTTGTCTCAACGGCGTTGGACGACGCCGCCTTCGACCGAATCGCCGCGGCCCTGCCCGGGGCCGCGCGTGCCGCCGCAGAAGCGACCCCACCATCATGACGGAAACCACGATCGTGCACGTGATGCGCCACGGCGAGGTGCACAACCCCGACAAGATTCTCTACGGCAGGCTGCCCGGCTACCGGCTGTCCGAGCGCGGCCGGGCGCAGGCCAAGGCGGTCGCCGACTGGATGGCCAAACGCGACGTCGTCTACGTGGTGGCCTCCCCCCTCGAGCGGGCCCAGGAGACCGCCGCGCCGATCGCGGCGAACCTCGGGCTGCCGATCGACACCGACGAGGACCTGATCGAGTCGACGAACATCTTTCAGGGGCAACGGGTTTCCCCGGGTGACGGCGCGTTGCGCGACCCGCGCAACTGGTGGCACCTGCGCAACCCGCGGGTCCCGTCGTGGGGCGAACCGTATACCGAGATCGCCAAGCGGATGACCGCGGCGCTGGACCGGGCCCGCATCAAGGCCGCCGGCCACGAAGCGGTGTGCGTGAGCCACCAGTTGCCGGTCGAGACGCTGCGCCGCGCGATGACCGGCAAGCCGCTGCACCACTTCCCGACCCGACGCATGTGCAACCTCGCCTCGGTGACGTCGTTCTACTTCCACGGAGAGACCTGCGTCGGCTGGGGTTATGCGGAGCTCGCCGGGCAGTGAGACGTTTGGCGGCCGTCCTGGCCAGCGCGGTGTGCGTCGCGCTGGCCGGCTGCTCCACCGGTGACGACGCCGTCGCCCAGGGTGGCACGTTCGAGTTCGTCGCGCCCGGCGGCCAGACCGACATCTTCTACGACCCGCCCGAAAGTCGCGGGCGGCCAGGCCCGCTGGCCGGACCGGACCTGATGGATCCCGCCAAGACGATCTCGCTCGACGACTTCGCGGGCAAGGTTGTCGTCATCAACGTCTGGGGCCAGTGGTGCGGGCCCTGCCGCACCGAGATCGCCCAGCTGCAGCAGGTCTACGACGCCACCAAGGCCGACGGCGTCGCGTTTCTCGGTATCGACGTGCGTGACAACAATCGCGACGCGGCGCGCGACTTCATCATCGACCGCAAGATCACCTTCCCGTCGATCTACGACCCGCCGATGCGCACCATGATCGCGTTCGGCGGCCGGTACCCGACCACCGTCATCCCGTCCACTGTGGTGCTCGACCGCGAGCACCGCGTCGCGGCGGTGTTCCTGCGCGAACTGCTCGCCGAGGATCTGCAGCCCGTCGTGGAACGCCTTGCCGCCGAACCGGAGCCGTCGACGTGAGCATCGGAGATGTCGGCCAGCTGATGGCCAGCGGACCGGTGGTGCTGGCGCTCGTCGTCAGCGCGCTGGCCGGGCTGGTGTCGTTCGCGTCGCCGTGCGTCGTGCCGCTGGTACCGGGCTACCTGTCCTATCTCGCCGCGGTGGTCGGCGTGCAGGAGCCGGACGAGGTCGCCGTGGCGACGGGGGCGCCGGTGGGCACGGCGCGCTCCGCGCGGGTCCGGGTGGCGGGCGCGGCGGCCCTGTTCGTCGCGGGCTTCACGGTCGTGTTCGTGCTCGGCACCGTCGCGGTGCTCGGCATGACCACCACGCTGATCACCAATCAACTTCTGCTGCAGCGCATCGGCGGGGCGGTCACGATCCTGATGGGGTTGGTGTTCGTCGGGTTCGTTCCGGCGCTGCAGCGCGAGGCCAGGTTCACGCCGCGCCAGCTCTCCACGCTCGGCGGCGCCCCGCTGCTCGGCGCGGTGTTCGCGCTGGGCTGGACCCCGTGCCTGGGGCCGACGCTGACCGGCGTGATCGCGGTGGCCTCGGCCACCGACGGCGCCACCGTCGCGCGCGGTGTCGCCCTGGTGATCGCGTACTGCCTCGGGCTCGGACTTCCGTTCGTGCTGTTGGCCTTTGGGTCCGCGCGCGCCGTGCAGGGGTTGGCCTGGCTGCGCCGCAACACCCGCGCGATCCAGATCTTCGGCGGCGCCCTGCTGATCCTCGTCGGCGTCGCGCTGCTGACCGGGGTCTGGGCCGATTTCGTGTCGTGGGTGCGCGACGCGTTCGTCTCCGACGTGACCCTGCCGATATGAGCACCACGGCACGTCTGTTCGCGCTCGTGCGCAACACCTGGCGCACGCTGACGTCGATGGGCACCGCGCTGGTGCTGTTGTTCCTGCTGGCGCTCGCGGCCGTGCCCGGAGCCCTGCTGCCGCAGCGCAGTCTCAACGAGTCCAAGGTGCAGGAGTACCTCGCCGAGCACCCGACCATCGGACCGTGGCTGGACCGGCTGCAGGCCTTCGACGTGTTCTCCAGCTTCTGGTTCACGGCAATCTATGTGCTGCTGTTCATCTCGCTGGTCGGTTGTCTTACACCGCGCACCGTCGAGCACATCCGCAGCCTGCGCGCGGTGCCGGTGGCCGCGCCGCGCAATCTGGCCCGGCTGCCCAAACATCACGAGGCCGAGGCGGACGGCGCACCCGACGCTGTGGCGGAGCAGGTGTCGGCCCGGCTGGGCGGTTGGCGGCGCACCACCCGGCAGGTCGGCGACGCCGTCGAAATCTCCGCGGAGAAGGGCTATCTGCGCGAGTTTGGCAACATCGTCTTCCACTTCTCGCTGCTCGGCCTGCTGGTGGCGGTGGCCGCGGGCAAGCTGTTCGGCTACGAGGGCAACGTCATCGTCGTCGCCGGCGGGCCCGGCTTCTGCTCGGCCTCACCCGCCGCGTTCGACTCGTTCCGTGCCGGTAACACCGTCGACGGCACCTCGCTCACCCCGATCTGCTTGAAGGTCAACGACTTCCAAGCCGACTATCTACCCACCGGCCAGGCGCTGTCGTTCGCCGCCGACATCGAGTACCAAGCCGGCGACGACCTGGCCAGCGGCACCTGGCGGCCCTACGAGCTGCGGGTCAACGAGCCGCTGCGCGTCGGCGGGGACCGGATCTACCTGCAGGGGCACGGCTACGCGCCCACCTTCACCGTCACGTTCCCCGACGGTCAGACCCGCACTCAGACGCTGCAGTGGCGGCCCGACGACCCGGTCACGCTGCTGTCGTCGGGCGTGATGCGGTTCGACCCGCCCGGCGGCACCTACCCCGATCCCGACGAACGCCGCAAGAACCAGATCGCGATCCAGGGCCTGTTCGCGCCGACCGAACTGCTGCACGGCGCGCTGCTGTCGTCGAGCTTCCCCGCGCTCAACGATCCCGCCGTCGCCATCGACATCTACAAGGGCGACACCGGCCTCGACACCGGCAGGCCGCAGTCGTTGTTCACCCTCGACCCGAAACTCATCGAGCAGCAGCGGCTGACCAAGATGGCCCGGGTCAACCTCGGCGCGGGGGAGTCGACCCGCCTCGATGACGGCACCGTCGTGCGCTTCGACGGCGCCGTGCCGTTTATCAACGTGCAGGTGTCCCACGACCCCGCCCAGGTGTGGGTGCTGGTGTTCGCGCTGACGATGATGGCCGGTCTGCTGGTGTCGCTGGTGATCCGGCGGCGCCGAGTCTGGGTGCGGATCACCCCCGCGGCGCCGGGTACCGTGAGCGTCGAGTTCGGCGGACTGGCCCGCACCGACAACTCGGGGTGGGGCGAGGAGTTCGAACGGCTGACCGAGCGCCTCCTGCCGGGAGCGCGGCCGGCGCGGCGAGAGAAGGTTGTGTGAATACCGAGCAGATTGACATCGGGTTGGCCCGTTACTCCGACTGGGCGTTCACATCGTCGGTGATCGTGCTGGTCGGGGCGTTGCTGCTGCTCGCCGTCGAGCTGGCCTACAGCCGCAGCCGTAAGGCGCTGGCGCGTGAGGCGGTGCCGGTCGGGGCTGGCGACGGTCCCGGCGTCGTCGTCGCGGCCCCGGGCAAGTCGGTCGATGAGCGCATCGGGGGCGCCGGCCTGGCGCTGACCTATCTCGGCATCGGCCTGTTGCTGGTGTGCATCGTGTTGCGCGGGCTCGCGACGGCGCGGGTGCCGTGGGGCAACATGTACGAGTTCATCAACCTGACCTGCTTCTCGGGTCTGGTCGCCGCCGCCGTCGTGCTGCGCCGCCGCCAACACCGGGCGCTGTGGGTGTTCGTGCTGGTGCCGGTGCTGATCCTGCTGACGGTGTCGGGGCGCTGGCTCTACACCAACGCCGCCCCGGTGATGCCCGCGCTGCAGTCCTACTGGCTGCCGATCCACGTGTCGGTCGTCAGCCTCGGGTCGGGGGTGTTCCTGGTCGCGGGGGTGGCCAGCATCCTGTTCCTGTTCAAGATGTCGCGGTTCGGCGACCCCACCGCCGACGGGGTGGTGGCGCGCATCGTCAACCGGCTGCCCGATGCGCAGACCCTGGACCGGATCGCCTACCGCACAACGATCTTCGCGTTTCCCGTGTTCGGCTTCGGGGTGATCTTCGGGGCCATCTGGGCCGAGGAGGCGTGGGGCCGCTACTGGGGGTGGGACCCCAAGGAGACCGTCTCGTTCATCGCGTGGGTGATCTACGCGGCGTATCTGCACGCGCGCTCGACGGCCGGCTGGCGCGACCGCAAGGCCGCCTGGATCAACGTGGCCGGGTTCATCGCGATGGTCTTCAACCTGTTCTTCATCAACCTCGTCACCGTCGGCCTGCACTCGTACGCCGGCGTCGGGTAGCCAAATTGTTTTCGCTGGCAACTACGTGATGGGCGCGACGTACCACCTCGGCCTCGGCGCCCTTCGCGGGCGCTAATTTGCGATCCCGGCGAAACCGTGGTTTGCCAGCCGCCCGGTGGGCGTTGCTGCGGCACGGCCCGGCGGAGTGGCATCGACGGTACCGCCGCTGGTCACCGGATTTGCCCTGAACGCTCGGGGTTCATTGTCCGGCCTTGCCGGACTTATTCGGGTCGATTCTGGTCATAGGGTAGATTTCCCGTGACTTTGCTGTGATACTGCCTGGCAGGGTGCGCCTGCTTGGCGCTGAGGAACTTTGAGGGGGATGGGCACCGTGGTGCAGCCGGAGGGGTTCGCGGAGCAACGGCGATCGTCGTGGTCGCCCATTGCCGACGACCACACCGGCGCCCGTGCCCGAGTCGAAAAGGGGAGTTGCTGACGTGCATGCGAAGTATGTGGGACGCGTAGGAACCCTGGCGCTCGCGCTGGGTATCGGCGTCCCGGTGTTGGGCACGGTCGTCGGGTCGACCGGCGAAACGTCCGAGGCCGACTCGTGGGCACCGCCGGCGTCATCCCGGCCGTACGTGACCATGGCCGTGACCGGTTCCAGCGTCGGCGCCACCAACGAGACGCCGCTGCCGGCGTCGACGGCCGGGCCCGGCGCGAACAACGGACAGGCGCCCTGGCTGCTGCTCGGCCTCAACCCCGACGGCAGCGCGGCGCCGGGGCACACCTCGCTGCTCGATCTGTTCGGGGACGACGACGCTCCCTACCCGTTCCAGACGCACTTCATCCACCCGATCAAGGACCACAACCCGCTGTCGGCCACCGGCATCTGGCTGTTCGGGACGGCGGCGTTCGACAAGGCCGCGGCCCGCGCCAACGTCAGCGGGCGCTGCGGGATGATCTGCAACGGCGCCGACGGCGGTCCCGGGGAGGACGGCCAGCACGGTGGCTGGCTGATCGGCAACGGCGGTAAGGGCGGCGACGGCGCGCCCGGCCAGGCCGGCGGCAACGGCGGCCACGGCGGCTGGCTGATCGGCAACGGCGGCCACGGCGGCAAGGGCGGCGACGGGGCGACCCCCGGTGCCGACGGCGCCCCGGGCGGCAACGGCGGCAACGGCGGCTGGTTCGCCGGTAACGGCGGTAACGGCGGCAACGGCGGCAACGGCGCCCAGGGCGCGTCCGGCAGCACCGGCCCCGACGGCAACGGCACGGTCGGCGGCCCCGGCGGTAACGGTGGCGCGGGCGGCCTCGGCGGCAGCGCGGGCGTCGCGATCGGTGTCGGCGGCAACGGCGGGGCCGGCGGCAACGGCGGTCAGGGCGGCACCGGCGGCCCCGGCGCGAACAACCCGGACGGGCCGGGTGGCACCGGCGGTCCCGGCGGTCCCGGCGGCACCGGTGGCTCCGGTGGTAACGGCGGCGCATCGGGCTATGACGCCGGCGACGGCGGCCCGGGCGGTGTCGGCGGTCAGGGCGGCACCGGCGGCGAGGGCGGCGAAGGCATCCCCTCGGGCGACGGCGGCGAGGGCGGCCCCGGCGGCACCGGCGGTACCGGTGGCGATGGCGGCGGCGACATCTTCGATCCCGATCCCACCGAGGATCTCGGGTCTTCGAACGACCCCGACGCCGAGGGCGGCGGTGCCGCGGGCGGCAGCACCGGCGGCGGCACCGACACCGGCACGGGTACCACCGGTCCTGGTGACAGCGGCGGCGAAGCCGGCGGTGAGGCCGGCGGCGGTGGTGGCGGTACCGGCGGTGGCACCGGAGGCGGCGGCGACGGCGGTGGCGGCAGCGGCGGTGGTGGCGGCACCAGCTAGCCGCCACCCTTAGCGGCGCGCATCCCGGTCGCGCGGCGGCGCTTGGCATAGGATTGCGCCCACCGACAGCCGAGCGATCGAGGGAGTCCGTCAGCGTGCCTGAACATCCGGCTCAGGATCGTCTCGGCAGCACCTCTCTTTCCGGATCTCAGGCTGAAAGTCCTTCGCGGACAAACGGTTTCCGGGCGCAGAACCGATTCTCCGATCCAGCGGCCGACCCGCCCCCGGAGTGGACTGCGCCGACCCCGCCGACCGGGATTCCCGTGGCGCCCGCGCCCGTCGGTCCGGTGTCGGAGGCCCCCGTGGACGAACTGACGCCCTACCTGGACCTGTCGACGGTCGCGCTGCTCGGGCAGCGCAAGCGCGCACCGTCGGCCGGCTGGCGCAAATGGCTGTACCGGGCCACGTTCACGCTCGTCAACGCCGGCGAGAGCCCGAAGGTGGTGCACCGCGAGGCGCTCACCGCGCAGATCCAGCGGCCGCTGCGGGGCTGCTACCGGATCGCGCTGCTGTCGCTGAAGGGCGGCGTCGGCAAGACCACGATCACCGCGACGCTGGGCGCCACCCTGGCCTCGATCCGTGGCGACCGGGTGATCGCGGTCGACGCGAACCCGGATCGCGGCACGCTGAGCCAGAAGGTGCCGCTACAGACCCCCGCCACGGTGCGGCACCTGCTGCGTGACGCGGAGGGCATCACCAGCTACGCCGACGTGCGCAACTACACCTCACAGGGGCCCAGCAGGCTGGAAGTGCTGGCCTCCGAGACCGACCCGGCGGTGTCGGAGGCGTTCAGCTCCGATGACTACACGGCCGTGTTGGCCATCCTCGAGCGGTTCTACAGCGTGGTGCTCACCGACTGCGGCACCGGGATGCTGCACTCGGCGATGGCGGCGGTGCTGGCCAAGGCCGACGTGCTGATCGTGATCAGCACCGGTTCGGTGGACGGGGCGCGCAGCGCGTCGGCGACGCTGGATTGGCTCGACGCCCACGGGCATCAGGACATGGTGCGTGACTCGATCGCCGTCATCAACGCGGTGCGGCCGCGGTCGGGCAAGGTGGACATGAAGAAGGTCGTCGACCACTTCAGCAGGCGGTGCCGCGCGGTGATTCAGGTGCCGTTCGACCCGCACCTGGAGGAGGGCGCCGAGATCGAACTGGAGCGGCTCAAACCCGAAACCCGCGAGGCGCTACTCGAACTGGCCGCCACCGTGGCGGGTGGCTTCTCGACGGTGCGACGCGCGGGCTGACCGGTTACGGGCGCGGGTTGTCGCCCTGGCCCAGACGACGCAGGAATTCGGGATCGTCGTCGGGGCCGATCACGCGCGTTTTCGGGCGGCTCGCGCTCACCTGGGTGAGTCGCCAGCCCACATACGCCAAGCCGGCCAATACCAGAAGCAGGAGCACGTAAGCCACTGAAGAAACCTCCTTCCTATGAATATACGCGCCATGGGTAGGCTCGGCGCGTGGCAGATGGTCGACCGGGCACGCGGCTGATCTTCGACGTGCTCGCCTACGTGCTGGCGCGCCTTGCGCTGGTCGCGGTGCTGACCGCGGTGATCCTCGGCGTCGCGCACCTGGTCGGGGTGCGCGAATTCCCCCTCGTGATCGCGCTGCTGTTCGCGATGGTGATCGCGCTGCCGCTGGGCATCTGGGTGTTCGCCCCGCTGCGCAGACGCGCCACCGCGAGCATCGCCGCCTTCGACGAACGCCGCCGCGCCGACCGCGAACGGCTGCAGGCTCGGCTGCGCGGTGACCAACCACCCGAGTCGTGACCTCCGTCCCGCGTGTGGCGTTCGGTGCCGAATTCAGCGGCGTCGATGGCTTTCTCAACACCCCCACCTACGGCTTACCGCCGCAGTTCGTCGTCGACGCCCTGCTTGAGTGCATCGACCGGTGGCGGACCGGCACCATGGACGTGCCCGGCTTCGACGAACACGTGGCCGCCGCGCGCGCCGGGTACGCGGCGTTGACCGGACTGCCCGTCTCCTCGGTGGCGATGGGCGGCACGGTGTCAGGGGTGTTGGGGCTGGTCGCCGCGGCGATCCCGGACGGCAGTCGCGTCGCTACGCTGACGGGCGAGTTCACCAGCACCACATTTCCGTTCGCTGCGCAATCCGGACGCGGTATCACGGTCACCGAACTGCCGCCCGACGAACTCGTCGCGTGCGCCGCCGATTTCGACGTGGTCACCGTGAGCCTGGTGCAGTCGGCGACCGGTGCGGTGCTGGATCTCGACGGGTTGCGCGCGGCGGTCGCGGGCACCGACACGTTCACGGTCGTCGATCTGACGCAGGCGCTCGGGTGGAAGCTGTTCGACGTCAGTTGGGTCGACGTCACCGCTGCCGCGGTCTACAAGTGGCTGCTGGCGCCGCGCGGAACCGCATGGATGTCGTTGAGCGACAGGATTTCTCGGCTGATGACCCCGCACGGGGCGAACTGGTACGCCGGGCAGGAACCGTGGCAGACGATCTACGGGCTGCCGCTGCGACTGGCCGACGACGCGAGCCGATTCGACCTCTCGCCGACGTGGTTCAGTGTGCTGGGCGCCGGGCTGACGCTGCCGTGGTTGGCGTCGCTGGACCGCGCCGCGGTCCAGGCGCACACCGTCGGGCTGGCCAACCGGCTGCGCGCCGAACTGTCGCTGCCCCAGCAGGACTCGGCGATCGTGTCGCTGCCGGTCGACGGCGCCCCCGATGAACTTCGCGACAGGCTCGCCGGCGCGGGCGTCCGCGCCGCCGTGCGCGCCGGCGGCGTGCGGGTGGGCTTTCATCTCTACAACGACGACAACGACCTCGACCGGTTGCTCGACGCCCTGAGCTGACGGGTCGCCTGTCAAGTTTTCTTGACACCCTCCGGTTGTCAACGTAACTTGACACCATGAGTGCTGAGCCGACCGCTGAGGCCATGGCCAGTGTCGACCCCGCCGTCGGCCTGGCGGCGGTGCGCGCGCTGCGTCGCCTGCAGGAACGGCTGGAGGCGATTCACGTGGCGAATGCCCGTGCTGCGGGCTGGAGTTGGCAGGCCATTGCCGCCGCCCTCGGGGTCAGCAGGCAGGCCGTGCACCAGAAGTACAACCGGAGGAGCTGACGATGTTCGAGCGATTCAGCCGGCACGCGCGCATCGCGGTGGTGCTGGCGCAGGAGGAGGCGCGCGAGCTGCAGTCCGACGTCATCCGGCCCGAGCACCTGCTGGTGGGCGTGCTGGCGAGCGCGGGCCGCGAGTTCGGTGCCCTGATGGCCGAACACGGGCTCACCGTCGAGGCCGTCCGCGGCAGGCTGGAGTCCTCCGTCAGTTCTGATGACGAGACCTTCGAACGCGACGCCGAGGCGTTGCGCTCGATCGGCATCGACCTGCATGCCGTGCGGGACAGCGTGGCGCGCACCTTCGGCGCCGACGCCTGGGACGGCGCGCTGCGCCGGTCGGGACGCCGTCGTCGCCGCCGCGGGCACCTCCCGTTCACCAGGCCCGCCAAGAAGACGCTCGAGCTGGCGTTGCGAGAAGCAATCGCGCACAAGGACTCTGCGATCGGTTCCGAGCACGTGATGCTCGGCATCCTGCGCGGCGGTGACGATTTCACGCTGTCGCTGATCACCGAGCATGTCGACGTGCCGCAACTGCGCCGCGACATCCTCGGGCTGCTGGAGGCCGCGGCCTGACTCAGCCCAGGAAGCGCTCGGCATACGGGCGGAACCGTTCGGCGAGTTCGACGGCGTCGAGGCCGAACATCTCGGCCGACGTCGCCACCCGCCCCAGCCTGCCGCGCTGGTGCCCGGCCAGATACTCGCCGATCGCGGCACGGGCCGCGTCGGTCATCTCTTCGTCGGCGAGCTCGAAAATCCGTTCCGCCGTGCCCATTTCGTCGGCCATGAAGTCATCGAACCGGACGTCGAGCGAACGGTCCGGCGGAATGACGTCCCGATCACGCATCAGCGCGTTGAGCATCCGCTCCAGGCGGGCGACCCACGTCTCGGCGATCTCGGTCACCGGCACCGGCGCGCAGTGCATGCGCGCGCTGTAGGTCAGCATCGCCAGCATCGACAGCACCACCGGCACCGGTTCGCGGTGGGTGACGATCACCACCACACCCGGGAACACCTTGTCGAGCACCGGCAGCTGTTCGAGATGCTGCGGCGACTTCAGCAGCCAGCGCCGCCCGCCGCGCAGGAACTGCATCGCCTTGAGCTGGGTCTTGAGGTGCTCGTAGTGCGGCGTCTGGTCATGGGCCAGGTAGTAGTCCCGCCACCGCGGCACGTGGCCGAGCGTTTCGAACAGCATCGACGAGAAGTCGTTGGCCAGCAGCTGGATCTCCTCGTGCACGTGATCGGTGGTCATCTCGTGCATCAGCGGGAAGTACGGCATGACGGTGTTCATCACCGTCACCGCCATGTCCATCCGGGTGCGGCGCGGGTCGGGTTCGCTGCCCGCCTCCGACGGCAGCGGGAACGGCTCGTTGCTCTCCCAGTACGGCATCGTGCGAAAGGTCGGGCCGGCGGCCAGCAGGTTGTGCAGGTGCGTGGTGCCGGTGCGCGGCAGCCCGGCGATCACGATCGGGGGCGCCAGCTCGATGTCGTGGATCTCGGGGTGGCGCTTGAGCAGGTCGGTGAGCAGCAGCCGGTTCTTCAGCAGTTGCAGCAGCTGCGAGTGGAAGTTGACGACGCCGGCGTCGTGCAGCGTCGGAATCTCTTGCAGCGCTTGCAGATACACGTCGAGGCGCTCGCGGTAGTCGTCGGGGCCGAAGTCGTCGAGTCCGGTCTCGGCGGTGGCCTTGTCGTGCAGCACGTGGGCGTCGAGCGGGCAGTCGGGCGCCATCGCCGCCATCATCTGGCGCAGCGGCTCGGCTGCGGCGGGGAAGCGGGGTTCGGCGAGATCGTCGAGCGTGACGGGCGCGGATGTGATGTCGGTCACGGACACTTATGTTACTCTGAGTTTCGTAATGACGGTAGAACTTGGCCGACCCCGCGATCGGCGCATCGACAGCGCGGTGCTCGAGGCCACCGTCGAGCTGCTCGGCGAGACCGGCTACGCGTCGCTGTCGGTGGACGCGATCGCCCGCCGGGCCGGCACCAGCAAGCCCGCCATCTACCGGCGCTGGCCCAGCAAGGCGCACCTGGTGCACGAGGCGGTGTTCCCGCTCGCCGAGGACAGCGCGCTGCCCGACACCGGTTCGGTGGCCGGCGATGTGCGCGAGATGCTGCGCGGCACGGTCGAGGTGTTGACCACCCCGGCGGCGCGCGCGGCGCTGCCCGGACTCGTCGGCGAGATGGCCGCGGACGCCACCCTGCACGCCGCGCTGCTCGAGCGGTTCGGTCGGCTGCTGTCCCGCGGCCTGTCGGACTGGCTCGCCGCCGCGGTGGCCCGCGGGCAGGTGCGCGCGGAGGTGACGGCGGCCGACGTCGTCGACGCCATCGCGGGCATCACGTTCCTGGCGCTCATCACCCACGGCGACACGCTCGACGAGGTGTGGATCGACCGCACCGCCGAACTCATCACGAGAGGAATCAGTGCATGACCGAGCATGAATCCCGGCAGGCGTGGCGTGAATTGCTGGACACGCTGGGCAATCTCGACAGCACATTCCTCGAGGGGGAGCGGGCCGTCACCGACGACCGCCACATCGCCGACGGGTACCGCATGCTGGCCACCACGCTGGGCGTGGCACTGGACACCTACCTGTTCGCCGAGCCGAGTCGTCCGGTGTGGATCGAGTTGAACACCCCGTTCCGCCGTGACCGCCGGTGGGGCGGTGACAACACCGACGCCTACTACTACATGTGTCCCGTCGACCCGGCGCGCCGCTACCGGATCAGCGGCAATCGCGGTGACAGCGTGTACTTCTCGGTGACCGCGTACAACGAACCGTCCCCGGGCGCGTGGTCGGACCGCATTGTGGCGATCGTGCGCGACGACGATCTCGACATCGACGCCGACGGCAACTTCTCGTTCGAGTACGGGCCGACGGACGGCGGCGTCGTGCTGGTGACGCGTGACTATCAGGCGGACCCGCTAACCGGGCGTCCGGTGCGCTGGCAGATCGAGGCGCTCGACGCGCCCGACCCGATCCGGCACGGCGACGCGGAGACCGCGGCGGCGTTGCGGGCCAGCGCGGCGTGGCTGCGCACGATGTTCGCGATCGTGCCGCTGGCCGTCGGGGTACGCGTCGATGACCAGCACACGCTGGGCCACGAAATCTCGCAGGTGGCAAACCAATTCGCCGATCCGTACCAGGTACCCGACGCCAACTTCGGTTGGTCGGCGCGCGACGCCTGTTACGCCTACGGCAGCTTCGACCTCGCCGAGGACGAGGCGCTGGTGGTGACGCACACTCCGCCGCCGTGCCGGTTCTGGAACCTGGTGGTGTGGAACCAGTTCATGGCCACCCACAACGCCGGTGACGCCCGCTCGTCGATCAACGGCCACTCGGCGGTGCCCAACACCGACGGGTCGGTGACCGTCGTCATCTCGCGGGGGATGACCGCGCACCCGAATTCGATCACCACGCTGGACTATCCGCGCGGCAATCTGGCGTTCCGCTGGTTCCTCGCCGACGAGGTGCCTGCGCGCCCGCGGGTGCAGTTGGTCAAGGCCGGCGACGCGCCCACGGCCGTCACGTAGCGATTTCGGCGCGCTACCGTACGCCAGGCGTCGGTTAGCGCGCCGAAATCGCCAAGGTGAGGGCCACGGCGACCGCCCACACCAGCATCGTCAGCCCGGTGTCGCGCAGCACCGGGATCAAGTCCTTACCGCCGGCGCCCCTGCGCACCGGCGCGGCGGCCCGCACCGCCAGCGGCAGCGCCACCAGGCCGACCGCCGTCCACGGCGTCGCGCGCATCAACGCCACGGCGGCCAAGAACGCCACGGCCAACAGCACCTGGTACAGCACGCGGGTTTTCGCGTCGCCCAGCCGCACCGCCAGCGTGATCTTGCCGGACTCGCGGTCGGTGGGGATGTCGCGCAGGTTGTTGGCCACCAGCACCGCCGACGACAGGCTGCCCATCGCCACCGCCGCCACGATGCCGACCCAGTCGACCCGCAGCGCCTGGGTGTACTGGGTGCCCAGCACCGCGACCAGCCCGAAGAACACGAACACCGCGACCTCGCCGAGGCCGCGATAGCCGTACGGCTTCGAGCCGCCGGTGTACAGCCACGCCCCCGCGATGCACGCCGCGCCGACGGCGATCAGCCACGGCGCGCTGAACCACGCCAGCACCAGCCCCGCGATCGCCGCGACGAGCAGGCTGACGACCGCGGCGGTCAGCACCGAGCGCGGACTGGCCACCTTCGACCCGACCAGCCGCAGCGGGCCGGCCCGCACGTCGTCGGTGCCGCGGATGCCGTCGGAGTAGTCGTTGGCGTAGTTGACGCCGACGATCATCGCGACCGCGACCACCAGCGCCAACAACGCCTTCCACCAGCACGCGGCGTGCAGCCACGCCGCCGCACCGGTGCCCGCGATCACCGGGGCGATCGCATTGGGCAGGGTGCGCGGGCGGGCGCCCTCGACCCACTGCCCGAAACTGGCCATGAGCGTCATCGTGTCATGACCGACAATGAACGAATGCTGGCAGTCATCGGTGGCAGCGGTTTCTACTCGTTCTTCGGACCCGACGCCCGCACCGTCAACGTGGACACCCCCTATGGCGCCCCGAGCGCGCCGATCACCATCGGCGCCGTGGGCAACCACGAGGTGGCGTTCCTGCCCCGGCACGGGGTCAACCACGAGTACTCCCCGCACACCGTGCCGTACCGGGCCAACATGTGGGCGCTGCGGTCGCTGGGCGTGCGGCGGGTGTTCGCGCCGTGCGCGGTGGGCAGCCTCACCGAGGAACTGGACCCGGGCGCGATGGTGGTGCCCGATCAGCTGGTGGACCGCACCCGCTACCGCGAGGACACCTACTTCGACACCGGCGGCGTGCATGTCGGGTTCGCCGACCCGTACTGTCCCGACCTGCGTGCCGTGGCCGCCGGCCTGCCCGGCGTGGTGGACGGCGGCACGATGGTCGTCATCCAGGGCCCGCGGTTCTCCACCCGCGCCGAGAGCCGCTGGTTTGCAAGTCAGGGGTTCACCCTGGTCAACATGACCGGCTATCCGGAGGCCGTGCTCGCCCGTGAACTCGAAATGTGTTATGCGGCAATCGCGTTGGTGACCGACCTGGACGCCGGAATCGAGACCGGCAGCGGCGTACGGGCCGTCGATGTGTTCGCCGAGTTCGAGCGCAACCTGGTGCCGTTCAAGAAGCTGGTCTCGGCGGCCATCGAGAGGGTCGACGACACCCAGACCTGCGCGCACTGCCTGGCCCACGAGGGCGTGCAGCTGCCGTTCGAGTTGCCGTGAGGGTGCTGCTGACCGGCGCGGCGGGCTTCATCGGAGCCCGCATCGCCGCCGCGCTGCGCGACGCGGGCCACGAGGTCGTCGCCGTCGACACGATGCTGGCCGCCGCGCACGGGCCCGACGCACAGCCGCCGCCGGGCTGCGAACCGGTCGACGTCCGCGACGCGGCCGCGCTGGCGCCGCTGCTCGCCGGGGTCGACGTGGTGTGCCACCAGGCCGCGGTGGTCGGGGCCGGGGTCAACGCCGCCGACGCGCCGTCCTACGGCAGCCACAACGACTTCGGCACCGCGGTGCTGCTGGCCGAGATGTTCGCCGCGGGCTGCCGGCGGCTGGTGCTGGCGTCGTCGATGGTGGTCTACGGGCAGGGCCGTTTCGACTGTCCGCAGCACGGCCCCGTCGACCCGCCGCCGCGCACCAGGGCCGACCTCGACGCCGGGATCTTCGAGCAGCGCTGCCCGGTGTGCGGATCGCCGGCGCAGTGGCGGCCGGTCGACGAATCCGCGCCGCTGCGGCCGCGCAGCCTGTACGCCGCCAGCAAGACCGCCCAGGAGCACTACTCGTCGGCGTGGGCCGACGCGGTCGGCGGCACCGTTGTCGCGCTGCGCTACCACAACGTGTACGGCCCGTACATGCCGCGCGACACCCCGTACTCCGGGGTCGCGGCCATCTTCCGCTCCGAACTCGAAGCCGGCGATGTGCCAAGGGTTTTCGAGGATGGTGGGCAGATGCGGGACTTCGTCCACGTCGACGACGTCGCCGCGGCCAACGTCCTGGCGGTGGAGTCCGAACTCGACGGGTTCAACGCGTTTAACGTGTGCTCGGGCCGACCGATCTCGATCATCGAGGTGGCCACCGAACTGTGCGAGGCGCGCGGCGACGCGGCGCCGGTCGTCACCGGTCAGTACCGCAGCGGCGACGTCCGCCACATCGTCGCCGATCCGGCCCGCGCCGCCGAGGTGCTCGGGTTCCGCGCCGCCGTCGACCCGCGCGACGGATTGCGCGAGTTCGCGTTCGCGCCGTTGCGGGCGTAGCTGCGACGCGTCGCGGTCGTTGTCGTTATCGTCGCGATTGTGGCGTCAGGTCTGCTGGCACTGGTGTGGTCGCAGCAGCGACGGCTGATCTACTTCCCGTCGCCGGGCCCGGTGCCTTCCGCGACGGCGGTGGGCGGCCGCGACGTCGTGCTGACCACCGAGGATGGAATCCGGTTGGGTGCCTGGTACTTTCCGGCCGCGAGCGACGGGCCCGCGGTGCTGGTGTGCAACGGCAACGCCGGCGACCGGTCGATGCGGGTGACGCTGGCCGCGGCGCTGCACCGGATGGGGCTGTCGGTGCTGCTGTTCGACTACCGCGGCTACGGCGGCAATCCGGGGCGTCCGTCGGAGGACGGCCTGGCCGCCGACGCGCGGGCGGCCCAGCAGTGGCTGGCCGCCCGGGACGGCGTCACCAAGATCGTGTACTTCGGCGAATCCCTCGGCGCCGCAGTGGCGGTCGGGCTGGCCGTCGAACGCCCACCCGCGGCGCTGGTGCTGCGGTCGCCGTTCACGTCGCTGCCCGACGTGGCCGCGGTGCACTACCCGTGGTTGCCGGTGCGACGCCTGCTTTTGGACCGCTATCCGTCGATCGACCGGATCGGCGCGCTGCGGGTGCCGCTGCTGGTCATCGCAGGCGACCGCGACGACATCGTCCCGGAGCGGCTGAGCAGGCGGCTCTACGACGCCGCCGGCGAGCCCAAGCGGTACGTCCTGGTGCCCGGCGCCGGGCACAACGACCCCGAGCTGCTGGACGGTCCGCGGATGCTCGACGAGATCAAGGGGTTCCTGTCGGCCACCGGTGTCACTTAGTGATACTGGTCGGATGAAGCCCGCCATCTGTGAGCAGTTCGGCATCGATTTCCCGCTCTTCGCGTTCAGCCACTGCCGCGACGTAGTGGCCGCGGTGACCAACGCCGGCGGGTTCGGCGTGCTGGGCGCCACCGCGTATCCGCCGGAAATCCTGGACCAGGAACTGAAGTGGATCGACGACCACGTCGGCGGCAAACCCTACGGGCTGGACCTGATCGTGCCCGCCAAGTACGAGGGCAAGGGGGAGAAGCTGTCCGGCGACGACCTGGCCAGGCGCATTCCCGACGACTACCGCAGCTACATCAACGAGATCCTGGCCGCCCACGACATCGAGCCGGACACCACGCCGCGCACCGGGCCGTCGTTCCTGTCCGGCAACACCGGCAAGGAACTGCTCGAGGTGGCGATGAGCCACCCGATCAAGCTGATCGCCAACGCGCTGGGCGTGCCGCCGGACTACATGATCGAGGCGGGTAAGCGGAACGGTGTGCCGGTCGCGGCGCTGGTCGGCGCCAAGGAGCACGCCGTCAAGCAGGTCGCGGCCGGGGTGGACCTGATCATCGCGCAGGGCACCGAGGCCGGCGGACACTGCGGCGAGGTGACCACGTTGGTGCTGATCCCCGAGGTGATCGAGGCGATCGACAACAAGGTGCCGGTGCTGGCGGCGGGCGGGATCGTCACCGGACGGCAGATGGCCGCCTGCGTCGCCATGGGCGCCGCCGGGGCATGGACCGGCTCGGTGTGGTTGACCACCGAGGAGGCCGAGACCGCCCCGCACACCAAGGAGAAGTTCATCGCCGCGAGCTCACGGGACACGGTGCGCTCCGCGGGCCGGACGGGAAAGCCTGCGCGCCAACTGGTTTCGGACTGGACGAACGCGTGGGCGCCGAATCCGGACGGCCGTCAGCCGCTGCCGCTGCCGCTGCAGTCGATGATCGCCGAGCCCGTCGTCCGGCGCATCGACGTGCTCGCGGCGCAGGGGCATCCCGGCGCGCAGGCGTTGGCCACCTACTTCGTCGGCCAGGGCGTCGGGTTGATGAACAAGGTCAAACCCGCCCGCGAGGTGGTCCGCGAATTCATCGAGGACTACCTGGCCGCCACCGAACGCCTGAGCAACTCGCTACCCGACCTCTGAGCGATTTCGGCGCGCTAACCGACGCTGTGCGAACGGTTGCGCGCCGAAATCACCCGGTCAGGGGACGGTGACGCAGACGTCGCCGACGCAACCGCCGCCGCCCTCGGGTCCGCCGCCGCCACCGCCGACGCCCGGGATGGAGCCGGCGCCGCCGCCGGGACCACCGCCGCCGGTCGGCCCGCCGGGGATGCTGCCGCCGCCGCCCTCGGGACCCCCACCGCCGGTCGGCCCACCTGGTGCCGTGCCCGGCTCACCGGGCACCGCCCCCGGCTCACCGGGCGCGGGCTCGGGCGCCATCGTCGTCTCCGGCGTCGTCACGACGGCCGTCGTCTCGGTCGTCTCGCTGGTGGTCGTCGATTCGCTGTCGCCGCTGCCGCCGCAGCCGACGGCCAACACCATCGCGGCGGCGCCGCTGAACAGGGCCAATCCCGTTCTCGCCTGAGTCCTCATCGAGCCTCCGTTTCGATTCGAGTGCCGTGTGGTGGTACCCACGTCCACTCGGCCGAAACGGATCAGTCGTAGGTGATGCGCACCGAGATGGGGTCGCTCTCCATCGCGCGCATCGTCAGCGCCAAGGCGGCCTGACTCAGCCGGCTCGGCCCTCCGAAGCTGCGGGCGCGGGCGCGCACGTCGTCGTCGGGCTCGAAAGTCGCTGTGCCGGTGCGCCATTCGTCGCCGACCTGCACCCGCACCCGCGGGTTTGCGGCGATATTGTAGGCCCACCCGGCGCGGCGCCCGTGCTGCGAGATCACCCACACGCCGGTCTCGTCGGCGCGGCCGGCCAGCGGCACCCGCCGCGGCTCGCCGCTCTTGCGGCCGATCGTCTCCAGTCCTACCACCAGCGCCGGCCGGATGCCGATGCGGTCGAGGGCGGCGACGAGCGGATTCATCGCCACGCGGCCGAGTTGCCGCTCGAACTTGAACTTGCGTCGCGCCCGTTGGGCAGTCCTGGTCGTCATGGCGGCGACGATACTAGAAAGATCATTCAAGTACAACCGCCGTCGAAGTCGTTAGCCTTCGGAGAATGTCGGTGACGGTGGTGCTGCCCTGCCTGGACGAGGCGGAATCGCTGCCGGGTGTGCTGGCCGCGATGCCCGACGGCTACCGGCCGCTGGTGGTCGACAACAACAGCACCGACGGCACCGCCGAGGTGGCCCGCCGCCACGGCGCCGACGTCGTCACCGAAACCCGGCCCGGCTACGGTGCCGCGGTACACACCGGCGTGCTGGCCGCGACGACGCCGATCGTCGCGGTGCTCGACGCCGACGGCTCACTGGATCCCGGTGAACTGCCCGCGCTCGTCACCGACCTCGACGGCGCCGACCTGGTCATCGGCCGCCGCCGCCCCGCGACGGGCCTGCGCTGGCCGTGGCACGCACGCCTCGGCACGGCCGCGGTGTGCTGGCGGCTGCGCCACCGGTACGGCCTGCCTGTGCACGACATCGCGCCGATGCGGGTGGCGCGTCGCGACGCGTTGCTCGCGCTCGGCGTCACCGACCGCCGCTCCGGCTATCCGCTCGAGCTGCTGGTGCGCGCGGCCCAGGTCGGCTGGACGGTGGTCGAGCGCGACGTCAGCTATGGTCCGCGCACCGGCGGCAGGTCGAAGGTCAGCGGCTCGATGCGCGGCAGTTTCATTGCCGCCGTTGACTTCTGGCGGGCCATCTCGTGATCCCCGTCGCGATCCTCGTCGTTGCCAAGGCGCCGGTGCCGGGCCTGGCCAAGACGCGGATCGCGGAGACGGTCGGCGCCGACATCGCCGCCGACATCGCGGCCGCCGCGCTGCTCGACACCCTCGACGCGGTCGCCGCCGCACCCGTCGCGGCCAGGATCGTCGCGCTGACCGGAGATCTCGACGCCGCCGCGCGCCGCGCCGAGCTCACCCAGCGGCTCGCCGACTTCACGGTGATCGGCCAGCGCGGCGACGGTTTCGCCGACCGACTGGCCAACGCCCACGCCGATGTCTCGGCCGCCTACGGGCTTCCGGTGTTGCAGATCGGCATGGACACCCCGCAGGTCACCGCCGACCTGCTGGCCGACTGCGCCCGCTCGCTGCTGACCGCCGACGCGGTGCTCGGCCTGGCCGGCGACGGTGGCTGGTGGGTGCTCGGCGTCACCGATCCCGCCGCCGCCGACTGTCTGCGCCGCGTGCCGATGTCGCGGGCCGACACCGGCGCCGTAACGCTGGCGGCCCTGCGGGACACGAACGTCAACGTGACACTGGTGGCCGAGCTCAACGACGTCGACACCGTCGCCGACATCGACGCCGTGCGCCGGGCCTGCCGCGCCGACGGCCGGTTCGCCCGCGCCACCGCGGGCCTGCCGTGACCACCGCGAGCGGTCTGCGCGCCGCCGCCGTCACCGCCCGGGTCGGACGGTGGCTGGGCGTCGCGATCGCCGTCTGTTTCGTCACCGGGCTGCTCAGCCACTTCATCCAGCACCCGCAGCCCTGGTTCCTCTGGCCCACCCGGCCGGTCGGGCTGTACCGAATCACCCAGGGCCTGCACGTGATCTCCGGCATCGCGGCGATTCCGCTGACCATCGTGAAGCTGTGGTCGGTGTGGCCCAAGCTGTTCCAACGTCCGATCATCGGCTCACTGGTGCGCCAGCTCGAACGGCTGTCGATCCTGGTGCTCGTCGGCTCGATGCTGTTCATGCTGTCGACCGGGCTGCTGAACATCGCGCAGTGGTACGCGTTCAGGTTCTTCTTCACCACCGCCCACTACGCGATGGCCTACATCGCGGCGGGCGCGCTGCTGGTGCACATCGGCGTCAAGCTGCCGGTGATCCGCCGCGCGCTCGGCGAACCCGTCGACGATTACGCACCGGAGGGTATGACGAGGCGCACCGTGCTGCGGGGCACCTGGCTTGCGGTGGCCGCCGCCACCGTCGCGACGGCCGGGCAGACCATCCCGCTGCTGCGCAGGGTCTCGGTGCTGGCGCCGCGGTCCGGCCAAGGGCCGCAAGGTGTTCCGGTCAACCGGTCGGCGATCGCCGCGGGCGTGCTGCGCACCGCGCGGTCGCCGAAGTACCGGCTGACGGTCACCAACGGGGACGTCACGCGGGCGTTCAGCCTCGCCGACCTGCGGGCGATGCCGCAGGCGACGCACCGGCTGCCGATCGCCTGTGTCGAGGGCTGGAGCATCGACGCGGAGTGGACCGGCGTGGTGCTGGCCGACCTGCTCGCGACGGTCGGCGGCGCACCGCACTCCGACGTGAGGATGATCTCGCTGGAGCCGCCGGGCCCGTACTCCCGCACCGTGCTGCCCGCGCGTCACGCCCGCGACCGCAAGACCCTTGTCGCGCTCCAGCTTAACGGCGAGGACCTGCATATCGACCACGGTTTTCCGTGCCGGTTGATCGCGCCGACGAGACCCGGCGTGCTGCAAACCAAATGGCTGTCCCGCATCGAGGTGGTGCCATGAGGGTCGTGCTGATCGCGCTCGGATCGGCGCTCGCGGGCTACGGCGCGGTGCTGCTGTGGGACCTCCCGCCGGTCATCATCGGGCGGATCCTGGTGTGGGCGCTGGTCGCGGTGATCCTGCACGATCTGGTGTTCGCCCCGTTGTGCGCGGCGGTCGGCGTCGCGGGCCGGCGACTGCTCCCGCGGCGGTGGTGGTCGCCGGTGACGGTCGCCGCGCTCTGCAGCGTCGTACTGGTGGCGCTGGCGGTGCCGGTGTACGGCAAGCCGGGGATGCGGCCCGACAACATGACCGTGCTGGACCGCGACTATCCGATCGGACTGTGGGTGTCGCTGGCGATCGTGTGGGCGGCGGTGCCGATCTACTACGCGGTGCGCCGACTGTTACCAGTTCGTCAGGATGAGGTGGTTGATCAGCAGTGCCCCGACCACGTTGACCAGCAACCACCAGCGGTGTGACCGCGGCGGCAGCAGTGCCGCGGCGGCGGTCAGCCACATCGTGAACGGCAGCCAGATCCGTTCCACCTCCGCCTTACTCAGCATCGACAGGTCCGCCGCCAGGATCGCGACCAGCGCGCCGAGCACGACGAGGTGCAGGCCGGAACGCGCCCGGATCGCCTTGCTGTCGAACACCCGCCCGAGCCCCGCTACGCTCGCCAGTCCGATCGCGCACACCACCGAAGCGAGATTGGCCCAACCCCAGTACTGGAACGGCCGGTCGCTGGCGATGCCCTGCCAATAGCGTTGCTGCACAGCGGTATAACCGTCGAACCACCAAAACCCCGCGACCGCGACCACCGCCACCACGACGACCGCGGCCACCACCGCGACCAGCAGCGCCCGCCGGGCACTGCGCCAGTCCACCGCCGAGAGCAGCACCGCCACTGCGGGAAACGCCATCAGCACCAGGCCGTAGTTGAGGAAGATGCCCCAGCCCAGCAGCAGTCCCGCGCCGGCCGCGGCCAGGACCGGGTGTCGGGTCGCGTCACGCACCGCGAGCGCCAGCAGCGCGATGCCCCAGGCCGCCACCCCGGCGAAGTACCCGTCGGCCGACACCGCCACCCAGATCGCCGTCGGCGCCATCGCGACGAACGGGGCGGCCGACCGCGCGGTGGCCTCGTCGACCAGCACGCGCACCGCCACCACGATGGCCGCCACCGCGCTCGACCCCACGAGCAGACACAGCAGGCCCGCCCACGCGCCGCCGCCGAGACCGATGCGGTCCAGCCACACGAACGTCAGCAGCGCCCCCGGCGGATGGCCCGACACGTGCGTGATCCACGAATCCGGTTGGAAATCCGGAATTCTGCGGGCGAACGTGCGCAGCGCTTCAGGAATGTCGGTGACGGAGGGCACCTGGCGCAGATACTCGTGCCTGGCGGTCAGGCGCCCCGCGAAGCCGCGCTGCCACCCGTCCACCAGCGCCAGCGAGAACGCCCACGCGCATGCGATCGCCCACGCCGCCCACGGCATCCACCGCCACGGCAGCCGCTGCGCGACACCAGGCCCCCACCACACCGCGGCGGCGGCGATGGCGATGGCTGGTACGGTGCCCCAGCCGACATGCGCGTTCCACCACCCGAAGATCGGCGCGGTGTCGGCGAAGCTGCGGAAGCGGGCGGGCGACGCGTTGATCAGCGGGGTGACGATGCCCAGGTGCAGATGCGGGACGACGAACGCCGCGACCACCAGCAGCGCGGCGATCGTGACCGCCACCGTATCCCTGCGTCCACTGCGCACGACGGTCAGCTTATTGCCGGCGCCTTGGACGCAACGCCGCGGCGGCCGCCGGACGGGGCAGCGTGGAACGAACTCGAGGCCAGGTACGCCGCCCACTGCACACCCGTTCAGGTGGAACTCTCGAACCTCGCCGACCCGGCGATCGGCGCCGCGTTGACCGCGCGCGGCACGCCGACCTCGTCGCGTCCGCCGCACCCGGAATCGTCATCGAGCGCGACGCCGAGCGCGGTGCCTGGCTCGACGTGGTGGTCGAGGGTTTCGCGCATCCCGACGACCGCGGAGTGCAGTCGCACGAGGAGTTTTCGCGCGAGATCCTGCGGCGGGTCATCAGCGACATGGAGAAAGCCGGTGTCACACCGTATCTCGCCGTGCCCGACGGCACAGCGGGCGGGGCCACCACGCTGCTGGCATTCATGCGTGGCCAGGAGGCGTTACATAAGGGCGGAGCGAAACCGGCCCAGTTCAAGGCCGACGAAACAATCCGGCTGCCGGAGGCGCCCCTAGTTATTGACCAAATGGTCCAGAACTGGACAACGGGCGCCGACATCCCAATCGACGGCGGCATCAACCAGTTCTGACGCCCGTCAACGTCAGCAGCCGAAGCGCAGGACCAGTGCCCGCCGGTCGACCTTGCCGATCCCGCGGCGGGGAATCGCGTCGACGACGTGTATCTCCCGCGGCGCGGCGGTGACATCTAAAGTCGTTGCGATGTAGTCACGTAACTCCGCCAACTCGGGCGCGACGGCGCCGGGGGAGAGGACGACCGCGGCGACGACGCGCTGGCCCAGTCGCTCGTCGGGCACACCGAATACCGCGCACTCGGCGATCGCCGGATGCGTCACCAGCACCGACTCCACCAGCGGCGGCAGCACCGTCAACCCGCCCGTGCTGATCGCGTCGTCGACCCGGCCCAGCACCGACAGCCGGCCGTCCGGCTCGATGCGACCCACGTCGTCGGTGCGGAACCAGCCGGGCCGAGAGAACGGATTGGGCGACACCGGATTCCGGTATCCCTTCGCCAGCGTGGCGCCGCCCAGCCAGATGCGGCCGTCGTCGACGCGCACGCTCACCCCCGCCAGCGGCACACCGTCGTACACGCAGCCACCGGCGGTTTCGCTCATGCCGTACGTCCGCACCACTGAAACCCCTGCCGCCGAGGCCTTTTCAGCCACAGTCGGCGGCATCGGACCGCCGCCGATCAACACGGCGTCCAGCGACGCCAACGCCGCACAGGCGTCCGGGTGCCCCAGCGCCTTGTCCAGTTGGGCGGCCACCAGCGACGCATACCGCCGCCCTGGGCCCATCGCCGAAACCGCCGCGGCCAGCTCTGCGGGGGAGAACGAGGCGCCGATCGCGACCGGGGTGGTCCCGGCGACGACGCTGCGCACCAGCACCTGCAGCCCGGCCACATGGTGGGCGGGCAGGGCGAGCAACCACCGCCCCGGACCGCCCAGCCGCTGGTGGGTGGCCGACGCGCTGGCGGTCAACGCGGCCGCGGTCAACATCGCCCCTTTGGGCGTACCCGTCGTGCCCGACGTCGACACCACCACCGCGACGTCGTCTTCGATCTCCTCCCCGGCGCGCAAAGACGTTGTCAACAAAGATGTTTCGCGGGAGTCGTCGGCCGGCACCGGCAGTACGCAGACACGGCCGGCCAGCATGTCGGCGACCACGGGCAGCAGCGACAGCGCCGCGGCCCCGGCCGCGACGGGTACAGCGCGTAGCACGGCTATGCGAGGTCCTCGGGGTCGCGGGGATCGTCGAGCGGCCAGCCCCTGGCGGCCAGCCGGGTGCGCACGCGCTCGATGTCCTCCGGGGCGGGCAGGCTGTCGGTGAGTTCGGTGATGAGCACGCCGATGTCGATGTCGTCGAAATTGCCGCGGGCGCTTAATTCCCGCACCACGGTGCGCACCTCGTCGTCGGTCAGCCGCGGCTTGAGCAGGGCGAACAGCGGTACCCGGTCCGGGCCGGGCACCCCCTCGGGGTAGCCCGCGGTGATCCACGCCACGATCTTGGTCAGAAACCTGGTCAAGGCGTCCTCCCGAGGCTCGTGGCTGCCTGAAGTGCTCGATGCTAATGCTGCCCTGGGCCGGCGCGATCCGCCGTGGTGAGCAAACGTTTGCCGCCCATTAGGTGAACAGTCGGTGAACACTTCGCAGGCTTAGGCAAATTGCCTGTTCGACACGCCGCCCCAAAGTGGGCGTTAGTTGGGAGAAACGGCCCTCCGGGACGCACAATTACGCCGTGAGCGCAGAGTTGGTCGTTCTGGTGCTGCTGATCACCACGGCCCTGGTCTTCGACTTCACCAACGGCTTTCACGACACCGGCAACGCCATGGCCACCTCGATCGCCACCGGCGCCCTGCGGCCGAAGAACGCGGTGCTGCTCGCGGGCATCCTCAACCTGGTCGGCGCGTTCCTGTCCGTCGAGGTCGCGGTCACCGTCACGACCTCGGTGCTCAACATCCAGGACGGTGCGACCGGTGCGCTCATCCCGTCGATCGACGCCTCCGACGGCCTGACGATCATCTTCGCCGGCCTGATCGGCGGCATCCTGTGGAACCTGCTGACCTGGCTGTTCGGCATCCCGTCCAGCTCGTCGCACGCGCTGTTCGGCGGCCTGATCGGCGCCGGCCTGGCCGCGCTGGGCACGTCGGGGGTCAACTGGTCGGGCATCACCGGCAAGGTGCTGATCCCGGCCATCGCCGCCCCCCTGATCGCCTGCCTGGTCGCCGGCTGCGGCACCTGGCTGGTGTACCGGATCTCCCGGCACGTCGTCGCCAAGCGCCGCGAGGAGGGTTTCCGGTGGGGCCAGATCGCCACCGCGTCGCTGGTGGCGCTGTCGCACGGCACCAACGACGCGCAGAAGACGATGGGCGTCATCGCGCTCGCGCTGATCACCACCGGCCACCTGACCGGCGACGTGCGGGCCGACGGGCTGCCGTTCTGGATCGTGGTCAGCTGCGCGCTGGCCATCGGGCTGGGCACCTACCTCGGCGGCTGGCGGGTGATCCGCACCCTGGGCAAGGGCTTGGTCGAGATCGCCTCACCGCAGGGCTTCGCCGCCGAGGCATCGTCGGCCGCGATCATCCTCAGCTCCAGCGCCGCCGGCATGGCGCTGTCGACCACCCACGTCGCGACCGGCTCGATCCTGGGCAGCGGCGTCGGCAAGCCGGGCGCGGTGGTGCGCTGGGCGGTGGCGGGCCGGATGGCCGTCGCGTGGCTGATCACGCTGCCCGCCGCCGGGATCGTCGGCGCGCTGGCGTTCTTCCTGTCGCACGGCGTCGAGTCGCTCACCGGCTCGGCGCTGGCCGGCGACGGTCTGATCTTCGCGATCCTGTGTGTGAGCGCCTTCTACATGTGGTGGCGCGCGCAGCAGCAGAAGGTCGACCACCGCAACGTCAACGCCGACTGGGACACCACGACCAACTCCGTCATCCCCGCCGCCGAATCCGAGCAGGCCCCTGAACCCGTGCTCGACGCAGTGCCCGATGTCGTGCCCGACGTCGACGTGGCGCCGAAGAACCCGGCCACCGTCTGAGCGAAGGAAACTGATGACCTACCTCGAGAGCATGCTGCGGGTGCTGGCCGTCGGGCTGGTGCTCGGTGCCGGACTGCCCGCGGTCTTCGCGGCAGGCCTGGTGGCCTACTCGCGGGGCCGCGGCGGCGAGAACGCCGACGGCACAGTGCAATTGGGCAATACCGCGCTGAAATATCTCGGCATCGCGCTGTTCATCTTCGTCGGCTGGGTGATCATCACCGCCGTCGCCTGGATCACCAGGGCGACGGTCATCCACCACTTCGGCGTCGACCTGTTCCCGTTCGTCCCGTAGGGCTGCATCGTGGCCATCAACTCAGGCGTCATGGACAGTGTGCTCAAGTGGTTGCACAGCGGCTACCCGGAAGGGGTGCCGCCGAAGGACTACTTCCCGCTGCTCGCGCTGCTGAAGCGATCGCTCAGCGAGGAGGACGTCGTCAAGGCCGTGCAGGCGGTGCTGCGGCGCAATGACTCGGACGTGGTGACCGAGGCCGAGATCCGCGCCGCCATCGTGACGGTCACCGAGCAGCAGCCCAATCCCGAGGAGATTCATCAGGTCGCGTCGCGGCTGGCCTCGGTGGGCTGGCCGCTGGCCGCGCCCTCGCGCTAACGGCGGGTGTCCCGGCGCAGCGGGTGGTTCTCGGGCACCTGCACGAAGATCAACAGCACCCCGTCGGGGTCGGTGACGTGCAGCTCGTGCAGTCCCCACGGCTCCTCTCGGGCCGCCCGGGTGATCGTCACCCCGCGGTCGGCGAGCTCCCGCTCGGTGGCGTAGACATCGCGCACCTGCAGCCACATCGCGCCGCCGGCGTTCGGTTCGCCGTGCCCGGCGATCTCGATCAGCGACTGGCCGGCGTAGAACACCGTGCCCGAGCCGTAGTCCCGCGCGATCGCCAACCCCAGCTCATCGCGGTAGAACCGCAGTGACCGCTGATAGTCGGCCGGTCGCAGGAGCATTCGGCTGGCCAGGATCTCCATGCCTTCTGTCTATCACGCAGCCGGGTCAGTTGATCGCGCGTTCGACACCTTGCCAATACGGCTCGCGCAGCTGACGTTTCAGCAGTTTTCCGCTGGGAGTGCGGGGCAGCTGCGAAGCGAAGTCGATCGACTTGGGCAGCTTGAACCCGGCCAGGTGCGCGCGGGCGAACGCGATCAGCTCGGTCTCGGTGGGGCTGGTGCCCGCGGCGGGCACGACGACGGCTTGCACCGCCTCGCCCCATCTCGGGTGCGGCACGCCGAACACCGCGACGTCATCCACCGCGGGATGGGCCATCAGCACGTTCTCCACCTCGATCGGATACACGTTCTCGCCGCCGGAGACGATCATGTCCTTCTTGCGGTCGTGCAGATACAGGTATCCGTCGGCGTCGACGAACCCGATGTCGCCGGTCTTCAGCCACCCGTCGGGGGTGAGGGTGGCGGCTGTCGCGTCGGGGTTGTTCCAGTAGCCGGCCATGTTCTGCGCCGATCGCGTCCACACCTCGCCCACGGTGCCGGCGGGCACATCGCGTCCGCTGTCGTCGACGATGCGCACGTGCACCCACGGATAGGGCTTTCCGCAGGAGCGCAGCAGGCCGGGGCGCCGCACCGGGTCGTGGTCGACGGCATCGAGTTGCGTTATGGAGCCGGTGGTTTCGGTCATGCCGTACACCTGCTGGAACTCGCACCCGATGCGGTCGAGTCCGCGGCGCAGCACGTCCTCGGTGATCGGCGACGCGCCGTACACGATCGCCCGCACGCTGGCGAAGTCGGTGTCGTCGACGCCGGGTGTGGCCAGCAGCGTCTGGATGACGGCCGGCACCAGCAGCATGTTGGTGATGCGATGGCGCGCAATCGAATCCAGGATCGCGGTGGCGTCGACATCGCGCAGCACCACGGTCCGGCAGCCCTGATAGACGCCGATCAGCGCCCAACCGGTGCCGGCCATGTGGAACACCGGCATCACGAGCAGGCTCACGCTGTCGTCGTCGAACCGCCACAGGTCGACCACCCCGGTGGTCTTGCTGAACAGGTTGCCGTTGGTCAGCGTCACCCCTTTGGGCAGCCCGGTGGTGCCCGAGGTGTATATCAAGAACGCGGTGTCGGCGGAAGTCGTTGCGACTCCGGGGTCTTCGGCAGGATACTGCGCGATCAAGTCGTGGTACGACGGCCACCGCGGATGCTCACCGATCGCGACGATGTCCGTACCACCCAACCGATCTTCGATGGCCTCGAGGTCGTCGAAGAACTCCGCGCCGACCACGACCGCGCGGGCCTGCGCGTCGGCGATGATGTGGCACATCTCCGCCGGGGCCAGCCGCCAGTTCATCGGCACCGTGATCGCGCCCAGCTTGGCGCATCCGAACATCACCTCGAAGAACTCGGCGCTGTTCTTCTCGACGAACACCACCCGGTCGCCCGTCCTAACCCCGGCGGCGCGCAACGCCTGCGCGACCTGGCTGGACCGCGCGTCGAGCTGGCCGAAGGTCAGGGTGCGGTCTCCGACCACCAACGCGGTGCGGTCGGGCCGGCGCGCGCCGTGCACCCGCACGATGTCGGCGATCGAGGTGACGTCGGGGCGCATGTCAGGTGACCGGCTGCACCCGCTGCCGCTTCATCAGCGCGGCGACGGCGCCGGGGGCGACGCTGTTGAGCGCGTGCGCGGTGACGGCCATCCGCGGGGCGATGCGCACCGGCCGTTCGCGCGCCGCGGTGATCATCCAGTCGGCGGCCTCGGACGCGGACAGGCCGGGCAGGCCGTCGTAGGCGCGGGTCGGCGCGATCATCGGGGTGCGCACCAGCGGGTAGAACAGCGTCGTCGAGTGCACGCCCTGGTCGGCCCACTCGGTCTCGGCGACCCGGCTCACCGCGGTCAGCGCCGCCTTCGACGCGTTGTACACCGAGAACAGCGGCGAGGACTCGCTGAGCACGCCCCAGGTCGAGACGTTGATGATGTGGCCGTCGCCGCGCTCGCGCATGCCGGGCGCCAGCCCCCGGATCAGCCGCAGCGGCGAGAAGTAGTTCAGCGCCATCGTGCGCTCGACGTCGTGCCAGCGCTCCAGCGACTCGGCCAGCGGCCGGCGGATCGACTTGCCGGCGTTGTTGATCAGGATGTCGACCCCGCCGAGCTCCTTGTCGACCCGGGCCACCAGCTCGTCGACCGCGTCCAGGTCCGTCAGGTCGCACGCATGCGCCAGCGCCTTCCCGCCGGCGGCGGTGATCCGGTCGACCAGCGCATCCAGCAGCTCACCGCGCCGAGCCGCCACCACCACGGTCGCGCCGCGACGGGCGAACTTCTCGGCGGCGGCCTCCCCGATGCCCGACGACGCGCCGGTGAGCAGGATGCGTTTGCCGTTGAGGTCGACGAGGTCGCGGCGGGGCCGGTAGGACATCAACTGCGGGGCCAGCGGCGGTCGCATGCTGGCCAGCACCACCTGGTCGGCGATTCGGCGCAACGGGTTCTTGCTCACAGCCCGCGAGTCTAGGCGCGATGATTAGCCGGCCGATCTTTGGTCAATACCGCATGGCAATGAGAGGCGAGTTAGACCGGCGGTTCGGCGACGCCGAGGAACCACTCGACGGCGAAACGGTCCGCAAGGCGTTGACCGCCGCCGAGTTGTACTGGGTGACCACCATCCGGCGGGACAGCCGGCCCCATGTCACGCCGGTGATCGGGTTGTGGTTCGAGGACAGCTTCGTGTTCTGCACCGGCGGCGGCGAGCAGAAGGCCCGCAACCTCGAGCACCACGACGCCGTCGCCGTCACCACCGGCACCAACACCTGGAACGACGGCCTCGACGTCGTGGTCGAAGGTCGGGCCCAGCGGGTGCTCGGCCTCGAGCGGCTCACCGCGCTGGCCGACGAATACCGCGACAAGTACGGCGATGCGTGGGACTTCGACGCCGACGACACGGTGTTCGACCCCGACGGCGGCCGAGCCCACGTGTTCCAGGTGGAGCCGACCAAGGTGATCGCATTCGCCAAGGCCCCGCACGGCCAAACGACCTTCCGCTGGAAGTGATCTCGCGGCAGAAGTCCGTCAGAAGTAGCGCGGGAAGCGGCTCCAGTCGGGGGCGCGCTTCTCGAGGAACGCGTCGCGGCCCTCGACCGCCTCGTCGGTCATGTACGCCAGCCGGGTGGCCTCCCCGGCGAACAGCTGCTGACCCACCAGTCCGTCGTCGAGCAGGTTGAACGCGTACTTGAGCATCCGGATCGCCTGCGGTGATTTGCCGTTGATCTCCGCGGCCCACTGCAGCCCGGCCTGCTCCAGATCGGCGTGGTCGACCACCTCGTTGACCGCCCCCATCGCGTGCATCTGCTCGGCGGTGTACGGGCGGCCCAAAAAGAAGATCTCGCGGGCGAACTTCTGGCCGACCTGGCGGGCCAGATACGCGCTGCCGTAGCCGCCGTCGAAACTCCCGACGTCGGCGTCGGTCTGCTTGAACCGCGCGTGCTCGCGGCTGGCCAGGGTCAGATCGCAGGTCACATGCAGGCTGTGCCCACCGCCGGCGGCCCAGCCGTTGACCAGGCAGATCACCACCTTCGGCATGAACCGGATCAGCCGCTGCACCTCGAGGATGTGCAGGCGCCCGGCGCGCGCCGGGTCGACGGTGTCGGCGGTCTCGCCCTCGGCGTAGCGGTAGCCGTCGCGGCCGCGGATGCGCTGGTCGCCACCCGAGCAGAACGCCCAGCCGCCGTCCTTGGGCGACGGCCCGTTGCCGGTCAACAGCACCACGCCGACGTCGGACGACATCCGGGCATGGTCGAGGACCGTGTACAACTCGTCGACGGTGTGCGGCCGAAACGCGTTGCGCACCTCTGGCCGGTCGAACGCCACCCGCACTGTCGGCTGCGGGACGCCGTCGACGACGTGGCGGTGGTAGGTGATGTCGGTCAGCTCGAAGCCCTCGACGGGCTGCCACAGCGACGGATCAAAAGGGTTGCTGCTCACCCGGATACCCTATCGACGCGGAAAACCGGGCAGCGACCGGCAAGCGCCTCGAACTCGTCGGGGTTGGGTCCGGTGACCAGGCCGGCGTTCTTGATGAAGTCGACGCCGATGGGCACCTTCTCCGGGAAGACCCGCAGCAGGGGCCTCGCCTCGTCGGCGGGCAGCTCCGTCATCCGGACCCGCTCGCTGCGCCGGCCGATGTGCAGGGTGGCCTCCCCGGCGGCGCGGACGTTGGCGGCCCAGTCGGAGCCGGGCACCCCGCCGACGATGTAGCGCTGGCCGTCGACGACCATCGGGGTGACCGGGGTCTTGCGGGTCTTCCCGCTCTTGCGGCCGAGCACCTCGAGCACGACGGGGCCCTTCTCACCGAGCACGCCCAGCTTCTGCAGGCCGATCATCGCCTTGTTGACGTACTTCAACCACCACGGCAGCGTGATCTCGGTCATCGTCCCAACCTACCCGCGGTTAATCTGCCGCCATGAGGCGTTTGGTGGGCGGGGCGTTGTCGCTGTTGACGGTGGTATTGGCGGCTTGTGGGCAGACCACCACGACGAGCGACCGCGACGCCATCGTCGATGCGCTGCACGGGTTTCCCCGCGATTTCAACGCCAAGGACCTCGACGCGACCTGCGCCCTGTTCTCCGAGGACGCGGTGTTTCGCAACCCGGGGCAGGCACCCGTGCACGGACGCGACACCTACTGTGCCGGGCTGCGCGAGCGACTGTCTGATCCGGCGCGTAGCTATCACTACGATGAGCCGCGGATCCACGAGGTCCTGGTCGACGGGGACCTGGCCACGGTGTCGCTGTCCTGGACGCTGGCGGTGCGCGACGCCGCAGGCGCGGTGATCGAGACGGTCGAAGAGGACGGGCTCGATGTGTTTCGCCGCCAGCCCGACGGGACGTGGCGCATCCATATCTCGCATGCCTTCCCGGTGGAGTGATCAGGGCAGCGGGTCGACGCGGAATACCGCCAACCGGCCGGCCATGCCCTCGGTCTCGTCCGGGGTGCCGGCGCTCAGGATGCCCGCGCG
>ENA-UOVV01000310-UOVV01000310.1-compost-metagenome-genome-assembly--contig:-NODE-310-length-64230-cov-23.898901_pt1 | contig 64230 bp, 54 predicted proteins | sample MGYA00238155_ERZ761577 | MGnify/ENA primary metagenome ERZ761577 (study PRJEB28898, sample SAMN06268775) | compost metagenome | isolation source: Emeryville, CA | place: USA:Emeryville, CA | collected... | reverse complement strand
GCGCAGGCGCAGGACCTCGACCGCATCGTGGACGTGTTCACCCTCGAAGACGCGCCGGTGCAGCAGCAGGTCCGCCGCCGCATCGCCGCCTGACGACCTTCGAACCGTCGCAGAAAAAAGGCCGGGCCGGGTGCCCGGCCTTTTGCCATGCGTCCGCACACGCACGGACGCTTCAGCCGCCGTTCATCTTGGCTCGCCTACGAGCAAATAGATTTGCTTCCGTCATCAGCGCTTTACCCGAAAAAGCCACAAATCGACGGCGCACTGAAGCCCGCAAGGGGCGACTTGGGTGAGGGATATTATGACGCGGCTGCTCAGCTCCGCCGGACGGCTCATCGCCGTCCTCCTGCTTGTTCTGAACATTGGCGCTGCGGTGGCACAGGAGCGGGCGATCAGCCTGCTGCCGGGCACCGACCTGCCAGGCTTCGACTATTCGGTGGTGAAGAACACCACGCTCGATGCCTGTTCGCAGGCCTGCGCCGACGACCGCATCTGCCGCGCCTTCACCTACAACGAGAAGGCGAAATGGTGCTTCCTCAAGGGCGATGCTGGCCCCGAGACCGCCTTTGCCGGCGCCACTTCGGGCAAGGTCGATCCTGCCGCTGCCCAGGCCCTCGCCAAGGCGCGCGAGGCCGAGCTGCCCTTCCCGGCCTCCGACCTCATCTACTACGCCCAGAGCTTCGCCCAGCAGATCGTCAGCGGCGACACTCCGCCGAAGAACCTCACCTATGACGACCTGGTGAAGGCCGGCGACGAAGCCGTGGCCACTGGCAACAGCGCTGCCGCCAACGTCTCGTACCGCCAGGCCTTGGCGCTCAACCGCAATGATCCCGCCCTCTGGATCAAGCTCGCCGACGTCCAGATCGAGCGCGCCGATATCGACAGGGCCAACAACAACTCGTCCTCGGCCTACGATTTCGCCCAGGCCGCCACCTGGTCGGCCGTGAACGCCTATCTCGTCTCCGAGAGCGTCGCCGAGCGCGCCAAGTCGCTCGCCCGCCTTGCCGCCGGCCTCGAGCGCCGCCAGATGTGGCGCGAGTCGATCGCCACCTACCGCGCGTCCCTTGCCCTCGTCGACGATGCCGGCCTCCAGGCCCGCCTCGACCAGGTGGTGGCCGAGCATGGCTTCCGCATTGCCGACACGACCGTCGATTCCGAAGCCGCTGATCCGCGCATCTGCGTGGTCTTCTCCGAGCCGCTGCCGGCCGGCGACACCGACCTTTCGAGCTATGTCGTGGTCGACGAGGCGCCGCAGGCGGCCGTCGAGACCGACAACAGCCAGCTCTGCATCACCGGCGTCAGGCACGGCCTGCGCTACCATATCCGCGTCCGCTCGGGCCTGCCCTCGGCCACCGGCGAGCAGCTGCGCGCCGATGCCGAACTCAACCTCTACGTGCCCGATCGCACCCCGTTCGTCGGCTTTGCCAACAATGCCTATGTGATGCCCGCCGGGCTCGGCGGCGGCCTGCCGATCACCTCGGTGAACGCCACCTCGGCCGACATCGCCATCTACCGCATCGGTGACCGCAACATCGCAACCGCCGTGCGCCAGGGCATCTTCCGCGGCACGCTCGACGGCTATTCGGCCGAGGATGTGGCCGAACGCCATGGCCAGAAGGAGTTCGAGGGCACCGTCGATCTCTCCAAGGGCCAGTCCAACGACATGACCATCACCGCCATTCCGGTGAAGGAGACGCTCGGCACCCTGCAGCCCGGCGCCTATGTCATCACCGCCAAGGTGACCGGCAGCCGCGCCGAGTGGTGGCAGGAAATGGCCACCCAGTGGTTCATCGTCACCGATCTCGGCCTCACCACCGTGTCGGGTGAGGATGGCGTCCACGTCTTCGTGCGCTCGCTCACCAGCGCCCGGCCGGTCGCCGGCTCGGCCGTCCGTCTCGTCGCCGTCAACAACGAGATCCTCGGCGAAGCGGTAACCGATGCCGACGGCAAGGCGACCTTCGCGGTGGGCCTCGCCCGCGGTGACGGCGGCCGCGCCCCGCAGCTCGTCGTCGCCGAAACCGACGCGGGCGACTACGCCTTCATCGACTACACCAAGCCCGCCTTCGACCTCACCGACCGGGGCGTCGACGGCCGTCCCACCCCGGGCCCGCTCGACCTGTGGGCTACCACCGAGCGCGGTGTCTACCGCCCCGGCGAAACGGTGTTCCTCAACGCACTTCTGCGCGACACCAAGGCCAAGGCCGTCGAAAAGCTGCCCCTCACCCTCGAGCTCGAACGTCCGGACGGCGTCGTTGCCGACCGCATGGTGATCAACGATGGCGGCGCCGGTGGCTACACCGCCGTGCTGCCGCTCGCCGCCGAGGCGATGCGCGGCTCGTGGACCGTGCGTCTTTACACCGATCCGAAGCAGGCGGCGCTTTCGAGCACCACCTTCCTCGTCGAGGATTTCGAGCCCGAGCGCCTCGCCTTCGAGGTCTCGACGGCACCCGGCTTCGTCACGGCCGGTGACGTCACCGAGGTAAGTATCGCCGCGAAATATCTCTACGGCGCCACCGCGCCCGGCCTCGACATCGACGTGGATTCGATCGTCCGCGCCGTGCCGACCCTCAACGACTTCCCCGGCTACACCTTCGGCCGCGGCGACGACCCCTTCACCACCGACTACCAGCCGCTCGGCGTGCTCACACAGACCGGCGAGGACGGCAGTGCCACGGCCGAGGTCACCATCCCCGAACCGCAGGCCACCACGCGACCGCTGACGGCGACGCTCGCCGTCCGCCTGATCGACACCTCGGGCCGCGCCATCCAGCGCAATCTGACCCGTCCGGTCACCCCGCTCACCGACCTGATCGGCCTCAAGCCCCAGTTCGGCGACGATGGCCTCGACGAGGGCGGCACCGCCGCCTTCGACGTCATCGTCGTCGGCACCGACGGCAAGCAGAAGAGCGAAGCCGGCCTCGAGTGGTCGCTCTACCGCATCGAAACCAACTACCAGTGGTACCGCTCGTCCGGGAACTGGAAGTGGGAGGCGATCACTACCACCCGCGAGGTCGGCAACGGCACCGTCGATGCCGTCGCCAGCGGCCCGGTCACCGTCTCGGCCCCCGTCACCTATGGCCGCTACCGGCTCGAGGTGAACGGCGCCGGCACCTCGTCCACCTACGAGTTCTATGCCGGCTACTACTATGCCGAAGCCGGTTCGGACACGCCCGACGAGCTCGACGTGGCCCTCGACAAGCCCGCCTATCGCCCCGGCGACACCGCCGTGCTGCAGCTCGATCCGCAGTTCGCCGGCACCGCTCTGGTGCTGGTGGTCGACGACGGCATCATCGACATGAAGTCGGTCGAGGTTCCGGCCGAAGGCACGTCGGTCGAGCTGCCGGTCACCGAGAACTGGGGGCCGGGCGCCTACGTCACCGCCACCCTCTATCGCCCCGCCGACGCCGCCGAAAAGCGCATGCCGGCCCGTGCCCTCGGCGTCGCCTATGCCGATGTCGAGCCGGGTGACATGAAGCTCGATGTGGCCATTGACAGCCCGGACGTCGCGAGCCCGCGCGCGCCCTTCACCGCCATGGTGAAGCTCGCCAACGTGCAGGCGGGCGAGAAGGCCTTTGTCACGGTTGCGGCCGTCGATCTCGGCATCCTCAACCTCACCAACTTCGCCGTGCCCGATCCCTATGGCTGGTTCTTCGGCCAGCGCCAGCTCGGCGTCGAGTTCCGCGACCTTTATGGCGCGCTGATCGACCCCACCCAGGGCGCCATCGGCGCCGTCCGCTCGGGCGGTGACGGCGAAGGCTTCGCCAACGGCACGCCGCCGCCCACCACCGTGCTCGTCGCCCAGCATTCGGGCATCGTCACGGTCGGCCCCGAAGGCACTGCCGAAGTCACCTTCGACATGCCCGACTTCAACGGCACCGTGCGCCTCATGGCCATCGCCTGGACGGCGAGCGCCGTCGGCCATGCCCATGCCGACGTAATCGTGCGTGATCCGGTCGTGGTCAACATGACGCCGCCGCGCTTCCTGCGCCTCGACGACGCCTCGCGGCTTCTGGTCGAGATCAACAACATCTCGGGCTCTCCCGGCGCCTACAAGGTGGAGCTGATTGCCGGCGACGGGCTTTCGACCGATGCCGCGACCCAGACCGTGGACCTGCCGACGGGCGAGCGCACCACGCTCAACCTCAGCCTCACCGGCACGGCCATCGGCGACCAGAGCCTCAGGCTCATCGTCACCGATCCCAACGGCAACGTGCAGGTGAAGGAGCTGGTGCTGGGCGTCCGCGCCGCTTCAGCTCCCGTCACCACCTCGGTGCTCGTCCCCATCGGGGCGGGCGAGGAGGTGACGCTCGATGCGGCTCGCTTCGGCGGCCTCATCCCGCGCTCGGGCAGCCTGACCCTCGCGGTCGGCCCCATCGCCCGCCTCGACGTACCTGAACTGCTGCTCTCGCTCGACCGCTACCCCTATGGCTGCGCCGAGCAGGTTTCGAGCCGCGCCCTGCCGCTCATCTATCTCAACGAGGTGGCCGAGGTGATCGGGCTCGGGACCGACGACGCGCTGGCCGAGCGCATCCGCCAGGCCATCGCCGACGAGCTCAGCAAGCAGAACAGCGCCGGCGGCTTCGGCCTCTGGGGTCCGTACTCGGGCTCGGAGTTCTGGCTCGACGCCTATGTCACCGACTTCCTGCTCCGTGCCCGGGCCGAAGGCTTCGCGGTGCCGGACCAGGCGATGACCAGGGCGCTCGACAACCTCTCCAACCAAGTCTCCTACGCCACCGACTTCTCCGAAGGCGGCGAGGATCTCGCCTATGCGCTGCTCGACCTCGCTCGGGCCGGCCGGGCCGCCATCAGCGACCTGCGCTACTACTTCGAAGCCAAGCTCGACAACTTCTCCTCGCCGCTGGCCAAAGCACAGCTCGGCGCCGCGCTCGCCCTCTATGGCGATCGCACCCGCGCCGCGGAAGCTTTCGCCGCTGCGGTCGAGGACCTTGAGAAGCCTGACGAGCGCTATCGCTATCGGGCCGATTACGGCAGCAGGCTGCGCGACACCGCCGCGGTGCTCGCTCTGGCTGCCGAATTCGCCCCCGCCGGCATCGACCTGAGCGCGCTCAGCCAGCAGCTCGCGGACCTCCGCGATGCGACCAGCTGGAGCTCGACGCAGGAAGACGCCTGGACGCTGGTGGCTGCCGCCAACCTCGCCCGCTCGGCGACGGCCGGCAAGGTCACCATCGATGGCGAGGCCCTCGAAGGCACCGTCTACCGCAAGTACGATGACGTCGTGATCCAGGGTTCGCCCGTCACGGTGAAGAATACCGGCAATGCCCCGACCGAGATGACCATCTCCGTCACCGGCATTCCGGCCACCCCACCGGCGGCGAGCGGCAACGGCTTCTCCATCACCCGCGAATATTTCGCGGTGGATGGCACGCCCATCGAAGACCTCTCGGCCGTCCGCCAGAACGACCGCTTCGTGGTCAAGCTGACGGCGGTGCCGCGCACCCTCGGCTCGGGCCAGTACGTCATCGCCGATCCGCTGCCGGCCGGGTTCGAGATCGAGAACCCGAACCTGCTCGGCAATGTCGGCGGGGTCGGCGACCTCAGCCAGTGGCTGACGCTCGATCACCCGGCGCATGTGGAGTCGCGCACCGACCAGTATGTGGCCGCCTTCCGCTTCTACTCGGCGGTCAAGTCGGTGACGACCGCGTACCTCGTGCGCGCCGTCTCGCCGGGTTCGTTCGTGCATCCCGGCGCCACGGTGGAGGACATGTACCGGCCCGAGCTGCGCGGCAACACCGACGCCGGCCATGTCGAGATCGCCCCGAACGGTCCGTGATCATGGCCCCCTCCAAACCCTGGCCGCGCCCCAATTGGGCGCGGCTATGCGGCATCGCGGCGCTGGTGGTGATGTTCGGCGGCTCGGCCGCCGTCATCTATGGCAACCAGCTCGCCCATGAGCTGCGCCAGACCCTGCCGCCAACGCCCGAGCTTGCCACCGTGCCGGTCTCGACGCTGGTGGTCGATCGGTCGGGCACGCTGCTCCGTCCCTTCACCGCCGATGGCGGCCGTTGGCGCCTGCCGGTGGAGATCGGCGATGTCGATCCGCGCTTCCTCAAGATGCTGGTCGCCTACGAGGACAAGACGTTCCGCACCCACCGCGGCATCGAATGGTCCTCCATGGCCCGCGCCGCGCTGCAGTTTGTCGGGGCAGGGGGGCGCATCGTCTCCGGCGGCTCCACCCTCACCATGCAGGTGGCGCGCCTCGTCGATACCGGTTCGACCCGCTCGGCTTGGGGCAAGCTGCGCCAGATGGTCCATGCCGATGCGCTGGAGCGGCAGCTCAGCAAGGACCAGATCCTCACCCTCTATCTCACCCTCGCCCCCTATGGCGGCAATATCGAGGGCGTGCGCGCTGCGAGCCTCGCCTATTTCGGCAAGGAGCCGAAGCGGCTGAGCGTGGCCGAAAGCGCGCTGCTCGTCGCCCTGCCGCAATCGCCCGAGGCGCGCCGGCCCGACCGCGACCCGGCGGCAGCGCTCCAGAGCCGCAACAACGTCATCGACCGCATGGTGCTCGCTGGCGTCATCTCCGCCGAGGAGGCAGAGGTGGCGAAGGGCGAGCCCGTGCCGAAGGCGCGCAAGGACTTTCCCATGCTCGCCGCCCATCTCGCCCAGGCAGCGGTGAAGGCGCATCCCGGCGAGCGCGTCATCGAGCTGCCCGTCGATGCGCGCCTCCAGGCGGCGCTCGAACATCTCGCCTCCACCCGCGCCACCAAGCTCGGCCCCAATGTCTCGGTGGCCGTGCTGGTCGCCGACCAGCAGACGGGGAAGATCCTCGCTTCGGTCGGTTCGGCCGGCTTCCTCAAGAGCGAGGCCGCGGGCTTTGTAGACATGACGTCCGCCGTGCGCTCGCCCGGCTCGACCCTCAAGCCGCTGATCTACGGCCTCGCCTTCGAGCTCGGCCTCGCCCATCCCGAAAGCCTGATCGAGGACCGGCCCACTGGCTTCGGCAACTGGGTGCCGGTCAATTTCGACGGCTTCACCCGTGGCACGGTGACAGTGAGGCAGGCGCTCATCCAGTCGCTCAACATCCCGGCCGTCATCACGCTCGATGCCGTGGGCACCCCACGGCTGGTGCAGCGCATGAAGCGTGCCCATGCTACCCCGCAGCTGCCGCCCAACACGCCCGCCGGCCTCGCCATCGGGCTGGGCGGCGTCGGCCTCACCCTGCGCGACCTCGTCTCGCTCTACGCCGCCATTGCGCGCGGCGGCACGCCCGTCCATCTCGAGGACGGGGTCAACCCGCCGCGGCCCGACGCCCCCGGCGTCGCTCCCGTGCTCGACCCGGTCGCGGCATGGTATGTCACCTCCATCCTCGCCGACGTGCCGCCGCCCACCAACGGCACCGCCGGCCGTATCGCCTTCAAGACCGGCACCTCCTACGGCTACCGCGACGCATGGGCCATCGGCTATGACGGCAAGACCGTGATCGGCGTCTGGGTCGGCCGCCCCGACGGTGCGCCCGTTCCCGGCATTGCCGGCATCACCGCGGCCGCGCCCATCCTGTTCGAAAGCTTCGACCGGCTCGGCCGTAACACGGCCAAACTGCCGGGCGCCCCGCCGGGCGTCATCCTCGGCTCCAATGCCGACCTGCCCGAGCCGCTCAAGCGCTTCCGCCACCCCGACCAGCAGATGGTGGCGCGCGACGCCGCGCCCGTCATCGCCTTCCCGGCCGACGGGGTGGATGTCGATCTCGGCTTGGCCTCGGGCGAGGCGTCGCCGCTCAACATCAAGATCCGCAACGGCGTGCCGCCTTTCACCTTCTTCGCCAACGGCGCTCCCTTCGGCCGCTCCGCCTTCGCCCGCCAAGCTACCTGGACCCCCGACGGCCCCGGCTACGTCACCCTTTCGGTCGTGGACGCGACGGGGCGGTCCGACCTGGTGAAGGTGTTCGTGGAGTAGGGCAGGGAGATTTATTCAACCAGTCGGTTGACAAGCTCTCTTGGCAGGCGTATTCAACCATTCAGTTAATCAACTGACTGGTTGAACGATGTCCGCCGCCAATCTTGCATCGCAGTCCACCGTCTCCGCCCCGCCGGGGGAGCCGACCCTTGTCATCACCCGCTCCTTTGTGGCGCCGCGCGAACTGGTCTGGCGCTGCTACACCGAGCCGGTGCATCTCGCTCGTTTCTGGGGGCCGCATGGCTCGACCTGCCCGCTGAGCGAGGTCGATCTCCGCGTTGGCGGGCGCTGGCGGCAGGTGATGCGCTTCGCCTCGGGCCGTGAGTATGGGTACACCAGCGCCTATCTCGAGATCACCCCGCCCGAACGCCTCGTCTGGCGCGACGCACCCGACGACTATCGCCACGGCGACCCGCTGCCCCCCATGACGATGCACACGACGCTGGAACTGAGCGAAGCGGAGGGGCGCACCACGGTGACCGTCACGGTGGTCTTCGACAGCGTCGCAGCCCGCGATGAGGCCGCGCGCCGCGGCTTTGCCACCACCGTTACCGAGGCCGGCGAACGCCTGGCCCTCTATCTCGAAACCCTCAACTGAGAGTCCACGCCATGCACACCATTACTTCAAGGGACGGAACCCGCATCGCCTATGATGTCTATGGCGAGGGCGAGCCGGTCATTCTCGTCGAAGGCGCCTTTTGCGGCCGGCACTTCGGCATCACCAACAAGCTCGCGGCGGAGCTTGGGAAGAATTTCCGCGTCTATCACTATGACCGCCGGGCGCGCGGCGACTCCGATCCTTCGACCGATTACTGCATGGAGCGCGAACTCGAGGACCTCGAGGCGCTGATGCACGAAGCGGGCGGTACGGCTTCCATCATCGGCTTCTCGTCGGGCGCCTGCCTCGCCATCGAGGCGGCCGCGGCCGGCCTGCCGGTTCGGCACCTCGCCTTCTACGAGCCGCCCTACATGGTGGGGCCGAAGGCGCGGAAGGTGCCGGCCAATTTCGAGGCCGAAGTGCAGCAACTGGTGGCCGAACGCCGGTATGGCGACGCCGTCGCCTATTTCATGACCAAGCTCATCGGCATGCCCTCGATCTTCCTCATCCCGATGAAGTTCTCGAAGATGTGGAAGGAAATCTGCCCGCAGGCGGCGAGCCTGCCCTTCGACATGGCGGCCGTGAACGGCTTCAACCCCCCCATCGAGCGCATGCGCGGCATCAAGGTGCCCACGCTTGCCATCCACGGCACCAAGACCTTCCCGGTGCTGGTCGACAGTACGACGCTGTGCGCAAAGACCATTCCCGGCGCCGGCCACGTGATCCTTCCCGGCCAGAGCCACGAGGTGAAGGCCGAGGCCATCGCGCCGGAACTCGTTCGCTTCTTCTCGGGCGCCAGCGCCCGCATCGCAGCCTGAGACTACAAATGACCGACCGCCTTTCCACCACGCTTTCCGCCCTCGCCGACCCGACGCGCCGCGGCATACTCGCCCGGCTCGCCCAGGGCGAGGCGACGGTGAGCGAGCTCGCCGAGCCCTACGACATGTCGCTGGCAGCGGTGAGCAAGCACCTGAAGGTGCTCGAGAATGCGGGCCTGATCTCGCGGGGCAGGGAGGCCCAGTGGCGTCCCTGCCGGCTGGAGGCGGCGCCGATGGCCGAAGTGGCGGACTGGGTCGAATCCTACCGCCGCTTCTGGGAACAGAGCCTCGATCGCCTCGGCGACTACCTGGCCGAATTGCAGAAGGGGGACCCCGGCGGCGCGAAGAACTAGGAGCGTTTCCAGGAAAAGTTGCAGACTTTTCCGGTTCGGAAGCGCGACCACTCGGAAAACCGCCGATCCCGGCAGCACATGCTCGGAGCAAAGATCATCCCCTTCCGGCCCATCCGGAAGGGCACCGGCGAAGCCTTGCCTTCGCCCCGACGCGAAGCTTTGCCGCCTCGGCACTGGTTCGTAAGCTACTGGTGGTTCTGGCAGGAAACCCTGGACCGCCTCACCGGCTATCTCGGCCAATTGATGGAGGAAGAAATGGCACTGCCCGACCTGAAGACCGAAGCCCCGGCCAACGAGCCGGTCTTCATCGCCACCCGCACCTTCGACGCCCCGCGGGCGCTGGTGTGGAAGGTGATGACCCAACCCGAGCATGTGGTGCGCTGGTGGGGCACCGATGGCCAGCGCAACGAGATCACCCACTTCGATGTCCGCCCCGGCGGCAAGTGGCGCATCATCTCGCACGAGCCCGACGGCAACGACTACATCTTCACGGGCGAGTATCGCGAGGTGAAGGAGCCGGAGCGCTTCGTCTGGACCTTCGGCATGGAGAACATGTTCGTGGGCAAGACGCTGCTCGAAACCCATACCTTCGAGGAAGTGGACGGCAGGACGCACTACAAGTCGGTCTCGCAGTACGACAGCATCGAGGACCGCGACGGCATGGTCGCTTCCGGCATGGAAGAGGGCATGGTGCACGGCTTCTCGGTGATGGACGAGATCCTCGCCGAACTGGTGAAAGGCTGATCCGATGCTCAACGAACTCGCTCTCATCCCGGACGAACGCCGCCTCGAGATCGAGCGCGAGTTCGATGCCCCGCGCGAACTGGTGTGGAAGATGTTCGCCGACCCCTATCACCTCAGCCGCTGGTGGGGCCCGAAGGGCTTCACCAACCCGGTGGTCGAACTCGATTTCCGCGAGGGCGGCCGCTGGTATCACGTGATGCGCGGGCCCGACGGCCGTGACTATCCGGCCGACAGCGAGTTCATTGAGATCGTCCCGCCCGAGCGCATCGTCTACCGCAACCGGCAAGTCGAAGCGGCGGCCTTCGGCGACAACCCGCCGCCGAGCTTTCTGCGCGTGATCAGTTTCGAAGCCCTGCCGGGCAACCGCACGCGCCTGACGCTCAACGCCTATTTCGACACCGCCGCCGCCAAGGACGCCGCCACACGCCGCGGCTTCCGCGAAGGCACGCTCGAGAGCTGGGACAAGCTCGCCGAGCTGCTGGCCACGACGACCTAGCACCACGCCCCGGATCCTCGACCGCGAAGCGGGGGAGGGGGACCGCCGAAGGCGGTGGAGGGGGCGCCTGCAACCACCGAGCCTGAAACACCCATCCCAGGGCACCGGCGAAGCCATGCCCGAAAACCTCAGGAGCCCACCATGTTCCGCCGTACCGTCCTCGCCCTCATCGCCGCCTTAACCTCGTCCCTCATCGCCGCTACCGTTCATGCTCAGGAAGGAGCCTCCACCATGTCCACACCCACCAGTTCCGGCTATGTCCCCGTCGAGGGCGGCAAGGTCTATTACGCCACCTATGGCGAGGGGGCGCCGCTCGTCCTCCTTCATGGCGGGCTGATGACCATCGAGACCTTCGGCCCGGTGCTCGACACGCTTGCGGCGAGGCGGAAGGTGATCGCCGTCGAGGCCCAGGGCCACGGCCGCACCGGCCCGCTCGACCGGCCGATGAGCTTTGCCGGCATGGCGGCCGATGTGGCCGAGGTGCTGAAAGCGCTGGAGCTCACGCAAGTCGATGTGCTCGGATACTCGATGGGTGGCATCATCGCGCTGCGCCTCGCGCTCGATCACCCCGGCATGGTGAAGCGGCTCGCCATTGCGTCGGCGCCCTTCGCCTATTCGGGCTGGCACGACTACAACCAGCAGGGCATGCGCTCGCTCAGCGCCGCCGACGCCCCGATGATGGTGGGCACGCCGCTCTACGAGGCGTTCGCTGCGGTGAACCCGGAGCCGGAGGCGAACTTCCCGAAACTCCTCGACCAGATGAAGTACATGGGCGAGGACTATGACTACTCGGCCGAGATCGGAAACCTCAGTGTCCCCACCCAGCTCATCTATGGCGATTGGGACGCCGTCCGCACCAGCCACGCCGCAAGATTCTTCGAACTCCTCGGCGGTGGCTTGCAGGACGCCCTCTGGGACGGCTCTGGCATGAACCAGAACCGCCTCGCAGTGCTCCCCGGCGTGACGCACTACACCATGATGGTGGAGCCGAAGATGGCGGAGACGGCGCTGGGGTTCTTCGAGGAGTGACGGTTGGGGGTGCGCCGGCGCGGCACTTCGCGCCGGCCAATCCTTAACAAACCCTTGACCCCCACCCCCTCCGTCCGACTCTTGTCGCCATGCTTGAGTCGCTCTTCGACGCGCCCCCTCGCGACCCCGCCGAAATCCTTCATACCGTGTTCGGCCACAAGGCTTTCCGCGGCCAGCAGGAGGAGGTGGTGCGCCATGTGACGGCGGGCGGTGACGCCGTGGTGCTGTTCCCGACGGGCGCCGGCAAGTCCATGTGCTACCAGGTGCCGGCCATTGCCCGCGAGGGCGTCGGCATCGTCGTGTCGCCGCTGATTGCGCTGATGCGCGACCAGGTGGAGGCGCTGCGCCAGGCCGGGGTGAATGCCGCGACGCTCAACTCGTCGATCTCGTCCGAAGAGAGTGCCCGCACCTTCCGCGATCTGAAAAACGGCGGGCTGCAGCTGCTCTATGTCGCGCCCGAGCGGCTGGTGCTGCCCGGCTTCAAGTCGATGATGCAGGGGGTGAAGATCGCCCTCTTCGCCATCGACGAGGCGCACTGCGTCTCGCAATGGGGGCACGACTTCCGCCCCGAATATCGCGAGCTGGCGAGCATTGCCGAGGACTGGCCGGGCGTCCCCCGCATCGCGCTCACCGCCACGGCCGACCCGACCACGCGCGACGACATCATCGAGCGGCTGGGGCTCAGGAACGCCCGCGTCTTCACCACCAGCTTCGACCGGCCGAACATCTCCTATTCGATCGTCGAGCGCGACAATGCCCGCAGCCAGCTCAAGACCTTCCTCGCCCGCCACAAGGGCAGCTCCGGCATCGTCTACTGCCTGAGCCGCAAGAAAGTGGAGGAAGTGGCCGAGTGGCTCAACGCGCAGGGCATTCGCGCGCTGCCCTATCATGCTGGCATGTCCGCCAATGAGCGGAGCGCCAACCAGGACGCCTTCCTCAAGGAGGAGTCGCTCTGCCTCGTCGCCACCGTCGCCTTCGGCATGGGCATCGACAAGCCCGATGTCCGCTATGTGGCGCACATGGACCTGCCCTCGAGCATCGAGGCCTACTACCAGGAGACCGGCCGCGCCGGTCGCGACGGCCTGCCGGCCGAGGCCTGGATGTGCTATGGCATGACCGATGTGGCCCAGCGCCGCCGCATGATCGACGAGGGCAATGCCCCCGAGGAGGTGAAGCGCATCGAGCGCTCGAAGCTCAACGCGCTGCTTGCCGTGTGCGAAACGGCCGAGTGCCGCCGCAAGGCTATCCTCGCCCATTTCGGCGAGGCCCATCCGGGCCATTGCGGCTCGTGCGACACCTGCCTCTCGCCAGTCGACACCTGGGACGGAACGGATGCCGCGATCAAGGCCCTGGCCGCCATCTATCGCACCGGGCAGCGCTTCGGCGTGAGCCACATCATCGACGTGCTGATGGGCAAGGAAACCGAAAAGGTCGTCCAGTTCGGGCACCAGAACCAGCCCGTCTTCGGGCAGGGCCGCGACCTCGACCAGCGCAGCTGGAGCTCGGTGATCCGCCAGTTGACCGCCATGGGGCTGGTCGTGGTGGACCACGCCTATGGGGCGCTGCAGCTGAGTGAAGAGGCCCGGCCCGTGTTTCGCCGCGAGCGCCGCATCACGCTTCGCCGCGACCGCCCGCGCCGCGCCACAGAAACCCGCCGCGCCCTGCAGAACGCCGTTGCCCTGCCTTCCGCCGCGCAGGCCCTGTTCGAGGACCTGCGCACCGAACGCGCTGCCATCGCCAAGTCGCAGGGCGTGCCGCCCTATGTCGTATTCCACGACACGACGCTGCGCGCCATGGCGCTCGAACGCCCCCAGACCATGGCCGAACTCGGCACCATCCCGGGCGTCGGCGAAAGCAAGCTCAAGCGCTATGGCGCAGAATTCCTCGCCATCCTCAAGGCCGCCGGCCCCGCCTGACCCCTGGTTGCTGGACACCAATGTCGCCGGTGATCCTCCCCTGCGAAAGCGGGGGAGGGGGACCGCCGAAGGCGGTGGAGGGGGCGTTCACGGGCACAGTGCCAGGCCCATCCCCTCCTCGCCCCTGGGAAGGCTACGTACCCCGCGGCTTGGCGCGGTTGGTCGCCACCGCCTCGAGCGGATTATCCGGCCAGTAATGCCGCGGGTAGCGCCCCTTCAGGTCCTTCGCCACGTCCTTCCAGCTGCCGCGCCAGAAGCCGGGCAAATCCCGCGTCGTCTGGATCGGCCGGTGCGCGGGGCTGAGCAGCACCAGCAGCAGCGGCACCTTGCCGCCCGCCACCGACGGATGCCGGTCGAGCCCGAACAGCTCCTGCACCCGCACTTCGAGGGCCGGGCCGTTCTCGGCGCCGTAGTCGATGGGCAGGTGCGAGCCGGAGGGGGCGGTGAAATGCGAGGGCAGCAGCCGGTCGATCTCCTGCCGCCGCGCCCAGGGCAGGAGCCCTTCGAGCGCCGAACCGAGGTCATCGGCACCGATCTCGCTGAGCGCTGTCTTGCCCAGCAGCGCCGCCGCGAGCCATTCTGTGTCGGCCGCAAGCCCGGCATCGGACAGGTCGGGCCACTCTTCGCCCAGCGTCGTGCGCAGGTAGGTGGCCCGCTGCCTCAGCGCCTTCTGTTCCTTCGTCCACGGCAGCACGCCGATGCCGAGTTCGGCAATGCCCACGGCCAGGGCCCGGGCCGCGGCTTCCATGTCGGTGATCGCGACCGGCGCCTCGTCGAGCCGCAGCGCTCCGAGCCGCCGCACCCGCCGCGCCCGCACCGAACGCGAGGCGCGGTCGAAGGCCATTACCACCTCGTCGGTGATTTGGCCTGAGAACAGTTCCTCGATGGTCTCGCGCTCGATCCGGGCGGCGGCGCGGATGCGGCCGCTGGCTGCTGCGCCGGTGACGTCGGTGACGACGAGATAGTCGGCCGCGGCCAGCGCCTCGGTCTCCTCCAGCATGGCTTGGCGGCCATTGGCGAGGCGGAAGCGGCCGCGCGCCCCGGCGCGCTGCGCCACCCGGTCGGGATAGGCGCGGGCGAGGTGCCGCCCGACCTCGCCGCCGCTTCCCGAATTGCCCACCATCCCGGCCCAGCGCCGCGCCAGCCCGCGTGCCTCGTCGGCACGCTTGCCGCGCTCGCGCCGGAAGCGTTCGAGCCGTCCACCAATGTCGATCTCGTCGCCGCCCAGCCCGCGTTCGCCAAGCAGCACGGCGATTTCGGCTGCCGTCAGCGCGTCGTCTTCCTCGGCCGCGCGATGCACCATATGCGCCAGCCGCGGATGGAGCGGCAGGCGGCTCAGCGCCTTGCCCTCGGCCGTGATCCGCCCATCGGCATCGATGGCTTCGAGCCCGCGCAGCAGGGCCACCGCCTCGCTCCAGGCCGGCTTCGGCGGCGGATCGAGAAAGGGCAGCTGCCCCGGATCGCTCACCCCCCAGCCAGCAAGGTCGAGTGCCAGCCCGCTGAGATCCGCCTCCATAATCTCCGGCGCGTCGAAGGCTGCCATTGCCGCGTTCTGGCCCTCTCCCCACAGGCGATAGCAGACGCCCGGTTCGACGCGGCCGGCGCGGCCGCGCCGCTGTTCGGCTGCCGCGCGCGAAATCCGCCGCGTTTCCAGCACCGTCAGCCCCGTGGCCGGCTCATAGGCGGGGGAACGTCGGAAACCGGAATCGACGACGATCCGCACCCCCTCGATGGTCAGGGACGTTTCAGCAATGGAGGTCGCGAGCACCACCTTGCGCCGTCCCGGCGGGGCAGGGGAGACGGCCCTGTCCTGCTCGTCGGGCGAGAGCTGGCCATAAAGCGGTACCACCTCGACATCGCTCGCCACGCGCCCCGCGAGCCGCTCGGCGGTGCGGGTGATTTCGGCCTGTCCGGGCAGGAAAACCAGCGCCGAACCGGGCTGGGTGCGCAGTGCTTCCAGCGTCACCGCCGCCACCTGCTCTTCTAGCCTGAGCGCCGGATCGCGGTCGCGATAGAAGGTTTCGACCGGGAAGGCGCGGCCGAGGCTTTCGACCACCGGCGCATCATCCATCAGGGCCGAAACACGCGCGCCGTCGAGCGTTGCCGACATGACGAGGATGCGCAGGTCTTCTCGCAACGCCGCCGCGTCGAGCGCCAGCGCCAACCCCAGATCGGCATCGAGCGAGCGCTCGTGGAACTCGTCGAAGATCACAGCCGCGACGCCGGTCAGCTCCGGGTCGTCGAGCAGCATGCGGGTGAAGACGCCTTCGGTGACGACCTCGATGCGGGTCCGGGCCGAGACTTTGGCGTCGAGCCGCACGCGATAGCCAACCGTGTCCCCCACCGCCTCGCCGAGCGACTGCGCCATGCGCCTTGCCGCCGCGCGGGCCGCGAGCCGCCGCGGCTCCAGCATCACGATCCTGCCGTTGCCGCGCCATTCCGCCTCGAGCAGCGCCAGCGGCACGCGCGTCGTCTTGCCGGCGCCCGGCGGCGCCACAAGCACGGCGAACGGCCCCGCATCGAGCGCGGCAGTCAGGCGCGGCAGGGTATCGTCGATGGGAAGGGGCGGCAGGACCATGTCGCCTCAATCGGCGAAAACGGACGGCGGGGCAAGGCCCTGGGGGTGTCCCCTCAGCTGACGTCCTTGAGGAGGTCCAGCAGGGAGCCTTCGAAGGGGTCGGTGCCGCCGGGCGGAAGGTTGGCGGCGATGGCGTTGGGCTTGGCGAGGGCGAGTTCGCTCCAGCCGATCATGATGGTGATGCCGCCCACCTTCTTGTCGGCCACGTACCACGGGGCAATCAGCGTGTTGAACTGGATCGGTTGGTTGGTGGTGGCGCTGGTGAAGGTGCGCTTGGTGCGGATGGTCTGGCCGCGAAGCGCCCGCTCGTACTCGTCCTTGTACTCCTGGGGCGGGTTGGGCGTGAGCATGAGCAGCGACTTGCCCACCACCTCGCGTTTTTCGATGAAGCGGTGCGCCTTGAGCCAGAAGATCGAGCAGTCGAGCACGCGCAGCCGCTCGTCGAGAACCACGATGGGCGCAGGCATGTCGCCGACCAGGTCCTGCACCAGCTTCAGCCGGCCTTGCACCTGCAACTCACGCTCCATTTCGCGCGTCACGTCGCGCGAAAAGCCGAACAGCTCGGTCACCCGGCCGTTGACGAGCCGCAGGTCGGCGATGGTTTCGATCACCCGGATCTGCCCGTCGCGCCGCTCGATGCGCAGGCGGCAATGGAAGCCCCGGCGGCCTTCGAGCGCCTGCGCGATCAGCGTCAGGAACTTGCCGCGGTCCTCCATGCGGTAGAGCTTCACCATCTCCTGAAGCGGCAGTGGTTCTTCGGTCGGCATCCAGCCGAACATCTCGCACACGCGGTCGGAGAGGATCACGGAGCCGGGGAAGACCACCTTCCACTGGCCGTAGCCGGAACGGCTTTCGAGCAGCTGCAGCGCGCGTTCCGGAACCGCGACCTGCCGGCCGGGATCGGTCTCGGCCAGCGAGTCGATGGAATTGACGATAAGCTGCCTGTCGAACATGGCTTCTGCCAGTTGCCCCCCAATGGGGCAAGCTAGACCGCCCTGGGTTAAGCAAGTGTTGTCCGGCAGATGGTGCCCGCCGCCACTTTCGGCCTAGGCGCGGCTGCGCAGCAGCTGTCCGCTCGTCTCCCCCGCGGGGCCGCGTGTCAGCGCCAGGGCAAGGGCCTGCTCGGCCGCCAGCGGCTGGCTGAAGAGATAGCCCTGGGCCTCGTCGCAGCCTTCCGAAGCGAGGAACATCAGCTGCTCGAAGCTCTCGACCCCCTCGGCCGTCACCCGCGTCCTCAGCGAGCGGCCGAGCCCCACGATGGCCCGCACGATGGCGGCCGAGCCGGCATTGTCGGGCAGGCCGGAGATGAAGGAGCGGTCGATCTTCACCTTGTCGAAGTTGAAGCGCTGCAGGTAGCTCAGCGACGAATAACCGGTGCCGAAATCGTCGAGCGCCACGCGTACGCCGGCGGCATGCAGGCCCTCGAGCACGCCGATGGACTCGCTGGTCTGGTCGAGCAGCACGGACTCGGTGATTTCGAGTTCCAGCCGTTCCGGCGCCAGCCCGCTCGTCGCCAGGGCGCTGCGCACCGCGTCACTGACGGAGCCAGAGCGGAACTGCGCCGGTGACAGGTTGACAGCAAGGCCGATGCTCTCGGGCCAGCGCGTCGCCTCGGCGGCCGCGTGATGCAGCACGAAAGCGCCGATCTCGCCGATAAGGCCGCTCTCCTCGGCGAGCGGAATGAACACGGCGGGCGATACCTGCCCGCGGGTCGGGCTGTTCCAGCGCAGCAGCGCCTCGAAGCCCACCAGCCGGTTGCTCGTCACGTCGATCTGCGGCTGGTACATCAGGGTCAGCTCACCGCGGCTCAGCGCACTCGCTAGCTCGCGCTTCATCTCCCGGCGCTCGCGCAGCGCTTCGTCCATCTCCTGCTCGAAGAAGCGGAAATTGCGCCCGTTCTCGGCCTTCACGCGGTAGAGCGCGATATCGGCCTGGTGCAGCAGGGTGTCGGCACCGTGGCCCTCGCGCGCCGCCATGGCGATGCCGATGCTGGCGCCGATCTCCACCGTTTCGCCGTCGATCAGGTAGGGCGAGGACACGGCGCGGATCAGCGAGCGGGCGGTCTGTGCCGCCTGTTCGGGCGTCTCCACCCGCATGAACAGGGCAAACTCGTCGCCGCCCAGCCGCCCCACAAAGCCATTGCTGCCGGCCGAGCCGAGCCGCAGCGCCACTTCGCGCAGCAACGTGTCGCCCGCCATGTGGCCCAGCGTGTCGTTGATGAGCTTGAAGTCGTCGAGATCGACCGACATTACCGCCAGCGGGCGCGGGTCCCCCATGTCGGCAAGGTTGCGGCTGAGCTCGTCGTGGAAATGCAGCCGGTTGGGTAGGCCCGTCAGCGAGTCGTGACGGGCCAGATGGGCGATCTGCTCCTGCGCCCGCCGCCTTTCGCTCACATCGCGGAAGAAAATGATGAGCCCGGCGCTCGAGCCATAGGCTTGCACCTCGAGCCAGGCCCTGGCGCTGGGCAGGTAATCCTCGAAGGCGATGCTGCGCTGCTCCTGCATGGCCTGCCGATAGCGCGCGAAGAAGGGCTCGGCCTCGGTCGGCTCCAGCATGGTGCGCAGGTCCTGGCCGATATGCGGCTCCACCGCGGCGAAGAAGGCCTGGGCGCGCCGGTTCATGTAGCTGATGCGCCACTCCACATCGACGCTGATGACGCTGTCCATGGTGCTTTCGAGCACGTTGGAGAGCCGCCGCGCCGCCGCCGCCACCTCCACCTCGTTGCGCTTGGCGTCGGTGACATCGCGCGACAGGGCCAGGAGCCGCGTCACCTCGCCATCGGCGTTGAACACCGGCGACACCGAGAGATCCCACCATTTGGGCGTGCCATGCGCCGTCGGGCCGTAGAGGATGCGGCGCACCGTTTCGCCCTTGCGCGCCTCGGCCATGGCATAGCGCACCGCCGGAGCCACGTCCGGTGGCCAGAAGCTGTCATAGGGCCGGCCGCGGATGGCCTCGAAGTCGTCGACTTCCATGATGCGGATGCCGGGACCGTTCATGAAGATCAGCCGCCCGCTGGCGTCGAGCACCTCGATGGCCATGTTCGAGCTTTCGAGGATGGAGCGCGCGAACTCCTCGGACTCGCGCAGGGCGGTCTCTGCCAGCTTGCGGTCGTGCACGTCCTCGAGCGTGCCGTACCAGCGCTTGATCTCCCCTGCCTCGTCGCGCGAAGGCGCAGCGCGCGCCCGCATCCAGCGGTATTCCCCGTTCTTGAGCCGCACACGATACTCGATGTCCACCGGCTCGCCGCTTCGCAGGTGGTTCATCCAGCGGGTGGCGGTGGGTTCCACATCGTCGGGGTGCAGCGCCTTGACCCAGCCGGTACCGAGCGTCTCGTCGGTCGCCATGCCCATCAGCTCGGGCCAGCGCGGGCCGACTTCGAGTATGCTTCCGTCGGGCGCCGCGACCCACGGAATCTCGGGGTTGAGGTCGACGGCGCGCCGGTAGTGCTCCACGCTTTCGCGCAGCGCCCGCTCGGTCTCCACCGCCTGCGTCACGTCCTGGGTGATGATCTGCAGGTGCTGGGTCGGCACCTGGTCGTCGAGCGGAAAGAAAGTGCTGGCGAGGATGCGCGAGCCGGTGTCGGGCGCGCTGCGGAACTGCATGGTGCCCGAGCGGGCGCTGCGCACCGCGGCCCTCAGCCGCCGGCGTACCCGCGCCCGGTCGGCGGGGTGGACGCGCTCCATCATCGTGTCGATTGGCAGGGTGCGGCGGCCCGGTCGGCGGCTGCGGCCGACATAGCGGACCACGCCTTCTTCGACGTGCCAGGTCCACACCGCCACGCCGGCTGCCTCGCCGAGGCGGCGTATCGTCTCTTCCGAGACCGCTCCGTCATCCTCGGCCAGGACCGCCACGTCATGCGGCATCAAATCACTCGGCGTAGACCCGCGCATACCAACTCCGACACCATGGCCGGATGCTAGGCTGGCCCCTGCCGCCAAATGATTAATCCGCACCCCACCAAACGTTGCAAATTCCGCAGTTGGGGCAGGTGGTTAACTCGGAGTAATCGGACCGCTAAGTATTGGCCCACTCGCCCTTGCGCAACACCGGAACCTTGCTGCCGTCTGGCTTGATACCGTCAATGTCCAGTTCACCCGAGCCGATCATCCAGTCGATATGGATGAGGCTCTGGTTGCCGCCGCGCGCCGCAATCTCCTCGGGGCTCATCCTGGTGCCGTTGATGAAGCAATCGGCGTAACACTGGCCGAGCGCGATGTGGCAGGCGGCGTTCTCGTCGAACAGCGTGTTGTAGAAGAGGATGCCCGACTTGCTGATAGGCGACGAATGCGGCACCAGCGCCACTTCGCCGAGCCGGCGGGCGCCCTCGTCGGTGTCGAGCACCTTGTTGAGCACTGCCTCGCCCTTGCTCGCCCGCGCCGCGACGATGCGCCCAGCCTCGAAGCGCACCTCGATGTCCTCGATCAGGGTGCCGTTGTGGCTCAGGGGCTTGGTCGAGCGCACATAGCCCTCGACCCGGTCCTTGTGCGGGGTGGTGAACACTTCCTCGGTGGGAATGTTGGGGTTGCAGGTGATGCCGTTCTTGGCCTCGCTGGCGCCGCCCTTCCAGCGATGCTCGTCTGCCAGCCCGATCGTGAGGTCGGTGCCCGGCCCGGTATAGTGCAGCGCCGCGAAGCGCTGCTCGTTGAGCCAGGTCCAGCGCGCCTTGAGGTTGGCATTGTGCTCTTTCCACGCGCCGATCGGATCGTCACCGTTCACCCGGCTCGCCGCGAAGATGGCTTCGGCCAGCTTGTGGATGGCCGTCTCCTCATCGTCGTTGGGGAATACCAGCTTGGCCCAGGCCGGGTTGGGGTAGGAGACGATGTTCCAGTTGATGTCGAAGCCGGTGATCTTCTCGAGCGCCGGGCGATAGGCCATCGAGGTCGCCCGGTTGGCGCGCGCCACCTTTTCGGGATCCTCCTTGGCCAGCATCATCGGGTTGTCGCCGGAGATCGCCATGCGCGCCGCGTTATTGCCGAAGGCCTTGGCCATGCCGTCGAACAGCCATGCCGGCGCCCGGTCGAAACTGTCCGGGGCGGCGTTGTGGTAGCGGGCGAGCGTGATCTCCTCGTCCGAAAAGATCGGCTGCACCACCCCGGCACCCGCCTTGTAGGCATGCACCGCGATCCGCCGCACCAGCGGCAGCGCCGAAATCGGTGCGGTCAGGATCAGGTCCTGCCCCGCCTGCAACTGCAGCCCCACCTTCACCGCCACTTCGGCGAGCCGGTCGAGCTTTACGGGATCGATGGGGTTGTTGCTGGCCATATCGGTAGACTCTGCGTGTGGTCTCGTGGGGCGCTATGACTAACCCGGCACATACCCGGAGGCAACGAAGCGCGGCAGTCTGCTGCTGGTTGGCTGCGGTCCCGATGCTCTCCCTCGCGAAGCCGGGGGCCTCACCCTTGCTCCAGCCCTGCCAGTCTCAGTCCCTCGAGCACGGACGCGAGCCGCGTCGGGTCCTTCTGCGGCTGGCCGGCCCAGATCATCTGCACCGATGTCTCCGGTGCGAGCCGCTTGAGCGTGGCAACGTGCCGCCGCGCCTCGTCCATCCTCCCCAGATGCGCATTGGCGGCCGCCAGCATCCAGTAGGTGCACACGAAGCTCGGGTTGGACGAGATCGAGCGTTTAGCCCAGCGGATCGCCTCCTCGTATTCGCCGCGGATCACATGCACATGCGCAATCGCCGTCAGCGGCCAGTACGAGCCATCCACCGCCGGCGAGAGCCGGATGGCATGCTCGCAATAGGCGATGGCCTCGTCGAGGTCGCCCAGATGCAGCTGCACGATGCCGGCGAACATGATGACCGTGAGGTTGTTGGGGTTGAGCGCCACCGCCCGGCGGCTCAGCTCCAGTCCGCGGTCATAATCCTTGAGGTTGTGGATCAGCATCATGCTGCCCAGGCTCAGCACCACCGCGTCATCGCGCGCATGGGCCAGCGCCCGCTCCACCAGCTCGATGCCGAGCGCATCGTCGTCCTCGCCGATGGGCGGCCAGCCCTGCGACCAGCGATGCAGCAGGGCGTTGCCGGCATAGACGAGATAGGTCGGATTGTTCGGTTCCAGCTCGATGGCGCGCAGCAGCAGCGTCACCGCCTCGGCATTGGCGCTCTCGGTCTGCGCCATGTGGAGCGGCAGCGCACGCAGGTAGAGGTCGTAGCCCTGGACGCTGTCCGGCCGTTCCCGCCGCGAGCGCTCGATCTCGGCCCAGCGGATGGCCGGCTCCACTATGGATGCCACCGTCGCGGTGATCCGGTCCTGGAAGTCGAACACGTCTTCGAGTGAGCCGTCGAACTTGTCGGCCCATAGATGCGTGCCCGTCGTCGCGTCGATGAGCTGCGCGGTGATGCGCAGCCGCTGCCCGGCCTTGCGCACGCTGCCTTCGAGCAGGTAGCGCACGCCCAGTTCGCGCGACACCTCGCGCACATCCACCGCCCGCCCTTTGTAGACGAAGCTCGAGTTGCGGGCGATGACGGCGAAATCCTTGAACCGGCTGAGCGCGGTGATGATGTCCTCCACCACCCCGTCGGCGAAATATTCCTGCTCGGCGTCGCCGCCCATATTGTCGAAGGGCAGCACCGCGACGGACGGCTTGCGCGCCTCCACCGTCACGCCGTCGGGCAGGCGCGGGCGCTTGCCTCTCGGTCCCATCGTCACCTCGAACACCCGCACCGGCCGCGCGATGTTCTTCAGTCGCTTGTCGCCGAGGTCGCGGAAATCGGCCTTCAGCCGGTCGCGCACTTCCTCGTGCACCTTGCCCGAAACGTAGACCTGCCCCGGCTCGGCAATCGATTGCAGCCGCGCCGCGATGTTGATGCCGTCGCCATAGATATGGGCGTCGTCGTGGATCACGTCGCCCTGGTTGATGCCGACCCGGAACAGCATGCGCTGTCCCTCGGGCACCGGCGCGTTGCGCTCCGCCATCATCGCCTGCATGGCAAGCCCGGCTTCCACTGCCGAAACGCTGGACGAAAACTCGGCGACCAGCCCGTCGCCGGCAAGGTCGACCACCCTGCCGCCGAAGCGCTTCAGTACCTCGGTCACTGCTGTTTGGTGCCCCTTCAGCGCCGCGATCGCACCCGACTCGTCGGCGCTCACCAGGGCGCTGTACCCAGCAATGTCTGCGCACAGCACCGCCGCAAGGCGGCGCGACAAAACCTGATCCATTTCCGCGTCCTAGGCGGGGCGCCCACCCCTCGGCGCGAAACTAGAGCTTACGCTCGCCACTTGCAACGAGCCGCCGTGATAGGGAGAGTTTGAATCAAGTTCCTGCCGCTCAGCTGCCCTTGGGGATAATGCGAAAATCGGGCAGTTCGCGCAGCCCCAGTTCCGGCCCGGCCGGAGAGTAGACGACGAACAGCTGCATCGGCCCCGCTCCGGTATTGAGCGTCGAGTGGAAGCGGCTCTCGGGCACGAACACGGTGCAGCCGGCCGAAACCTTCTGCGTCACCGGCTCGCCCTCGGGCGTCTCCACCATCTGCTCGCCTTCGCCCGAGATCACGAAGATGATCTCCTCGGCGCCGGGGTGGTTGTGCCGCGCATGTCCCTGGCCCGGTGGCAGGTCCACCACGCCGCCGCTGAACCGTTTCGCCCCGTTCACCTCCGGCGCCACCGTCAGCGCCAGCCGCCCCCAGTCGAACCCGAACGCCTCCACGTCCCTGGGGTAGACGAAATTGTTCTCAGCCATTGCTTTCCTCCTCGATAGATAGCCGGAACGACCACCTCCCAACCTCCCCCGGGAAGGGGGAGTAGGGCGTGGCGCGTTCCCCTCAACGCTCACGCCCTTCACCCTTCCCGTGCGGGAAGGGTCGGGAGGGGCCGTCCCGGTCGGACAGGAGCCGCCCTCAGGCCCCCGTCCGAAGCCCCTTGAAACCCTCGACCTGCGCCTTGATCGCCACTTCCACCGGCAACCGCTCCATCGAGCTCGCGCCATAAAAGCCGTGGCAGCCCTTCACCCGCTCGAGCACGAACTTCGCGTCGTCCGGCATGGCGATCGGCCCGCCATGGCAGAGCACGATCACGTCCGGCTTCACCGATTTCGCCGCCGCCGCGATCGCTTCGATCTCGGCACAGCAGGTGTCGAGCGATTTCGCCGCCTTCGCCCCGATGGCCCCGCCCGTCGTCACCCCCATATGCGCCACCACGATATCGGCCCCTGCCGCCGCCATCGCCTTCGCCTCGTCCTCGTTGAACACATAGGGCGTCGTCAGCAGGTCCTGCCGGTGCGCCTCGGCGATCATGTCGACCTCGAGCCCGTAGCCCATGCCGGTTTCCTCGAAGCTCGTGCGCATCACCCCGTCGAAAAGCCCGATGGTGGGGAAGTTCTGCACCCCCGAGAAACCCATCGCCTTCAGCTCGGCGAGGAACTGCGGCATCAGCACGAACGGGTCGGTGCCGTTCACGCCCGCCAGCACCGGCGTATGCTTCACCACCGGCAGCACCTCGACCGCCATTTCCTTCACGATCTCGTTGGCGTTGCCATAGGCCAGCAGCCCCGCCGCCGAGCCGCGCCCGGCCATGCGATAGCGCCCCGAATTGTAGATGATGATCAGGTCGATGCCGCCCGCTTCCTCGGCCTTGGCCGAAATGCCGGTCCCCGCGCCGCCCCCGACGATGGGCACGCCGTTCGCTACCATGTCGTGGAATTTGCTCAGGATTTCGCCGCGCGCGATCCTCGCCACTCGCCCCTCCCGTGCCGCCTCTGGTGGGCGGTTCTCCTCTGACCCTCATGCCTTTGTGCCATCGTTCATGGCCCGTTGCCAAGCATTTTGAGATATGCGTATCATTTCGATATGAACGTCTCAGCAAGCCACGAGCAACCCGCTCCTGCCGAGCGCGGCCCCAAGGCGCGCACGCGAAAGCTCATGCTCGAAACCGCCATTGCCCTGATGCAGCGCGGCCAGACCCCGTCGGTCAGCGCTGTCGCCGAGGCGGCCGAAGTGTCGCGCGCCACCGCCTATCGCTATTTCCCCAGCCAAGCCGCTCTGGTCCATGCCGTAGTCAACGAGGCCCTCGGCCCTATCCTCGGCTGGCAGTCCGGCGAGACCGACCCCGAAGCGCGTGTCCGTGACCTCATCGAAAGCTCGCTGCCGCGCATCTCGGAGTTCGAGGCGACCTTCAAGGCGGCGCTGAAACTTTCGCTCGAGCAATGGGCCGAGCGCCAGGCTGGCACACTGGGAACCGAGCCACCATTCAAGCGCGGCCACCGCGTCGAGCTGCTGCAGAAGGCCATCGCGCCCCTGCGCGGCACGCTGCCCGAGCCGCAGTTCCAGCGCCTCGCCCAGGCGCTGTCGCTCACCTACGGGCTCGAGGTGCTCATCGTGCTGCGCGATATCTGGGGCCTTGCCTTCGACGAAACGCGCGAAGTGGCGCTGTGGGCCGCCAATGCGCTGGTTCGGGCGGCGCTGGCCGAAGTGGGGGCATCTGGGAAACACGCAGGAAACCCCGCATCGTCATAGGGTTGGAAAGCGCCGAAATGCTAGCATGTTAGCTTGACGAGCGCTCCGAAACGTAGAAGTCTTGAGGTACGCACCGCTGGATCTTGAGGAGAGGATTTGAGTGCGACGGCGCTGAGGGGGCGCCTCCGGTCGACCGGCAGCTTGAGGAGGCTGAGCCGGTCCCGGGGTTTGGGGGGATCGTCTACCCCATCGTCGCAAGAAGGAACGGCCGGCTTTCCTGAGCTGAGGGGCTCGTGGGGAAATCCGGTTCGCTGCTGCAATGCCCCCGGCACGGAGGAGGGGCGTCGGCGGGTTCACTGGCTTTTCAGTGCACCGGCTGTCGTAGCGCTAGAGGGAGGAACCATATGCGCACTGTTACCAAGGGCATTCTGGCCGGTTTGGGCCTGATGTTTGCGTCGAGCACGTCCGTGCTCGCGCAGGAGCTCACCATCCTGTGGGCCGAGTGGGATCCGGCGAACTACCTGCAGGAACTCGTCAACGAGTACCAGGCGGAGACCGGGGTCACCGTCACGGTCGAGACCGTTCCGTGGCCGGATTTCCAGACCAAGCTGTTCACCGAGCTCAACGCTCAGGGTTCGGCTTATGATCTGGTCGTGGGCGACTCCCAGTTCCTCGGCGCCGCCTCGACCGGCGGCCACTATGTGGAACTCACGGACTTCGTGAAGCAGCACAACCTGACCGAGACCATGGCCCCTGCGACCATGCAGTACTACTCGGAATATCCGGCTGGTTCGGGCACCTACTGGGCTGTCCCGCTCGAGGGCGACGCCGTCGGCTGGACCTACCGCAAGGACTGGTTCGAGGATCCGGCCGAGAAGGAAGCCTTCAAGGCCAAGTATGGCTACGACCTCGCCGTGCCCACCACCATGAAGCAGATCCTCGACATCGCCGAGCACTTCCATCGCCCCGACCAGAATCGCTATGGCGCGGCCATCTACTCGCAGGGCGTCGGCGACGCGCTGATGATGGGCGTCGAGAACTTCATCTTCTCGTACGGCGGTTCGCTCGGCGACTACGCCACCTTCAAGGTCACGGGCCTGCTCAACTCGCCCGAGTCCGTCGAGGCGCTCGAAGACTACCGCAAGCTGTTCACCTTTGGCCCTCCGGGCTGGGGTAACGCCTTCTTTGCGGAAGTGAACACCGCCATCGCGCAGGGCCAGGTGGCCATGGGCATGAACTTCTTCGCCTTCTTCCCGGCGCTGCTCAACGAAGCCACCAACCCGCATGCGGCCAACATGGGCTTCTTCGCCAACCCGCCGGGCCCGCGCGGCCATGACTTCGCGGCTCTGGGCGGCCAGGGCATCTCGGTGATCTCCTATACCCAGAACCAGGAAGAGGCGATGAAATTCCTCGAATGGCTGGTCAAGGACGAGACCCAGAAGCGCTGGGCCGAGCTCGGTGGCTACACCGCGGCCACGGCAATCCTCGAGTCCGAGGAGTTCCAGAACGCCACGCCGTACAACAAGGCCTTCTACGAGACCATGTTCAAGGTGCGCGACTTCTGGGCCCTGCCCGAATACGCCGAGCTGCTCGATGAGGGCCAGCAGGCGCTCTACGACTATGTCGTGAACGGCAACGGCACCGCCCAGGAGACGCTCGACAAGCTCGCCCAGACCTGGGTCGAGACCCTCAAGACCGCCGGCTACGCGGCCGAATAACGGACTATGCCGGGGAGGGGCTCGCCTCCTCCCCGGCCGACTATTCCAGGTGGGGGACCATTGCCTTGAATAACATGATGACGACGCTCAGTCCGTCTTCGCGCGCTGCCACGCGCGGCTGGAGCGACATCACCATCAGGAACCTGTTCGTCATTCCGACGGTCGCGTTCCTCATCATCTTCAACGTCTTCCCGCTGCTCTATTCCCTCGGCTTCTCGTTCACCGACTTTCGGGCCTCCAGCAAGGCGGACGTGAATTTCGTCGGGCTCAAGAACTACGCCGACATTCTGGCCGATCCGGTCATCTGGCGCAGCTTCGCGACGACGCTGTGGTACGTCATCGTCTCGGTGACGGGGCAGTTCATCGTCGGCTTCGGCATGGCGCTGCTGCTCAACCGGCCGATCCCGGGCAAGGGCTTCCTCACCACGCTGCTGCTGCTGCCCATGATGCTGTCGCCGGTGGTGGTGGGCCTGTTCTGGAAGCTGATCTACGATCCCTCCTGGGGCCCGCTGAACTACTTCCTCGGCCTCGGCAAGACCGCCTGGCTCACCGATCCGGCGCTCGCGCTCTACGCCGTCGCCATCACCGATATCTGGATGTGGTCGCCCTTCGTCATGCTGCTTTCGCTCGCCGGACTCTCGGCCGTGCCAAAGCACCTCTACGAGGCCGCCTCCATCGACCGCGCCAGCAAGCTCTACACCTTCTTCCGCGTGACGCTGCCGCTGGTCGCTCCGATCCTGATGATCGCGATCATCTTCCGCACCATGGAGGCCTTCAAGACCTTCGACATCGCCTTCGTGATGACCAGCCAGCCCCAGGCCGAGCTGATCTCGTCGCGGCTCTACAAGATGGCGTTCCAGCAGTGGCAGACGGGCCCCGCCTCGGCCCTCGCCTACATCGTGCTGATCATGGTGCTGTGCATCACCAACATCTACGTCAAGTATCTGAACAAGGCCAAGGAGCGCTAGGAATGGCCGTCGTTTCTTCGCGCGCCGGTCGTCTCGGCAACCGCATTGCCATCGCGGCAGTGATCGTTCTCACCCTGATCTTCCTGTCGCCGATCTACTGGATCACCTCCACGGCCTTCAAGCCGCTGGTCATGGCGACCTCGGTGCCGCCCACCGTGGTGTTCGAGCCGCAGATCACGCCCTTCGTGAAGCTCTTCACCAAACGTGCCCAGCTCACCGCACCCGTCACGCCCGAGGTCTACGACGCTGCCCCGTGGTGGGAAAAACTCGTGCTCGATGGCGGCGAGCGCCTCGCGCGCGACGGCAAGGGCGCGGTCGTCTACTCGGCCTATCCCGACCGCTTCATCAACTCGCTGATCGTCTCGATCATCTCCACCGTGCTCGCGGTCTCCATGGGCACCATCACCGCCTATGGCTTCTCGCGCTTCAAGGTGAAGGGCGAGGCGGACCTGCTCTTCTTCATCCTCTCCACCCGCATGCTGCCACCCATCGTGGTCGCCATCCCGATGTTCCTGATGTACCGCACCGTCGGTCTAAACGACACGCATATCGGGCTCATCATCCTCTACACCGCGTTCAACGTCTCCTTCGCGGTGTGGCTGATGAAGGGGTTCATGGACGAGATCCCCAAGGAGTACGAGGAAGCGGCGCTGGTCGACGGCTACACGCGCATGCAGGCCTTCTTCAAGATCGTACTGCCCGAGGCCGCCACCGGCATCGCCGCCACCGCCGTGTTCTGCTTCATCACGGCCTGGAACGAGTATGCCTTCGCGCTGATCCTCACCAACCGCAGGGCGCAGACCGCGCCGCCCTTCATCCCCAGCCAGGTCGGCACCGGCCTGCAGGACTGGACGGTTATCGCTGCCGGCACGGTGCTGTTCCTCATCCCGGTCGCCGTCTTCACCTTCCTGCTGCGTAATCATCTGCTGCGCGGCATGAGCTTCGGGGCTATCCGCAAATGACCACCTCGGCCGAATACGAAAAGAAGCAGGCGTTCCGGCGCCTGAACGCCCGCGTCATCGAGCCCGGCTCGATGTTCCTGATGCTGGCCGGCATCCTGTTCCTGTGCCAGCCCTGGGTCGAGTTCCTGCACCAGTGGTCGGTGCTGGTCATGCTCGTCGGGCTCATCGGCTTCAACGTCGCCGTCCATATTCCGGCGCCCGACAAGCCGCGCTCCGACGAGGACGACGGTGTGGCCGTGAGCGCCCAAGGAGGGCGTCATGGCTGAGATCGAACTGCGCCACATCGACAAGCATTTCGGCCCCGTCCACGTCATCAGGGACGTGAGCCTCGCCGTGAAGGATCGCGAGTTCGTCGTCTTCCTCGGCCCTTCGGGCTGCGGCAAGACCACGACCCTGCGCGCCATTGCCGGCCTCGAGGAGATCGACTCGGGCGACATCCTGCTCGACGGCAAGCCGATCCAGAACCTGCGCGCCGCCGATCGCGACATCGCCTTCGTCTTCCAGAACTACGCGCTCTATCCGCACTTCACCGTCTACGAAAACCTCGCCTTCCCGCTGCGCGCCGTCGGCACGCCGAAGGCCGAGGTCGACGAGACGGTGCGCTCGGTCGCCCGCTCGCTGGAGATCACCCATCTCCTCCGCGCACGGCCCTCGGCGCTTTCGGGCGGCGACATGCAGCGCGTTGCCATCGGCCGGGCGCTGGTGCGCCGGCCCAAGGCGCTGCTGCTCGACGAGCCCATCGGCTCGCTCGATGCCAAGCTGCGCGAAACCATGCGCATGGAACTGAAGCGCCTCCATATCGAGAACGGCTCCACCTCCATCTACGTCACCCACGACCAGGTCGAGGCCATGTCGCTCGCCGACCGCATCGTGGTCATGAACGAGGGCATCCTGCAGCAGGTCGGCACGCCGTCCGAGGTCTACCTCTATCCGGCCAACCTGTTCGTGGCCCAGTTCATCGGCTCGCCGGTAATGAACATCGCCCCGGCCCGCATCCGCTCCGAAGGCGACGAGGCGCTGGTTGCGCTCGACGAAGCGAGCTTCACCCTGCCCCGCGACCTGCTCGGCATGCTGGAGCAGAAAAAGGCCGGCGAGGATCTGTCGCTCGGCATCCGGCCCGAAGGCGTGCTGGTCTCGCGCGAGCCGCAGCCCGGCTATCGCCCGGCGGTGGCGCACATCATCCAGCCCTTCGGCGGCTTCGACATCGTCGACCTCAAGTTCGGCGAGCAGACCCTGCGCGCCCGCACCACCGCGGGCTTCGTCGACAAGGCCAGCACCCAGGTCTATGCCCGGCTCGACCCGGTCCAGGCCCACTTCTTCGACAGCAAGTCCGGTGCCTCCTTGGGCATCAGGCTCGGGAACTGACCATGGCCCGCATCCGTCTCGAAAACATCTCCAAGACCTTCGGCAACTTCACCGCCGTCGAGGACCTCGACCTCGACGTCAACGATGGCGAGTTCTTCGTCCTGCTCGGCCCCACCGGCGCCGGCAAGTCCACCACGCTGCGCATGATCGCCGGGCTCGAAAAGCCCACCGTCGGCCGCATCTACATCAACGAGGTGGACGTCAACGAATGGGGACCGGCCGAGCGCGACGTGGCGCTGGTGCTGCAGCAATATTCGCTCTACCCGCGCCTCACCGTGCGCGACAACCTGAGCTTCCCGCTCCGCTCCCGCATCCGCCGCATGAGCGAGCCGGAGATCGAAAAGCGCATCGAATACGCATCCAAGACGCTCCGCATCGGCCACCTGCTCGATCGCAAGACCGACCGGCTCTCGGGTGGCGAGATGCAGCGCGTCTCCATCGGCCGCGCCATCGTGCGCGAACCCCGGGTCTTCCTGATGGACGAGCCGCTCTCGGCCCTCGACGCCAAGCTGCGCGAGGCCCTGCGCTCCGAGCTCAAGGATTTGCAGATGCGGCTGGGCGCCACTTTCATCTTCGTCACCCACGACCAGGTCGAGGCCATGACCATGGGCGACCGCATCGCGGTGATGAACCACGGCCGCATCGTTCAGGTCGGCCGCCCGCAGGAGGTCTACACCAACCCGCGCAACACCTTCGTTGCGAGCTTCGTCGGCTCGCCGGCCATCAACCTGCTCAACGGTCGCATCGTCGGCAACGGCGCCGTTATGGACGAGAGCTTCCAGCTGCCGCTCGCCGGCCCGGCCGCCAACGAGGGCGCCTACACTTTCGGCATCCGTCCCGAGGACGTCGCCGTCGAATCCGGCGCTCCGGTCGAGGCGCGTGTCCACGACATCGAGAACCACGGCATCGAGAAGATTGTCACCCTGCGGGTGGGCGACCATCTCCTCCGCGCCGCCGTCCCGGCCCGCGTCAACGTCGCCGTCGAAGACCAGGTCCGCTTCGGCTGGAACCCCAGCAAGGTCATGCTCTTCGACGCCCAGACAGGAGTGAACCTGCGCCATCAGGCAGCCTGACATGAGACGCTGAGGACGCCGGTGATCCTCCGCCGCGAAGCGGGGGAGGGGGACCAAGCGAAGCTTGGTGGAGGGGGCGCTAGCGAACTCACGGCCTGAAACAGACTCTGGAAAAAGACCCTTCAGGGAGGAGGGGGACCATGTCGGACCACATCAACAACTATCCGAAACTCCACAACGCCACCTGGCCCGGCGTCGTCGGCAAGGGCGCTCCGGACTCCGAGCCCATCATTCCGCTCGATACCCTCCTCACCCTCACCGCCAACGCCGAATACGAAGGCCAGAAGTTCGATGGCGTCGATCTCTGGCTCGCCGACCCGCACATTTCCATCGACAGCAGCAAGGACGACATCAAGCGCGTCTCCGATCACATCGCGAGCTTCGGGCTCAAGGTCGGCTCCTTCGTTGCGCCCATCTGGGGCGGCGCCGGCGGCGGCTCGGCCATGGGCGATGCCGACGAGGTGAAGCGCTTCCTCACCCAGGTCGAAAAGGCCTGCCAGATCGGCCAGTGGATGCGCGAAATCGGCATCCGCCCCACCGGCGGCGTCCGCGTCGACAGTTCCACCGGCGTCGAGGCCTGGGACCGGGACCCCGAGGGCAACACAAAGAAGATCGCCGACACCTTCCGCGAGGCCGGCCGCATCGCCCAGAGCTATGGCGAATACATCGTCGCCGAGGGCGAGATTTGCTGGGGCGGCATGCATTCGTGGCGCGAGAACGTGAAGCTGCTCGAGCTGGTCAACATGCCGGGCGTCGTCGGCTACCAAGCCGACATGGCGCACTCCATGCTGTTCGTCCTCGGCGCCAATGCCGAGAAGGACCGCATCCTGCCGTCCGATTTCGAGTGGAGCGACAAGGCCGCGCTCGATGCCGCCTACCACCAGGTGGCCGACGCACTCCGCCCCTGGACGCTCGATTTCCACGTCGCCCAGAACGACGGCACCACCTTCGGCTCGGGCGACCACGAAAAGACCGGCCGCCACTGCCAGATCGACGACCCCAACGGGCGGCTCGATGTGGTCAAGCACGCCGGCTACTGGCTGCGCGACGAAACCGGCCACCTCACCAAGCGCATGCGCCACATCTGCTGGGACGGCTGCATGTTCCCCAACGCGGTCATGGAGCAGCAGGAGACCTGGAACAAGATCCTCGCCGCCATGGTGAAGGTCCGCGACGCCCACGGCTGGACGGAATAGCCGGCCCGGTGGGGCGCACCCGTCCCACCCCCAAGATGTCGTCCCGGGCCTGGCCCGGGACCCAACCCGAAATCTGCGCCTACCTGCAAGCCCCTCCTGAGCCTGTCGAAGGACGAGGGGCCGGGCACGGCGATCCAAGCGGAGCGCAACAATGTCAAAGCACCTCAATATCGGCATGGTCGGCTACGGCTTCATGGCCCGTGCCCATTCCAACGCCTGGGCCAACGTCGCCCACTTCTTCGATACCGGCTATCGCCCCGTGCTCAAGGCCGCCGCGGCGCGCAATGAGAGCAAACTCCGCCGCTTCGCCGACCAGTGGGGTTACGAGAGCGTCGAGAGCGACTGGCGCCGTCTCATCGAGCGCAAGGACATCGACGCCATCGACATCTGCGTGCCCAACGACCTCCACGCCGAAATCGCCATCGCCGCGGCTCAGGCCGGCAAGATGGTGCTCACCGAAAAGCCGCTCGCCCGTACCGCCGCCGAGGGCCAGCCCATGGTCGATGCCGTCGAAAAGGCCGGCGTCCCCAACATGGTCTGGTACAACTATCGGCGCGTCCCCGCCGTCACCCTCATCAAGCACATGGTCGACGAGGGCCGGCTGGGGCAGATCTTCCACTATCGCGCCAAGTTCCTTCAGGATTGGACCATTTCGCCCGACGTGCCGCAGGGCGGCGCAGCCACCTGGCGCCTCGACGTGGAAGCCGCGGGCTCCGGCGTCACCGGCGACCTCCTCGCCCACTGCCTCGATACCGCCACCTGGATCAATGGCGGCATCACCTCGCTCACGGCCATGACCGAGACCTTCGTCAAGGAGCGCGTCCACGCCGAAACCGGCCAGAAGCAGCCCGTCGGCATCGACGATGCGGCCGCCGTCCTCACCCGCTTCGCCAACGGATCGCTCGGCACGTTCGAAAGCACCCGCTACGCCCGCGGCCACAAGGCCGGCTACACGCTCGAGATCAATGGCGAAAAGGGCTCGCTGGCGTGGGATCTTCACGATCTCAACCGCGTGCAGTATTTCGACCACGGCGTCGCCGGCGCCCAGCGCGGCTGGACCAACATCCTCGTCACCGATGGGGACCATCCCTATCTCGGCAAGTGGTGGGTGCCGGGCCTCATCATCGGCTACGAGCACTCCTTCACCCACCAGGCCGCCGATTTCCTCGAAGGCCTCAAGGACGGCACCCCCGTCTCGCCCACCTTCCGCGAGGCACTCGAAACCAACCGCATCTGCGACGCCATCATCGCGTCGGGCAAATCCGGCACCTGGGTGAACCTGTGAAACTCGGCTTCGATCTCCTGCTCTGGACCACGCACGTCACCGAGCAGCACTGGCCCATCCTCGATCGGCTCAAGGCCACCGGCTATGACGGTGCCGAGATCCCCATGTTCGAGGGCGAGGTGGCCCATTACCGCCAGCTCGGCCAGCGCCTGCGCGACGTCGGCCTTGCCGCCACCGGCATCGGTGTCATGGCGGGCGGCAGCGCCATTTCGCCCGACAAGGCGGTGCGCGAAAAGGCGCTCGACCACCTCAAGTGGCTCATCGACTGCACCGAGGCGATCGGGGGCGACGTCTGCGCCGGCCCCTTCCACCAGCCGCTCGGCGAGTTCACCGGCCGCGGCCCCACCGCCGACGAAGTGAAGTGGTGCGCCGAGGTCCACAAGCAGGCCGCGCACTACGCGGCCAAGGCCGGCATCACCCTCGCCGTCGAGCCGCTCAACCGCTTCGAGTGCTACTTCCTCAACACCATGGAGCAGGCGACCGAACTCACCCGCCTCGTCGATGAGCCCAACTACGGCTACCTCTTCGATACCTTCCACACCAACATCGAGGAAAACGACGTCCCGGCGCTGATCGCCCGGACCATCCAGGCCATCCGGCACGTCCACATCACCGAGAACAACCGCGGCGTTCCCGGTGCCGGTCACATCGACTTCCAGTCGGTCTTCACCGCCCTCAAGCGCGCCGGCTGGGACGGCTGGCTCACCATCGAAGCCTTCGGCTCGGCGCTCCCCGACCTCGCCGCCGCCACCAAGATCTGGCGCCCCCTCTTCGAGCGCGAAGAAGACGTCTACGAAAAAGGTTTTGTCCTGATGCGCGACGGCTGGGCCAGGGCCTGAGTTCGGGTCGCGACCCGCCCTAGAATCTCAAGGTGTCATCCCGGGCTTGACCCGGGACCCAACTCAAAACCTGCGCGGGTGACAAGGTGGTTCCCGGGTCAAGCTCGGGATGACACCTCGGTGGTTGCGGCCCCTACCTGACCCGCCCCTTCTCCATATCCGGCAGGAACACCGTCAGCAGCCCCGCAAAGGGCAGGAACGAGCAGAGCCAGAATACGTATTCGATGCTCGTCGCTTCGGCCACGCCGCCCAGCGCCGCCGCCGCAATGCCGCCGGCCCCGAAGGCGAAGCCGAAGAATATCCCCGCCACCAGCCCCACCCGACCCGGCAGCAGCTCCTGCGCGAACACCACGATGGCCGAGAAGGCCGACGACAGGATCACCCCGATCAGCACGCTCAGCACCACCGTCCACGTGAAATCCGCATAGGGCAGGGCGAGCGTGAAGGGCAGCACGCCGAGGATCGAGAACCAGATCACGAACTTCGACCCGAACCGGTCGTTGAGCGGCCCGCCCAGCAGTACGCCCAGCGCCGAGGCGCCCAGGTGCACGAAGAGCAGGATCTGGCTGTCCTGCACCCCCACCGCGAACCGGTCGATCAGGTAGAACGTGTAATAGTTGCCCATCGACGCCGTGTAGGCGTTCTTGGTCAGCGTCAGCACCGTCAGCACCACCAGCGCGGTGATCGTCGTGCGCCGGTCGAAGGGCAGGGTGCGGCTCACGGGCGGCTTCCTCGCCGCGTCGAGCAGGTGCGCCGCATACCAAACGCCCACCCGCCACAAGATGAAGATGCCGATGAGCGAGCCGATGGCGAACAGGCTCACGCTCCACTGTCCGTTGGCGAGCACGATGAAGGCCGCGAGCAGCGGCCCCACCGCCGAGCCGGCATTGCCGCCCACCTGGAACATTGATTGCGCCAGCCCGTGCCGCCCGCCGGACGCGAGCCGCGCCACGCGCGAGCTTTCGGGATGGAAGATCGCCGAGCCCAACCCCACCAGCGCTGAGCCCACCAGCAGCATCCAGTAGCTCGACGAAAAGCCGAGCACGAGCAGGCCGATCAGGCTCGAGCCCATGCCGATGGGCAGCGAATAGGGCAGGGGCCGCTTGTCGGTATAGATGCCGATCGCCGGCTGCAGTAGCGATGCCGTCACCTGGAAGGTGAAGGTCAAAAGCCCGATCTGCACGTAGTCGAGATTGTAGTTCGCCTTGAGCAGCGGATAGATCGCCATCAGCATCGACTGCATGATGTCGTTGATCAGGTGGCACACCGACACCGCCACGATGATCGACAGCGTGGTCTTGCCGGCCACCTTGCCCGCAGTGCTGATTGTCGGGGCGGCGGAAGTCCCCGTGGCGCTAACGCTCATTTTGTCTCTGCTGAAATGAGAAGGGCCGCCGCAATAGTTCTGCGCCGGAACACCTCCCTAACATGTCAGCCGCCCGGCGCGTAGACCAGCAAAGCCGCAATCGGTTCGCTGCAACCCGGGCACAACAAGAAAAAGATCCCCTGCGAAGCGGGAGAGGAGCCACCAGAATGGTGGTGAATGGGCGTTCACATCGAGCTCGCCCCCAGCCCCCGGCCACCTGCCCGGTGTTCAGCGCAGCGACATCATCGCCTGGATCATGAACTGGTAGGGCAGGTTCGAGGCCGAGAACTGGTTGCTCGTGCCGCAGATCCAGAAGTTCCGCTCGGGGCAGTGGTACATGAGCGCGCCCGTCGACCCCGAATGGCCGAAAAAGGGCGGAATCCGCCTGAAGCCCGTCAGGATCGGGTGCATCTCGAACTTCATCGCGCCCATTCCATAGCGGAACGGGAAGAACACCCTGTTCCAGTTCGACAGGATCGCGCCGAGATGGCGCTTGTCGAAGAGCTCCCCGCCCATGAAGGCCCGGAGGAACGTCATGCTGTCGGCCAAAGTCGTGATCCAGCCGCCCTGCGCCCCCACGCTTGCGAGCGAGAGCGGAATGTGCAGCTCCTTCTCCCCGTAGCTCACGGGAGCGATGCCGGCGTAGCTTTCGAGCCTCTCCGGTCCCAGGATATAGGACGCCGAAAGCCCGAGGCGCCTGACGATCCGCTCATCGATGAGATCGGCAAACGGCTTGCCGGTCAGGGCGTCCAGAACCTGGCCCATGAGGACGAAGTTGGTGTCCGAGTAATGGGCCTTGCCCGGCGTTCCGGGCGCGAACCTGGGCTTGAGCTCGCGCGTGCGCTCTAGCGCATCGTCGCTCGTCCAGGTCCGGTCGTTTCCGGCCTGGAGATCGTCCATATAGCTCCTGCCTCCCTTTGGCCGGTCGGTGAAATAGTCGGGCAGGCCCGAGGTGTTCGAAAGCAGCTGCCGCACCGTTATCCGGCCAGAGAGGTCTTCTCCGCCGATCCGCAGCAGTCCGTCCATCCGGCCCTTCGGCAGGTAGGACGCTGCGGGAGCGTCGAGATCGATCTCGCTGGCATCCGCGAGCTGCAGGGCAAGCGTCGCCGTCATCATCTTGGTGCAGCTGGCGGCGCAGAACGGTGTATCGACCGAAAGGTGTGAAGGCACGCCACGCCACGAGATGCCATGGTCCGGTGCCTCGATGGCCATCAGGGCGTTCTTGGCGACGGGCTTGCTTGCAAAGCCTGCGAAAAGTGCGTCGAGTTTATGCGTCATGATGGTCACAGTCCCCGCGCGCTACTGGCGCGGCGAGCGGCATCTGTCCAGCCCCCGTGTGCCGGGCGCCGAAATTTGCCTGTGAGATCAGCCCACTGATGAGGAGGCGGCCTTCCACCCCTGGAACCACTCGGCAAACGCCTTCAGCCCCGCCTCGACCGGCGTTTCCGGTATCGTCCCCACCAGCGCCTGGAGCAGGCTGGTATCGGCCGCCGTCTCCACCACGTCGCCGGGCTGCATGGGCAGCATGGTCTTTTGCGCCTCGCGGCCCATCGCCGCCTCCATGGTCGAAACGAAGTGCATCAGCTGCACCGGCCGCCCGCCGGCAATGTTCACCACCCGCCACGGCCCCACCGGCGACAGTGTATCGTTCGGCCCCACGGGCTGGCCCATTACAGGCGTCACCGGCACCAGCCGCATCACCGCATCCACCACGTCCTCCACATAGGTGAAGTCGCGCTTCATCCGCCCCTCGCCGTAAATGTCCAGCGCCCGCCCGGCATGGATCGCTTCGGCGAAGCGGATCGGCGCCATGTCCGGCCGTCCCCACGGCCCATAGACGGTGAAAAAGCGCAGGCACGTCACCGGAATGCCGAACAGGTGGGCGTAGGAATGGCTCATCGCCTCCGTCGCCTTCTTGGTTGCCGCGTAGAGCGACGCCGGCCGGTCGGTATTGTCGGTCTCCCGGCACGGCCGGTCGCTCATGCCGTAGACCGAGCTCGACGAGGCGATCAGCACGTGTTTCGGCGGCTGCCGCCGGACCGCCTCGAGCATCACCAGCGTGCCCGCCACGTTGGTCTCGGCATATTCGTGCGGGTTCGTCAGGCTGTAGCGCACCCCCGCCTGCGCGGCGAGATGCACCACGATTTCCGGCGCCCCGGAGAACGCCTCGGTCACCAGCCCCGCATCCTCGATCCGCCCGCGCAGCTCGCGAAACTGCGGCGAAGCCCTGAGCTGGTCGAGCCGCGCCTCCTTGAGCCGGACGTCATAGTAGGGCGTCACCGCATCGAGCCCCACCACCTCATGGCCCTCGGCCAGCAGCCGCCGGCACAGATGAAACCCGATGAATCCGGCACTCCCGGTAACCAGAACGCGCATGCAAAGTCTCTCCAGCCCCGCACGTTTGCCTGAGCCGCTTCCCAAGAGCAACGGGCAGGCGAGATCGAGGGCCCCTTTGCCGCCTCAACAGCGGCGAGACGCCGACGTCAACAGGCTCCTCCACTGCGAAGCGAGGGAGGGGACGCGCCGCGTGGTCCACACTCAAGAGCCAGCACAAACGCCTGAAAAAGCTCCGGCCGCAGCGTGGGTAAGGGGCCGAGACACTCACCCCTGCACTCCTCTTGACCCTCACCGAATTAGTGTGTTAGTGAACTACTACACTACCAAGGCATCACGATGAGCCAGTTCAACGACACACAGCCGATCTTCCTCCAGATCAGCGAAAGGATTGCCGAAATGATCCTGTCGAAAACGGCGAAGGAGGGAGAAGCCCTCCCGTCCGTCCGCCAGATTTCCGCCGATCTCCAGGTGAACCCCCTCACAGTCACCCGCGCCTACCAGTCGCTCGTCGATCTGGGCGTCGTCGAAAGCCGCCGTGGCATGGGCATGTATGTCCAGCCCGGCGCCCGCGCCCGCCTGCTCGCCCACGAGCGACAACGGTTCCTCACCGAGGAGTGGCCCCGCATCGCCAAGCGTCTCGCCGCCCTCGAACTCGATCCTGCCGAACTCCTCGCCAACGCCAACAAAGTCACTGACCAGGGAAGTACCGATGAATGATCTGGCTGAAACCACGTCTGCTCCGATCGTCTCGGCGCGCGGGCTCCGCAAGCAGTTCGGCGGTCGCGAGATACTCCACGGTCTCGATTTCGACATCCCGGCCGGCCGCATCTATGGCCTCGTGGGCCACAACGGCGCCGGCAAGACCACCACGCTGAACGCCATCCTCGGCCTCACCAGCTACGAGGGCACCGTCCGCGTCCTCGGCGAGGATCCTTACGCAAAGCGCGCCCAGCTGATGGAGAATGTCGCCTTCATCTCCGACGTCGCGAGCCTGCCGCGCTTCCTGCGCGTCCGCGAGCTTTTCGCGCTGCTCACCAACATCCATCCCAACTTCGACCAGCAGAAGGCTCGCGGCTTTCTCGAAGGCACCGACGTGCGGATGGATGCGCGCATCAAGAACCTGTCCAAGGGCATGATCGCGCAGCTCCACCTCGCCGTGGTCATGGCCATCAATGCCAGGCTGCTGGTGCTCGACGAGCCCACCCTCGGGCTCGACATCACCTATCGCAAGCGTTTCTACCGCCGCTTGCTCGAAGACTACATGACCGAGGAGCGCACGTTGCTCATCACCACCCACCAGGTGGACGAGATCGAGTTCATGCTCTCCGACATCATGTTCATCCGCGATGGCGAGCTGGTCCTCCACATGCAGATGGAGACCGTCTCGGGCAAATACGCGCAGGTCCTCGTCCGCCCCGCCGATGTCGAGGCCGCCCGGGCCCACAAGCCCATCTACGAGGAAACCCGCTTCGGCCAGACCGCCATGGTCTTCGATGGCGTCGATCGCGACACGCTCGCCGCCTTTGGCGAAGTCTCCACCCCCACCCTCAGCGACCTGTTCGTCGCCCTCATGCAGCGCGAGCCGAAATGAAGTCCCTCACTGCTCTCATCAAGCGCGAGTATCTCGAGCATCGCGGCGCCTTCGTCTATGCGCCGGCGGTCATCCTGGTGATCCTCGCCGTCATCCTGTTCGCCGGTGCCGGGCTCGGCCGCTTCAATCCGCCCAACGTCGAGCACACCGGCAGCATCGGCATCGTCTCGGGCGCCAAGGGCTTCGAGTTCGGTTTCCTCGGGCTTTCGGCCATGTGGATGTTCTATCTGCTGGTGACGCTGTTCTTCTATTTCGCCGACGCCTTCAGCGCCGACAGCCGGCACAACGCCATGCTGTTCTGGAAGTCCATGCCGCAGTCCGATTTCAAGATACTCGCCTCCAAGATGCTGGCCGGCTTTACCATCTTTCCGGCCCTCATCCTCGGCGCGCTGATCCTGTCGAGCGTCATCGTCTTCATCGCCATAGTGGCCATGCTGGGCACCGTGCCGGGGCTCGTCGCCTCCGATCCGGCAGCCTTCCTCGCCTCGGCCGCCAACGTGCTGAGCTTCGATGTCGGCTACCTGGTGCTGGCCCTGCTCTGGTACGCGCCCTTCTTCGCCTGGGTAGGCCTGCTCTCCACCCTGTTCCGGCGCTGGTCGATCCCGCTCGCCTTCCTCATTCCGGGGCTGGTGGGGCTGGCCGAGAACCTGCTGTTCCGCAACATCTTCTCGGCGCCCGATGCCGGCTTCGTGCTCAGTTTCCTGCGCGAGCGCATGAGCTTCGCGCTCAACCGCGAAGACATCATGGCCGCTCTCATCAGCGAGCGCACCTTCGACACCGTCGGGCTCTATGGCCGCCTGCTCGGGCAGATCGACTGGGCCCAGCTGGTCGGCGGCGTGGGCGTGGCCTTCGTCCTCGTTTACCTCGCCAGCGAGTATCGCCGCCGCTACGTCGCTACCTGATCATACCGAATGGGCTAACCCCTCCACCCATTCGTTACTTCAGGTATCGGCTGCATATCCCGCCCCGGCAATGGCGCCGCGGGCGGGATACGCCTATCTTGCGGGCAATCAACCGGAAGCCCGCAAATGATCACCGTCGAATCCCAGAAGGCCGTCCGCTCGGCCCCCGTCCTGCCGCTCAGCACGAAATTCGGCCCGGCCCGCATCGCCGTCACCGACCGCGAGCGCGCCCTCTTCATCTGGCGCGACGTCGTCGGCCTCGAACTCATCTCCGAGGATGCCGAAGCGCTCCATCTTGGCGCCGGCGGCAAGGAACTCATCACGCTCGAACTCGGCGCCACCCATCCGGTGCTCGATCACAGCCTCGGGCTCTACCACGTCGCCATCCACGTCCCGACGCGCGCCGACCTCGCGCAGATGGCGGTGCGCGCCCTGCAGCGCCGCGTCCGCATCTCGCCCACCGACCACCTCGTCTCCGAGGCCATTTACCTCTGGGACTACGACAATAACGGCATCGAGATCACCTTCGAGACGCCGTGGCGCGGCGATATCGGAGACGGCGAAGACGGCTATTACGTCAAGACCAAGGACGGATCTGTACATTCCGGCCGCGAAGCCATCGACCTCGACGGCCTGCTCGGCGAGCTGGGCGAGACGCCCACCCTCGAGCGCTACATGCCCGCCGGCACCCGCATCGGCCACATCCACCTGCACGTGAACGACCTCGAGCAGGCCATGCATTTCTACCGCGACGGCATCGGCTTCGGTGGCCTGTTCATCATGCGCCGCTTCGGCATGGGCGACCTTGGCCTCGACTACATGCCGCACGCCCTTGCCTTCAACATCTGGTCTGGCCCCAACGCCCGCCAGCAGCCCCCTGGCCACGCGGGCCTGCGCTGGTTCGGCATCGTCCTCCCCGACGCCGCCGCCCTCGACGCCATGAAGGCCCGCCTCCGCGCCATCAACGCCCCCTTCACCGAAACCAATGAAGGCCTCGAAGTAAAGGACCCCGCCGGCAACCTCGCCAAAGTGACGATAGGCTGAGACACTGGTGCTCCTCCACCGCGATAGCGGGGGAGGGGGACCGCGCATCATAGATGCGTGGTGGAGGGGGCGGTCGAGACTCCCTACGGCAGGTCGGCTGAACTGTCAGCCACCCCTCATCCGGCTACCGCCACCTTCTCTCACAAGGGGAGAAGGCGATGTTGGCAGCACACCCCTTGGTCGTGAGGGGAAACTGCCTCAAGTTCGCCTTCTCCCCTTGTGGGAGAAGGTGCCCGAAGGGCGGATGAGGGGTGGTCTCAAGTCCACCAACTTCAGAGCAACGCCAGGAACCGGTCCACTTCCGCCTCGGTCGTGGCCCAGCTCGTCACCAGCCGCACCATTACTTCACCCTGTCCGGGGCGGCGATCCTCGGCGGCCGTCTCGGCCGGCCATTCGTGCATCGTGCCACCGGCCGCCCGCACCGCCGCCAGCACCGTCTCCGGTACCACGGCGAACACCTCGTTGATGTCGCTCTCCCAAGCCAGCCGCGCCCGGTTCGAACTGCGCAGCCCCGCCCGCAGCCGCTCGCCCATGGCGTTGGCATGCGCCGCCCGCCTGAGCCAGGCGCCGCCCTCGAAATAGCCTTCGAACTGCGCCGCGATAAATCGTGCCTTGGAAAACACGTGTCCGGCCCGCTGCCGCCGCCGCTCCATGCCGTCGAACAGACCGGGCCGGAACGCAACGATCGCCTCCGCCGCCCAGGCGCCGTTCTTGGTCGCGCCGAAGCTCATGAAGTCGACGCCCGCCTTCCAGGTCAGCTCGGCCGGCTTCGCCCCCGTTGCCGCCACCGCATTGCCGAAGCGCGCGCCGTCCACATGCACGGCGAGGCCGCGGCCCTTCGCGATCGCCGCCAGCTCCGCCACCTGCGCCGGCGAATAGACCGTGCCCCATTCGGTCGCGTTGGTAACGCTCAGCGCTACCGGCTCGGTGCGCCCGCCCTCGGGGTGGCGCGCCAGCGCCGCCGCCAGTGCCTCGGGCTCGATCCGCCCGTCCGGGCTCTTCAGCCCCACGATCTTCATGCCGCCCGACTGGAACTCGAAGGCACCGCTCTCGTCGGCGTTCACATGCGCTTCCTCGCCGGCAAACACCACGCCGCCCGGCGTCGTCAGCCCGCTCAGTCCCATCGAGTTCGCCGCCGTTCCGGTGCCGACGAACCACACCTCCACCTCATGCTCGAACAGCTCGGCGAACAGCCCCTTCACCTTCGCCGTCAGCGCGTCGCCGCCATAGGCGGGGGCGAAGCCGTCGTTGGAGCGGGCCAGCGCCGCCATCACTTCGGGCGTCGCCCCGGCCCAGTTGTCCGATGCAAAGTTCACGTCGTGTAACCCCATAAAAAGCCGGCGCGTTTCTAGCGTGCGCCGGCCTTGCCGGAAAGCCGCCCGCCGCTATGATGCCGGCCGAAATCTGAGGGAGCCTTCTTCATCATGCGCGCAATCCAATGCACTGCCCCGGAAAAGCTGGCGCTGGTCGATGCACCGCGTCCGGAGCTGCAACCCGGCTGGGTGCGCGTGGCAATAAAGCATGTCGGCATCTGCGGCACCGACTACCACATCTTCGAAGGCAACTTCCCCTTCTTCGACTACCCCCGCATCATCGGCCACGAGCTGAGCGGCACGGTCGTCGATCCCAACGGCGCCAGCTTCACCGCCGGCCAGCCCGTCGTCATCAACCCCTATCTCAACTGCGGCCAGTGCCCCGCCTGCCGCGAGGGCAAGACCAATGCCTGCGAAACGCTCAAGGTCGTCGGCGTCCACGCCGATGGCGGCATGGCCGATGAGCTGGTGATGCCGGCGCAGAACCTCTACCCGGCCGAGGGCATTTCGCTGCGCGATGCGGCCATGGTCGAGTTCCTCGCCATCGGCGCCCACGCCGTGCGCCGCACCGAGCTTGAAGGCCCTAGCCGCGTGCTGGTCGTCGGCTCCGGCCCCATCGGTCTCGGCGTCGCCTATTTCGCCCGCATCGCCGGCGCCGACGTCACCGTGCTCGATGCCGCGCCCGACAAGATCGAGGCCACCCGTGCCCTCGGCTTCGCCACCTTCAGCCCGGCCGAGACCGAAGGCCGCGAGTTCACTCAGATCAAGGAGAGCGGCTTCGACGCCGTGTTCGACGCCACCGGCTCGATCAAGGCCATGAACGCCTCGATCTTCCACACCCGCAATGGCGGCGCCTACACCCTGGTCGGCGTCATCAAGGGCGACCTCGTCTTCCCCGATTCCGAAGTGCACCGCCGCGAACTCACCATCCGCGCCTCGCGCAACGCCACCCGGGTCGATTTCGAGCACGTCATGGCCGCCATCCGCTCGGGCGCGGTCCCGACCTCGAACCTCGCCACCCACGCCACGACACTCGAAGACGTCCCCCGCGACATGCCCCACTGGGCTCACGACCGCACCGGCCTCATCAAGGCCATCGTCACGGTCTGATCGGGCGGCCGGCGCGCGGAACCAGGGGAGTGTTCACGCGCTCCCAGCGTCCTTATATCAGTGAGTGGGCCCGCCGGGCCCCGGAGGCAGCGATGCATACTCCTGAGTCCGTCCTCAACTTCTGGTTCGTCACCCATGGCGAGGATGACTGGTTCGGCGCGAAACCCGAGTTCGACGCCGAACTGGCACGCGAGTTCAGCGCCACCCACGCCTGGGTCGCGGCCGGTAACGCCACCTCCTGGCGGACCTCGCCGAGCGGCCGCCTCGCCGAAATCATCGTGCTCGACCAGTTCTCGCGCCAACTTTACCGCAAGCGCCCCGAGGCCTTCGCCTCCGATCCGCTCGCCCTGCGCCTCGCCCGCGAGCTGGTCGCCACCGGCGGCGACCTCACACTCGAGCCGCGCCGCCGCATGTTCGTCTACTTGCCCTACATGCATTCGGAGGACCTCGCGGTCCACGAAGAGGCCGCTCCGCTCTTTGCCGCCTTCAGCGACGAGCGCTTCTCCGATTTCGAGCGCCGCCACGTCGAAACCCTCCAACGCTTCGGCCGCTACCCCTATCGCAACGAGGCGCTCGGCCGCCCCTCCACGCCCGAGGAGATCGAATACATGGCCTCCGGCAACGGCATGTTCTGAACCCTTCACGGCATCGCGCACGCAACTCATCGCGTGTGCGCGCCGTTGCTCACTTCGACTTTCGCCCCCGGAGACCTACGCCCGATGGAAACGCTCCCCTTCGAAACCCTCTTCGCCATCGCCGCCGGCGCCCTCATCCTGTCGCTGACGGTCGCCTCCAGCATGACCCGCCGCACCGAGCGTCCCATCCCCATAAAGCTCCGCCACAAGGACTGATCGCGGCCGCCATCGCTTGGGTCGCCTCCCTGTCGAGGACGGGGCGCCTCGGCATCCCAGATGCATGTGGTGGCAGGAGCGTCGTGTTCCCCCTTCACCTCCCTCACCCGGCGCGCTAGTGACGCGCCATGGCTTCCACCCTCACCCTCTTCTCCATCCTCGGCGCGCTCCTGCTCGGGGCCATCAGCCCCGGTCCGAGCTTCGTCTTCGTCGTTCGCACGTCCGTGGCGCAGTCACGCATCGAAGGGCTCGCGGCCGCGCTCGGCATGGGGGTGGGGGCCATGGTCTTCGGTGCGCTCGCCGTGCTCGGCCTGCGCACGCTGATGCTGGAAGGCGGCCTCGTCTTCACCGCCCTCAAGGTCGCGGGCGGGCTCTATCTCTGCTACCTAGCCTGGCAGATCTGGCGCCACGCGGCCGAACCCATCTCCGTCTCCACTGGTGGCGAAGCGACCGTCCGCCCCGGCCGCGCCTTCGTGCTCGGCCTGCTCACCCAGCTCTCCAATCCCAAGATCATCGCGATGTTCGGTGCCGTCTTCGCGGCGCTCTTGCCCGAAAACCCCGAGGCCTGGCTCTACTGGGCCATCCCGCCGCTCATCTTCGTGCAGGAAACCCTCTGGTACGCCATCGTCGCGGTCGCTTTCTCGGCGTCCCGCCCGCGCGCGCTCTATCTGGGGCTGAAACTCTGGCTCGACCGCGCCGCCGCCGCCTTCATCGGCATCCTCGGCGTACGGCTGATCATCGAGGCGCCGTAACAGCTACCGGGGTCAACCGGGTCCTCCACCGCGAAGCGGGGGAGGGGGACCGCCGAAGGCGGTGGAGGGGGCGATAGAGACACCACGAGAATAGGGATCAGCGCGGAGTCCCCCGTTACCCCGCCAGCCCCCTGACCAGCGCCGGGTCCACCAGCGCTCCCTTGTGGCCGATCACCACGCCCGCCACCTTGTGAGCAAGCCTCGCCGCTTCCACCGGCGCGATGCCGCGCTCGCGCGCGCTGAGATAGCCGCCGTTGAACGAGTCGCCCGCGCCCGTCGCGTCCACCACCTTGTCGGCCTTGGGCGCCGGCACATATTCGCGCAGGCCATCGCGGGTCGCGACCAGCGCCGGCTCGGCGCCGTTCTTCACCACCACCTCGCTCGCCCCGATCTCGAGATAGCGTTGCGCCGTCGCCTCGGGCGAAGCATCGCCGAACACCGGCGCCTCGTCCGAATGGGTGGGGAGCACGATATCGGCAATCGTCGCCGCCGCCGTCAGCGTCGAGGCCATCACCTTCTGGCTGGTCCACAGCGCCGACCGCAGGTTGGTGTCGAACACCACCTTCGCCCCCGCCTCGCGCGCCTTGACGATCGTCCGCATCAGCCGCCCGCGCGCCCGCGGCGCCAGGATCGCCATCGAAATCCCCGAGAAATAGACGATCTCCGACCCCACCAGCGCCGCCTCCAGCGCCTCGGTGTCGTCGGCGACGAGTTTCGCCGCCGATTGCCCGCGCCAATAGGTAAAATGCCGGTCGCCCGCGGCCTGATGGATCATGTAGAGCCCCGGCCGCCGCCCCTCGATGGTCTGGATATGCCCGGTGCCGATGCCGCCCTTTTCGATGAAGGCGCGCATCTGGTCCGAATACATGTCGTCGCCCAGCGCCGTCACATAATCGACGCTCCAGTCCTCGGGCAGCAGCGCGCGCATGTACCAGGCGGTGTTCAGCGTGTCGCCGGCATAGCCGAGCCGGTAGAGCCCTTCCTCCCCGCCCGACATCTCGATCATCGCTTCGCCGACGCTAACGAACCGCTTGGTCACCAGGATTCCCTCCGAAACTGCGGCAAGCGTTATGCCCCACTCACCCGCCAACCGGAAGGTGCTATGGCGTCAACCCTTCGCCTCAACTAAGAAACAGCCACGCTCTTCACCCGTCCCGTCATGGGGAGGCAGGGGGGGGCGTCCCGGCCGGAGGAGGCCGGGCAGACACGTTCAGGGAGATTAGCCAATGCGCCTCGACGCCGCCGCCATCCGTTCAGAATCCGTGCAGGCGTCGTTCAGGAAGGCAGGCGTTTCCGTCCCCGATTATGACATTGGGGCCGTCACCCCCGGCATTGTCCATCTCGGCATCGGCGCCTTCCACCGCGCCCACATGGCCGCCTATGTCGACAGCCTCCTCGCCAATCATCCCGATTGGGCCATCATCGGCGCCTCGCTGCGCCGCCCCGACACCCGCGACGCGCTCGCCCCGCAGGATTTCCTCTATACCCTCTCCATCCGCGATGCGGCCGGCACCAGGGCCCGCATCATCGGCGCCGTCCGCGATGTCATCAACGCCAGCCAGAACCGGCAGGTTCTGCTGGATCTCATGGCCTCCGAGGCCATCCGCATCGTCTCCCTCACCGTCACCGAGAAGGGCTACTGCTACGCCCCCGCCACCGGCGAACTCGACGAGTCCCACCCTGACATCGTCCACGATCTCGCCCATCCCGAAGCGCCCATCAGCGCCCCCGGCATCATCGCCGCGGCCCTCAAGCTACGTTACGACCGGGGACTTATCCCCTTTACCGTGATGAGCTGCGACAATCTCCCCAGTAACGGCAAGACGGCCGGGCGCATCGTCCGCCGCTTCGCCGAACTGATGGGAGACGCGGATTTCATCGAATATGTAAACAGCGTTAACTTCCCCTCGACCATGATCGACCGCATCGTCCCCGCCACGACCGATGCCGATCGTGAAATCGTCAGGGAAATCATCGGCCTGGACGACGCGTGGCCGATCATGACCGAGCCCTTCACCCAATGGGTGATCGAGGACAGCTTCCCCGCCGGCCGCCCGCCCTTTGAGCTCGCCGGCGCCCAGCTGGTCGAGGACGTGGAGCCCTTCGAGCTGATGAAGCTGCGCATGCTCAACGGCTCGCATTCCACCATGAGCTATCTGGGCTACCTCGCCGGCCACCAATATGTCAGCGAAGCCATCGCCGATCCGGCAATCCTGAAGCTCATTCATGGGCTTATGACCGACGAGGTGATCCCCACGCTGCCCATGCCGCGCCCGGATCTCGAGGCCTACCGCGACCAGCTCCTCGCCCGCTTCGCCAACCCGGCACTGAAACACCGCACCTGGCAGATCGCCATGGACGGCAGCCAGAAACTGCCCCAGCGCCTGCTCGGCACCATCCGCGCCCGCATGCAAGCCGGCCAGCCCTACAGCCGCCTCGCCCTCGGCGTCGCCGCCTGGATGCGCTACGTCACCGGCCTTGACGAGCAGGGCCAGCCCATCGACATAAAGGACCCGCTCAGCACCCGCCTCCGCGAACTCTCCGACGCCGCCAACGGCAACCCCGCGCAGCTCGCCACCAATCTCCTCACCATCCCCGAAATCTTCGGCCCCGACCTCCCGGCATCCGACAACTTCCGCACGGTCGTGACGGACCACCTGCGCTCGCTCTTCACAAACGGCACCGCCGAGACCATCCGCCGGATCGCCTGAGCCACTGCCGTCGTCGGGGTCGTTCCCCGCAAGCAAGCGGGAGAGGATCTCTCGCAGTCACTCCCGGGCCTTGAAGCGTTCGTCGAAGGCGTAGCCGGCGCCGCGGACGGTGCGGATGGGGTCGGGGTCGCGGGATCGGTTGAGGGCCTTGCGCAGGCGGCCGATATGGACGTCCACGGTGCGCTCGTCGACATAGACGTCGTTGCCCCAGACGCCGTCGAGAAGCTGCTCGCGGGAATAGACGCGGCCGGGGTGCCGCATCAGGTATTCGAGCAGGCGGTATTCGGTGGGGCCGAGATGGATCTCGCGGCTGCCGCGGCGGACGCGGTGCGAGGTGCGGTCGAGTTCGAGGTCGCCCGCCCTGAGAACCGAAGTGACGAGCTGTGGGCTCGAGCGGCGAAGCAGCGCGTTGACGCGGGCGAGCAGTTCGGGGACCGAGAAGGGTTTTACCACATAGTCGTCGGCGCCGGTGGCGAGGCCGCGGACACGCTCCTCCTCCTCGCCGCGCGCGGTGATCATGATGATGGGCGTGCGGGCGGTTTCCTCGCGGACGCGCCAGCGGCGGCACAGCTCGATGCCCGAAAGGCCGGGCAGCATCCAGTCGAGCAGGATCAGGTCGGGCACGCCATCGCGGATGCGTTCCACCGCCTCGTCGCCCGAGGCGGCGGCGACGACGCGAAAGCCCTCGGACTCGAGGTTGTAGCGCAGCAGCTCGGCGAGGTCGGCTTCGTCCTCGACGATGAGGATGGTGGCGCTCATGTCCCGTCGATCCTTGCTGGCTAGCGCGGGCTGCGCTGCTGCTCGTCGGCCCCGAGGTGCCGGCCGGTCTCGAGATAGTAGGCGGCCTCGGCGATGTTGGTGGCGTGGTCGCCGACGCGCTCGAGGCTCTTGGCGCAAAAGAGCAGGTGCGTGCACGGCGTGATGTTGCGCGGATCTTCCATCATGTAGGTGAGGAGTTCGCGGAAGAGCGAGTTGTAGAGCGCATCGACCTCGTCGTCATGGTTGCAGACCTCGACGGCGGCATTGGCGTCGCGCGTCAGATAGGCATCGAGCGCGGTCTTGAGCTGGCGTGCCACGAGGTCCTTCATGTGCTTGACGCCATTGTAGAACTTTGGCGCGAGGCCGAGGCTTTCGAGCTGCATGGTGCGCTTGGCGAGCTGCTTGGCCATGTCGCCGGTGCGCTCGAGGTCGTTGGCGACCTGGATGGCGGTGACCACCATGCGCAGGTCGGCAGCCATGGGCTGGCGGCGCGCGATGATCGAGACGGCAGCGTCGTTGATCTTCTGCTGCATGTTGTCGATCTTCTTGTCGAAGGCGCGCACGTCCTGCGCCTGGCCGTGATCGAGTTTGAGCAGCGCCATGGCGCCTTCGGTGATGGCCTGCTCGACCATGCCGCCCATCTCGGAGATGGCCTTGTTGAGATTGGTGAGCTCGTCCTCGTAGGAGGTGACGATGTGCTCGTTGAGGGTCGAGGCCATGGTTTGCTCCTTGTCCCAGGTCAGCCGATGCGGCCGGTGATGTAGTCCTGGGTCTGCTTGTTCCGCGGATTGGTGAAGATGTCCTCGGTGCGGCCTTCCTCGATGAGCTTGCCGAGATGGAAGAACGCGGTCTTCTGGCTGACGCGCGCGGCCTGCTGCATCGAGTGGGTCACGATGACGATGGTGAAGTTCTCGCGCAACTCGTCGATCAGTTCCTCGATGACGGCGGTGGCGATGGGGTCGAGGGCCGAGCAGGGCTCGTCCATGAGCAGCACTTCGGGCCGGGTGGCGATGGCGCGGGCGATGCAGAGCCGCTGCTGCTGGCCGCCGGAGAGGCCGGTGCCGGGCTCGTTGAGGCGGTCCTTCACCTCGTTCCACAGGCCGGCGCGGCGCAGGCAGGAATGGACCAGCTCGTCCATGTCGGCCTTCGACTTGACGATGCCGTGGATGCGCGGGCCGTAGGCGACATTCTCGTAAATGGATTTCGGGAACGGGTTGGGCTTCTGGAACACCATGCCGACGCGGGCGCGCAGCTCCACGACGTCGATCGAGGGATCGTAGATATCCACGTCGTCGAGGCTGATGCGGCCGGTGACGCGGCAGCCATCGATGGTGTCGTTCATGCGGTTCAGCGAGCGCAGGAAGGTAGACTTGCCGCAGCCCGAGGGGCCGATGAGCGAGGTGACCTGGTTGGCGGTGATCTCGAGATCGACATCGAACAGGGCCTGCTTGTCGCCATAGAAGACGCAGACCTTGCGGCCCGTCATCTTGGGCCGCGTGGTGCGGGCGGGGCTGGTGGCGGCGGCGGGAGCGGTATCGAGGGACATGTTGGTGATCCGGGATTCTTACCAGCGGCGCTCGAAGCGGCGGCGCAGCACGATGGCGAGGAGGTTCATGAGGGCAAGGAAGACAAGCAGCACGATGACGGCGCCCGAGGTGCGTTCGACGAAGGCGCGCTCGGCCTCGTTGGTCCACATGTAGATCTGGACCGGCAGGGCGGTGGCCGGGTCGAACGGGCTCGAGGGGCTATCGGCGACGAAGGCGACCATGCCGATGAGGAGGAGCGGCGCCGTCTCGCCCAGCGCGCGAGCAAGGCCGATGATGGTGCCGGTGAGGATGCCGGGCGTGGCCAGCGGCAGGACGTGGTCGAACACCATCTGCATGCGCGAGGCGCCGATGCCGAGGGCGGCCGAGCGAATGGACGGGGGCACGGAGCGCAGCGCGGCGCGGGTGGCGATGATGATGGTGGGCAGCGTCATCAGCGAGAGGACGAGGCCACCGACGATGGGCGCAGAGCGCGGCAGGCCGAAGAAGTTGATGAAGACCGCCAGCCCGAGCAGGCCGAAGACGATGGAAGGCACGGCCGCGAGGTTGTTGATGTTGACCTCGATGAAGTCGGTGAAGCGGTTCTTTTTGGCGAACTCCTCGAGATAGATCGAGGCGGCGACGCCAACCGGCAGCGCGATGCAGAGCACGATGAGCATCATGTAGGCCGAGCCCATGAGGGCGACGCCGAGGCCGGAGGTTTCGGGGCGCGAGGAGGCGCCGAAGGTAAGGAGGCCCCAGTTGAAGGGGGTCGAGATGGCACCCTGATCCTTCAGCTGGTCGAGCCAGCGCAGCTGCTGGTCCGACACCTTGCGGTTCTTTTCAGGTACGCCGAGGTCGATCTGGCCTTTGTTGGCGCTGTCGATATCGGCGGAGGCGAGCAGCGTGACCGGGCGGGTGGTGCCGATGACGGAGGGGTCCTTCGTGACGATCTCGCGCAGAATGGCGCGGTTGCCGTCGGAAACGAACTTTCCAACTTCGCGCATGGCCGCCTTGTCGTCCGGATCGACGCCGAGGGCGCGGGCGACGGCATTGCGGGCGATGACGGGATAGTTGGCCGAGACCAGCACGCGCGGATTGGTGGCGCGCTCGCCGTTCCTGTCGATGATCTCGGCGGTGAACTCTACCGGCACGGTGATCGAGGTCTGCACGAAGGCCGTGTAGCCCTTGGAGACGACCGACCAGAGTAGGATCACCAGGAAGACAAGACCGATGGTGATGGCGGCCACGCCGAAGAAGCGGAAGATCGCTTCGGCACGATGGCGGCGCTTGAGGCCGAAATCGCGGCGCGGGGCGGGTACGGGAGTGGCGGCCGGGGCATCCATGGCAGCGTCGGTCATTCGTACTGCTCCCGATATTTGCGCACGATGTAGAGCGCATAGATGTTCATGCCGAGGGTGAGCACGAACAGGGTGAGGCCGAGGGCGAAAGCCACCAGGGTCTGCGGCGAGTTGAACTCGAGGTCGCCGGTCAGCTGGTTGACGATCTTTACGGTGATGGTGGTCATGGCCTCGAAGGGGTTGATGGTGAGGCGGGCGGCGACACCGGCGGCGAGCACCACGATCATGGTTTCGCCGATGGCGCGCGAGGCGGTGAGGAGCAGCGCCCCGACAATGCCAGGAAGCGCCGCCGGCAGGATGACCTTGCGGATGGTTTCGGACCGCGTGGCCCCGAGCGCCAGCGAGCCATCGCGCATGGCGCGGGGCACGGCGGTGATGACGTCATCCGACAGCGAGGAGACGACCGGGATGAGCATGACGCCCATGACGATGCCGGCGGTAAAGACCGACTGGGCCTGGATAAAGGCGAAGGCGCCGCCGGTGAGCGCCAGCGACAGGTCGCGGAAGAAGGGGCCCAGCGTCACCACGGCGAAGATGCCGTAGACGATGGTGGGGATGCCGGCGAGGAGTTCGAGCAGCGGCTTGACGATGGAGCGGACGCGCGGCGAGGCGTATTCGCCCATGTAGATGGCCGCCATGAGCCCGACCGGCACGGCGAAGAGCATCGAGACGAAGGCGATGTAGAGCGTGCCGGCCAATAGCGGGATGAGGCCGAACTGCCCCTCCTCGCCCCCCGAACCGGCAGCGGCGAAGCGCGGATCCCACACGGTACCGAAGAAGAAGTTGAGTGGGTTCACTTCGGAGAAGAAGTGGATGGTCTCGCCCAGCATGGAAAGGATGATGCCGACCGTGGTGAGGATGGCAATGGAGGACGCGCCGACCAGCCCCCAGAGCACGACGCGCTCGACATGGTTGCGGGCGCGCAGGCGCAGCCGGATGCGGCTATAGGCGAAGCCGGCGCCGAGGACGGCGAAGAGCACGGCGATGCCCTGCCCGATCCCCCGGTAGAGCCTGCTGTCGGCGGCGGTGCGAGCCGCGACTTCCACCATGTAGTCGGCGCCGGACTCGGGCAGGACGATGCCGGCGGAGGAGGCCTGCTGGCGCAGGGCGGCATAGGTCGGGGGGCGCTTGTCCTGGTCAACGAGCTCGAGGCGGGCCAGCGCTTCGGTGGCGTTGCGGACAATGCCGGTCGCGAGGCTGGCGGAGGCGGGATCGGCGACCTCGGCACGCACATCGGTCGTGACGCGGGCCTCGAGCAAGGCGTTCGAGGCGATGGACCAGACGAGCAGGAAAATGAGGGCCGGGATTGCCGAGAGGATGAAGGCGAGCCAGCCGTGATAGGTGGGCAGCGAGTGGGCGATCTCACCCGTGCTGCGATCTGTGCCTTCGGCAAGGGCGCGGGCCCGCAGTGCGGCGAGGAAATAGGCCAGCGCGCCGATGCCCAGAATGATCGCTATTATCCAGCCGCCAGTCATGCTTGCCTCACAAGTGGTAGTCGGGAGGACGGCGCGGATCGGGCGACCCGCGCCGTCCGAAATCAGAGGACGGTGCCGGCCTCGAAACGGGCGCGGATCTCCTCGCGCTCGGCATCGGGAGCCGGAACGAGGCCGTAGTCGGCGAGCGGTGAATCCGGGCCGATCATGTCGTCGGAGAGGAAGAACTCCACATATTCCCGCAGGCCCGGAATGACCCCGAGATGGGCCTTCTTGACGTAGAAGAAGAGCGGGCGCGAGACCGGGTACTCACCGGCCGCGATGGTTTCGACCGAAGGGGCGACGCCGCCCACGGTGGCGGCTTTCAGCTTGTCGGCATTGTTCTCGTAGAAGGCGAGGCCGAAGACGCCGAGGCCGGTCTTGTTCTGGTCGATGCGGGCAAGGGTCTCGGTATAGTCGCCGTCGATGTCGATGGCCTTGCCGTCCTTGCGCACGGCGATGCAGGTGCGGGTGAGGTCGGCATCGGCAACGCCGGCGGCGGTGAGGGCGGGCTTGTCGCAGCCTTCGCTCAGGAGCTTTTCCTCGAAGACTTCGCGGGTGCCGTGCTTTTCGCCGGGGATGTAGGCGGCGATCTCCCAGTCCGGGAAGGCCGCATTCACTTCGGACCAGCGGGTATAGGGGTTGTCGACGAGCTTGCCGTCGACGAGGACCCTGGCGGCGAGCGCCTTGTAGATGTCGGCGGGCTCGAAGGCGAAATCGGGGCCGTTGATGTCGGTGGCGAAGACGATGCCGTCATAGCCGATCTTCACTTCCTCGACGTCGGTGACGCCGGCGGCCTTGCAGCTCGCCAGCTCCTCGGCCTTCATCGGGCGGGAGGAGTTGGCAATGTCGATCTTGTCCTCGCCGACGCCTTCGCAGAACTGCTTGATGCCGGCGCCCGAGCCGCCCGACTCGACGACGGGGGTGCGGAAATCGGGGAAGGCCTCGCCGAAGGCCTCGGCGACGATCTTGGCGTAGGGCAGGACGGTGGAGGAACCGGCGACCTGGACCTGTTCGCGCGCCATGGCGGCGCCGGTGCCAAGAAGGGCGATGACGGCGGCGCTCGCGAAAACGGAAATCTTCATGCTGTTCCCTTTCGACAGGAATGGGCTCTCGCCCGGTTGGCGCGGCCGGGTCACTCCGGGCGCCTCTTGCGGGACGGAACCTATGGCGCTTGGCCAAAGCTTTTATGACAGGCGGATTGCGGTTATGTGACAGGCCAAGACTTTGTCACGATTGAGCAATTTCGGTTCGTCCACAGACTCGGAGCAGGCTCCGTCACGGACGGAGAAGGACTTCGACGCGCGTTCCCTGGCCCGGCGCGCTGGTGATGGCCAGCTGGCCGTGGTGGCGGGCGACGATGTGCTTGACGATGGCGAGGCCGAGGCCGGTGCCCTTCTTGCGGCGGCTCGATTCCGCATCGACGCGGTAGAAGCGTTCGGTGAGGCGCGGCACGTGCTCGGCGGCGACGCCGGGGCCGTGATCGGTGACGGTGAGGACGGCGGCGAAACCAGCACGCGCCGTAGCGGGAGCGAGCGCGATTTCGATGTCGCCGCCTTCGCCGCCATACTTGATGGCGTTCTCGATGAGGTTCTCGACGACTTCGTAAAGCTCGTCGCGGTCGCCTGAGACTGTGAGCGGCTCCTCGGGCAGGCCGAGGACGAGACGGGGGCCGGACTCGGCGGCGAGAGGCCCGAGCGCCTCGGCCACCTCGCGGACGAGGGCGCCAAGCTCGACCGGCTCGGTGGGGCGAACGTGCTGGCGCATCTCGATGCGCGAGAGCGAGAGCAGGTCTTCGATGAGCTTCGACATGCGGCCCGCTTGGCTGCGCATGATGCCGAGGAAACGCTGGCGCGCCTCGGGGTCGTTGGCGGCGGGGCCGAGCAGTGTATCGATGAAGCCGACCAGCGAGGCGAGCGGGGTGCGCAGCTCGTGGCTGGCATTGGCGATGAAATCGGAGCGCAGGGTCTCGAGCCGCCTGGCCTCGGTGAGATCGTGCATGGTGATGACCAGCACGCCCTCGGTGGCCGGCTCGCCGGGCGGGAGCGGCGCGACGGTGACGCGGTGCCAGCTCTCGGTGGGGATGAACTGGTGGAGCTCGATGGTCTCGGGCGCCCCCGTCTCGCGGACGGTCTCGATGGCGCCGAGGACGCTCGGGGCGCGCAGGGTGAAGGCGAGCGGGGAATCCACCACCACGGCGGGGAATTGCCGTCGCGCGGCCGCATTGAGGTGGAAGACGATGCTGCGCCGGTCGAGCACGATGGCGGGATCGGGCAGCGCATCAGCAAGGAGGCGAAGGCCATCGGCAAAGGGCGGATCGCTGGCGCGCGCGGTCGTCGCGAGGCTTGCCGGCGCCTCGGTGGTGTCGGGGATGATGGCAGCGAGCACGAGCACCACGGCGAAGACGAGGATGTCGATCCACGGATCGACCAGCTGCAGGCCCGCCAAGGTCATGAAGACGAGGCCGATGGCGAGCAGCAGGAGCAGGCGAGCATAGAGCCGCGACCGGATGGCCTTGCCCCAGCCGCGGGCGGCCCCGCCGGAATTGCGCTGCGCTTCGTCGGCCATAAAGGCTCCCTCACCCGCGGGCGGTCGACTCGACCGGGCTTGCAGGACATGCGTTGTTCATATCACGCTCGTGACACAGTCATGACAACCAGGGTGGAGTGCCGCCGCAAATGGCCGATGCAATTGAAGGTTTTGACCTCGACGACCCGGTGCTGCCCCGCGCCATCAAGAAGAAGGCGCTGAAGTCCGGCGGCTATCCCTACGACGAGAAGATAGATGCGGACGAGTACGCCACGCAGATGGTCGCCGCGCAGCGGCAGCTGGCGCTGCTGCAGCAGGACCAGGCCAGGACCGGCAAGCGCATCGTGATCGTGTTCGAAGGGCGCGACGCGGCGGGCAAGGGTGGCTCGATCGCCACCTATCTCGAAAACCTCAACCCGCGCTTCAACATCAGTGTGGCGCTGCCCAAGCCATCGGACCGGGAGCGGACGCAGTGGTATTTCCAGCGCTACGTGGACTGGCTGCCGGCGGCGGGCGAGCAGGTGCTGTTCGACCGCTCGTGGTACAACCGGGCCGGCGTCGAGGCGGTGATGGGCTTCTGCACGCCCGAGGAGACGGCGCAGTTTTTGAAGGCCGTGCCGGGCTTCGAAAAAATGCTGGTGGATGACGGCATACACCTGTTCAAGTTCTGGCTGACCATCGGACGGGAGATGCAGCTCAAGCGCTTCCACGACCGGCGGCACGACCCGCTGAAGATGTGGAAGCTCTCGCCCATCGATCTAGAGGCCCTGAAGCGGTTCGACGACTACACGGCGGCGCGCAACCGCATGCTGGAGGCCACGCACACGCCCCATGCGCCGTGGCGCGTGGTGTTCAACAACGACAAGAAGCGCGGACGACTGGCGGTACTGCGCTCGGTGCTGCACACGCTGGACTACGAGGGCAAGGACGAGAAGGCGATCGGGGAGATCGACGACAAGATCGTGATGGGAGCGGAGGAATTTTTGCGGGAGCACGGGGGGTGGTAGCTCTGAGGCACGTCACCGCTGTGAACGAAGGCCTGCTGAAAGGCAGCGCCCGAAACCTTCCCCACACAGACCTCCTGCGGAAATTATCCGGATTGTCAGGACAATCCGGATAATTACAGGCGCACCTCAGTGCCGGTGATCGTGCTCGGCGTCGTCGAACTCGTGCGGCTTGAAGTGGTAGTCGGCCGAGCAGAACTCGCAGACCACCTCGATCTCGCCGTCGACGACCATCTCCTCGCGCTCCTCGGCGGTGAAGTTGTCGCGCAGCATTGCCTCGATGCGCTCGGCCGAGCAGGTGCAGCGCTCCTCCATCGCCACGGCGTCGAACACGCGCACGCCCGGCTCGTTGAAGAGCCGGAACAGCAGGCGCTCGGCGCTGAGCTCGGGGTCGGCCAGCTCCTCGTCGCCCACCGTGTTCACATAGGCGCGGGTGGTCGTCCACTTGTCGTCCTCGACATAGTCCTGGTCGGCCGTGTCGGGGTTGTCGAAATCGCCGTCGCCCGGCAGGTCCGGCATCACCGACTGGCCGTGCGGCGGCAGGTGCTGCACCAGCACACCGCCGGCGCGCCAGCGATGGCCGATGCCGCGCGTGGTGTGCTCGGCCACGGCGATCCGCACCAGCGTCGGGATCTGCTCGGACTGCTGGAAATAGGTGTGCGCCACGTCCTCGAGCGAGCCGCCATCGAGCGCCACGATGCCCTGGTAGCGCTCGGTATAGACGCCCTGGTCCACCGTCATGGCGAGATGGCCCTTGCCCAGCAGCTGGGCGGACGCGGTCTCGCCGCGCTCGATCGCCGTCATGACCGCGTCCGCGTCGAACCGCGCATAGCCGCGCAGGCCGTCCGGCGCGTCGAGGTCGACCACGATCAGGTTCACCGGCCCGTCGGTTTGCGTCTGCAGGATGAAGCGGCCGTCGAACTTCAGCGACGAGCCGATCAGCGCGGCCAGCACCACCGCCTCGCCGAGCAGGCGGGCGACGGGGGCAGGGTAGTTGTGGCGGGTGAGGATGCCATCGAGCGCCTGTCCGAGGCGGACGACCCGACCCCGGCTGTCGAGCGCATCGATGGTGAAGGGCACCACGACGTCGTCGCCCGACTCCGGGCGATCGAGGCCATAGGTGCTCAGCTGCGTCTCAGTCATCGAAATTCCGATCCCGCGGCCGAGCCGCCCCGGGAACGGGGAGGCGCCGCGTCAGTGAGGTTTATCCATAGCAGAAATCTCCAGAACCTCAGATGTTCTGGCGATCCTGACCCAGCGCCCAGCACAGGATGGCCTTCTGTGCGTGGAGGCGATTTTCGGCTTCATCAAAGACCACCGATTGCGGCCCGTCTATGACCTCGTCGGTCACCTCGTCGCCGCGATGCGCCGGCAGGCAGTGCATGAACAGCGCATCCTTGTCGGCCAAGCTCATCAGATGGGCATTCACCTGGTAGGGTTTCAAGGCCCGGCGCCGTTCGGCGGCATCGGTGTCGCCCATCGACACCCAGGTATCGGTGATCACGAGGTCCGCGCCCCGCACGGCCTCTTCCGGATCCTCGATCAGCCTCACTGCCGCGCCCGCCTTGCGGATATCGGCGAGCAGGTCCTTTTCCGGTGCATATTCCTCGGGCACCGCAATGGTGAGTTCGGCCCCGAACAGCTCGGCCGCGTTCACCCAGCTGGCGAGCACGTTGTTGCTGTCACCCACCCAGGCCACCTTGGCGCCCTTGATGTTGCCGCGGTGCTCCTCGAACGTCATCACGTCGGCCATCACCTGGCAGGGGTGGGCGCGGCGGGTGAGCCCGTTGATCACCGGGACGGTCGCCGCTTCGGCCAACTCGAGCAGGTCGGCATGGGTGAGGATGCGGATCATGATCGCATCGACATAGCGGCTCATCACCCGGGCGGTGTCGGCGAGGGTTTCCTCGCGGCTCAGCTGCATCTCGGCGCCGGTGAGCATGATCGTCTCGCCGCCCAGCTGGCGCATGCCCACGTCGAACGACACGCGCGTGCGCGTCGACTGGCGCTCGAAGATCATCGCCAGCACCTTGTCCTTGAGCAGCTGCGGGCGATCACCCTTCTTCAGCCGGTCCTTCAGCTCCACCGCGTGGTTGAGCATGCCGCGCAGGGTGGTGGCGTCGAAATCGTCGAGATTCAGGAAATGCCTCGGGGTGGTCATCAGACCTCTCCTCTTGTTGGACTCTTCTTCTCGAGAAGATCTGGCCGGGCACCGGCTGCTGTCCGGTGCCCTCGAGCCGTCCGGCAATTGGTCAGGCGGTGGCCCTGCCTTCGTTTTCAATGGCTTCGAACACGGCAGCGAGCTTGCCCACTGCCAGTTCGATATCCGCCTCGGTGACGATGAGCGGCGGCAACAGGCGCAGCACGTTCTCGTTGGCCGTCATGGCGAGCAGGTGGTGCTCGTCGCGCAGCCGCGCCGCCACCTCGCGCACCGGCGCCGCAATGCGGATGCCGGCGAGCAGGCCTTTGCCACGCAGCTCGAGGACCTGCTGCGGGAAGCGCTGAGCCAGCTGCTGCAGGTGCCAGTTGAGGCGCTGGCCCATCTTCTCCACATGCTCGAAGAAGCCCGGCGCCAGCATGCGGTCGAGCACGGCATTGCCGATCGCTGCGGCCAGCGGGTTGCCGCCATAGGTCGAGCCATGCGTGCCCGGCACCATGGATTTCGCCACCTCGCCCTTGGCGAGGCAGGCGCCGAGCGGGAAACCCGCGCCGATCCCCTTGGCCACGGCCATGATGTCGGGTTCGATGCCGCTATGCATATAGGCGAAGAACTTGCCCGTCCGCCCGTAGCCGCACTGCACCTCGTCGAGGATCAGCAGCATGTCGTTTTCGTCGCAGATCGCGCGCAGCCCGCGCATGAACTCTGCCGACATGGCGGTCACGCCGCCCTCGCCCTGCACCGGCTCGATCAGTATGGCGCAGGTCTTGGGGCCGATAGCCGCCTTCACTGCTTCTAGATCGCCCGGGGCGACATGCTTGAAGCCTTCGAGCGGCGGGCCGAAACCCTCGAGGTAATGCTCGTTGCCGGCCGCCGCGATCATGCCCATCGTGCGCCCGTGGAACGAGCCGGTAAAGGCGATGATCTCGTAGCGCTCGGGCTGACCCTTGGCCCAGAAATAGTGGCGCGCCGTCTTCACCGCGCATTCCACCGCCTCGGTGCCCGAATTGGTGAAGAACACCGCATCGGCAAAGGTGTTCTCCACCAGCCGCTGGCCCAGCCGCTCCTGCTCGGGAATGGTGAAGGTATTGGCCGTGTGCCACACCTTCTCGGCCGCGGCCTTCAGCGCCGCCACCAGGTGCGGGTCGCCGTGGCCGAGGGCGTTCACCGCCACACCGGCATGGAAGTCGAGATATTCGGTGCCGTCCTGCGCGTACAATCGCACGCCTTCGCCCCGCTCGAAGGCGAGGTTCGACCGGGCATACGTGCCGTACAGCGCAGACATGTTGAGCACCCCTTTCACGGGCAAAGTTCGGGACTGTTGCAAAAGCCCCACAGAAACCAAAAACGCGCTGCGAAATGCGGCGCGTCACGGCCGTTTCATATGCCTTTACGCCGCCTTTAAGTCAACGGAGACGCCTCGAAGCCGCCCCAAGTGCCTGATTTGACTCGGCCTTCCACAGCGCTGCCCACAGGCCGGTGTTTTCCCCGTGTAAAACCCCGGTGACTCTTGATCCAGATTCCGCGCCCCGTGTAAGATCAAGGCGTTGGGACACGAAATCTCGTGTGGCGGACCCATCAGACCTACGATGTGTAGTGTTTCGCGCTATCGCGCCTTGCGATGGCACGGTGATGGAGTCCGTCGGCAATCTCAAGGCGGTTAGGAGCTGGACTGTTGATGGGCTGGACTGAAGAGCGCGTCGAGCTGCTCAAGAAACTTTGGCTTGAGGGGCTGAGCGCCAGCCAGATCGCCGGTGTCCTCGGCGAGGGCGTTACCCGAAATGCGGTTATCGGTAAGGTTCACCGCCTCAAGCTGAGCGGCCGCGCCAAGCCGGCGAGTTCGGCACCCCGCGTGCGCCAGGCGCCGCGTCCGGCGGCCCGCCGCGTCGCATCGCCCTCTTCGAGCAGCACCGTGCGCTCGAGCGGCGCATACATGAGCGCGGGCGGTGGCGGCGGCAGCAGCCTCGGCGCCACCATGAAGTCGTCGCGTCCCGTCACGGCCGGCGGTGCCATTCATGGCGCCACTGCGCTCAAGATCGACGAGGAATTCGCAGTCGAGGTGGACATGGCCCCGGCCGCGGCCGAGCTGTTCATCCCGGTCGAGCAGCGCCTCTCCCTGCTGCAGCTCAACGAGCACACCTGCAAGTGGCCGATCGGCGACCCGCTGACCCCGGATTTCTACTTCTGTGGCCAGCACTCCGAGGAGGGCAAGCCCTACTGCGACTTCCACTCCCGCCGCGCCTACCACCAGCTCGAGAAAAAGAAGCGCTGAGTTTCTCACTCCGCCGAAATCAGTTCCAGGGCCGGGCCTACGCCCGGCCTTTGTTGTTTGCGCAAGCCTAGCGGAGCTAGGGTGGGGATACGCAGTAGCTTCGATAGAGGCCTCGGTACTACTCCCCTCCCAGTTCCCCAGACGCTGAAGCGCCAAGCTTCACTACCTTCCCCGCAAGGGGGCGAATGGGCACGAAGGCCTCAGGCCAGAACGGGCGTAACCGGCCCCGGCGCGTCGTTGTGCACCAATCCCTCGGCCCGCAGTTCCGCCCACAGCGCATCGGGTATCGCCAGCCGATACCCCGCCATGTTGTCGCGGAACTCCGCCACGTTTGAGAACCCGGGGATGATCGCCGTGATCGCCTCATGCCCAAGCGGGAAGTTGAGCGCCGCCCGGATCAGCGTCGTGCCATGCTTGCGGCACAGCGCCTCGATCCGCCGTGTCTTCTCGATCATTTCCGCGCTCGCCGGCGCGTAGTCGTACACCGCGTTGGGTACCGGCCCGGTGGCGAGAATGCCGCTGTTGAGCGGAGCCCCGTCGACGATCGCCACGCCTTCGCGCTGCACCCGCGGCAGCAGCGTGTCGATCACCTCCTGGTCGAGCAGCGTGTAGCGATTGGCGAGAAGGAAAATGTCGAAGCGGCCGTGGTTCATCAGCTCGTCGATGATCTGCCACTCGTTGACGCCTGCCCCAATGGCCTTCACCGCCCCGCTGTCGCGCAGCTCGGTGAGCGCACGGATGCCGCCGCCCTCGAGCGCCTGCCGCATCGTCTCCTCGTGCCGTTCCTTCTGGCTGAACCGCCCCAGGTCGTGGAGGAACAGGATGTCGATGCGCTCGAGCCCCAGCCGCTGCAACGATTGCTCGAAACTCTTCATCACCCCGTCATGGGTGAAGTCGAACACCGGCCGGAAGGGCAGGGCGCGTGCGTTGCCGAACTTCTCCATCGCATAGGCGCGGTCGGGCATCAGCAGCCGTCCCACCTTGGAGGAGAGCACGTATTCGTCGCGTGGCTTGTCGCGCAGGAAGTCGCCGATCCGCCGCTCCGACAGGCCCGCGCCATAAAATGGTGCCGTATCGAAATAGCGGATGCCTTCGTCCCACGCCGCCTGCAGCACCTCGCGCGCGCCCGCCTCGGTCGGCGCCCGCTTGAGGTCTCCCACCGGTGCCCCGCCAAAGCCGATGCGGCTGATTTCGAGCCCGGTGGTGCCGACCGGCCGCCTGGGTATCAGCGCGCCGCCCATAGCAGCCCCCGGCGCAGGATGGTGCTGATCTTATCGTTGTCGAGTTCGGCCGGTGTGTGCCCCAGCGCCGTGTAGAACACGCGCGCCTTGCCGTAGACGGTCTTGAACACCACCGGCATCTGCACGTTGGCCTTCCAGCTCGCATGCTCGCCCGAAAAGGTCGTCGTCGCCAGCACGTCCACTGCCGGGTCGACATGCATGTAGTATTGCTCCGAACGGTGCGGGAAACTGCCGATCCCCTCCATGATCGGGTCATGGAAGCTCCTGGTGTCCACCCGGTAGTCGATGATGTTGCCCGGATGCGTGGCGAAGGTGCAGGCCGCCATGAAGCGGAAGTGGGCATTGCCGGGGAAGGTCGTCGCCAGCCCGTGGTGGAACCCCGCCAGCCCCGTCCCCGCCTCGATCCCGGCGCACAAGCGGATCGTCGTCTCGCGGTCGAGCTCACCCCCGGTGATCTGCGGCACCACCAGGTCATAATCGCCCGCGTTCCCCAGCGCCCGGTAATCCGGCGTCACCGTGACCTCGAAGCCTTCCGCCCCTAGCATCCCGGCAACGATCTTCGCGCCAGCCTCGGGCTCATGCAGCTCGAGCCCGCCCCACACCACCAGGGCACGCTTCATGGTCTTCTCCCTCGAATTTTGTTCGGACCTGAACAAATCACGTCGACGAACGCAACCCCTGCGGACGG
>ENA-UOVV01000308-UOVV01000308.1-compost-metagenome-genome-assembly--contig:-NODE-308-length-64586-cov-16.042786_pt1 | contig 64586 bp, 60 predicted proteins | sample MGYA00238155_ERZ761577 | MGnify/ENA primary metagenome ERZ761577 (study PRJEB28898, sample SAMN06268775) | compost metagenome | isolation source: Emeryville, CA | place: USA:Emeryville, CA | collected... | reverse complement strand
CGCGGCACGGAGATGCGCCAGCGGCTCGATGAAATCGCTATCGAGACCATCGCCTTCTATGCCGGTGTGGACCAGCATGAAGCGCGGATGCCGGGCTCCAATGTCGAACCCGTCGGCCCGAAGGAAGGCATCGTCTTCATGCCGACCTATCTGAACAACCGCGCGGCCTCCATCTATGGCGGCTCGAACGAGGTTCAGCGCGGCATCATGGCAAAGCTGGTGCTGGGGCTCTAGGGCGCCATGCTATCCCTTGAACGTCATGACCCGCTTCATGCGGGCCATGACGAACGAACCGGACCAATTCGCTCACTCAAGATTTGCGGGCGATCAGCAGCGTCGTTGTCTGGGTGAAGACTGTTTCGTCATTCTGGTTCATCAGAATGTGGCGGTTCTTTACGACGCCTCTGTCGGGCTTTGTGGAGGATGGCTTCGTCTCGATGCATTCGATGACGAGGCGGAGCGTGTCGCCCATCTTTGCGGCCTTGTGGAAGCGCACCTCGTCATAGCCGAGCGCGCCGATGACGGCGGTTTCTTCCGGCAGACGGGAGGCGAGCCAGAGGACGATGGCCTGCACATGTGTGCCGCAAGCCGTGAGCGTGCCATAGACAGATTTCGCGGCAGCTTCCTCATCGACATGAAAAGGCTGCGGGTCCCATTTGGTGGCGAAGGAGACGATCTCTTCCTTCGTCAACTCATAGCGCGCAGGAATGTCGTGGCGCTCGCCCACGGCGAAATCATCGAAGTAACGCATTTGCAGTCTCCTTTTTGGGAGAAGCATAAAGTGCCACCTGCGTCATTGCGAGCAATGACACGGCACAGAAAAAGGCCCGTGGCGGAACCACGGGCCTTCATCAATTTGTCAGGCGTTTCGAATTACGCGAATTCGAAGAGACCGGCAGCGCCCATGCCACCACCGATGCACATGGTGACAACGCCATACTTCACGTTCTGGCCGGCCTGCTTGCGGCGGCGGCCTTCGAGAAGGATGTGGCCGGTGCAGCGCGCGCCGGTCATGCCGAAGGGGTGGCCGATCGCGATGGAGCCGCCATTCACATTGTACTTTTCCGGGTCGATGCCGAGGCGGTCGCGGCTGTAGAGGCACTGGCTCGCGAAGGCTTCGTTGAGTTCCCAGAGGTCGATGTCGTCGATCTTGAGGCCATGACGCTCGAGAAGGCGCGGAATAGCGAAGACCGGGCCGATGCCCATTTCATCCGGCTCGCAGCCGGCGACGGCGAAGCCGCGGAAGACGCCAAGAATGTCGGAGCCATTCTTTTCGGCTTCCTTGCGCTCCATCAGCACGACAGCGGCGGCACCATCGGAAAGCTGCGAGGCATTACCGGCAGTGATGTACTTGCCTTCCTTCACCTTCTGGCCGTTCTTGAAAACCGGCTTCAGCGAGGCGAGGCCTTCCAGCGTCGTGTCGGGACGGTTGCACTCGTCCTTGTCCACCGTGTAGTCAACGAGCGACTCTTCGCCGGTTTCCTTGTTCACGACCTTCATCTTGGTCTGCATCGGCACGATCTCATCCTTGAAGAGACCGTTGGCCTGCGCGGCGGCGATGCGCTGCTGGCTGCGGAGCGAATATTCGTCCTGAGCTTCGCGCGAGACATTGTAGCGCTCGGCGACGATTTCGGCCGTCTCGATCATGGCCATCCACAGCTCGGGCTTTTCCTGCATGAGCTTTTCTTCGGTCAGACGGTTGTAGTTCTGACCGCCCATCTGCACGAGCGAGATCGACTCAACGCCCGCGCCAATGGCAACAGGCACGCCTTCATTGATGATGCGGCCGGCGGCCATGGCGATCGACTGCAGACCCGACGAGCAGAAGCGGTTGATCGTGGTGCCGGAGGTGGTGACGGGGCAGCCCGCCCAGATGGCCGCGAGACGGCCGACATTCATGCCGGTCGCGCCTTCCGGGGCGCCGCAGCCCATGATGACGTCTTCAACCTGGGCCGGCTCGATCTTTGCGCGCTCGATGGCGTGCTTGATCGCGTGGCCAGCCATGGCCGCGCCGTGGGTGTTGTTGAAGCCGCCGCGGCCAGCCTTGGCAAGGCCGGTACGGGCGGTCGAAACGATGACTGCTTCTCTGGACATGGACGGTCTCCCGACGGGTTGAGATGGCTTACTGCCGGTTGTGTGCGGCTTGCAGGCCTTCGCAAGGGAGGGCCTTCTGGCACTTTGAGGCGCACCTTAACGGGCGGGCCTGCCCTCTCAAAGCGGAATCTCCCTGCTTTTCCGTAGCGTTCACGCTGGGCTGCTGTGAATTTTTGAACAGGTGGCCGGGTATGTCACGCCTGTGGACTGCCTCAATCCTGCCTCGAAATTTCCCCGTAACCGCCCTTCCGCCCCCCGTTTGAGGTCATATTCACGCGCCATATAGGGAGGGTGGCAAGGCATCGGCCCTGCCGAACGAAGTGAGAGGTATCAAGATGAAAAGGCTGATGATCGTCGGAGCCCTCTGCCTGACAACCGCCCTCGGCGCCGCCCTGAGCGCGCAGACGGCGGCAGCCTCGGACCCGGCCCCCGCAGGCGCTTTTGCATGGGATGACGCTGCGGCGGCGCCCGACCTCAGCGAGCGGACGGTTCTCATCACCGCTATCGACCCGGAAGCGCCCTATTCACCCGGCTATGGCGTGAATGACAGCGAGCGCGTGATCTTTGAAGTCTATTTCCCCGAAGGGGCCGTGACGCCGAGCGATGAAGCGGCGACGCTCCTGCGGGCGGTTGCGGAGGAAATCACATATCGCGGCCTTCAGAACATCACCGTTCTGCCTGCGGAGGCAGCCGCCACCGCCGACAGCCTCGACTCCGAACACGTCGTTGAAGAGCGCGTCCATGCGGTGGCCGCCACTCTTGAAGAATTTGGTGTGCCTCATAAATGGATCGGCGTGCAACCAAACCGGGCGTCCGGCGTTTAATACCGTAACTGGAATCGCGACGAGAGTTGCGGTCCCGACAGACCCGACGTCATCCCGCCCTCATAGGTCCCCCACCCCAGGGATGGCGTCGGGTCTCTACCCCTTCAGGGCCCCTCGCGGGGCCTTTTCTTGTATCCGGGGCATCAAGCCTTTAGATAGGGCGCACATAGTGCCCACTTCCCCCCGGACGTTTTCCCATGAGTAGAGTACAGGTTGATACGAGCGGATTCGGCGGCTTTGCCGGACCCGTTTTCAGGGATGGTGACAATTACAGCTTCGAGATCGCCGCGCATCATCTGAACGGTGATGACCGGCTGCATGGCGGCATGATGATGGCTTTTGCGAGCATCGTGCTTGGCGATGTGGCGCGGCAGGTCGTAGCCGAGAAGCAACCGGGCGCCGGGGTCAGTGCGCTCTCGCTCAATTGCGATTTCGTGAGCGCGGGCGAAAAGGGCGAGACTGTGACAGGGCAGGCCCGCGTGAGCCGCGCGACGCGCACGGTGCTTTTCATCTCCGGCGATATTCGCAGCGGCGAGCGTATCCTCATGACGGTCACCGGCGTCTATGCGATCAAGGAACCGAAAGGCGCATGAGAACCCCTCTCCCCTCGCCCGTTGATGTCGCCCCGCCGGAGGGCTGGCGGAAATGCGATCTTCACGATCCGTTTGAAGCGCATCTCGGCCCCTTCTTCGAGCGCATGGACGAGACGGGCGAGCGGATATTCGGCTTCATTGCCGACAAGCGCCATGCGAATGCTGATGGCGAGGTGCATGAAGGCATGATGCTCACCTTTGCCGATGCCTTTCTCGGCGGCGCGGCCAATCGCGCACTGGTTGGCAAAAGCTGCGTCACACTCAGCATGCAGGGGAGCTTTCTCGCTCCGGCGCGGCTGGGCGATTTCATCGAATGCCGCACCCGGCTCGAACGGAAAACGCGGGCGATCCTTTTCGTCTCGGGCCGCTTCAGCGTCGGCGCGGAAGACGTGATGACGGTGACGAGCCTCTGGAAAGTGCTCGGCGAACGCTAGGCCGCATTCCCCTCAGACCGACTGGCTACTTGCGCCGCGAGAGCGGAATCGCTTTGCTATGCGCAACGATAAATCCGGGACAAATGGAGGAAGGCCGAAATGGCAATCAATTACGACAAGCTGATGAGCCTGAAGGCAACAGGGCAGGAATTCAGCTATGGCGACCGCGAGACCATGCTCTATGCGCTGGGCATCGGCTTCGGGCGGGACCCTCTGGACGAGAAGGAGCTTCCTTTCGTCTATGAGAAGAACCTGAAAACCGTGCCGACGCTGGCAACTGTGATCGCCTGGGGCGCGGGTGCCATCGGGGATAGCGGCATCAACTACGCCATGGTTGTGCATGGCGAGCAGCGGCTGAAACTCTATCGCCCGCTTCCCGTTGCGGCGAAGATTGTTGCCGACAGCCGCGTTGTCGGTGCCTGGGACAAAGGCGAAGGCAAGGGCGCCATCATCGTCACCGAGACCGACCTTACCGAAAAGGGTGGTGACAAGCTCTGCACGCTGACCTCCACCATTTTCGCGCGGGGGGATGGCGGCTTTGGCGGACCGCGCGAAGGTGCGCCCGAGCCGCACAAGCTGCCGGACCGCGAACCGGATATGAGCATCGATGCAGAAACAAAGCCGGATCAAGCGCTGCTCTATCGCCTTTCGGGGGACCGTAACCCGCTTCACTCCGATCCTGAATTTGCAAAGGCCGTCGGCTTCCCGAAGCCGATCCTGCACGGGCTTTGCACCTATGGCACATGCTGCCGCGCGATCATCTCGGGCGCGCTGGACTATGATCCGACGAAGATCACAGGGTTTGATGTGCGCTTCTCCTCGCCCGTCTTTCCTGGCGATACGGTGACGGTTGATCTCTGGAAGGAGAAGGGACTGATCTCCTTCCGCGCCCGCGTGAAGGAACGCGATGTCGTCGTCATCAATAATGGCAAATGCACGCTGAAGGACTGACTCTTCGGCACTCATACCGAGACAGGGGCCGGGCAGAAATGCACCGGCCCTTTTTCATGCCCCACAAAGAAGACGGCCCGCGTTCCGAAAAACGCGGGCCTTGCGCCGTTGCGGACCCCGGGGGGGCGTGAGGGAATCCGCTGCCGGTACTTTCGAAAAATCTGCGCCGTCAGAGAACCGGCAGCACGGAAACAATGGCAAGGGCGAGGAGGCTCAGGCTGGTTGCTGCATAGGCGAGCACATCTTCACGGAAGCGGGACCGTGTCTTTTCCGCCGGCGCCGCATTGGCGGCGCGGCGCGCGCGGCAACGGGCAAGAACACGCTCCACCTCAAACTCGGCTGCGGGGGCAGGCGCAGCGCGGCCATAGGCACGGCGACCAAAGGCACCAGCCGTCTTGTGCCCTGCCGGCTCCGCGATGAAGCGCCGTTCGAGAATGCCGTAACCTGAACCCGGAAATGCGCTCATGATCTTCTCTCCTCCGCAGGGCCGCTTCCTCCATCACGTCGCGGCGACCTTTTGCGATATCAGCTTCGCCCGTGCCGCTGGATCACTCAACGAGGGTTATGTTCGGTTTTGTCGATGACTGTGGCGTCTGCGCTTTCGAGGCCGGAAAAAGGCCGGTATTGTGCAAAAAGATCAGCCGGTTACGGGCGGAACAATGTTAACGCGGTGGATGTTTTCACGCAGGCAGAGAAGGACGGACATGATCTCCGCAGGCAGAAAGATGGTGGCGCGCATGGCAGGGGTGTTGCTCCTTGCAGGCACAAGCCCTTTGGCGGCGCAAGTATGGGAGCCGGGTGATCCCCTGCCCCCCGGCATGGAAGCACCGCAGCCCGCCCCGGAACCGGAGCCCGTGACTCTCCCGCAGATGACGCCCGCGCCGGCAGTGCCGGATGCGGAGCTTGATCCTCAGGTCATGGACATCCCCGCGGCACCAACGCGTGTCGCTCCTCCGGCGGCTGCGCCGACTGCCTCGGCGACGGAAGACCCGGATGATTTTCTCTGCAACCGCGCACCTGCTGGCAAGGCGACAGTGGTTCCCGCGCCCTTTGATCAGTGGGCGGTGCTTGTTTGCACGTGGTCGGGACAGGCTCTGGTGCCAGTGATGGGGGATGCCTGGGTCGCGCATGGTACGACGGAGACGGTTTCCATTCTTGCCTTGCCCCCCGGCGCGGCGGAACCGTCACCCGGACCCGACTTTGATCTCCGCTATGATATCGGCTTTGACATGCTGGCCGGCCTGGAAACGCAGGATGACCGGCGGCGCTTTGCCGATCGCCTGATGACCACCGCAATCAACCAGACGGGGGATGCGTTTCCTGTCTATGACGCCGTCTGGCAGCTTGATGCGCGGAGCCGCGTTGAAGATACGCGCTATAACCTCTTCTTCTATGTGAAGGGCGGGAAGCCCGCGCATATCATTGCCTGTTTGCAGCATTGTGCGCAGGCGCTGCATCTGGATGTCCTGCGGGGAGAGGCGGCGGCGAGGGCGTTGCGCCGCTGACGCATCAATAAATTGACATTATTAGTGCCGATAAATAAAAGCGGCGCAGGGAACAGGAAACCGGGAAGCAAAATGGCAAGGGGTTATGATTTTTACGGCGCGGAGGTGAGCTATTTCTCCGGCAAGGTGCGCGCCTATCTCCGCTACAAGCGGATCCCCTTTTCCGAGATCACACCAACGCGCGACATCTATCGCAATATCATCCTTGCGCGTGTCGGCTGGCCGGTCATTCCGATTGTCGTGACGCCGGAAGACGAAACCTGGCAGGACAGTTCGGAGATCATCGACAATTTCGAGCAGCGCTTCCCGGAAGCCTCCATCTATCCGGAAGGCCCGAGGCAGAAGCTCGCGGCGCTTCTGATCGAGACCTATGCGGATGAATGGCTGAAACTGCCTGCCATGCATTATCGCTGGACGAAGAATCGTGACTTCGCCATCGCGGAGTTCGGGCGGCTTTCGCGCCCCGATCTCGATGAGGCGGGACGGCGCGAAGTGGGAGAGCAGACGGCGAAACCCTTTGCAGGCGCGCTTCCCTTTCTCGGCGTGAGCGAGGCGACGGCGGCGGCCATTGAAAGAAGCTATGAAGGCTTGCTCGCGGAGCTTGATGCGCATTTCGCCAGCCATGATTTCCTGTTCGGCACGCGGCCATCCATTGGCGATTTCGGTCTTTATGGGCCGCTCTATGCGCACCAGTACCGCGACCCGGCGTCCGGCGAGATCATGAAGCGGCTTGCGCCGAACGTGGTGAATTGGGTTCAGCGCATGACGAAGCCGCCGCAGCCAAAGGGCGGCGCGTTTCTGCCCAATGACGAAGTGCCTGCGACGATCATTCCCGTGCTCGCGCGGATGATGCGCGAATTTCTGCCGGTGCTTGAGAAAACCGCCGTGGCGCTTTCAGCGCATGTCGAGGCGCATCCTCAGCTCATCGCTGGCAAGAACCCTGTGCCCCGCGCCATCGGTCAGCATGAGTTCACGCTGGAAGGAGCGACGGGCACACGCGCGATCTTCCCCTTCGAACTTTGGATGCTGCAACGGCCACTCGATTTTCTTGCCTCCCTGCAGGGCGAGAAGGCTGAAGCCGCGCGCGCCATGCTGAAGGAAGCGGGAGGCGAAGGCATTATCTCCTTCCCCGCCTTCCCGCGCCTGACGAGACGCCAGTTCCAGCTTGTTGTCGAATAGCGACTAGCGCACCTGCCCGCCATCCACGACAAGCACCTCGCCGGTGATAAAGCTTGCGCGCGGACTTGCGAGGAAAAGCGCGGCGTCCGCTATCTCTTCCGCCGTGCCGAAGCGGCGGAGTGCCACTTCCCGCTTGATCCAGCGGTCCCAGGCTTCCGGCCGCTCTTTCGTGTTTTTGTCCCAGACGCCGCCTTCGAAGAGAATATTGCCCGGCGCGATAGCGTTCACACGCAAGCCTTCCTTTCCGACAAATTTTGCAAGCTGGCGGGTGAAATGATTGATGCCTGCCTTCGAGGCCGCATAGGTAAGCGATGTGCCCATCGCATCGACGCCCGCGATGGACGAGATCAGAATGAGACTTGCATGCTGACGTGTCTCCGCGGGGCGCTTCAGTATCCGCCGCGCCGCCTCACGCGCGAGCCAGACGGAGCCAAAGAAGTTCTGCTTCATGTCCGCATCCCAGTCTTCGTCCGTTACATCAAAGCCGAGCGGCGCTTTCGAGAGGCCCACATTAGCAACAGCGCAATGAAGCGGCCCGAGGCTTGCTTCCGCCGCATCGAGCGCCGCCGAGACGACATCGGAAGCGGTCATGTCGCCTGCAACGGTGAAAAGATTTTCTGCCTTCACACCCTCTGCGAGCAGCTTCTGGCGGGCCTCGTCGAGTGACTTCTCACCGCGCGCCGCGAGCGTGACCTTCGCCCCTTCGGCAGCAAAAGCCCGTGCCATGCCGAAGCCGATCCCCCGGCTCGCGCCTGCAATGAAGACATGCTTGCCCTCAAGTTCCAGTTTCATGATTGCTCCCTCCTGCAATGACCTTGCGCAGAGCGTAACCGGGAACGCTTTCCATGCAAGCGACGCAGCGGAAGACTGGGGTGACGGCGGCTCCATTGCAGCGCCTCGCGCGCCTCCCTAGACTTCGCCAAAAGACATGGCGGAGGAGCGACTCATGAACTACAGCCAGATCAAGACAGAAAAGCGCGGCAATATTTTCATTATCACCCTGAACCGGCCGGAGCGGCTGAACGCCTGGACGGGGCAGATGGCAGCCGAGCAAGCCGACGCCATTCAGCGCGCAAATGATGATCCCGATATTGGCGCCATTGTGATGACGGGCGAGGGGCGCGGCTTCTGCGCGGGTGCCGATATCAGCGATACGTTTCAGTCGCGCATTGACGGTAATGATCGCAACAATGACACGGGCGGCATGCCGCGAGATGTGGACTGGATCGAACTTGTGCGCAGCTCGAAGCCGATGATCGCCGCCGTGAACGGCCCGGCTGTCGGCATTGGCGTGACCATGATCCTGCCCTTCGACGTGATCGTTGCGGCGGAAGAAGCGAAGTTCGGTATGGTCTTTGTAAAGATGGGCATTGTGCCGGAGCTTGCGTCTTCGCATTTCCTTGTCAGCCGGATGGGCTGGGGCCATGCCAATGAAATGATGCTTTCCGGCCGCCTTTACCCCGCGGCCGAGGCAAAAGAAAAAGGTCTCTGCGAATATGTGGTGAAGGGCGACAAGCTGCTCGACAAGGCACTCGAAATCGCGAGCAGCATTGCGGAAAATCCATCGCGCCAGCTTCGCATGACAAAGCAGCTCATCTCGCAGAATGCCTGCGAGACAGATATGAAGCTTGCGCAGAAGCGTGAGATCGACGCGCTCAAGATCTGCTATGTATCAGCGGAGCACAAGGAAGCCGTGGATGCTTTCCTCAACAAGCGCAAGCCCGATTTCCGCAAGGCCGCGCAAAGCGCAGCCGAGTGACTGCATCCACCCAAAGCACAAAAACCAAGACACATAACAATAAGAAACCGGATTGATCCCGATGAATGTCGTTCTGAATGAAGCCCTTACGCGGCGTGAATTGCGCGTGCCGGATGGAAAGATTTCCTATCTGGAGTGGGGTGCGGATGAAGCGGGCAAGGCCCCGCTTCACTTCGCTCATGCCAATGGCTTCAACGGACAGACCTACAGGCGCATTCTGGAAGAGCTTTCCGATCGGTTCCACATCCGCGCATGGGATGCGCGCGGGCATGGCGCAACGCGGCTGCCCGCCGATCCTGCCACGCATCGCAACTGGTATGTCTATCGTGATGATCTGATCCGCATGGTGGAAGATTTCGCGGCGGCGACCGGGCAGAAGGTCATTCTTGCGGGTCATTCTATGGGCGGTGCTGCAAGCGTGATGGCGGCCGCGGCGCGTCCCGATCTTGTGCGCGGGCTGGTGCTGGTGGATCCGGTGATGACGCCGTGGTCTTTCCGCTACCTGCTGATGGCCTTTCGCCTTCTCGGCATGAAGGGCGGGCCTATGTCGCTTGCTGATGGTGCGGAGAAGAGACGCGCTGTCTTTCCCGATGGCGAGACGATCGTGAACCGCTATCTGGGGCGCGGCGCCTTCACCACATGGCCGCGCGGCTTTCTTGAGGATTATGTCGCGGGCGGCACGCGCCTGCGGGATGACGGACAGGTGGAGCTTTCCTGTGCGCCCGCATGGGAGGCCGCGAACTTCCGCGCGCATGGACACAACATCTCGAAAGCGGTGCGCAATCTCAACGTGCCGCTTGCACTGCTCCATGCGGAGCATGGCTCGACCTGTCGCGGGTCTTTTCCGCAGAAGCTGAAGCGGCGCGATCCCGGCGCCCATATCATGCAAGTGAAGGGTTCAACCCATTTCCTGCCGATGGAATTTCCCGAACTGGTGATACAGGAAGTTCGCGACTTCGCTGCGCGGCTGGAAGCGGAGGGGCGCTAGCCCTTCCGCTCAGACGCCGAGGCCCGGAATAACGAGCCCTTCGAGCGTGCTGCGCATGTCGTCCGGGATCGGGATGGCCTTGCGCGTGGTGAGATCAAGCGCAATGGCGATTGCCTCCGCCGTGGCCACGGATTCCCCTGTTTCGAGATCGAAAAGCCAGTGGCACCAGATATATGTTTTGGGGCCGACCTGCTTCAGCCCGCTGCGCAGTGTCAGCACATCGCCGATGCGCGGATAACGCCGATATACGAAGCGATATTCAAGCGCCGCGCCGCCAATGGTCGGTGTCTTTGAGCGGTCGGTGCCGCTTGTCTGCGCCAGCAGATTGGGAATGCTCTCCGACACGATGCCAACGAAGTGGCGCACGTTGAGAAAGCCCTGCGCGTCGCACTGCACCGGCAATATCTGGCCCTGCCATGTGCGCACCATGCCAAGCTCATCCGACTCGGAGAGTTTGGGCGCGGGACGCGGATCATAGAGTTCAAGACCGCGCGGGCTGCCATGGGCCGGGCGCTCGATGATGAGTTCCCTTGCCGCTGCCTTCGCCCTTGCCGGAATGGGCTTCACCTCGCGTGTTTCATCATCCACCCATTGCACTTCCATGATGAAAGTGGCCGCAGGCTCACCCGATGCGGTGCTCACCATTTCCTCATAAACGGTGAGGCCGAAATCACGCACTTCAAGAATACCGGCACGGAGAAAGAAAGGTGCACCGGGACGCTGCTCGCGCAGATAGCGCACATGATGATCGCTCACCTGAAGGCGCGCGCCTTCATTGCGCGAGACGCGCGGACCAAGACCAAGCGCAAGGCCGAGCGCAGCAAGGCCGTGATCTGCCTTCTCCATATAGAACTGCACATTCATATGGCCCATCTGGTCACATTCCCAGGTCTGGACGCTGGAGCGGGCTACTTCAATCATCTCGCTCATTCTTGTGATTCCGTTTCTTGATGATGATTTTGTTCAGCGCAGGCGTTCTCTAATCTGATCAGGCAAGGGAACAGCCTTGCGCGTTGCCTTGTCAAAAAGCACTGCCGCGCCTTCCGCCGCACAGGCGGGTTCGCCCGTATCGCCGCTGAAAAGCCAGTGGCGATAGCGCAGGATCTTGCCTTCTGTCTTCAGAATTGCCGTGCGCACAAAAAGCGTTTCGCCTGCGCGCAGTTCACGGAAATAGGCGAGGCGCATTTCAACCGTCGCCGTGGCGAGGCCGCGCGCCGCCTGCTCATGGCGGCCAAGCCCCGCCTGCGCCCACATATGCCCCTGCGCATCGGAAAAGCGCGCCATAAAGAAGCGGGCATTCATGTGGTTATTGGTATCGCATTCCCATGCGTTCACCACGGAGCGGTTTGTCTCCAGCATGCCTTCGGCATCTGCCCGCGCAAGCGACACATCTCGCTCCATAGCTTCACGCGGCAGGGCTCGGGGTTCTGCTTCCGGCGGCAGCGATGTGCGCATGGTCTCGACGCGCGCCCGCACCTGATCCGGCCAGGCAGTTAGGCGGCGTGTTTCAAGGTTGAGGCACCCCGTATCCACGACAAAGGTTGCGGCGAGCCTGTCATCCAGCACTTCGCGCATTTCCTGATAGATGCGCATGGTCTTGTCGCGGATTTCGACGACGCCCGCGCGGATCGCAACAAGATCACTTGTGCGAAGCTCGCGGTGGAAACGGATGTGATGTTCCAGCGCAACATAGCCAAGCCCGGTTTCCGCCTGCGCAAGCGCAGCATGCCCCATCGCCACGCGCAGATTGAACGAACTGTCCGAACTCTTGGCGATGTAGTGCTGAATGTTCATATGGCCCATCTCGTCACATTCCTGCACCGAGACATAGCCGCGATAAGTGTCGATAAGGCCGCTCACGCGAGTTCTCTCACATGGCTTGCAAGCATTGCCCGCTCCTCATCCGTGAAGGGAACGGTCTTGCGCGCATCAAGGTCAAGCATCACGGCGATGACCTCGCCGGTGGCCACAGCCTCTCCCGTCTCCGCATCGAACATGTAATGGACGAAGGTGAGCGTCTTGCCTTCCACACGGGTAAGCGTGCTTTTTGCAATGAGCAGGGTGCCGGAGCGGACTTCGCGGAGATAGTTCAGCCGCAGTTCCAGCACCACTGTGCCGCGCCGCTTCGCCATCATGGCGGACTTGTTGAAGCCGATGGCCTGCCAGAGATGCCCCGCCCCATCAGAGAAACGCGCCATATAGAAGCGTGTGTTCATATGGCCGAAATCATCACACTCCCACGGCATCACCGCGCCGCGATAGATTTCAACGAAATCTGCCGCATCCTCCAGCCGCTTTGCCGGCAGGCGCGTTTCGCGCGGGACGCTGCGCGGTTCTGCGTGAGGCGGCAAGGGACCGAGAAGCGGAGCCGCACGCTCCTTCGCCTCCGCGCTCCACGGAATGAGCTTGCGGGTTTTGAGATCAAAATAACCTGACACGGCGACAATCGTTGCCGAGGTTTCGCCACTCGCGGAATTGAACAGCTCGTGAAATGTCACCACAGTCGTGTCGCGCATTTCGACAAGGCGCGTGCGCATGTTCATGATGTCGCCTGCGCGCAGTTCCCGCAGGAAGCGCACATGCTCCTCCAGCGCCACCACGGCGCGACCTTCATTGCGCACGACAGAAGGCGAAATGCCGAGCGCATCGCGCATATAGAAGCCGGCGTCCGATGCACGGGCCACATAGAATTGCACATTCATATGGCCGACTTCGTCACACTCCCAGGTGTTGACGGTGCCGCGAAACGTATCGAGATAATCGGTCATGGAACTTGTGATCCTGAACGCGAGGGGCAAAGCATAGGGGCCGGGACGGAGCTTGTCATGCCCCGACCAGCCCCCGCTTCACCCCGCAGCTTCGTCAGGCGACGGCGTTCTTCAGGAACTCATCGATCCGCTCATTGGCGGCGGCGGCCAGCGCGCCGGGGAAGGCAATGAAGCCATGCGCGCCGCCCGGATAGACGGCAAGCTCTGCCTTGTTGCCCGCCGCAATCCAGCGCGCATGCATGAAGAGGCTGTCATCTATCAGCGCATCGCGCGTGCCGATGGAGAAGAGCGCGGGCGGCATATCATGCAGACGGGCATAAAGCGGCGAGACATCCGGGTCACGCCGGTCGATATGCGGCGGCAGGAAGGCATCGCCGAATTTTTCAATGTCGATCGTGCGCAGGATGAGCCGCTCATCGCCGAAGGCGCGCTGGCTCGGCGTCATCGACATATCGAATGCACCGAATACGAGGTTCGCGCCACGGAAGCCCGTGAAGCCATGCCTGTCGCGCATGCGGAGAAGCGTGACGGCGGAGAGGTGGCCGCCCGCAGATTCACCACCAATGACGAGCGCGTCCGTTCCGAACTCCGCTTTCGCATTCTTGGCGAGCCAGACGGCTGCCGCCTCGCAGTCATCCGGGCCGGCCGGATAGGGATTTTCCGGCGCGAGGCGGTATTCAACGCTGACACAGGCAAGGCCCGCGCGATCCGCAATCCGCTCCAGCATCGGGTCCTGCTGGTCGGCCCCGCCCAGCACCCAGCCGCCGCCATGAATATGCAGATAAACGCCGCGCGGGCTTCCCTCCGGCGCGATGATGCGGAGCTTCACTTTGGTGCCCTTGCCATCAATCTCAATCTCCCGGGCGCGGGGGGATTTCGGTGCGAGGGGGAAAGCACCCTCACCCCTTGCGCGCTGCTCGCGAAAGGTTGCGACGCCAATGTCCCACCATTCCGGCAGTTCCTTCATGGCGTTGATGATGAGGTCATTGATGCCTTTGGTTTCCGCAGAAATGGCGTCCTCGGTGAAGAGCCTGGGGTCGAACGGGTTGCTGCCTGACATGGCCTTGCCTCTCCTGGCGATTCTTTTTGATTGCTTGAAGTAGAGCGGAAATTTCGAAATCCGTCTATCGGACACGCCATCCCCAATGGGCCGCACCGGCATCCATGCGGGCGGTGACTTCGAGCCTCAGATGACGGTTATGGACGGCGAGCGCTCCCTCAAAAAGAGCATTCCAGGCATCGAAGCAGGCAGGTGTTACCCCTTCCTTGTCCTTCATCATGCGCCATGTGCGGGTGGAGATTTCAGTGCCCTGAACTTCCGCCTCATCACCACCCGCAGCAAGGAGAGCGGCGAAATAGCGCGCAAAGGCTGTCGCATCATTTCCCTCAACGCCGATCAGGGCGGCGGTTGCGTCATAGCACTGCATGCCGATGAGACGGCCCGCCTCGCGCCCGAGCATTGACGCTTCATCCTCTCCGAACAGAGACACCGCGGCAGGCAGGATGGAGCGGATATATTGCACCGCGTAATTTCGCTTCGCCTTCACCATACGCTCTTCCGACCATTCGACATGGGGAAGTTTCGCAGGATCAACATCCGGCCCCTCCTCGCCGAAGCGGAAGCGCAGCCGCTCATCGGGAAGCAGCGGATGGTCTTCCTCGATAAAATAGCCTTCAAGACAGGGATCAATTTGCGTCGTGATGCGCGTACAGACGAAGCCGAGATTGGGATTGCCAAGCGACACACCGACCTGTGAATGAAAGCCGCGCATGAAGGCGATACTCACTTCATTCGGCACAGCACAGATCGCAGCCCCGTCCCATATCCAGCGGGGCGGCAGATAGCGCACCCAGGCTTTCCTGTCGCTTTCGGGAATGAATTCGCATTTCACGCCGCCAACGTGATTTGCGAGATAGATATACTGGGCGCAAGCCACCGCAGGCGGCAGATGAGAAAGGCCGAGGCTTTTCCAGCCTGCGAGAAATTTTTCCTCATGCTGCGCCCGAAAGGTGCGGAATGTCAGCTCTGTCGCCGCCCCTTCACCCTTGAAGACGACGGCGCGCAGGATGAGTCCTGTCAGAAAGCGCTGATGCAGATCGGCACTTGCGCGCCAAGCATTCAGTTCGCGCGATGCAGCCCCGGTCATGTCTCCTCCCCTTCAAATCTTTTGAAGGGGAGTTTAGCGATCAAACTGCCGCAGCGTAAGGCGGTGCGGGGTCGTATTGCATGCCGCGCTGCGTCGCGCGGGCATGTTCTTCGCCATGCATCTGGCCGAGCAGCCAGAGAGCCATGTCGATGCCTGCCGATACGCCCGCTGCCGTGACGAGATTGCCATCCCGCACATAGCGTACTTCTTCAAGAACGGCGCCCGCCCCGCCCTGCTCGCGCAGTGCATCAATGAAAGCCCAATGTGTCGTCACGCGCTTTCCTTCGGCAAGACCCGCGGCACAGAGAAGATAGGAGCCGGTGCAAACGCTCGTCACCCATTCGCAGGTGCCTGCAGTGCGCTTGATCCAGTCAACCAGCGCGGGATTGTTCACTTCACGGCGCGTGCCCTGACCGCCCGGTATCAGAAGCAGATCAAGCCGCGGCGCATCGGCGATGCTTACATGCGGCTCGACGACCATTGCCTTGGCGCAGGTGATCTTCTGCCCCGTCTCGCCAATCAGCAGCACATTGTCCCGCGTGTCCTCGCCCTTAAAGCCATACATCTCGTTCGACATGGTGAAGACTTCATAGGGGCCGACGAAATCGAGTTCTTCCACATCATCAAAAAGCAGAATGCCAATGTTGCGTGTGCGGGTCATGATGACCTCCCTAGAGGTGTGAGTGGTATGTCTGTTGTTCACGCCGCGATGTCTGGAAGCGTTCGCGGTAGCGGCCGGGTGTAACGCCGAGATGGCGGAGAAAGGCGCGGCGCATTCGCTCTGCCGCGCCGAAGCCGGAAGCGGCAGAAACAGCATCAAGCGAGGCATCGCCGCTTGCGAGGCGGCGGCAGGCTTCATCAAGCCTTGCGCGCTCCACGAATTGCGCAGGCGTGAAACCTGTCTCGGCAACGAAGTGCCGGGCGAAACTGCGCTCGCTCATATGGCAGCGCGCCGCAAGCTCCGGCACGGAATGCGTCTCGCTCGGATTTTCGATAATAAAGGCGCAGAGCTTTGCGAGGCGCTCATTGCCGACATGCTGCGCGGCAAGCTCTGCGGAAAATTGCGACTGACCGCCGGGGCGCATCAGATACATGACGTGATGGCGCGCAAGGGTGAGCGCCATTTCGCGCCCGAGATCCGCCTCGATCAGTGCCAGTGTAAGGTCCATGCCGGCGGTGACACCGGCACTCGTCCAGAACTTTCCATCGCGCACATAGATCGCATCTTCATCCACCTGCACCTTCGGAAGAAGCTGGCGCATGAGGGGAGCGTAAGCCCAATGGGTTGCGGCCCGGCGACCATCAAGCAGGCCCGCCGCGCCGAGGATGAAGGAGCCTGTGCAAATGGACACGGCGCGCCGCGCCTGTTTCGCGGCCTTGCGCACAAATGCGAGAAGCGCCTCGTTCCCCATCTCTTCGCGCGAGCCATTGCCCCCGGAGACAATGAATGTGTCGAGAGAGGCAAGCTCATCCGGTCCAAGGTCGGCGAAAGCGCGGTCTGCCTGAAGCGTGAGACCGCTCGTCGTTTGAATGGAGCCGCGCTGTTCCGCGACAAGTTCGATCCGGTAGGCGGCCTGTCCGTTCTCCTGAGCCGCAGAAAGAAGCTGAACCGGACCCGCAATATCGAGCACCTGCGCGCCGTGATAGGCGAGCATCACGACATGGCGTGGTGCGGTGAGTTTCCGGGGCTTTTCGGCGACTGACCTTGACATGGGCGACAGCCTACGCCCGGAGCAGGGTGGCGGAAATGACAAATAGAAAGCAATTTCTGCCAGATTTTTGACTGACCCACCTCATCGAGCAGGGCCACGATCAGTTTTCCGCAAAGAAAAACGCCCCGTCTTCCGACGGGGCGTTTCCGGTTTCAGGGCATCAGGATCAGGCGGCGGCCTTTTCCTTGCCGGGAGCGAAGCGGCCATAGAAGGTTTCGCCCTTCGAGGCCATATCGCGCAGCAGCTTGTTCGGCGTGAAGCGCGGCCCGTATTTCTGGGCGAGCTTGTCGCATTCCTCGACGAAAGCAGCCGTGCCGACCATGTCGATCAGCGAGAGCGGGCCGCCTGCCCAGGGCGCGAAGCCCCAGCCAAGAATGGCGCCGACATCTGCATCGCGCACATCCGTCACCACGCCTTCCTCGAAGCAGCGCGCTGCTTCGAGCGCCTGAATGTAGAGGAAGCGGTTGCGCAGTTCCTGCACGTTGATCGTTTCAGGGTCCTGGCTCTTGCCGACGAGATCGGCGAGGCCCGGCCAAAGGCGCTTCTTGCCGCCCTTGTTGTCCGGTGCGGGATAGTCATAGAAGCCCTTACCCGCTTTTTTGCCAACGCGGCCAAGCTCCACAACCATCTTTTCGATCAGGCTGTCAGCAGGGGTCTCGACATATTTGTCGCCGAGGTCCTTCTTCGTCTGCTGACGCACCTTGTAGGCGAGATCGAGGGCCACTTCGTCGTTGAGCGCGAGCGGTGCCACGGGCATGCCCGTCATCTTGCCCACATTCTCGATCATGGCAGGCGGCACACCTTCGCTCAGCATGGCAATGCCTTCGCCGACATAAGTGCCGAAGCAACGCGATGTGTAGAAGCCGCGGCTGTCATTGACGACGATCGGCGTCTTGCGGATCTGCTTCACATAGTCCATCGCCTTGGCGAGCGTTTCATCGCTCGTCTTCTTGCCCATGATGATTTCGACAAGCTGCATCTTGTCCACGGGCGAGAAGAAATGGATGCCAATGAAGTTCTCAGGCTTGGCCGAGGCTTCCGCAAGACCCGTGATCGGCAGGGTGGAGGTGTTCGAGCCGTAGATGCCGCCTTCCGCAAGCTGCGGCTCGGCCTTCTTCGTCACTTCCGCCTTGATCTCGCGGTTTTCGAACACGGCTTCGATGACGAGATCGGCGCCCTTCAGGTCGTCGTAATTCGTCGTCGGCTTGATGAGGGCGAGAAGCTTGTCTGCCTTCTCCTTGGTGATCTTTCCGCGCTCAAGCTGCTTTGCGAGCAGTTTCTCGGAATAGGCCTTGCCCTTTTCCGCATTTGCCTGATCGGTGTCGAGCAGCACCACTTCCATGCCCGCCTGCGCGGAGACATAAGCAATGCCCGCACCCATCATGCCTGCGCCAAGGATGCCGAGCTTCTTCACCGCGAAGGGAGCCACGCCAGCCGGGCGACGCGCGCCCTTGGCGAGTTCCTGCATGGAGAGGAAGAGCGAGCGGATCATCGCTTTGGAGCGCGGGTCCATCAGCAGCTTCGTGAAGTAGCGCGTCTCGATGCGGAGCCCCGCTTCGATTGGCACCTGCAATCCTTCATAGACGCAGGACATGATGTATTTCTGCGCCGGGAAGTTGCCGAAAGTCTGCTTGTGCAGCGTGGCATTGCCAATGGTGAAGGTCTGGCCGCCCTTCGGATCGTGCGGGCCGCCACCGGGGATGCGATAGCCTTCACGGTCCCAGGGTTGCACGGCGATGGCGTAAACTTCCGGACCTTTCTTGCCGAGCTTGATCTTCGGCTGGGCAAGACCCTCTTTCAGCCACGCCTTCGCGGCGGATACTTCCTCGCCCGGCTCGACAAGCTTGTGGCAGATGCCGGCCTGAACCGCCTTTTCCGGTGTCAGCGCCGTGCCCTGCAGGATAAGCGGGAGCGCGGCCTGAGCACCGATGAGGCGCGGCAGACGCTGCGTGCCGCCACCGCCGGGGAGAAGCCCGACCTTTGCCTCCGGCAGGCCAATCTGCGTCTTCGGCTTGTTGCTCACCACGCGGTAGTGGCAGGCAAGCGTTACTTCGAGACCGCCACCAAGCGCGGTACCGTTGATCGCGGCCGCCACCGGCTTGCCGCAGGTCTCAAGGCTGCGCAGCAGCATGTTGAACTTGAGGTTGCCCTCATACATGGCGCGGACGCGGTCTTCTTCGGAACCGCCGCCCGAACCGCCACCGGCCTGACCGCCCATCATGGACAGATCGGCACCGGCGCAGAACGCATCCTTGCCGGAGGTGAGGATCGCGCCCTTGATTGCGTCATCGCCCATGATCTTTTCGATGATCGAGGCCATGTCCGCCATGGAGCCCTGCGAGAGCACGTTCATCGAACGGTTGGGCATGTCCCAGGTGATCAGCGCAATGCCATCACCATCGACTTCGAATTTGAAGTTTTCGTAAGTGGTCATCTTGTTTCGCCTCTCCGCGATTACACGCGTTCGATGATGGTGGCCGTGCCCATGCCCGCGCCGACGCAAAGCGTGATCAGCGCGGTGTTGAGGTCGCGGCGCTCCAGCTCGTCGAGCACCGTGCCGAGGATCATGCCGCCGGTCGCGCCGAGGGGATGGCCCATGGCGATGGCACCGCCATTCACGTTCATCTTCTCATGCGGAATATCGAGCACCTGCATCATGCGAAGCACGACAGAGGCGAAGGCTTCGTTCAGCTCGTAGAGATCGATGTCTTCCGGATTCATGCCCGCCTTCTTCAGCACCTTGCGCGACACGTCGGCAGGGCCGGTCAGCATGATGCAAGGCTCGGAGCCGATGGAGCCCATGGCGCGGATGCGCGCACGGGGCTTCAGGCCCATCGCCTTGCCGGTTTCGAGATTGCCGACGAGAACAGCGGAGGCACCATCCACGATGCCGGACGAATTGCCTGCATGGTGGACATGGGTGATCTCTTCCACTTCCGGGTAGCGCGCAAGGGCGACGCCGTCGAACGCAAATTCGCCGAGCGATGCGAAAGAGGGTTGCAGCGCGGCGAGCGACTGCATGGTCGCATCAGGCCGCATATGCTCGTCATGGTCGAGAATGGTGAGGCCGTTAATGTCCTTCACCGGAATGACGGAATTCTTGAAGTAGCCATTGTCCCACGCATTCTTCGCGCGCCTCTGGCTCTCCACGGCATAGGCATCCACATCTGCGCGGGTGAAGCCATATTTGGTGCAGATGAGATCGGCGCCAATGCCCTGCGGCGTGAAATAGGATTTGAAGGCGATGGCGGGATCGGTGGACCAGGAACCACCCGAGGCGCCCATGCCGACGCGCGACATGCTTTCAACACCGCCACCAATCGCCATGTCGGCTTCGCCGGACATGACCTTTGCGGCGGCCATATTGGTCGCTTCAAGGCCGGAGGCGCAGAAGCGGTTGATCTGCACACCTGCGGTCGTCTGCGCATAATCGGCGTTCAGAACCGCGATGCGGGCGATGTCGCCCCCCTGCTCGCCCACAGGATCAACGCAGCCGAGCACAACGTCATCGACCTTTGAGGTGTCGAGGTTATTGCGGTCGCGGATCGCCTTCAGCGTTTGCGTGGCAAGCTCGAGCGCAGTCACTTCATGCAGCGCGCCGTCCTTCTTGCCCTTGCCGCGCGGTGTACGCACGGCGTCATAGACATAACAATCGGTCATTTCATGTCTCCCTTGAGGGACTGGTTCGTGTCGGGTTCTCAAAAGCCACACAGATGGCCTTCACCCTTCATGTCTGCGATTGCATTCCGCGAGTGGCGCTTCACCCGAAGGTGAAGCGCCCTGTCGTGAAATCTGCTCAGAGCGAGCGCGCAATCAGCATCTTCATGATTTCGTTCGTGCCGCCATAGATCTTCTGGATGCGGGCATTCGTGTAGAGCTTCGCGATGGGGTACTCCATCATGTAGCCATAGCCGCCGAAGAACTGCAGGCAGGTATCGATGATCTCGTTTTCCTTCTGTGTGGTCCACCACTTGGCCATGGCCGCCGTGGTGGGATCAAGCTCGCCCTTCAGCAGCTTGACCGCACAATCGTCCACGAAAACGCGAGCGATGGTTGCTTCGGTCTTGCATTCGGCGAGCTTGAACTGCGTGTTCTGGAAATCGAGAATGCGAGAGCCGAAAGCCTTGCGGTCCTTCACATATTCGGTCGTGTATTTCAGCGCCATTTCCATCGCAACGCAGGCATTGACCGCGATGATGAGGCGTTCCTGCGGAAGCTGCTGCATGAGCTGAATGAAGCCCTTGCCTTCTTCCGTGCCGAGAAGGTTGGAGGTCGGCACCTTCACATCATCAAAGAACAGTTCGGATGTGTCCTGCGCCTTCTGGCCCATCTTCTTCAGATTGCGGCCGCGGCGGAAGCCTTCCACCTCATCCGTCTCGACCATGATGAGCGAGGTGCCCTTGGCGCCCGCAGCCGGATCGGTCTTGGCGACGACGCAAATAAGGTTTGCCTGCTGACCATTGGTGATGAAGGTCTTCTGACCATTGATCACATACTGGTTGCCTTCCTTCTTCGCTGTCGTCTTGACGCCCTGAAGGTCGGAACCCGTGCCCGGCTCCGTCATGGCGATGGCACCGACCATTTCGCCGGACGCCATCTTGGGGAGCCATTTTTTCTTCTGCTCTTCCGTGCCATAGGCCTGAATGTAGTGGGCCACGATGCCGGAATGCACGGAGTTGCCGAAGCCGGAAATGCCGGCGCGGCCCTGCTCCTGCGCGATGACCATTTCATGACCGAAATTGCCGCCGCCGCCGCCATATTCTTCCTTGATGGAGGCGCAAAGAATGCCTGCCTCACCGGCCTTCAGCCAGGCGTCACGATCTACCGACCCCTGCTCCTCCCAGCGTTCCACATGGGGCTGGAATTCCTTTTCATAGAACTTGCGGACGGCATCCTGAAGGATTTCCAGTTCCTCGTTCAGCCAGGGGGACTTGTATTCGGCACTCATTCTTCGCTCTCCCTTGAGACGTGCAGCAATCAGAATTCGCCAGCCGCCAGCGACATCATGGTGTCAGCACCGTGACGGACGCGCGCGAGATGCGTCGCCGTTTCGGGCACCACATGTTCCATGTAGTAGCGGCCGGTCTTTATTTTTGTTTCGTAGAAAACCTTGTCGCCCCCTTCAGCGGCGGCAAGTTTCTCAGTCGCGGCCTTTGCCATTTTCGCCCACATGAAGGCAAGCCCCGTAATGCCGAAAAGATGCATATAGGGGGTAGAACCTGCGCCGGCATGGTCCGCGTTGGTCAGCGCATTTTCCATGAACCACATGGTCGCCGTTTCAAGATCGGCACGGGCGCGGCCAAGCGGCTCGATAAAAGATTTCAGCGCCTCGTTATTCTTGTTCTCGGCAATGAAATCATCCACAGCCTTGAAGAAGGCGAAGACGGCGCGACCGCCATTCTGCGCGAGCTTGCGGCCAACAAGGTCGAGCGCCTGGACGCCATTTGCGCCCTCATAGATCATGGCAATGCGCGCATCGCGCACGAACTGTTCCATGCCCCATTCGGCGATATAGCCGTGGCCGCCGAAAATCTGCTGCGCATCGACCGCATTCATGAAGCCGCGATCCGTGAAATAGCCTTTCAGCACCGGCGTCAGCAGCGCCATCATGTCATCGCCGAACTCGCGCGTCTTCTCATCGTCGGAGCGATGCGAGAGGTCGCCGTGAAGCGCCGTCCAGACAAGAAGCGCGCGTGCGCCTTCATTGAAGGATTTGATGTTGAGCAACATACGGCGCACATCAGGATGCACGATCAGCGGGTCAGCGGGCTTGTCTTCCGCTTTCGGCCCGGTGAGCGAGCGGCCCTGCAAACGCTCCTGCGCATAGGCGAGGGCGTTCTGATAGGCAACTTCCGACTGAGACAGGCCTTGCAGGCCGACACCGAGACGCGCCTCGTTCATCATGGTGAACATGGCACGCAGGCCCTTGTGCTCCTCGCCGACGAGCCAGCCATTGGCGTCGTCATAATTCAGAACGCAGGTCGCGTTGCCGTGAATGCCCATCTTTTCTTCCAGCGCGCCGCAGGTCACGCCATTGCGGGCGCCGAGCGAGCCGTCTTCGTTCACAAGAAACTTCGGCACGAGGAAAAGAGAAATGCCCTTCACGCCCTGCGGCGCACCTTCAATGCGCGCGAGAACGAGGTGGAGAATGTTTTCGGCAAGATCATGCTCGCCTGCCGAAATGAAAATCTTCTGTCCGCTGATCTTGTAGGACCCATCGCCCACCGGCACGGCCTTGGTGCGCAGCAGACCGAGATCGGTGCCGCAATGCGGCTCGGTCAGGTTCATCGTGCCGGTCCATTCCCCCGTCACGAGTTTCGGCAGATATTTCTTCTTCTGCTCATCCGTGCCGTGCTGCGAGAGCGCGGAATAGGCACCATGCGACAGGCCCGGATACATGCCGAAGGCCATGTTGGCGGAAGAGACCATCTCGTTGAAGATCACGCCAAGCGCATTGGGCAAGCCCTGACCGCCATATTGCGTGTCAGCCACCAGCGCGGGCCAGCCGCCTTCGACCAGCAGCTTGTAGGCTTCCTTGAAGCCGGTCGGAGTCGTCACAACGCCATTTTCGAGCTTGCAGCCTTCCCGGTCGCCAATCTGGTTGAGGGGCTGGAGCACCTCTTCGGTGAGCTTGGCCGCTTCTTCCAGAATCGCATCGACAAGATCTGCCGGTGCATCGGCAAAGCCCGGCAATTTCGCATATTGCGAAAGGTCGAGAAGGTCGTTCAGGAGAAAACGATATTCGCGCAGCGGCGCCTTGTAGCTCGGCATGTGTAACCTCCAGCGGGTAAACCGCGCTCCGGAGACCGGAGCGCGCCAATTACCTCAGACGATAGCCTTTTCAGGCTTCTTCGTCTTCGCTGATGCGGAGGGGCTCTTGGCCGCAGCCTTTACCTGCCGCTCGATCTGGGCTTCCAGGCGGGCACAGCTATCTTCCAGAGTCTTGATCTGGAGGTCGATCTCGTTGCGCTGCTCACGAAGCTGCTCGATGCGCTTGCGGAACTTGGCCAGAGCCACGCGGTTCTGCGTCTCGCAGCCATCTTCCTGATCGTAAAGGCTGAGGATTTCCTTGATCTCGGCCAGGGCGAGGCCGACATTTTTGCCCCGGACGATGAGAATCAGGCGGGCGCGATCGCGGGGGTGATAGATGCGTGTCTGGCCGCGGCGCTCCGGCGAGAGCAGGCCCTTGTCCTCGTAAAAGCGGATCGCGCGCGTCGTCAGGCCGAATTCCTCGGCCAGTTCGGTGATCGACCAGGTGACGCTGGACATGTCGGCCTTGTTCTGGCCCCGCGCGCTGGCGCTGCCCGGCTGCGTTTCCGTGTGAAGCTGCTGCTCCATGACCTTCTTACTCCCTGAACCTGTCTCGATGGCCGGACCGGACATCACGTCCAGACCCGGGTTTCTGGCTCTTTTCGGCCATATACTGAAAGTAGACCGCAATCTATTTGACGTTGACGTAAACGTCAATTCGTCGGCAAAAATTTTTGCGCATGGGCCTGTCCCGGTGCTGTAGTGGCCGATAGCAGGGAATCGGGAGGAAAAGATGCTGCTTGCGAGGTTGATGTTACTGGTGGCCCTGTGCGGGCTTGTTGCGGCTTGTGCGGGTGCCCCGTCGCCGGACAAGCCGATTGACGTAAATACCGTCACGCTGCCCGCCGCAGCGAGTGCGGCCGCCGAGGCCGAAACCCCTCTGTCGCGTGCGGTTCTCAATGCGGTCAATGCCTTCCGCGCTTCCCGCAATGTCGCACCGCTCTCAAATGACGGGACATTGCAGCGCGCGGCAAGCGTCCATGCGGCGGATATGCAGCTTCGCGGCTTTTACGGCCACCACAATCCCGAAGGCCAAGGCCCGCACGAACGGGTGCTTGCCGTCTCTCCGACCTTCAAGGGGAAGGTTGCGGAGAATATCCAGATCGTCGAGGGGCAGACCTATGCCTCAATGAGCGACGAGGCGCTGGCAAAGGCGCTGGTGGACAAATGGGCTATAAGCCCCGCCCACCGCAAGAACATGCAATCCTCCGACATGACGCGGAGCGGAATCGGCATTGCGCGCAGCGGCGACAAGTTCATCGTCGTGCAGGTCTTTTCCGGTTCCTGACCTTTCCTCTTCAGACCATTGCCGAAAAGGGGCGTCGGGTGACATGCTCGCGCTCACCGATTCAACCGGTCCGGGACGGGGGCACAAAAGATGAAGCGCAGGGAATTTCTGGGTGTGGCGGCTGGTGCGATTGCCATGCCGGCCCTCGCAACATCGGCTCGCGGCGATACCACCTATCAATGGCGTATGGCGACAAGCTGGCCGAATGGCGCGCCCGGTGTCGGCATCAATGCGCAGCGCCTCGCAGACCGCATCACCGCCATGTCGGGCGGGCGGATCACCGTAAAGCTTTTCGGCGCGGGCGAGATGGTTCCCGCTTTCGAAGTGTTTGATGCCGTTTCGCAGGGTGTCTGCCATATGGGGCATGGCACGCCCTATTACTGGCAGGGCAAGAACCCCGTTTTCCACTATTTCACCGGCGTTCCCTTCGGCCTCATGGCGTGGGAAATGGCGGGCTGGCTGCAATTTGGCGGCGGGCAGGCGCTCTGGGAGGAGGCCTATGCGCCTTTCGGCGTGCTGCCCTTCTATGCCGGATCGAGCGGCGTGCAGGCGGGCGGCTGGCTCAACCGGGAAATCCGTTCTCTGGATGATCTGAAGGGGCTCAGGTTTCGCATCGCCGGGCTTGGCGGCGAGGTGATGCGTCGGCTGGGCGCCAGCGTCATGCTGACGCCGCCGGGCGAGATATTCTCCTCCATGCAGAACGGCACGATTGACGCTGCCGAATGGGTGGGCCCGTGGAACGACCTCGCCTTCGGCCTCGACCGGGTGGCGAAATATTACTATCTGCCTGCCTTTCACGAGCTGGGGCCGGCGCTTGAGCTGATGGTCAACAAGAAGGCCTTTGAGAGCCTGCCGCCCGACCTTCAGGAAATCGTGCGCGGGGCCGCCCTTGCGAGCGCCGCCGAGACGATGGCGGACTTCACCTTCCACAATATCGAGGCTGCTGCGCGGATGCTGGCCGAGAGCGGAACCGAGATGCGGGAATGGCCGGAGCCCGTGGCCGCCGCCATGGCGAAAGTCTCGAAAGACGTGCTTTCGGAACTCGCAGCGACGAGCGATCTCGCCGCCCGCATCGCTGCCTCCCATGACGCCTATCTTGCGAAAGCGCGGCGCTGGTCGCGCTGGAGCGATGTCGCGGCGCTCGATCTCCGCAATAATCACCCCGTCCCCTGAAGAAGCTCCAAAATCACGCTGCGGCAGGCCCGGAATTAACGCGGTGTTTACCGACATTGCCGTTTTATTGGCCTTGCCGGATCGGCTCTCGCGCCCCGTGACAGCCCGCCTCGGCAAAAATGACCGATAATGACAAGATTATGGGTCAGACAGCGTTGAGAAATACCATATAGCGCGGTTTATACTGGCCCAAAGGGTTAACGGGCATAGTGATTCGGATGCGATCGGGGGTTCCATGGAGCGTCAAGGGCATTGAGCCTGAGGCGCGCGAAGCGGCGAAGCAGGCCGCCCGGCGCGCTGGCGTGACCTTGGGCACCTGGCTCAATCAGGTCATCATGGAATCCGGTACCGACGAAGTAGGCCGACAGGAGCCTTCTGCCATGGAGACCCGGTACTCGCCTCCGGAAAGGACACCTTCCCAGACTTCGCTGCCCGGTCCGGCGGCTGACCTCGACCCTGTCGCACAGGCGGTGCGGGAACTCGTTCAGCGTGTCGATAATTCCGAGCGGCGCACAGCCGAGATGACGCGCAAGCTTGAGCAGACCGTAAGCCAGCTTGCCCAGCGTCTCGAGCAGCCAGGATATGAAGCGGAAGAGAGATATTCATCCGGCTCACCCATCGATCCATTAGAGCGCAAGCTTCAGATGCTTGGCGAGCGGCTGGAGCGTGGTGGCCGTGGCGGCCTGCGCCCGGAAGAGCAGCGGACAATTCAGACGCTTGAAAAGGCGGTGAACGCGGTCGTCGATCACCTCGAAACGACCGAGCAGCGCACCGACAGCACGCTGGCCGAAATTCGCGAGACGCTCGCCTCGCTCTCGCATCGCGTCGAGAACGCCGAGCTTGAGGCGGAGCGCGAAGAGGCAAAGCGCCGCTCGCAGGCGCTTGAATCCACGCTTACGCAGCTTGCCAGCCGCCTTGAAAAGATGGAACAGGGCGTCAGCAGCATTGGCCCACAGGCCGTGCAGGCAGCGCTGCGCGCAATTGAAGAAAAGTCGCAGGCGGAGAACCAGCGCGCCGCGATTGAGAGGCTGCAGACCAATCTCGACAAGATGGCTGAACGGCTTGAGCGTTCGGAATCCCGCGCCGATGAAACGGTGAAAGCATTCGAGAACACGGTCACGAGCATCGCCCGCAAGATCGAGGATCTGGACCGCGCGCATCGCACGGAAGTGCCGGATGCGCTGGCCACGCGCTTCGAGCAGATGGCACAGCGGCTCGAACATAATGAACGGCTGACCATGGAAGCCGCGCAGGCGGTGGAAAAGGCCATTGCCGGGATCGGCGAAAATCTTTCCGCAAGTGAAGGCCGCGAGCGTGAGGCGCTGACATCGCTGCAGGCGATGATCGAGCGGATGACGAGCCGCCTCAACACGCTTGAGAAGGAAACGAAAGCAGTAAAGGCAAAGACCGCCCTGTCGCCTCAGGTGAATGTCGGCAGCCCGATGGCAGGCTTCCCGCCGGCCGGGCCTTTTGGTCTCCCCGCCTTTGACGCCCCGCCTATGATGCCGAGTGCGATCGGCAGCAATTTCGGCCCGGCTTTCGGCCCCGGTGACTGGGATGCGCCTGCGCGCGGCGATTACCTCAATGCCCGTAGCGAAGCGCGCAGCCCCTATGCCGAAACGCGGATTGATCCGCCGCCTTATGCGCCTGCCAGCGAGCGCCATGAAGAGTTCCGTCACGAAGAGAGCGCCCCGCCGCCCTTTGCCGCGCAGGATGATGAGGAAGAGCTCGACACATTCGATCATGCCGAGATTGATGATGGCGTGATCCCGCCCGAGCCTGATGAGCCTGTTCAGAATGCGGGCGAACGTGCTGCCAATGATTTCCTTGCCGCCGCGCGCCGCGCCGCACAGGCAGCCGCCTCCGGTGGCCATACCGAACGGGTGGATGCTCCCTATTACGGGACGGCGCCGAATACCGGCTTCACCACCGCCCCTGCCCGCTTCTCGGCGCAGGAGACAAATGATGGCCGGGGCCGGAAGCTTATTCTGGGCGTCGCGGCAAGTTTCGTCGTGCTCGCCTTCCTTGCCGGTGCCTATGTGATGCTGCGCGGAACTCCCGCGCCTGTCGCCCCCGTTGCGGAAAGCACCTTGCCGGCCACAACGCAAAATGGCGGCACGGCACCCGCTGTTCTGGAGACACCGCGAAACACCACTGATCCGGAGGCCAGTCCGGAGGGTGCCGGAGCAGGCAGCGCCACGACTGGCGAGAATGCCGCTCCGGCCTCTACCAGTCCTTCGAGCGCGCAGGGCGCACCGAATGAAGCCCTTGTGCCGCCTGCAAAGCCTGCGCCCGCGCAAAAGGCACCGACAGCAGAGCCTGCCGGTCAGGCAACCCTGACACCCGCAACGCCGCTGACGCCTGCGCCCTCGACACCTGTCGATACGGCCCCCGTCGCACCTGCAAAGGTGACGCTGATGGACGCGGCGCGGGAGGGTAATGCAGCCGCGCAATATGAAGTCGGCCAGCGCTACGCCAACGGCGACGGCGTGGATCAGGATATGGGCGAAGCCGCGAAATGGTTCGAGCGCGCCGCTCAGCAGGGGCTTGCGGCTGCGCAGTATCGCCTCGCCACCCAGTATGAAAAGGGCCGTGGCGTGAAGCAGGACGACCGCCTTGCCCGCGAGTGGTATGAGAAGGCGGCGCGGGGCGGCAATGTGAAGGCGATGCACAACCTCGCCGTAATCCATGCGGAAGGACGCGGCACCGCGCAGGACTTCAAGACAGCGTCCGAGTGGTTCACCAAGGCCGCCGACCACGGGCTGGGTGACAGCCAATACAATCTCGCCATCCTGAACGAGCGCGGGCTCGGCATCCCGAAGGATCTGGTGGCGGCTTACAAGTGGCTCGACATTGCCGCGAAGGGCGGCGACCAGGGCGCTGCGGCAAAGCGTGATGCGCTGGCGACGGAGATGAGCGCCGAAGACCTTGCCAAGGCGAAGGTTGCCTCCGGCACGTGGCGCGCAAAGACCCCGGACGCTGTGGCGAATGGCGACATTACCCCGCTGAAGCAGTGGGACGTTTCCACGCTCGCGGGAAGCGATGACGCCGCAACCAGAGCGAACATTGCCCGCGTGCAGGAGCTGCTCAACCGGCTCGGCTATGATGCGGGCTCTCCGGACGGGCTGATGGGCCCGCGCACCCGCGACGCGATACTCGAATATCAGATGACCGAAGGACTGGCGACGACGGGAACGGTCACGCACGAGACGCTGAACTCGCTGCAGGCGCGGTTCAGCTGAGGCAAAACCCGCCCGGCGCTAGGATTTCGCAAGGGGACGTGCTAACCCCGTTCCCGGCCCTTTTCCTTATTCTGGGCGGCGGAGCTGGCTGACGGTCTCCTGCCACCGGAGCCGTGCGCGACATGCAGATCTATCTTCCGATCGCCGAGTTGCCGGTCAGCATTCTGACCATTCTGGCCATGGGCGCGGCTGTCGGCTTCCTGTCGGGCATGTTCGGCATTGGCGGCGGCTTCCTGATGACGCCGCTTCTCATCTTTCTCGGTATTCCGCCAGCGGTCGCCGTAGGCACACAGGCCACGCAGATCGTTGCCTCATCCGTTACCGGCGCGCTCGCACATCTCGCGCGGAACTCCATCGACTTCAAGATGGGAGGGGTGCTGCTTGGCGGGGGCATATTAGGGTCGCTCAGCGGCATCTATCTCTTCAAGATGCTCTCGAATATCGGTCAGATCGATCTCGCCATTTCGGTCGTCTATGTGCTCTTTCTGAGCGTCATTGGCGCGATGATGATGATCGAGAGCGTGCAGGCGATCCGTGCCGCGCGCGGCGGGGCAACACCAAGAAGGCGCAGCGGGCACCATAGCTGGATTCACGGCCTGCCCCTCAAGATGCGGTTTCGCCGTTCGAAGCTTTATATCAGCGTGATCCCGCCCGTTCTGATCGGCTATTTCGTCGGCACGCTTTCCGCCATCATGGGTGTGGGCGGCGGCTTCATTCTCATTCCGGCGATGATCTATATCTTGCGGATGCCGACCAATGTCGTCATCGGCACCTCCTTCTTTCAGATCGTCTTTGTTGCCGCCCTGACCGGCGTCATGCATGCGGTAGAGAACCAGGCGGTCGATATTGTGCTCGCCTTCCTGCTTGTCATCGGCGGCGTGGTAGGGGCGCAATATGGTGTGCGCGTGGCAGAGAGAATGCCTGCCGAACAATTGCGCGCGCTGCTTGCGGCGCTGCTCCTGTTGATCGGGCTCAGGCTCGGCTATGAACTGGTGAGCCCGCCGGAAGACCCTTACTCCATCACCGAAGTGCAGGTGGTGAAATGAGGTGGCTTGTCGCTCTTTCCCAATTTCTTTCGGCCCTGCTTCTTCTGACAAGCACTGCTACAGCGCCTGCGCGCGCGGACCAGCTTATAGCCGATCTCTCCCAATCCCAGATCGCCATCCGCTCCAATTTCACCGGCACGCAGATCCTGCTTTTCGGTGCGGTCGAAGCGCGCACACCCGGCGCACGCGCCATCAATCGCGACGTTATCGTTGTCGTGCAAGGGCCGGAGCGCCCGATGACGGTACGCAAGAAGGAGCCGGTCGGCGGGATATGGGTAAACCATGATGCCGTCACCTACCCTTCCGTGCCCGGCTACTACGCCATTGCGAGTACGCGGCCGCTGGAAGTGATCGCGCCGCCTGAAACGCTGAAGGCGCTGCACATCGGTGTCGAAAACATCAACCCCGGCATCCCCGTCGCACGATCACTGGACGGAAATACGCAAATTCTGTCGCCGGATCAGGAAGCGGCCTTCTGGAAGGCGCTCATTCGCAACCAGCAGCGAAACGGGCTTTATTTCAACCGGCCGGGCGGCGTGACCTTTCTCGGCCGGACGCTTTTCCGCGCCACAGTTGATATTCCCGCCAATGTGCCTGTCGGGCTTTATATGGCGAAGGTCTATCTGCTGCAGGAAGGTGAGGTGATCGACACGATCTCCTCACCCCTCTATATCAACAAGAGAGGGCTTGAGCGGTCTATCTATAACATGGCCCATAGCGACCCGTTCCATTACGGGCTTCTCGCCGTGCTGGTCGCAGCCTTTGCCGGATGGCTCGCCTCGGCAATCATGGGCCGGCGATGATCGGATTGCCGTCATGGAAATGAGTTATCTCGCCGCAGCGCTGGGCGGCCTTATCAGTTTTCTCTCGCCTTGCGTGCTGCCGCTTGTGCCGGCCTATCTCTGCTTCATTGCAGGCACATCGCTGGAAGAACTGACACGCGAAGACGGCGTGACTTCGGAGGGCCTGACAACGCGGGTAGCGCTTGGCGCTGTCGGCTTCGTGCTCGGCTTTACCACCATCTTCGTGGCGCTTGGGGCGAGCGCCTCTGCGATCAATCCGCTGATCATCCAGCACAAGGAAATCCTCACCCGCATTGCAGGCGTGATCATCATCGTGTTTGGCCTGCATTATATGGGGCTGTTCCGCATCGCCTTTCTCAACCGGGAGGCGCGCTTTCATCTGGCGGGAAGCGGCGAAGGCGAGCGGAGCTTTGTGATGCAGTTTGCAAGCCCCTATCTGCTCGGGCTTGCCTTTGCCTTTGGCTGGACGCCCTGCATCGGCCCGATCCTCGCTACGATCCTCACCATTGCCGCCGCGCAGGAAAGCCTTTCAGCCGGTGTGTTGCTTCTCACCGTCTATTCGCTCGGGCTTGGCATTCCCTTCCTAGCGGCAGCTTTCGCCGTGCGCGGATTTCTCGGCTTTGCCGCAAGGTTCCGCCGCCATATGGGCAAGGTTGAAATGGCGGCGGGGCTGCTTCTTGCGGGAACGGGCCTGATGATGCTGACCGGCACCTTCGAGCGGCTCGCGATCTTCCTGCTCGAAACTTTCCCAGTGCTTGCAACTTTCGGCTGAAACTCAATCCGCTTCGAGGCGGCTTGCCGAAACAGGAACGACACTGCGCGCGCCCATCATCCATGCGTGAAAGTCAAAGCCGGGCAGCAGCGCGTCATAGGCATTGTCCAGCACATTGAGCCCGCCCGCATAGGCACCGAAGGCCGGCATGATCATGCGGGTACCATCGCTTGCAAAGCAGCGGCGGCGTAACCGCCTTCCACGCACGCGCACGGCGGCGCAAGGATGGAGATGCCCCGCAATCTCGCCCGCCTGCGGCGCGGGAAGCGGCTCGTGACGGAAGGTGAGCGGGCCGATGCGCAGTTCTTCCTTCACCACGCCGCCAAAGGCGCCAGGCGGCACAGGGTCGTGATTGCCTGCGATCCATATCCAGTCGAGCGAGCACGAAAGACGGGTGAGGCGCGCGGCGGCGTCAGCATCCATGCGATGCGCTGCCTCGCTGTCATGGAAACTGTCGCCCAGCGCCACCAATGTCTGGGGCTTCAGCCTTGTGATGAGCGATTCCAGACGGCCAATGGTCGTCCGCGTGTCATAGGGTGGAAGCGCGATGCCCCGCGCGGCGAAGGCCGAGCCTTTTTCGAGATGGAGATCGGCCACAACAAGAAGCCGCTCTTCCGCCAGCCATGCCGCGCCTTCGGGCAGGAGGTGAAAACGCTCTCCGCAAACCCGCAGGCATGGCTGAGCGGCGGCATGCATACCGCTCCCCTCGCGCCGTTCCTGCAAATCCGCATAGGGCATTCACTTACTCCGCTACACGAGCCTTGTCGCCTCGGCGATCAGCTCGTCTGCTGCTTCCGACAAAAGCGCCTCGTCTGTCTCGCCACCCACTGCAACCCTGCCTATATCGAGCAGCACCGGCACGGCAAGGGGCGACACACGGTCGAGACGTTTCAGCCGGATGCGCGTCCTTACACGCTTCAGCATGGCAGCCACGCGTGCCACATCAAGCAGGCCAGTTGCCGCATCATTATAGGTGGCACGCAGCAGAATATGATCCGGCTCATGCTCGCGCAGCACATTGTAGATGAGATCGGAAGAAAAAGTGACCTGCCGTCCCGTCTTCTCCTGCCCCGGATAGCGCCGCTCGATCAGGCCCGAAATGATGGCGCAATCCCGGAAAGTGCGCTTCAGCAGGCTCGACTCAGCAAGCCATGCGTCGAGATCGTCACCCAGCATGTCCTCAGCGAAGAGTTCGCCAAGGGGCAATTCTTGGCGCTCATGCATGAGGCCCGGATCGCGCAGGCACCAGATGGCGAGCGCATATTCCGAGGCGATGAAGCCGAGAGGTCGTGCGCCTGCGCGATCAAGACGGCGTGTCAGCAACATGCCGAGCGTCTGATGTGCCAGCCGCCCCTCGAACGGATAGCAGACGAGATAGAAGCGGTCGCCGCGCGGAAAACATTCCACCAGCAAATTGTCTTCGCCCGGCAGCTCGGAGCGCCAGACCTGAATCTCCAGCCATTCGCGCACGGGCGGCGGCAGGTTTGCCCATTCCTCGCGCCGCGCAAACATGCGCCGCACCCGCGCGGCGAGATAGGTGGAGAGCGGAAACTTGCCGCCATAATAGGAAGGAATTTTCGGTTCGCCGCCTGTCGAGCGCGTGACAAGCGCCTCCGTTTCAAACAGTCCTTCGAAGCGGAGTACCTGCCCGGCAAAGAGGAATGTGTCGCCGGGGACTAACTGATCGATGAAATATTCCTCGATCTCGCCGAGATAGCGCCCGCCCATCGCGCCTGTCGGGCGGCGTGTGCCGCGCTTCACCATGCGCACTTTCAGCATGGGGGCTTCGACAATCGTGCCAACATTCATGCGGTATTGCTGGATGACGGCGGGCGAGGCCGCGCGCAGCCGCATATCTCCCTCCGCCTTTGCATTGGGCCGGAGGCGCGCAAAGCGATCATAGGTCTTCAGCGCATAACCGCCGGTTGAAACGAAATCGACCACCCTGTCGAAATCGTCGCGCGGGAGCGCGTGGTAGGGCGCAGCGGAGCGGATTTCGGCGTAAAGCTCATCGGGATCGAAGGGCGATGAGCAGGCGCAGCCGAGAACATGCTGCGCCAGCACATCAAGCGCGCCGGTGCGGGACACCATACCGTCCTGTGCCCCTTCCATCGCGGCGGCACGCGCCGCTACACATTCCAGCACCTCGAAGCGATTTGCAGGCACGAGCAGCGCACGCGAAGGCTCATCAAGCCGGTGGTTCGCGCGGCCAATACGCTGCAACAGGCGGCTTGCGCCTTTAGGGGCGCCCATATTGATCACGAGGTCAACCTCGCCCCAGTCGATGCCGAGATCAAGCGTTGAGGTGCAGACCACAGCGCGCAGCGTGCCCGCCGCCATCGCGGCTTCGACCTTTCGTCGTGCTTCCGGTGCGAGCGAGCCATGATGAAGCGCGATGGGCAGGGCATCTTCGTTGAGCCGCCACAGTTCCTGAAATACGAACTCGGCCTGCGAGCGCGTATTCACGAAGACAAGCACGGTGCGGTGCGCGCGGATCGCGTCATACACAGCCGGAAGGGCGTGGCGGGCAGAATGGCCTGACCAGGGAATGCGCACTTCCTCCCGCCCCTCATCAGCGGGCGTCAGCACATCTATCTGAGGTGTTTCTCCCGGTGGTGCGACGATGATGTCGCTCAGTGCCTCACCCTTTTCTGGCTGCGGCATCAGATAACGGCGAAGCGCATTGGGCTCCGCCACCGTTGCGGAGAGACCAACGCGGCGGAGATGCGGTGCGAGTTTCGCAAGCCGCGCAAGACCGAGTGCCAGCAGATCCCCGCGCTTTGAATTTGCCAGCGCGTGAAGTTCGTCCAGCACCACGCAGGAAAGCGCGCCGAAAAAATCTCCGGCGTCGGGATAGGACAGAAGTAGCGCAAGCTGCTCCGGTGTCGTCATCAAAATATCGGGCGGCGCGCGGCGCTGACGCTGGCGGCGGTTTTGCGGCGTGTCGCCAGTGCGCGTTTCGATGGCGATGGGCAAGCCCATCTCCGCCACCGGCCTTTCGAGATTGCGTTTCACGTCAACCGCGAGCGCCTTCAGGGGCGATATGTAAAGCGTATGAAGCCCCCGTTTCTCCTTCCCGCCGCCCGCCAGTTCCACAAGGCTTGGCAGGAAGCCTGCCAGCGTCTTGCCCGCCCCTGTGGGCGCGATGAGAAGGACAGATTTTCCCTTCCGCGCCAGACCAAGCAGGGCAAGCTGGTGCGGGCGGGGCTGCCATCCCTGCCCTTCGAACCAGCGGGCAAAGGTGGCGGGCAGACTGTCCTTCGGGGGCAGGAAGAAAGCGTCGGTCATGGGGAGAGCCTAGCAGCCCCGCTGCTCCACAAAATAGCCGATTTCCGGCTGTTCAAATTCGCCGCCGGAAATGGGAAACTAACCGCCAGCCAGTTTGTGAGGATCGATCCCCATGCTCGACCAGTTGCCGCCCGTTCTGCACCAGCAGCTTGAGCTTCTTGTGCCGCAGATCATTGCGGGCGGCGTCAATCTCGTGACCGCGATCATCATTCTCATCGCCGGCACATGGCTTGCGAGCCGCAGCCGCGTCTGGACGATCCGCGCGTTGGCCAGAGTGCCGACATTTGACGACATGCTGAAGGGCTTCTTCGGCAGCATTGTCCGCTATCTCGTCCTGACCTTCACCCTGCTTGCGGTGCTCGCAAAGTTTGGCGTACAGACCGCGAGCCTCATTGCGGTGCTGGGCGCGGCGGGCCTTGCAGTTGGCCTTGCGCTTCAGGGCACGCTTTCCAATGTCGCTGCCGGGGTGATGCTGCTCATCTTCCGTCCTTTCCGCTCCGGCCACTATATTCACGCGGGCAATGTCGCGGGCACGGTAAAGAGCCTCACGCTTTTCACCACGGAACTCGCCACCTCCGACAATGTGCAGATCATCGTGCCGAACAGCCAGATCTGGGGTCAGGCGATCAGCAATTTTTCTTTTCACCCGACGCGCCGCCTCGACATGAAATTCGGCATTTCTTATGCCGATGACATCGCGCAGGCTATCTCCATCATCCACAAGGAACTCGCCGCAGATGAGCGCTGCCTTGCCCAGCCGGAACCCTTTGTCGGCGTGCTTGCACTTGGCGAGCGGGCGGTCGAACTGACGGTGCGCGTGTGGGTGATGAATGCAAGCTACTGGTCCGTGCATTTCGACATGACACGGCGCATCAAGGAACGCTTCGACGAGGCGGGGATCACCATGCCCACAGTCTATACTCTGGTAGCGAAGTGATGAACGCCGACAGGCACAAAAAAGGGGAAGCAAGCTAATGGATCGATTTTTCGGCGGGCCGGTACTGCCCACTCTTCTCAAGCTCGCCATTGCTTCCATTGCGGTGGGCGTGGTTCTGGCCGTGTTCGGCATCAAGCCTGTAGATCTTTGGCGCGATTTCCTCGACACGATTGCGCGTGTCTGGGAGATGGGTTTCACCGCCATTGACTGGTCACTGCAATATCTCCTGCTCGGCGCGGTGGTCGTGATCCCGATCTTCATCGCCGTGCGCCTCTGGAACATGCTCGTCACGCGGGGGAAGGAATAGACATCCGCGCTTCCGCAACGTCATCTCGAAAGGCGAGACGCGGCGGCAGTGAGAAGCTAATCTTCCGCCCAAACAAATGAGCGGGAGAACGCAATGAATTCGATGTTTCGCGACGGGCTTCTCAAGGGCAAGCGCATTCTGGTGACAGGCGGCGGCACCGGCCTCGGCAAGGAAATGGCCGAGGATTATCTGCGTCTGGGGGCGGAGGTTTATATCTGCGGGCGGCGCAAGAATGTGCTCGACGATACGGCCGCCGAACTTATGGATCGGCATGGCGGCTCGGTAAAGACGCATAGCGTCGATATTCGTGTCGCGGCAGCCGTGGACGAGATGATTGAAGAAATCTGGGCGGATGGCGGCCCGCTGACCGGCCTCGTCAACAATGCAGCAGGCAATTTCATCTCGCCGACAAAAGACCTTTCAACGCGCGGCTTTGACGCGATTGCGGGGATCGTCTTTCACGGCACTTTCTATGTGACCCATTCAATCGGCACGCGCTGGATACGCGACAAGGTGCCGGGCAGCGTCATTTCCATTCTCACGACATGGGTGTGGAACGGCGGCCCCTTCACTGTGCCGTCTGCCATGTCGAAGGCAGGCGTCAACATCATGACGAAATCGCTCGCGGCGGAATGGGGGCCATACGGCATCCGCCTCAATGCCATTGCACCCGGTCCCTTTCCGACCGAAGGCGCCTGGGCGCGGCTTTCGCCCGGCCAGTCCACTGATAGCGACACATCGCGCGAGGGCATTCCAATGGGCCGTGTCGGCCAGATGGGCGAACTGAAAAACCTCGCCACCTTCCTCATGGCAGATGGCTGCGAATATCTGACCGGCCAGTGCATCGCAATCGACGGCGCGGGCTTTTCATCCGGTGCCGGCAATTTCGCGCATCTCTCCAAGCTCTCCGATGATCAGTGGGCCCAGATGCGCGAAATGATCCGCAGTGCGAATGACAAGGACAAGGCGCAGCGGAGCGTCTGAGGTTTTATGAACATGTCACCCCGGTGAAAGCCGGGGTGACGCGTTCGCAAGCTACATTTCGATCACGACCTTGCCGACCACCTTGCGCTCCTGAAGCATGCGCATGGCATCAACGGCATGCTCCAGCGGAAAACTGGCGCAGATATAGGGGTCGATCTTTCCTTCCGCAGCCAGACGATCCACCGCTTCAATATTTGCCCGGCCTGCTTCCGGGTCACGCCTGCCATATTCTCCCGCGCGCACGCCGACAACGGAAAAGCCCTTGATGAGCGGCATATTGACGGAAACGCTCGGAATGCGGCCACTGGTGAAACCGATGACGAGAAGCCGCCCGTTCCAGGCAATGCAGCGCACGCTCTCATCGAAGACATCACCGCCGACCGGATCATAGATCACATCTGCACCGCGCCCATCTGTCAGCTCTTTCACCTTCTCGCGGAAACCTTCGCCCGTATTGATGACGTGATCGGCACCCCGCGCCTTCACGATCTTGAGCTTTTCATCCGATGCTGACGTTGCAATCACTGTTGCGCCTAGAAGCTTGCCCATTTCAACGGCGGCAAGCCCGACACCCCCCGTGCTGCCATGCACCAGCAATGTCTCGCCCTTTTGAAGATGGCCACGGCAGACCAGCGCGACATAAGCCGTCAGATAGGCGGCGGGATAGGCTGCAGCCTTTGCAAAATCCATATTGCCGGGAATGTGACGACAAGCATCGGCAGAAACATTTACCGCTTCCGCAAAGCCGCCAATGCGCAGGCCCGCCACCACCCGGTCGCCCACCGCGAATTTCGTGACACCTTCGCCGAGCGCCGCCACGATGCCCGCCCCTTCCATGCCGGGAGAGAAAGGCAGTTCCGGCTTGAACTGGTACTTGCCCTGAATCATCAAGATATCGGGGAAGTTCACCGAACATGCCTTGAGGTCGAGACGCACTTCCCCCGGCCCCGGCGGCGGCAGCTCCACCTCATCCATTCGGATCACATCAATATTTTCCGATAGCTGATGCACACGCATGGCACGCATGACGTTTCCCCTCGGGCTTTTTAAGTTTCATTTGCGCGCAGCATAAAGGCGCGGCCCAAACTTCGCCATGCTGCCCGGAAAGAATTGCTCATCACGACGCATAAGGGAGGACGACATACCGATGGCGACGGGGATGGCCGGAATTGCCGGCATGGAGGAGGCGCGCTTCAGCGTGGCGCATCTCGACCGGATCACGCTCCATTATGCGGAGATGGGGCCGGAGGACGGGCCCCTCATCATTCTGTTGCATGGCTTTCCCGATAGCTGCCTTGGCTGGCGCTATCAGATGTCGGCGCTGGCAAAGGCGGGCTTCCGCGTGGTCGCGCCGGACCAGCGTGGCTATGGCCTGAGCGGCAAGCCGCGCGGTGTCGCCTCCTATGATCTTGATGAACTTGCGGATGATGTGATTGCGCTTGGCGCGCATCTCGGCGAAACGCAGCTTCGCGTCATCGGGCATGACTGGGGCGCGAGTGTTGCCTGGTGGCTCTGCTCCGCCCGCGCCGACCATATGGACAAGGCGGTGATGATAAATGCGCCTCATCCGGCGATCTGGAAGAAGGCGATGCAATCCGACAGGGCGCAGCGAAAGCGCAGCCGCTACGTCCGGCGACTAAAATTGCGCATCCTGCCGGAAATGGCAATCCGCAGGCGGAACTATCAGGCGCTGGTGGACGTACTCAGGATGTCCTCGCGGGAAGGTGTGTTTGATGAAGCCGAGTTCGACGCCTATCGACGCAACTGGGATCAGCCGAAGGCGCTTACTTCCATGATCCATTGGTATCGGGCGCTGCTGAAGAAAAAGCTTCCCGATACGCCCTCCCCCATCAGGGTGCCGGTGCTGCTTATCTGGGGCGAGAAGGATGATTTCGCCGAAACTTCCCTCGCGAAGGAAAGCATTGCGCTTTGCGAGCGGGGCGGTTCCCTCTTCTTCAAGGAGGGAACTCATTGGGTTCATCGTGAGAAGCCCGATCACATCAACGACATGCTGATGCTTTTCTTCCGCTCCGATCAGGAATAGGCAAGCGCGCTTGCGACCCCGATCACACCGAGAGTGATGAAGACGCCCGCTGCGACGAGCCGCATTATGCGGGCAGGCATGCGCTTTGCCAGTGCCTCGCCAAAGAAGACGACAGGCACATTCGCAACCATCATGCCGAGCGTTGTGCCGAGTGCCACGAGAGCAAGCGCTTCATACCGCGCGCCGAGAGCGATAGTAGCGATCTGTGTCTTGTCGCCCATCTCCACAAGGAAGAAGGCAATCGCAGTGGCAAGGAAGGGGCCGTAACGCGCGGGTGCCTTTGCGGCCTCGTCCGATGGCGCCTCATCCGGCACCAAGGCCCAGGCCCCCATCAGGAGAAAGGATACGGCCAGCACCCAGGCGAGAATTTGCGGCGTCAGCCAGTCGGCAATAAGCGTGCCCGCAAAGGCTGCGAGGGCGTGGTTGAACACGGTCGCAACGAAGATGCCGCCGATCACGGAAAGCGGTGCGCGAAAGCGGGCAGCGAAGAGTAGTGCAAGGAGCTGCGTCTTGTCGCCAATTTCAGCGACAGCCACAACGCCGAGTGAAACAAGGAAGGCTTCCAAGGAATTCTCCGCTGCCGGGCGCGTCAACCAATGACCCAACGCCGCCGCCCGGCCAAGGCAGCGCGTGAGCCAAAGGTCTCGCCAGTTCAGCGGGTGCTGAATACGGACGCCACGGGATGAAACATCCCGAGTTTGTTGACGCCCGCCCCTCTCAAACGGAGGGCGGCTACTCCCCTAAGGACAGCGAGGAGATAGCATAAGGCCGCGGCGATGCACAAGCTGTCCGCAAGGTGAGAATGATTTGCACACTTCAGTGCAGTGCTGCCTCCACATCCTGTGCAATTTTCTGGCAAGCGCGTTTTGCGGCGGGAATTGCCCCCGTCATCGCGGTGAAAGCGTGGGGCAGGCTGTCTTCGCAGCGATAGGTGACCGACACACCCGCCGATTTCAGCTTCTCCGCATAGGCAGCGCCCTGATCACGCAGCGGATCAAAGCCTGCCGTCACGATGATCGCAGGCGCAAGGCCCGAGAGGTCGGCCTCGTTGAGCGGCGAGACGCGCGGGTCCGCCATCTCGCTTGCGCTGTTCAGATAATGCCCGGCGAACCAGTCCATGATCTCGACGGTGAGCGGATAGACATTGCCGCAGCTTTCCATGGAGCCGCCTTTCGCGGCCCAATCCGTCACCGGATAGATGAGAAGCTGGAGGGCGGGTGCGGTGAAGCCTTCGCGCTTTGCGGCCTGCGCCACAACGGCAGAAAGATTCCCACCTGCGCTATCACCGCCAACGCCGATGCGCCCCCGCGCGAAGCCGAGATCATCCGCATTGTCCACCGCCCAGCGCCAGGCGGCGATTGCATCTTCCACCTGCGCGGGGAACTTGTGCTCTGGCGCGAGGCGATAATCAACACTGAGCACGGCGCAGCGCGCGCTTTCGGCCAGCATGCCGCAGAACACATGGCAGGTATCGAGATCGCCAATGACACATCCGCCAAAATGAAAGAAGACCATCCCCGGCAGCGGCCCGGCTTCTCCGCGAGGGCGATAGAGGCGCGCAGCAAGCGGGCCGCCCGGTCCGGGCAGCGTGATGTCGCGAACTTCCACGCCGGGCGACAGTTCATCATCAAGCAGCTTCAGCCCGCCTGACGTGACCTGCCGTGCCGTCACGGGATCGAGCGTTGTCATGGAGGGCTGGCGTGCGCCCTGCGCAGCGAGAAGCTGGCACCGTGCATCGAGAATGCGCCCATCAATCGCCAGCGGCTCGCCACCCGACATTTTCACGAGAATGCTGTCGGGCAATTTCAGCAGAGTACGGACGATGAATTTCTGAAGGCTCATTTTTCTTCTTCTTTTTTTGTGGCGCCCTTGGCCGGGAGGGCGCGGACTCCCGCAAGCACAAGCGCAGTGGAGAAGGCGGCGGCGTGTTCCGGGTCCATTTCCGGGCGGCGAAGCATCCGGTCACCCACTTCCATCGCGATGCCGACAACGGCGGCCATCAGATATTCCGCATCTACCTGCGGAAGCGCGCCATTGCGAATATCTTCCTCGATATATTCCCGGATTTCCTCGAAGCCTGCGATGATTTCAGGCGAGTCCATGCGCACGCGCATCGTGTTCGGATTGCGACGCATCACCTGAAACGTGTCGCCATCCATCGCCAGATATTCGAAATAGGTGCGATAGGCATTGTGGATGAAATCCTCGAAAGTGCGCGAGCGAATACGTTCTGCCCGCAGGCGCGGACGGATGCGGCGCATTCCCTCATCCATCAGCGCCTCGAAGACTTCTTCCTTGCTGCGGAAGTAATTATAGAACGTGCCGGAAGCGAGGCCCGTCTTGCGGATGATGTCGCGCACGGAAGTTGCCCCATAGCCGAGATCGGCAAAGACAGTGCGCGCCGCGACGAGAATGGCCTCGCGGTTGTTCTTTTTGGTCAGTTCGCGTTTGCCGGGCTTGCGGCCTGTCTCTTCCGCAGGCGCGTCCTTCAAGGTGGCGTTCATGTGTGACCACCTGCCTCCCCCGAGGCCCCTTCTTTCGTCATCATTCCTCCCCGTGATGGCCGGTCCGGGCCTGTCTGCCTTTCTTTTCCGACCACCGACTCACTACACAATCCCGCGCACTCTATCCGGGTGACGAAAATCGTCAACTTTCTGCGCGGAAGCAACCCCGCGCAGAAAGCCCTTTCTTTTCATCCACTTAGATTGCCCGGGCCGCTACTCCGCCGCTGCCTGAGAAACCGTCGCGGCCGCCCGCGCCGGAACCGGCAGGGGATTGCCTGCGGCGGCGGCCCGCTTCGCGCCCGCCTTCCATTCGCGCTTCAGATCGTGGCAGTAGATGTTGAAATCGACCTGCATCTTGTGGCGCGGGCTGTCGTAGAAGTGGCCGATGAAGCGGCGCTCATCCGCGACGATGATCCGCTCCATCTCCTCCTTCGAGGGCAGCGCATATTCGCCCGTGAGATAGGCAGCGAGCCAGCGTGCCTGCTGTTCGGCAAAGTTGGTGAGCGTGGGCAGCGGCTGCGCCAGCGCCATGAAGAAGAGATTGGGGATGCCGGGCTTCATCACCCGCTTGAAGAGCGGGATGTGATTGTCTTTCACCTGCACGACCGAACTGTCGAGGAAGGGGAAGGAGACATTGTAGCCGGTGGCATAGATAACCACGTCAACCTGTTCGGTGGAGCCATCGGTGAAGCGCACCTTGTCACCCTCAAAGCGCTCGATATTCGGCTTCACCTTGATATCCCCGCAACCGACCCGGGTCAGAAACTCTCCGGATACGGAAGGATGCGCTTCGAGCGGCTTATGATCCGGCTTCGGCAGGCCGTAATCCTCCATCCGGCCAACCGCCCGCTTCAGCGCACGGGCAGCGAGCCAGCGTTGCAAGCGGAGCGGCACCCAATGGGGAAGCGATGCCTTGTCGGCCACGCGCCCGCCAATATATTTCGGAAAGATATAGACACCGCGCCGCGCCGACACCCAGAGGTTCTTCGCGATCGGCCTTTGCGACAATTCGGATGCAATATCCATCGCGCTGTTGCCCATTCCGACAACGACAATGTTCTTGCCGCGCATGTCCACCGGCTCGAAAGGCGTGAGATAGGAATGTGCATGCATCTGCACGCCATTGAACTCGCCGGGGAATGCAGGTGTCGGCCAACGCGGATCCCAGTGATGCCCGTTGCAGACAAAGAGCGCGTCATAGATGCGCGTTTCGGAGGACGGTCCGCCCGCCCCGGAGCGATCAATCGTGACCTTCCACAGCCCCTCGGGCGTCAGTTCGCAGCGCGTGACGGCGGTGTTGAACTCGATCTTCTCGCGAAGGCCGAAATGATCGACATAGTCGTTGAAATATTGAAGCACCTGCGAGTGATGGGGGAAATCCGGGAACTCGTCGGGGATGGGGAAATCCTCGAACTGCATGCGGTATTTCGACGTGTCAATATGGAGCGACTCGTAGCAGGCCGACATACCGTTCTTGTTCTTGTAGGCCCAGTTACCGCCAATCGTGTCCGACATTTCGAAAATATCGAACGGAATCCCGCGATCCTGAAGGGCCTTGGCGGTGGAAAATCCGCTGCACCCTGCCCCGATGATGCAAGCCTTTGGCAGAGCACGGGCGGACGTCTTTGTTTGCACTGACATGACGAACTCCGAATATGAAATATCAATTCGGCTACGGTAGCGTGACTCGCAATTGCCGGTCCAGATCAGCAAGGCCGGGCGCATATACCGCGCGCAAACGCTACGGCAGATCAGCCTGCCCTTCATGCATTGCACGGACAGAAATGCCAGTTGACTTGATCGCGGGCGAAGGCGCTACTAACAGGCAAAGTGAGGAGGCAGCTGATGGCGGAAAAGCAGATTACCGACGAACATATTGCGCTGATGAAGGATGTGCTGATCCAGCATGTCCCCCATGCACGCGCGCTCAACATGAATGTTGTGAATGCGAAGCGCGGTGAGGCCTGGCTTTCCGTACCTTATGATGAAAGATTCATCGGTAACCCGGCAACGGGCGTCATTCATGGCGGTGTCATCACCTCGCTTCTCGACAATGCCTGCGGCATCGCCGTGCAGCTTGCCCTGCCGGAGCGGCTTTCCATTGCAACGCTCGATCTCCGCCTCGACTATATGAAGCCTGCGACGCCGAAGCTTGACCTCACGGGCCATGCGCATTGCTACAAGGTGACGAAGAACATCGCCTTTGTGCGCGGCACCGCCTATCACACGGACGAGAACGATCCGATTGCAACCTGTGTCGGCACTTTCATGCTGGCGGCAAACCGGGCAACGCCCATGCCGATCTCGCCGGAAGCGGCGGCGGAAGCAGAAGCGCTCCTGAAGCAGAATGCGGATACCAGCGGCGGAGAGAAAGCATGAGCGCGAAGCAGGTGCCCGACATCAATGCCTTCATGCAGCGCATTCCCTATGCGCGCTTTCTCGGCATCACGGTCGATCAGCGGGGAAATGAAATCACTACAGTGATGCATTTTTCCGAAACGCTGATCGGCAACCCGGTCCTGCCTGCACTTCATGGTGGCACGATTGGCGCCTTTCTGGAAATCACTGCCATTGCCCAGCTTGCCTTTGAGGCGGGCACGGGGCCGCTGCCCAAGCCCATCGGCCTTACCATCGATTATCTGCGCTCGGGCCGCCCGGTGGATACATATGGCCGCGCCATCATCACCAAGCAGGGGCGGCGCGTCGCAACCGTTCATGCGGAAGCCTGGCAGGACGACCGCTCGCGGCCGATTGCTGCGGCGCATGGGCATTTCCTGCTTCATCCGGCGGATGAACCAGCCGGATCATGAGCGAGGCGGCGGAGGATAGGCCGCGCATCACGCACCGAACGGTGCTGACCATTGCGCTGCCTATCATCATTTCCAATCTCTCCACCCCTCTGCTCGGCCTTGCCGATACTGCCGTCATGGGGCGGATGGGCGATCCGAAATATATCGGTGCCATCGCGCTCGGCTCGCTCGTTTTCACCATGGTCTATTGGACCTTCGGCTTTCTGCGCATGGGCACGACCGGCCTCACCGCACAGGCAGAGGGTGCGGGCGACGGCGAGGAAATACGCGCTTCGCTTGGCCGTGCGCTGCTGATCTCGGCTGCCATCGGGCTCTGCCTCAACCTGCTGCAATGGCCGATCTCGCTCATTGCGTTCTCGTTGCTTGACGCAGGTGAGGAGGTTGAAGAGCTGGCACGGCGTTATTTCGACATTCGCATCTGGAGCGCGCCGGCGGCACTTGCGAATTATGCAATTGCCGGATGGTTCATCGGGCTTGGCCGCGCAAAAATTGCGCTGGTGCTGCAAGTCTTTCTCAACCTTGTGAATCTCTTCTTCAATATCTGGCTTGCGCTTGGCCTTGGATGGGGCGTTGCGGGCATTGCGCTTGGCACGCTCATCGCGGAAGTCTCTGCCGCCTTGCTGGGCCTTCTCTTCGCCGCCCATGCGTTGAAGTTCTATCCCGGCACCTGGACGCGCGCGCGGCTGCTTGATGCGGCGCGGTTCGCCCGCACCATCGCCGTCAATCGTGACATCATGATCCGCACCGTGGTGCTGCTTCTCTCCTTTGCCTGGTTCACGGCGAAAAGCGCGGAAGCGGGCACGGTCACGCTGGCCGTCAATTCGATCCTGTTGCAATTCGTGACGGTGAGCGCCTTTTTTCTCGATGGCTTTGCACTTTCTGCCGAAACGCTTGTCGGAAAGGCAGCAGGCGCGCGAGACGGGCGCGCCTTTGATATGTCCGTAAAGCTTTCCACCCTCTGGGCTGCGGGCGTGTCGCTGCTTCTCACCGCCGGCATTTTCATCTTCGGAGGCATTGCCATCGACTTCCTGTCGGTGGACACAGATGTGCGAGCAACGGCGCGCCACTATCTTTTCTGGGCGGCAATGCTGCCGGTGCTTTCCGTCTGGTGTTATCAGCTTGACGGCATCTTCATCGGCGCGACGCGCAGCGCAGAAATGCGGAATGCCGCTCTTCTCTCAAGCGGCTTTTTCCTCGCGCTCTGGTGGCTCTTCCTGCCTTTCGGCAATCACGGGCTATGGGCTGCCCTTACGGGCTTCAACATGATGCGCGCCGCCTCGCTCGCCCTTTATTTCCCGAAGCTGCGGCGCGGGATTGAACCTGCCGCCTAGAGAATGTCGAGCACGCTTGCCGGTGGACGGCCGATCTTCGCCTTGCTGCCGGAGACGACAATGGGCCGCTCGATCAGGATCGGGTTTTCCGTCATGGCGCGTATCAGCGCGTCATCACCAAGCTTCGCATCATCAAGGCCGAGTTCCTTGTAAACGGCCTCGCCTTTCCGCATCAGGTCGCGCGGGTCCATCTTGAGCTTCTTCAGAATCGCGCGAAGCTCATCCGCTGACGGCGGCTCCTTCAGATATTCGATGACGGTCGGCTCGATCCCTTTTTCCGAAAGCAGAGCCAGTGTCTCCCGCGACTTGGAGCACCGGGGATTGTGATAGATGGTTATTTTCGCCATCGCCTTCTCCCTTCGAAAGATCAGAGCTTCACATCCGCGCCCACGGCATCCTTGATGCTCGCGAAGCCGTCGGCTGCAAGCCGCGCCGCAAGCTCGCGCTTGATGCGTGTGACGAGCGCAGGCCCATCATAGGCAAGCGCGGAATAAAGCTGAACAAGCGATGCGCCAGCGCGGATTTTCGCATAGGCATCATCGCCCGAGCAGATGCCGCCCACGCCGACAAGCGGGATGCGCGCCCCTGTCAGGCGGTACATTTCCGCAAGCACGGCAGTGGACATGGTGAAGAGCGGCGCGCCGGAAAGCCCGCCCGTCTCATTCGCATGAATGCCGGAGACAAGCCCTTCCCGCACAATGGTTGTGTTCGAGACGATCAGCCCGTCGAGTCCGAGGCGGAGCGCTACCTCGGCAATGTCGGCCAGTTCCTCTTTTGCAAGATCAGGTGCGATCTTGAGCAGCACCGGCGTCGGGCGCGCCTTGTCGGTACGGCGCGCGGCAAGCACGCGGGAGATGAGATGTTCAAGCTCCGCCTTGCCCTGCAAGGCCCGCAGGCCCGGCGTGTTGGGCGAGGAAATATTGACCGTGAAATAGGAGGCAAGCCCGTCAAAGGCCCGGATGCCCGCTTCATAATCGGCGATGCGGTCTGCCGCATCCTTGTTCGCGCCGATATTGACACCAACAATGCCGCCGCGGCGCGCGCGCGCTTCGAGACGCTTTTTCAGCGCGGCATGGCCTTCATTGTTGAAGCCGAGCCGGTTGATGACGGCGCGATGGAGCGGCAGACGGAAAACGCGCGGACGCGGATTGCCCGCCTGCGGCAGCGGCGTCACTGTGCCCACTTCCGCAAAGCCCATGCCGAGCGCAAGCATCGCATCCGGCACTTCGCCATTCTTGTCGAAGCCTGCGGCGATGCCGACCGGGTTTGTGAAATGCAGCCCGAAGAGATCAACACCCAGAGAAACGGGATCTTCGCCCCGCTCGCGGGGGCCAAGCCCCATGCGCAGCGCGCGGATCGTCATGCGATGCGCGTTCTCAGGATCGATCAGGCTCAGAAAGGGGCGAACAAAGGGAAAGAAATCCATATCAGCCCTCCGCAACGCCCGTCATATAGGCGGGGAAAATATGTGCGCCTTCTTCATCCACCGGCAGGGGATCAACGCGGCGCACCGCCTCCATAGACAGGACATCATAGAGATGAGGGAAAAGCGCGCCACCACGCGACGGCTCCCATTTGAGCGCCTCGCCGAGAGCGGCCACTTCCACCGCAACGAGGAGCAATCCCTTGCGGCCGGAGAAATGGCGCTCTGCTGTTTCCGGTGCCTGTGCGGCGGTCGAGAAATGGATGAAGCCGTCATCAATATCGACAGCCGAACCGATGAAGCGACCCTCCGCCTCCGCGACGAGCCATTCATGTTCGCCGACGATCTTGTAGATGAGACCGGAACTGGACGACACGGAACTCTCCCGAAAGAGCAACGGCAGGATCAGGCTTGTGACAGATCCTCGCCCGCCAGCGCGCGGTTGATGAGGGTCACGGTTTCCGCCACGCCATAAAGCTTCACGAAGGTACCAAAGCGCGGGCCCTGTTCTTCACCGAGCAGTACTTCATAAAGCGTCTTGAACCAGTCGCGCAGCTTTTCGAAGGGATGAGCCTTGCCGACTTCATAGACAATGTTCTGAAGCTCTTCCGCGCTCTCACCCGCATCCGCCGCCGACAATTTTGCGGCGAGGTCGGCCAGCGCTGCCCGCTCCATATCTGTCGGTGCGCGGTACTTCTTCGCGGGCTTCACGAAGTCGTTGTAATAGTTGATCGCGTAGCCGACGAGCTGGTCGAGGCGGGGATGGCTTTCCGGCGTTGCTTCCGGCGCATAGTTGCGGATGAAGCCCCACAGCACATCGCGATCATCGGAATGGCTCGCACTGACGAGGTTCAGCAGCAGCGAGAAGCTGATCGGCAGATCTTCCACCGGCGGCTCGCCATGATGGATGTGGAAGGCGGCATTGTTCAGCCGTTCACGCGCATCCTGGGCGGGGAACGCCGCGAGCGCGCTCAGATATTCATCCACATTGCGCGGAATGACATCGAAATAGAGCCGCTTGCCCGCGCGCGGGCTCTGGAACATGAAATATTGCAGGCTCTCCGGGCTTGCATAACGCAGCCAGTCTTCGATCGAGAGGCCGTTGCCCTTCGACTTTGAAATCTTCTTCCCCTCTTCATCGAGGAAAAGTTCGTAGTTGAAGCCTTCGGGCGGCGCCTTGCCGAGTGCGCGGCAGATGCGCGAGGCGAGCTTCACGGAATCGATCAGATCCTTGCCCGCCATTTCATAATCCACACCGAGTGCCGCCCAGCGCATGGCCCAGTCGGCCTTCCATTGCAGCTTGCAATGGCCGCCCGTCACCGGCACTTCGACCGTTTCATTTGTGCCCGGCTCGACATAGCTGACCGTGCCCTTCTCAACATCACGCCCGACCAGCGGCACCAGCAACACATGACCGGTGAGGGGGCTGACCGGGAGAATGGGGCTGTAGCTCTGCTGACGCTCTTCGCGGAGCGAAGGCAGCATGATCTCCATGATTTCGTCGAATTTGGCGAGCACCTTCAGCAGCATCTCGTCGAATCGCCCCGACTTGTAATAGTCGGTCGAGGAGGCAAACTCATATTCGAAGCCGTAGGAATCGAGGAAGGCCCGCAGCCGCGCATTGTTATGCGCACCGAAGCTCGTATGCGTGCCGAAGGGGTCGGGCACCTCGGTCAGCGGCTTGTTGATATAGCCCGCCAGCATTTCCTGGTTCGGCACATTGGTCGGTACCTTGCGCAGCCCGTCCATGTCGTCGGAGAAGCAGAGAAGGCGGGTGGGCACGCCGGGCATCAGGCGTTCGAAGGCATGGCGCACCATGGTGGTGCGCGCCACTTCGCCGAATGTACCGATATGGGGCAGGCCGGAGGGGCCATAGCCGGTTTCGAAGAGAACGGTCGGGCTTGTTTCCTTACCTTTTTCGAGGCGCGCCACAATTTTCCGTGCTTCCTCGAAGGGCCAGGCTTTGCTGACCTTGGCGGCTTCATGGAGTTCCGAAGGAGATATGGCAGGGGCGGCGGACATTTAATCTACCCGAATTGAAGGATTTAAGGCTTTGACAAGCGCGCGGACCCTATGCTTTGGACAACTCCCCGTCAATGCGACGCGGGGTCTTCGACGACGCGGCCAACCGTACCGATATGCTCCCGATACGTCTTGGGAAAAGCCGGTGAGTAGCGTTTTAGGCATTTGTCCCCAGAGCACGAAACCTTGACCCCGCCCTCTGAAAACACAGCCCCGTTTGACGGTCGCTCTGGCTCCGAACTGACATCGGACCCGGAGGGCGGTCTTTCGCTGCCTTTCGAGCCGAAGCGCCGGTCCATTCCCATCGAAACGCGGATCGACGCCGAGCAGGTCAAGCTGCTGATGTCGCTTGGCGAGACGACGCGCTGGACGCTTCTCGGCATCGTGCTGGTCGTCGGGCTCACCTTCTTCCAGACAGCCCCGGTCTGGGCAACGCCCCTCGTCATGGCGATCCAGCTTGTGGCCCAGTTTGGCTTCGACCATGTGCGCAAGGGCTTCCGTGCCGACCCGGACGCCGTTTCCAATGCCATGATGTGGGCGCGGCGCTATGCGTTTGTTACCGTTATCAGCGGTGCCACATGGGGGGTCGGCTCGATCCTCTGGCTGCCCGGCGCCTCCTTTGCCCATGAAATCTTCTATCTTCTGGTTCTCGCCACGCTGGTCATGGCGGCGGTGTTCTCGCGGGCGAATTACCCCCCGGCCGTCATCTATTACGCGATAGCAGCCTGTCTGCCGGTCGCGGTTATGCTTGTCTGGCGCGCGGAACCGCTTTCTCTCGCAACGCTGGTCCTCGCGGCCATGTTCTTCACGACCGTTTCGGTCTGGACGCGCCGGGTCAACGAGGCTTACCGCGAGGCCTTCCGGCTGCGCTTTGAAAATGCCGATCTCATCGAGCGGATGAACCGCGCTCATGCTACCAGCGAGCAGCGGCGGCAGGCCGCCGAAGAGGCCGAGGCCCGCGCCGTTGCGGCCATGAAGGCGAAGGACGAGTTTCTCGACATTATCGGCCATGAGGTGCGCGCGCCGCTTGATGGCTTGCGCAACATGGCGATGTATCTCGCCGATGAGGCGGTGAACGACACGCAGATGAAGATTGCCGGCTCCATCGAGGAAACGAGCCAGCTTCTGCGCCGCATCATTGATGACATGATCGATTTCTCGGAAATCGAGGCGCATTCCCTTGAACTGAAGCCGAGAAGCTTCGACCCCGCAGAGCTTGCGGCAAGCATTGTGCGGATGACGCGCCACCAGGCTGTTGCACGCGGGCTGTCGCTTGAGATCGACAAGGGGCTCGACGTTCCGCCCAGCATGATCGCGGATCCTGACCGGGTGAAGCAGGTTCTTTCGAACCTCGTCAACAATGCGATCAAGTTCACCTATCAGGGCGGCGTGGTGGTGCGCGTCTCCACCGTGCAGGCGCCGGGCGGCGAGACATTGCTCCGCTTCTCCGTCACGGATACCGGCCCCGGCCTTTCCGCAGAAGCGCAGCGCTGGATATTCGACGCCTTTTCGCAAGGCGCAGACGCCCATGATTTTCGCGTAGCGGGCAAGCGCGCAGGCGCGGGTCTTGGGCTTGCGATCAGCAAACGGCTCGTTGCCCTGATGGGCGGTCATATCGGCGTGGACAGTACGCTCGGACAGGGCAGCACCTTTTGGTTCCTGCTGCCTGCCGAACCCGGTGCCGCTGCAGATTATTTTGCCACATTCCGGGACGATACCGCCGTGCCCCCTGCCACGGAGCGGCAACAGCTTGTCGATCTCGATCATCTCTATGAACTGGAGCAGCGTGTCGGCGGCGAGCACATTACCGATCATCTGATGGTCGGCCTTGAGCGCATCGTCGCCCTTCACCGCAATATGGAAACCGCCCGCGAGAAGCGGGACGCAGCGACCCTCGCTGTACAGGCCCGCGAAATGCGGAGCGTTGCGGAAAGCATTGGCCTTACCACCATCATGCGGATTGCGACCGAGATTGATGAAAGCATCCGGCAGGGTGAGGCTGAGGCTGCCATGTACAATCTGCCCCGGTTGCAACTCAAGATCAGCGCCACATGGCGCGAACTTTCGAAAGCCTATCCCGGCCTTGTTGCCTGAGCATGGGCTTCGGGCGGCGCATGGTTATACTGCGCCGCGATGACCCATCTTCCTCCGCACGATTCGCCCTCGCCCGCCGGGCAGCCCCTGCTGCCCGACGTGCTGGCGCTGGTGCCCGCGCGCGTGCCCGCGGGCGGCGCCGTGGCGGTGAGCCCTGATGGCGAGATCGAAGAACTCACCGCAGAAGAAGCACTGAAGCGCATCGAGCGTGAGCCGGTCATGCTGGTTCATGCGGGCTTCACGGCGCGGCGCATTGCGCGGGGCCACCCTTTCCGCGATGCGGGGCCGCATGTGCTCGATCTGATGGAGCTGTTCGCCTTTGTACATCCGGCAAAGCCCTGTCTTCCCACGGCGGAAGGGCTTGCCCGCGCGCTCGGACTTGATCCGGGAGACACGCCGGAAGACCAGGCGATGATGCTGCGGGAGGCGGCGGCGCTCATGCTCTCCACCTTGCAAGACCCCCGCTTTCCCGACCGCCCTTCTGCCGCCCGCACCGCGCTCCGCATGGCGGAAGCCGGATGGGCATGGGGACCGGGCGTGATGGCAGCACTTGGCAATGCGCTTCCCGGATCGCCGGGCCGTGAGGTGAAGCTTTCCGCCTCGCGCGGCTTCGACATATGGAACGAGCTTCCCGAATGGGAGGAGCGTGCACCGCGCCCGCCCGCAGGCTCGCTGCCCGTGAGCGCGGAAGAAGCGCAGCAAAGGCTCGCAGAACTTGCAGGGCCGGATGCCGAGGCGCGGCCCGGCCAGGTCGCCTTTGCAGGTGTTGCAGCCGCCGCCTTCGGCCCGCGCGAAAGGACAGGTGAGCCCAACATCGTTCTCGCCGAAGCAGGCACAGGCATCGGCAAGACCATCGGCTATGTCGCACCGGCAAGCCTATGGGCGGATCGCAACAAGGGCACGGTCTGGCTTTCGACCTATACGAAAAATCTCCAGCGCCAGCTCGATCAGGAGTTGAGCCGCCTCTACCCCGATCCGGAAGAGAAAGCGGAGAAGGCGGTTATCCGCAAGGGACGCGAAAACTATCTCTGCCTTCTCAATTTTGCGGAGATGGCCGATCGCGCGGCGCTGGGCGGCAATGCCGTTGCCATCGGCCTTGTTGCGCGCTGGGCGAAGGCAAGCCGCGATGGCGATATGGTGGGCGGCGATTTTCCCGCATGGCTTGCCGCGCGGCTGGGCGGTGTTACGGGCCGCAGCGGCCTGACTGACCGGCGCGGAGAATGCGTCTATTCGGCCTGCCCCTATTATAATAAATGCTTCATTGAGCGGGCGATCCGCAAGGCGCGGCGCGCCGAGATCGTTGTTGCCAATCATGCGCTCGTCATGCGGCAGGCAGCGCTTGATCTCGCAGCGCTGTTGCTGAGCCCCGCGCCCGCCAGGAATGATGACGTGTCGGGCGGCACAGAAGATGAAGTGCCGAGCGGGCGCGAGGCACGCACGCGCTTCGTCTTTGACGAAGGCCATCACATTTTCGATGCGGCAGACAGTGCCTTCTCAACTTCGCTTTCAGCCCTTGAAGCAGCGGAGTTACGCCGCTGGATACGCGGAGCGGAAGGCCAGCGCGGGCGGCGCGGGCGCGGGCTGGAGGAGCGCGCGGGCGACCTCATTTCCGGCGACCAACTTGCGGAAGAAGCACTGGTTGCCGCGCTTTCTGCCGCTGCCGCCTTGCCGGCCCCCGGCTGGGCAACGCGCATCAATGAAGGTCAGCCGCGTGGCGCCGCAGAAAAGTTTCTCGCGCTCGTCCGCCAGCAGGTTCATGCGCGGGCGGAAGAAACGGGCAACGCCTTCTCGCTCGAAGCGGAAACCGATCCGCCCGTAGAAGGGCTTCCCGCTGCCGCCCATGCGCTTGATGAGGCGCTCGGGCGTCTTGCCGCCCCGCTCCGCGTCATCGCAGATCGTCTGCGCGCGCAGCTCGATGACAAGGCGGCGGAGCTCGACAGCAATACACGCATTCGCATGGATGCCGCGGCGCGCGGCATAGAGCGGCGGGCGAGCCTTCTCATTCCTTCATGGCAATCCATGCTGAAAAGCATTGGCGGGCAGACGCCGGAAATGTTCGTGGACTGGTTTTCCGTCGAGCGGCTTTTCGGGCGCGAGATCGACACCGGCTTTCATCGCCACTGGCGCGACCCGACAGTGCCTTTTGCCAATGCGGTGCTTGAGCCCGCGCATGGTGTTCTCGTCACCTCCGCCACGCTTCGCGACCAGTTGCCGGAGGATGATCCGCATCAGGGCTGGGAAAGCGCGGAGATACGCACCGGCGCGTCGCATCTCGTGTTGCCCGCGCGGCGAGCCTTCATGGCTTCGCCTTTCGACTATCAAAAGCAGGTGCGCATTTTCATCGTGCGTGATGTGAGCCGCACCAATCTCGATGAAATTGCCGCGGCCTATCGCGAATTGTTCCGTGCGGCGGGCGGCGGTGCGCTTGGCCTTTTCACCGCCATTCATCGGCTGCGCGCCGTCCACGAACGGATTGTCTCGCCGCTCGAAGCGCAGGGGCTGACGCTTTATGCGCAGCATATCGACGCGCTTGATACAGCCACGCTGGTCGATATTTTTCGTGCCGAACGTCATGCCTGCCTGCTCGGCACGGATGCGGTGCGGGACGGTGTGGACGTGCCCGGAGATTCGCTGCGCATGATCGTGTTCGACCGCGTGCCCTGGCCGCGCCCGGATATTCTGCACAAGGCGCGCCGTGAGATTTTCGGCAAGAGCCGCTATGACGACATGCTGACGCGGCTGCGGCTGAAGCAAGCGTTCGGACGGCTGATCCGCCGCGCAAGCGACCGGGGCGTTTTCGTCATGCTCGATTCACGCCTGCCGACGCGGCTTACATCTGCCTTTCCGCCTGATGTTGAAATCCAGCGCGTCGGCCTTGCCGAAGCCATAGCGGAATCCAAGCGTTTTCTCTCGGACGAGGCTGCGCTTGCGGGGGGCGGTGGCAGCCCCTAAAGTTCCGGCCAAGTGCCAAAGGAAAGACTATGTCCACCATCTCCCCGGAAAATGCCCTGATCTACATCATGATGACGATGAGTGCCGTTGATCGCGCCATGAGCGACAATGAGCTGCGCGACATCGGCAACATTGTGCGGACCTTGCCTGCCTTTCGTAATTTCAACGAGGAGCGGCTTATTCCGGTGGCACGGGAATGTGCGGCGATCCTTCAGGAAGAAGGTGGCCTTGATGCCGTGTTCGGCCTTGTGAAGGACGCGCTTCCCTATCATCTGCGCGAGACGGGTTATGCGCTGGCGGTGGAAATTGCCGCTGCCGATCTTTCCGTCGGCGCGGAGGAGATGCGCCTGTTGCAGCTTCTCAGGGAAACGCTCGACATCGACAAGCTCACCGCCGCCGCCATCGAGCGGGGCGCGCGGGCACGGCATATGTCGATCTGAGATTTCTCAGGCGCAGGGCCCCTCGCCTGTCGGCTCCAGCCTGCCGCCGATCCTGTCATAGAAGAAGCGGGTGCAGCCCGCGCCGTCATACCGATCCGTTTCGCGGTGGATCAGCACAGGGTCTCCGCTTTCCCACACATAGATATCCACGCCGCCTTCCGCCGCGCTGGCGCGCCAGCGGCTCGTGATCTCCTGTGCGTCGGGATCGAATTCCGGCGAGACGATTTCATCGAGCTTCGCATGATTGATGAAACGCATATCCCGGCTTGACCAGAGCCAGTTGCGGTAAAGCGCGTTCGGCCCCGCCGTTGTTTCCGCGAGCAGACGGAAATCGAGATGGCCGTCGAAATTGAGGTCGGTCACCTCGAAGCCATTATTGTCAGTCGTCGGCTTGACGCTCGATCCCACGTCACTGATGGTCTGGAAAGGCTCTGCCTCGCCCTGCCTGCGGATGGCGATGCCGGTGACGGTGCGTTCGCCGCTTTCCGCCGCGATCTGCCAGTCGATCTCGAAATAGAAGGGCGGCAAAAGCTGGCTGATCCGCGCTTCGCAAAGAATGGGGGCGCTGCTGCCTGCAGGCGGTGCGGCGCAGCTATAGCCCGCAAGGAAGGTCTCATCGCCCTCCACAAAAATGGTTTCCATCTCCTCCGCCAACGCGTGAAGCGGCAGGAGAAAAAGGGACACGATCAGCCCTGTCTTTACCCAACCCCGCATGGTCTTCATCTCGATGCCTTCACCCTGAACGCAGCGCTTCATAATAGCGCAAGCGTGAAACGGGACGGCCTTTTTCTTCTGCACCGGGCCCCCTTATAGTCGGGCCTGATACCCCGTCCCCTTTGACCCGCCAGAGGATGCATCGCCCTTTCCATGCCAGACTTCATCGCCCAGCATGAACCTGCCTTCCGGCTCGCCGCCTTTGCGGGCGTGCTGGCGCTGATGGTGGCGCTTGAAACCCTCTTTCCGCGCCGCGAGGCGAAGGGGCAGGCGCATCGTCGCGCGACCAATCTGGCGCTCGGCATTATCGGCGCGGGCGTGCTGCGGCTTGCCGTGCCGCTTCTTGCGACCGGTGTGGCACTGGCGGCGGAACGGCATGGCTTCGGATTGTTTCATTGGTTGGGCGCGCCTTATGCGCTTGCCTTCCTTCTTTCCCTGCTCGCTCTCGACCTTCTCGTTTACGGGCAGCATGTTCTCTTTCACAAATCAGGGCTGTTCTGGCGGATGCACCGCGTCCATCATGCCGACGCTCATGTTGATGCGACGACAGGCATCCGCTTCCATCCACTCGAAATTCTCGTCAGTATGGGAATCAAGATGGCTGCAGTCGCGGCTCTTGGCGCGCCGGTGGTCGCCGTCATCCTGTTCGAGGTTCTCCTCAATGCCGCGGCGATTTTCAATCACTCCAATCTGCGGCTCGGCGAGCGGACGGACCGTCTCTTGCGGCGCTTCATTGTGACGCCAGACATGCACCGCGTGCATCATTCGGTCTATTCCGACGAGCATCACAGCAATTTCGGCTTCAGCCTTTCGCTCTGGGACCGGCTTTTCCGCACCTATCGGGCCGCCCCCCGCGACGGGCATATTGCCATGCGGATCGGGCTCGTGGATTATGCCGCGCCTGCGCCGAACGGGCTTTTCTGGAGCCTCGTCAATCCATTCATCGGCCATTCCGCAAAGACGCCCACCAGCATCAAGGGCGCGGGGAGCATGTGATATGAAACGGCTTTGCCTTTTGCGCCACGCAAAATCGGATTGGGGCGATCCGGCGAAGGATGATTACGAGCGCCCCCTCAATGAACGGGGAAAGAGGGCGGCCGATTTCATGGCACAGTTCATTGCGCAGTCGCCCTACCGCCCGGATGCCGTTCTCTGCTCAAGTGCGGCCCGCGCCGTCGGCACTTGTGCGCCTCTCCGCGATGCGCTGGGAGATGAAGTGCCCGTCACCTATCGCGAGGAGCTTTACCACGCGATGCCGGATGTGATGCTGGACGAGATCCATAACGCGCCCGACGACGCCGAGACGTTGCTCGTCATCGGTCATAATCCGGGGCTGGTGTTGCTCGCTACGGCGCTTGCAGAAGACCCGGATGACGAAACCGCGCTCCGCGTTGCCTATGGCGTGCCGACCGGCGGCTTCATCGTGTTCGAGTTCGATGTGGCGCGCTGGAACGAGATCAGGGAAGGCAAGGGCCGCACCGTCTTTTTCGGGCGCCCGCGCGACCTGATGGCAGAGCCTGCGTCGGAGAAGGGGTAGCCTTCAGTAAATGCTGGCCGAGAAATAGCGTGCGCTGATCCGCGCATAGGTGCCATCGGCCACAAGCGCGGCGAGCGCGGCGTTCATGCTGTCACGCAGTTTCGTATCCTCCGCCCGCAGGACGATGCCCGCCCCCTCGCCGAAATAGGCGGGATCGGCATAATCCGGCCCGACGAGCCCGCAGCATGCGCTTCCCGTGTCCGCGATCCAGCGCAGAAGCGCATTGCGGTCCGCGAAGATGAGATCAACCTTGCCGCGAGCAAGCGCGTCTTCCGCTTCCTCGATCCGCTTGAAAGGTACGAGATCCGCCGTTGCAAAACGCGCCAGCGCATAGGCCTGATGGACGGAGCCTGCCTGCACCCCGATCCGGCGACCGGCAAGCCCCGAGGCAGTGGCGGCGGGCGGCGCATCGCCCCGGCGCGCGGCAAAGCGGCCCGGCGTTGAATAATAGCTGTCGGTGAAGATGACCTCGCGATCCGCCGCGGGGCTTTCACGCCCCGCAACAGGAATTAGCATGGAGGCCATCACCGCATGTCCCTCGCCTCGCTTCAGCGCGGGCACGAGGTCATTCCATGGGCGGCGTTCGAAACGACACTCCGCTGCCAGCCTTTCGCAAAGGGCGCCCGCCAGTTCCACATCAAAGCCCGAAAGCTCGCCATTTTTCTGGAAGTTGAAAGGCGGGTAGTCGCCTTCCGTCAGGACAACGAGGTGGAGAGGTTCGGGGCTCGCCGCTTCCGGCGCGGCCACCACTCTTTCCGGGTTCGGAAGGGGAAGGCCTAGCGCCGTCAATTGCGCAACCGTGAGAGAGGGCACGGGCGGCGTTGTCTGCGCCTTCGCGGTGTCAGGGGATGAGAGAGGCTCCGGCCCGGCAATGGCGACGGGCTTTTCCCCGTCTCCCCAGGGAAGCGGCGCGCCCTGATAGAACTGGGCGAGCGAGCCCGCCAGCCAGACAATCGCCAGCATGTTCAGATAGAGAATAAACCGCATCAGCCCGCCCGATGATCCTTCGCGCCTCCGTCCGCGGGAGGCGTTTCACTATGACACAAAAGAGCCTTGCCCGCCGGATCACGACGGGCGCTCTGGTCATGCACCAGCAAGCACCGTGCCCGGATTCGGGCTGAACCCACGTCTGAAATATTCGATTTTGTTAACATAATCTTTATTATACGATTACGCTCAAAAACAAATGATGCCTTAATGAATTCAAATCCAGCCGGGATTCCGGGGGGAGGACCATTGGAAGAGAAGTCGGCGAATAAAGCAGGCCAGATCGGGCCTGTCCGGGAGGGTGTTGCCTCACGCGACCGCAAGGCGGCGCGGCGAGATCGCTCTCGCCCCCTTCTCGGGGAACTCGCGCTCGAGGCGGACCTTCTCCTGCCCGACATGCTCGCAAAGGCACTGGAGCGGCAGCGGCAATGGGGCGGGTCGCTCGGCCGGGTGCTGGTCAGCACCGGCGCGATGCGGGATGCGGATGTTGCCCGGCTCTATGGCGAACAGCGTGGCATCCCTTTCATCGATCTTGCCGCCGAGCCACCGGACCCCGAGCTTGCGAAGGCCGAGATACTTGATTTTTACCTGCGGGAGCTTTGCCTTCCGTGGCGGCGGCAGGGCACTGAAACGGTCTGGGTGGCAGCCGACCCTGACATTGCGCATGCCGCCATTGCCGAACAGGAAGGCCGCTCGCAGCCGGTATTCATTGCCACACAGCGCGACATAAGGCGGGCGCTGCAATCCGGTTTTTCGGAAGTGCTGACGGAGCGCGCCGTTTTCGGGCTTCTGAAGCAAATGCCCGAAAGCTCCGCCGCCACGCGACTCTCCACGCCACAGATACACTGGCTCACCATCGGCCTGCTCGCGCTTTTCTGCCTCGCGCTGGCAAATCCGTCAGGCCTCTTCAAAGCCGCAAACATCGCTGTCGGCATGGTCTTTCTGGCCGGGGCGGCGCTTCGCTATGCCTCGATCTTTGTCGGGCTGCTCGCACCCCGCACGAAGGAGGAGCGCGCTTTCGCCAATCACGGCGCACCACCCGACACCGATTTGCCTGTCTATACGGTCATGGTGCCGCTCTTTCGTGAGGCGCGGGTGCTGCCCTTCCTTGTCGATGCCTTGCGCGACCTCGACTATCCGGCATCGAAGCTGGAAATCCTGCTGCTCTTTGAGGAAGACGACGCCGAAACAATCGCGGCTGCCAAGGCGCTCGACCTGCACGATCATTTCAGCTTCATCATCATCCCGAAAAGCCTTCCCCGGACAAAGCCCAAGGCCTGCAACTTCGCCCTGCCCTTTGCGCGCGGTGACTATCTCGTCATCTATGATGCGGAAGACCTGCCCGAGCCGCAGCAACTGAAGAAAGCCATTGCCGCCTTTGCGCTCGGGGATGAACGGCTTGCCTGCGTTCAGGCTCAGCTCAATTATTACAACTGGAACGAAAACTGGCTGACCCGGCAATTCGCCATCGAATACGCCGCCTTTTTCGACTTGTTGCTGCCAACCATGGTGCGGCTCGGCCTGCCCATTCCGCTAGGTGGCACGTCCACCCATTTCCGCCTCTCTGCCTTGCGCAAGGCAGGTGCATGGGATCCCAATAATGTGACGGAGGACGCCGATCTCGGCATTCGCTTCGCGCTGATGGGCTATCGCTGCGGCATCATCCACTCCACCACGCAGGAGGAAGCGAATTGCCGCCTGCCCAACTGGATCCGGCAACGCTCCCGATGGGTCAAGGGCTGGCTCCAGACCTATCTCGTGCGGATGCGCCACCCGCTACGGCTCTACAGAACACTCGGGTCCAAGGGCTTTCTCGGCTTTCAGATTCTTGTCGGCGGCTTCACGCTTTCAAATCTGGTCCATCCGCTCTTTTATGGATCGGCGCTGCTGTCCCTTGCCTTCTCCGCCGCTGACCCGGCTGAGGGCCACGCGCTCGCCATCTTCAATCTTCTGGTTTTGATTACCGGATATGGGCTTGCGATCCTGGCCGGGCTTGCCGCCGTCTCCGCGCGGGGACTTTCATCCCTGATCGCCCACCCGCTGATGATGCCCGCCTATTGGCTTCTCATCTCAATCGCCGCCTACAAGGCGCTCTGGCAACTCATGACGCGGCCCTTTCATTGGGAGAAGACCGACCACGGGTTGAGCCGGATGCTGCCCCGCCTGAAAAACCCCGAAAACCGGCGCTGAAAGGGGTGACGCTAACCAATCGCTAAGACTGCAAGGAGCATATTGCCTGCGCGCTACCATCAGTCGCCGAGAAAGAGACATGTCACAAGAGCCTGCCACAAACCGCCTGACCGTCAGCCCTGAAACCTATGCACAGCTCGGTGTGCTGATCGTCGAAGACACGGTGTTCATGGCCAATATGCTGCGCGGCATTCTGACCGGGCTTGGCGTGCGCAATATTTCAAGCGCCCGCTCCGGCGAAGATGCGCTGAGTGCATTGATCCGTGGCAAGGTTGATCTGGCGATCATGGATGATCTGGAGCCGCCGCTTGACGGGCTTTCCGTCGTGCGCGCGATCCGCAATGCGGACGAAGACAATCTCGCAAGCATTCCCGTGATCTATCTCACGACGAAGCGGGAGCGCAGCGCGATCATTGAAGCGCGGGATGCGGGCGTAACGGAAATTCTCTCCAAGCCCTTTTCTGCGCAACAGCTTATCGACCGCATCGAAGTGGTGCTGACCCGGCCGCGCGCCATTATCCGCACGCCTGTCTTCACCGGCCCGGATCGCCGCCGCCGTGATGGCAAGACGCCTGTGCGCCGCCGCGAAAGCGATCAGCGCCGCTAGTTCTTGCAGGCGTCGCGATATTCATCACGCAGCAGGTTTTTCTGCACCTTGCCCATTGTGTTGCGCGGCAGGTTTTCCACGAAGAAGGCCCGCTTTGGCACCTTGTAGTTTGCGAGCTTCTCTTTCAGCCGCGCGATGACCGTCTTTTCGTCAAGGCTTGCGCCGGGGCGCAGCACGATGACGGCCACACCCGCTTCACCGAAATCCGCATGAGGGACACCGACAATGGCGGATTCGAGCACTTCCGGCATGTCATCCACCAGTTCCTCGATCTCTTTCGGATAGACGTTGAAGCCGCCCGAAATGATGAGATCCTTTGCGCGCCCGACGAGATGGACATAGCCATCCGCATCAATCATCGCGACATCACCGGTCTTGAACCAGCCGCCTTCCGCAAACTCCTCGGCTGACTTTTCCGGCATGCGCCAATAGCCGCTGAAAACATTCGGCCCGCGTACCTGAAGACCGCCGACCTCGCCCACGCCAAGTTCCACACCTTCATCCGACATGACGCGCACTTCCGTGCCGGGCAGCGGAAAGCCGACCGTGCCGGCCCGGCGCTCGCCATCATAAGGGTTCGATGTATTCATGCCGGTCTCGGTCATGCCATAGCGTTCAAGAATGGCTTGCCCCGTGCGCGCGCGGAACTCCTCGAAGGTTTCAGCGAGAAGCGGGGCCGAGCCTGATGTGAAAAGCCGCATATGGGCGACGAGATCGCGGTTGAAGTCGTCACCCGCAAGAAGCCGCGTATAGAAGGTCGGCACGCCCATGAAGCTTGTCGCGCGCGGCAATTCGCGGATCACCGTGTCGCGATCAAACTTGCCGAGCCAGATCATGCGGGCGCCTGCGAGCAACGCACAGTGACAGGCCACGAAGAGCCCATGCGCATGGAAGATCGGCAGCGCGTGGAGAAGCACATCCTTTTCCGTGAAGCGCCAGCCATCGCGCAGCGCAAGTCCGTTGGAAGCGAGATTACGGTGGCTCAGCATCGCGCCTTTGGGCTTTCCGGTCGTGCCTGACGTGTAAAGGATGGCAGCGAGATCATCTGCCTCCACCGCAACAGGCGGCACTATCTCTGTCACCTGCGCTGCCTCATCCATCAGACTGCCGCGCGCTTCTGCATCAAGCGTCAGCACATGGGGGGTGGCGTTGCGCTCTGCGATTTCGAGAATGGGCTTTTCGGCGGAAGGGTCGCAGATGATGAGCGACGGCTCGGCATTGCCGACGAGATAATCCACCTCGTCAAAGCGATAGGCCGTGTTCATGGGCAGAAAGACAAAGCCGCCGCGCAAACAGGCAAGATAAACGCCAAGCGCTTCCGGGGATTTCTCCACCTGCAGCGCCACGCGATCCCCGGACTCGAGCCCGCGCTGCGCAAAAAGAGACGCGAGCCGCGCGGCGAAGGAAAGGAGATAGTCCGCGCTCCAGTCGCGCAGACCATGCGTCCGATCCGGCGCTTCGAGAATGATCCGCGAGCGATCCTTCGGGAGAGAGTTTTCGATCAGCGTAAAAAGGGAATGGCTCATGGTGCTCCCGCTGCAAGAGCCGGCTGCGTCCGGCGCGGTGTTTATAGCCGAAATCCGCGCTCGGGGGCCATGCCAGGCATGGCCTCGCCCTTCTGAACTGATCTGCCGCGTCAGACGATCAGCGTCAGCGCCGCAATCATGACGAACAGCGTCAGGCCGATAAGCACTCCGAGCGCCCCGGCCGCAACATGCCGAACAATGCCCATTCCTGCCTCCCGAATCCGGTTATGGCGATACTGCGAGGCGAGAATGCCCCGCGGGCATCATGCAGCGCATGACCCATATGGACCATTAACGGGGAGAATCAGGGATTTGCCTTGAGCCAGTCCCGAATATCCTGTTCCAGCGCCCAGAAACGGTCCTGCCCCCAATGGGCGGGCATGCCCTCAACGCGGAAAGAGGGCACACCCCATAGCCCCGCTTCGAACAGCGCCTGCCGGTTCCGTTCCACCTCCGCTTCCCAGCCCGGATCGGCCAGCGCCTTCTTCACCGTTTCCGGCGCAAGCCCCGCGCGGCGGGCGATATCCATGAGGCCGCTATCCCTGGCGATGTCGATGCCATCGGCAAAGACGGCCTTGCCGGCAAGCTCGGCAAACTCCTCACCCTTGCCGAGCGGAATGGCATGATGGAGCACAGCGAGCGCACGGGCCGCACCTGCGCCGACGGAATCAACCACCGTGCCGAAGGGCAGCCCCGCCCGCTCCGCTTCGCGCTTCGTGTCGCGGACGATATAGAGGCGCTTCACCAGCGGCACCGGCAAGCCGCGCATAACCATAGGCAAGACGAAGCGCAGCCGAAGCTCGGCGTTGTAGTGCCGGGCGAGCTTTCGCATGCGCGGCACCGATATCCATGAATAGGGGCTGCGGAAGGAGAACCAGTAATCAATCACGGGGCGGCGGCTTGAGGGCGGCGGTGGCGCAAGGGTGAGGTCGCGCCAGGGGGCGAGCATGGGCGTGCCGGGGGCGCGGTCGAAGCCTGCTTCCGCAAGCCGCTCCTCCAGATGGTTGAGACGGTCAACACCCCAATACCACTCGCCCTCGAAGCAGAACATGCCGCTCAGATAATGGCCGAGCTTGAGGCGCTTTGCCGCCCCCGCGCGGAGGGCGCTTTCCGTTTCTGCGCCCGAGGCGACGCCATATTCTTCCTGCAACCGGCCAAGTGCGTTCTTGTCGCCGGTCCAGAGCGCGTGCCCTGCGGGTACGGCAAGATCCACGAAGTTGCCGCGCCCGACCGCCTTTGCGAGCAATGCCGTGGCGCGCGCGACAAGTGTTGCATCAGGCGCTGCCGCACTTTCAGGAAACTCTAGCCCGTATTCCCGCGCGACGCGCGCCGCATCGCGGCGGGCATAGGCAAGGAGCAATTCATATTCGGGGGCGGCGGCCGCATCCGGCGCAGGTACGAGCCAGCATTTCACCTCGACGCCATAGCGCCCGGCGAGCGGTGCCAGAAGCTGCGCTGCGACATGGCTGTAAGGATCATCAACCTGATAGAAGAAGTGAACCGTCGGCTTCCCGCCTGAGAGCTTGCGGCGAAGCGCATGGAAGGCACGGCGGCGATCCCGCAGAAAGCGGCTGGTGAGAAAGCGTGTCACCCGCCGGCTGATCATCGCCTTCAACATCACCTTCTCTCCCTGACGGCCCAATCCGGCATCCCGGATATTATAATGACACAGTGAATGTCAATATAAAGCCCGCGCAGGCAAAACCCTTCGCGGAAGGGCGGCGGGAAACCAGGAGATTTCATGAGAAAACGGATTGGAGCGGGTGAAGGGAATCGAACCCTCGTCGTAAGCTTGGGAAGC